>Ga0255764_10000697_pt1 | contig 29654 bp, 18 predicted proteins | sample 071ome_30_FD_179964 | JGI IMG/M metagenome (GOLD analysis project Ga0255764, IMG submission 179964) | Coastal salt marsh microbial communities from the Groves Creek Marsh, Skidaway Island, Georgia - 071406AT metaG (version 2) | ecosystem: Environmental > Aquatic > Marine > Intertidal zone >... | reverse complement strand
CCGGTACCGGTGCTCCTCTCTATGTACTTACTATTCGGACATGTGGGTTTTATCATACATACATTTACATACTTAAGTACATTAATGGCTATATGGCTATATGAGTGGTTTTAGACGACGGATCGATCACACCGGGACGACCTTTCGATCGGAACGGCTCCGGCGAAGAAGAGAAAAGGACGGGACGATGGGGTTGGTGACGAGTCGTGACTCAAGAAACCGCCTGGTCGTTCGTTGGTTTTGTTGGATTCATTCATTCGTTGGATTTGTTGGATTCGTTCGGACGGCAGAGCGCGGACGACGGAACGACGGAACGACGGAACGACGGAACGACGACGCGACGCGACGACGAGGGAACGCCGTTCCGATATATGTCGACGACGATCGGGGGACGACGGACGCCACCGGGGGACGACGAACGGGAACGGGACGCGCCACCGAACGGCGGGACACCACCGTTGATGATGCGCGTTCATGATGATGAGACGCGACGACCTGGTGACGACGACGGCGGCGACGACGGACGAGGATGCGATTACGAAGATTACGACGACGAGTACGCGTACGCGTACGCGTACGCGACGACGAGCGATGGTGCGGGGTACGCGGTGGACGCGCGGACGAGACAACAGGTGCGTGTGAGAATTTGAATGAAAAATTGAATGAAAAATTGAATCGAATCGAATCGGTTCGTTCGCGGGACGACGACGCCGGCGGGTGCGGTGAAGCGCGCGCGCGCGCGGTGTGTGTGTTAACATTGTTTTTGTTTCTACCCAATCCGCGTTTCGCGATCCGTCGGGGGACTTCTTAAACGTCGGTCGAAGCGGACGAGGAAAGGAAACGAGATTGAAAACAAAGAAATCTGTGATGAATGATGAGTCTGTTGAAAAAAGAAAGCAAAGCGCCGAGGCGTTGAACGCGCGCGACGCCCGACGGATGGACAGACTGACGAACGCGACGAACGAACGCGACGAACAGGCGTATTCAGACGCGTCGTACGACGCGAGAATGATGACTTCTCCGTACGCGGATTGGTACATGGCGGCGATGGCGAACGGAGGCGTCGTGCCCGCGGCTGGGATGCCGTTACCCGTGCCGGTGGTGGTTCCCGTCAATCTCATGCCGGGAGTGGACCACGCGGCGGCGTACGGCGGTGGGATGCCAATCATGATGCAACCACCGCCACCGCCGCACTACGCGGCGATGGGTGGGTACGCGGCGGTGCCGCACCACCACCACCACCACCACCACGACCACCCGTCGGCGATGTACGCGGCGCCCGGTGGACTTCCCGGATACGGACCGCCGAACGCGGGCGTCGGCGTCGGCTTCGGCGGTAGACGAGGAGGAGGCGCGATGGGTGGTGGTCCGGGATTTGGCGGTCGCCCGCGGGGCGGTTTCGGCGGCGGCGGGAGAGACGTCGGTTTCAGCGGACGCAACAGAAACGGCGGTTTCGGCGGCGGCGCCCGATGGCAAGAAAAGGGATCCAAGTACACCGTCTTCGTCAAGGATGTTCCCGCGAGCGTCACCGAGCGAGAGCTCGCGGCGGTGTTCTCCGAATGCGGCACGATTTTGGATTGCCGACTGTGCGGCGACATGAGCTCAAACAAGTTTAGCTATGCGTTTGTCGCGTTTGAGACGGCAAACGGAATGGATAGGGCGCTTCGGTTGGACAGGACGTTTTTGCACGGACGCAACATAATCGTGCGCCGAAGCGACACCGCCGTCATTCCCGTCAATCCGTTGCTGCTGCCGCAGAACGAAGCCGAGATGGAGAGCTGCGCGCGAACGATTTACGTCGCCAACGTCGACAAGGCGGTCGGAAAGGATGAACTCAGGGAGTTGTTTGAAACCAACGCCGGGGTGGTGAGTCGTCTGCACGTGCAAGAAAAGGCAAACGCCGCCGCAAACGTCGCCTTTATTGAGTTTGAAGAGCTCACGAGCGCCGGCGTGGCGCTCCACCTCACGGGTAAAAAGCTTCGCAATCGCACTATTCGCGTGAGCGCGTCCAAGACGCCGCTTCGGGTTCACCGCAGGGCGGCGTCGACGAGCAACACCGGTAATCGTTCGCCGCACGCGCGCGCGGCGGGGGAGGATGGCGCCGCCTCGCGAGACGGCGTCGTCGAATCTGAGACTCCGACGGCATCGTCGTCCTCCTCTAGGGAGCCAACGAGCAAGGTGTACGTCAAGAACATTCCGAAAACCACCTCGCCGGGGACTCTGCGATCGCTCTTCGGCGATTGCGGCGAGATTGAGCAAATTGAGTTGCTCAACCAACCCAAATCCAAGTACCCGTACGCTTTTGTTAAATTTCGCGACGTCGAGAGCGCGCATCGAGCGCTCGATTTCAACGGCAAGGAAGTCCTGGACGACGCAAAGCTCGTCGTCGAGCTCACGCACAACGAACGAACGAATCCGATTCGGGAGATGGATCCAGTGTCGCGCGAAAAAGCCGAACGCACCGTGTACGTCACGGATATCGATCCTGAGATTGAATCGACGGTTGTTCGGTCGGAAATTGAACGCGAGTGCGGGGCGGTTTCGCTCTTCTGGTACAAGGCGTTCGACAAGGGAGAGATACGGGCGATCGCGTACGTTGAATTCGAAGACATTAGCTCGGTGGCAAAGGCGCTCGCAAAGTGCCGCACGCGCTTTTTGAGCGGCGACCGACTTCTCAAGGTTCGACATTCGTTTTTGGCGTTGAAGCCTCGAGAGGGATCGACGGATGGTTTATGTCACACGCCCGAGTGCGATAGCCCACCGAGCGTGAGCAGTGAAGACGAGGATGAAAACGGCGACGATAAAAGTAAAGACGCCGAGGAAGGAGACGACGACGACGTCGTCGTGCGAAACCTCGAGTCGCCGCTCAACGCCGAATCCGTCGAGAGGAAGATGCGCGAAGCGCTCGACATTGGTGGCAGCGACGCCGCCGCGTGAGCGAGCCCCGCCGCATCCGCGTGTACGGCTTACCAACACAGTATGCTTTTGTGTGCGTGCTGCTGTGTTTGTCTACTACTAAAAATATGTAATTTTACAAGTAATTCTATCGCGTGTAACTCACGTTCCCGGCTCGATGCGCGCGACGCACGCATACATACGCGCACAACTTTTATTCCACTCTCGAGGAGAGGCGCTCGACGACGCCGTTGACGTGCGCGAGGCCGCAGACGACGACGACGACGACTTGTCCCTCGAGCGGCGGCGACGGCAATGAAGACGATGGGTGAGTGTTATTGGCCGTTGAATCATCTTCTTTAGCGAGTAAATACCCCGCCGGATGCGCCTTGACGTCAGCCGCGCACGCGACGTCCTTCAATCCTTCAATCCAAACCTCAAGTTTCCTCGCCTTGGTCGTCGGTCGACGTCCCTCCTGCACGCGGACGACTCTCGCGCGTCGGAACGTGTCCTCGACGATAACCGTCGCGCGTCTTCTCCTGCTTCCGGCGGTTTTCCCGGAGACCTCGTTCGTCGCCGCGTCTCTGTAATGTCGCGTTCTTCCGAGCAAACATCCGAGTTCGGCGCCGACGAGATTTCCCCCGTTTTCCTCGGCGAGAGTATCCATGAGAGACAACCACCGGGGTTCCCATAAATTTAACCGGCGCGTCTCACCCTCGTCGAGTGGCCGCTTGAGCGTGAAGCACCGAGTCTCCTTCTTTGATTCTTCGTCTTTAGCTCGAGCCGCCGCGCGCTTTGTCTCCTCGGCGTCGCCGCTAAACTCAAAAGTAACCCTCCGAAACCGCCCACTCGCGACACCGTGACACGCCTCGGCCCCGGCCAACGCTGCGTCGGCGAGCGCGTCGTCTCGATCCATCCAAAACGTTTCCACGAATGGGCAAAATGCGACGCACGCGAAGGCCAACGTCGCCGCATTCGCGACTTCGATCCACGACGTCGCCCAATCAGGGGACCCGACCGCCGCCGGCTCGAGCGCCGACGCCAGAGCGGCAATCAAACCAACAATCCCAGGACCAACGAGCGGACGCCCGAGAGATTCCGGGTCCTCCCTCAACGCCTTCCCGACGTCCACGCCGTCTTCCGCGTACCACATTCGCCGACAGTGCTTCGCGCACGCGCTCCATCTTTTTCCAAATCTCCCCATCCCACCTCCGTCGTCGCCCCACCCACGCATCGCGCGTTCAAAAACCTTCCCCGCGAGTCCACGCGCCCTTCGATCCCCATAAATCGTTAACGCGTCGAGTCTCTCGGCGCCTAATAACCCCGCGAGTAAATCCGCGCCGTACTCTTCCTCTTCCACTGCGCCACGACTCGCGAGCAACAACGCATCCGCGCGCTCCTGATCCAGTTCCAACACCACGCACGACGGACGCACGGCGTCAACGAGCGCTCGGACGCGTCTCGCGCCGGTTTTACCGGCTTTGTGTGAGGTTCCGATGATGTAAAACTCACAACTTTGTTGTTGCCGCTGCTGCTGCTGCTGCGTGACATCATCATCATCCTTTGTTCGCCGGGCGAGCACGCGTGAAACGCGGGCGCAGTTCCTAGGGAGCGTGTACGACGAGGACGAGGACGCCGTCGACGGCGATGGCTTCGTCGCTGCGGCGTCGACGGCGCGCATGGTGGGTGCACGCGTGTACGCGTGCGCCTGTGTGAGGTTTGAGGTTTAGTTTGCGTGCGCATTTGCGTTTGTTTTACATACCGTATGTACAACTGGTTTAATCCCGACGAATGGATGACGATGGCGCCTCTGCGTGCCAAAATGTCTTCGACCCGCCGGGTGCGAGACTCCCTCCTCGGTTAAACTCGGCGTGGGCGCGATCGGCGGCGGATTGAGCGCGGAGCTCGGATCGACGCCGACGGGCTGCGGCATCCTTGTCGCTCTTGCGTTGAGCGACGAATGTCTCAAACGTGAAATCGTTTGCGAGTGCCCTGTCGTCTTCGTCGTCTTCACTCTCGGCAACAGTGCCACGACGATGGGTTGATTTCGAGCGGTTAGGCTTTTTCCGGATGACGGAGGCGCTTCGCCCGCTGTCGTAATCGTAGTAACCGTCCTTGTCGTCTTCTTCGTCGTCTGAATACTCGGTGGTATCCTTCCGATCACCCGTTTCTTCGTCGAAGATTTCGCGACTAGCGTCGTGAATGGATCGGTTGACGAAGACGTCCCGCCAAAAGATCTTCCACCCTTCTTCACCGCTGAGTTTACACGTGCGTTTGTTGACGAGAATCATAGCCTGCAAGACGTACCCGTACCGCTCGTCCACCGTAATGTCGATCTTCGGTGGAGATCCTCTCCACTTGTCCACATCTTCGGGTTCGGTCCATCCGTACTTGACGATGCGCTGGCTAGATTCTTCTTTTTGGGACACGCTCTCGACGTCTCGGGTGACAACGAACCGCTTCCAACGCTTGACGTGAATCGGCTTGTTGAGGGTAAATCGTTTTGTCTCCACGCTGCACCCCATGTAGGCGAGGTGTCGCATGAGATAGATGATCCCCCCGCCGAGACACACCCACATGGCTATGTTGAGCATGAACCACGCCGCGGGAACGTTCACAATGTACGGTTGGACTTTATCCACCGCCCATCGAATGTCGGTGTACGACAAGTATTGACCGGTGAAGCGATCGAGAATGTCGAAGGCGAGCGTACCGGAGAGAATAACCTGGGTCACCTCGAGCGTGGTGCTATTGCGCGCCTGCGCCCGAAATGCGTCCTCAAGATTCTTCGTCGTCCCTTCGATCGACTCGTTGATTTGCAGCTTACGTCTCGATCCGATGACCTGGTTCATCTGTCTCAGCGATTCGAGGTCGTTCCAGCACGCCGAAATGACTTTTTCTAAATCGACGACGCGACGGTTGAGACGATCGGCCGCCTCTTCGAGTCGACAAATGTCAAAGAGCTCCTGAGACGCCGCGTCCGCCGCATCGGTGAGATTTTCACGCGAAATTCTCATGTTTTCCAAGGATTCGAGCAAAAACTGCTGCACGGCGTGCAAAATTGTCGCCGAGGTGGTGTGCTCGGCCAAGCGAGCGCGAATGCGTACGACGTGCATCGGATCGCTCTGGTAATCGTCGATGAGCGCTCTCGTACGCTTGAGCTCATCCGTGAGCGCGAAACAGCTGCTAAAGACATTTTTCACGTAGACAGATCGAGCCTGAAGCGCGGCGTACGCCGCGAGCAACTTATGATGGCGCTCGGTGCGCGGACCAAAGATGATCATGCCCTCCGCGCCAAAGACGATAACCTCTTGTTCGGATAAGTCGTACGCGTTGTACGTCGCGCCGATGATTTGTTTCAGTTCGTTTTCGTACTGCTCACCATCCATGTAGAGCTCCGCGCGAAGTTTGGGCGTCGCGCGCTCGGCTATTATGCACACAAACTTGTCGCGATTATCCGCCTCGCCCTTGTACGTTTTGTCGAGCATCGCTCGCTGCCGTTCGGAGAATAGATTGCCGACGAGTTCGCTCGTGTCCTCGTGCACGTCTGACAGCAAGCGCGCGAGTAAATCCAAACTAATTTTATGCCTGATTCTATTGGCGATCCCGTTCACGAATAACCCGTACGTGATGGTGCCGTTGTCTCTAAAGTTGATGCCAAAGTGCTCAATCTGAAGCTGCGACACGTTGTCCTTGATGCCCGTCGCCAGTAGATCCGCTTCAACGTTGACGTGACGCGTCTCGTCCGCATCGAGGACGCGAATCTTGGTCTTGTTGTCCGAATGCACGCTCACAACCATGTCGAGCTCCTGTTCGGGCGTCATTAGCGCGCTCGAGCTAAACATGCCTCCCGGGACGCGGTCGCCCGTTCCCAACTTTTCGCAAAACGAAACCATCTCGTTGGATCCCATCGGTACCCATTCGGTGACGAAAACGCAGATGTCATCCAGAGTGAGGCTCGTTGTGAGATTTTGATCGCGCAACGCCGATGGAGACGCCGCGACGGCGCCAGAAGCACCGAGTATACGCTTTGCCTTTTTATCGCCGCTCGTCATGTTGGGCGCAAACGCGTCTGACGAAATCATGGACAGGGGAATGTACGGCGATGAAACGTAGGGAACATCCTCCACGTCGGTGATGCTCGACCGAAATTCGTACCCAGTACGAGGAGCCGTGAGGTAGAACGACTGCTGAGGCTTGTCGAACCTGACCTCGAGGAGTTCGTCGTCGTTTTCGTACACCAAGGCTTCCACGAGCGCGCGCATCTCCGACGTCAAGCCTCCATCCGGCGCCGATACCCGACGCAAAAACTCAATCCCAGACTCTGAAATTTTAAGTAACGTCGAGTGTTCGTACGTCTCGCTCGTCACCTTGAGCGCCTCGAGGAAACCGAGCTCGCGCAAATCGTCCAAGTCGTCTCTCCCTTCCTCTGAAATGTTCATGTACATTCTCGCGCCGCCGAAAACCTTCTCCGCCTCGGGCGCGTAATCGTAATCGAACACCTCGCGAAGAATCCCCTCGTAAATGAGCACGAGCGCGGGAAGCTCTCGCAACCAACGCTGGGTGTACTTGACCGGCTCGTCGAACGGCCTCGGTTTCTTTTTGTTGCTTCTCCCTCCAAAATCTCTCCCAAAGTCGTCGTTCGCCTCTTCTCCCGAATCCGAATCTTCCTCCTCTTCTTCCCGCAGGCCCGTGTACAGGCTCATCATGTACAACAATTTGAGCGCATCCGCCCCGTTTTCAATCAAATCCTGTTCCGCTTCGGCGCGTTCCCGTTCCGCGGCCGTCATCCGCGCGTTCGCGGTTCCCGCGTAATCGCCATCCTCCCGCGTCGTCGTCGCTTCGTCGTCGTTTTCCGCCCCCTCCCCACGGACCGCCGCCACCCTAACGCGACCCATCGACGACAACGACGACGACGACGACGCGTACGACGATACCGTCGCGTCGTCGTCGTCGTCGTCACCATCCCAGTACTCGTCGTCTCGTCGTCGTTCGACTCCACCAACGGAACGACTCGAATTCGTCATCGAATCCGCTCTGAGCGTCGCCACCGCCGCCGCCGCCGCCACCGCCGACGTCGCCGTCCATCCGCACTCCTCGCACGTCGTCGTCGTCGTCGCCGTCGACGCCGTCAGCGCGCTTCCGCACGTCGGGCACGTCCGGGCCGACATCGTTCGTTCGTTCGCCGGTGTGACGCCGCTCCACGAAAAATCAATCATCATCATCAACCTGTGTACTAAAGGTAAATTGAAAAGTTTTCGGACATTTGACACGTACTTTAAAAGAAATAAGGCTATAAAAAAGAATCTCTCCGACAGGGTTTCGATCCCTGGGCCTCTCGATGGATGCTTTAATTCCAACGCGCCTTCTTCGTATTCACCGTGTGTAACAGTCGAACGCTCTACCAACTGAGCTATCGGAGACTGGCCGTCGGGAGGGTTTAAGCCCCGTCCCGAGCGCGCCGTCGTTGCAGAACCTTTGACAGTCCTAATGTCTCGACGTATATGAGCGCGTGAAGGGGACACGTTTGCGGGATTTGTCTGAATGAGTCGATTTGAGAAAATTGCGGGCGGATGGATGGCTGGATGGCTGGATGGATGATTTTTGTGTAGGGAGGACGAGTACTATTGTACGGTGCGTGTGACTGAGAAAACAGTGTGGGATCCGAGAGTGTTTGTACATATACGTACTACACGACGCAACGCGCGCGTTCGGTGCGACGTTTCGACTCTTTCAGGGATTGTTGCGAGTGAAGGAAGGAGCTTTTGGAGCGCCTACCGGTGCGACTAAATTGCTACTGCTAGTGAAACGACGACGAGGAGAGGTAATCGGAAACGCTGACGACGAGATCGTCGTACGTCGTCGCCGTCGCCTCGTCGTTCGTACCGTTTTCGTCGGAAAAGTCAACCTCGTCGAGCGGTGAAAACCCGGCGTCCATCATTCGCGCGCCTTGGTTGAGTCCCATGAGTTTCAAGTCGCGCAGGGCTCGATCGATGTTGGTGTCGTCGATAAAGTTACCGGCGAATGCGACGGTGCAATCGAGGTTGTGTACGGCGTGCGGGGCGCCGCCGGGAACGAAGAGGACCTCTCCGGGGCCTAAATCGACGTCCCATCTCTTGGCGAAACGGCTTTGGACGGACAAAGGACGCGCGGCTTCGACGTCTTTGTCGTCGACGACGTCGTCGTCGCCGCGCGGATCGTAGCATAAACCTTGATCCTCTAAGTTTGGCATGGCTGGATCGAGCGTCCCGCGAAGCCAACTCGGACGAAGAAACGCCGTCGAGCCGCGATCGAAGACGGTCCAGCGTTTCGTCCCTCGCACCATCGCCATGAAAAAGTGCCCGTGCCACTGATCGACGTGCAAACTCGACCGCGTGTCCCTCGCGGCGACGAACAAGGATGGCCACGACCGACTGAACGCCGTCATCCGCATCGTCTTCTGCAGGTAATCGTGCGCGAAATACTTTGGCATCCGAACCGCTTCCGCGAGCGACGGCAACTTGAGCGGGATGGACGCGTCGTACAAATAGCTTCCCGGCGCTTCGTCCTCCATCACCTCTCGCACGTAATCCTTCAAATCCAACACATCCGTCGTCGCGCACGATAACTCGTTCGACCGATGCGCGTCGTTTCGCGTCACGGCAATTTTCTTATTCCCCGCCAGTCGCGTCAACCACTCGCACTCGGCGCCTCTCGCGCCGTCAATCGTCAAGACGTCTCCCAGCCCCGTGATCACTACCGGCGTGTCCGTCGCGACGTACTCTTCACGAAACCTCTTCGGCGTGAGTTCGAGCGCGTCCACGCGCGTCACAGCCGTCGTCGGTATCGTCGTCGGCGCGTCGATCTCTTCTTCTTCGTTCAACAACGCTGCGGCGGCTCGCTCGAGCGTCGCGATCGCATCGTCGCATCGCCGCACGATATCGAGCGCGTACGCGCGGCGTCCCTCATCCTCGATCGACTTCGCGCGCGCGTCCAGCGTCGCGCGTTCCGCGGTCAATCGCGCGATCTCCTCGTCGAGGGCGTAGTCTTCTCTTCTCGCGCGAGTCATCTTGTGGCGAACGAGCAGTTGTTAGAGGTGCACTTTTTCGCCGTGTTTGTCGTCACAGTTACAACACATTACTACAAGTCGTCCGTCCGTCGTCTTTTCTGGGGTTTGTTCTGCGTGCGCGAACACCGTTCGCGTTTTTCCGTTGAACGCCCGTTTAATGATCTTCGTCGTCGTTCGTACCGGCGGCGCGCATGAGCGCTTCGAAGACGGCAAACGTGACGGCGGACGCCGGCGCCGATTTCACCAGGCTGGGGAAGAGGCCCTTGTAAAACCCGGCGACGCCCTCCGTCTTGGCGATCGTGCGAACGGCGGCGAGAAAGTTTCGGTACGCGTGCGCGTCGACGCGCTGACCGTAGGCGAGGCTTCGAGAGAAACCGGCGACTTGGAATCGCTTTTTGACGACGTCGAGCGGGTGAATGACGAGCCGGGCGATGGTGCCGGCGGCGAAACCGCACGCGAAATCATTCTGCGCAAAGACGCTGTCTGAACCGAAACTTTTCTTGAGCGTGGCGTACGAGCCGAATTGTACCGCGCTCGCCGGGACGATCTCGCCGAGCGTCACGGAGACACCGGCGTATAATCCCTTGGCGACGCCTCTGTCTCTCACCACGCCGGCTGCGGCGTCCAACACGTTTCGGTACACCTTTGGGTGTCCCTGACTCGCGAGAAGCGTTCGTATGACGTCGAACGGATACGTCGCCACTGTGGCAACCGAACCCGCGACAGCACCACCGACAAAGGACCCCACCGCGCTCTTTTCTCCGTTACTCGAGCCGCGAAACAATCCGCGTCGCTCCGCCTCCTCGTTAAACTTTGACAAAACCGTAAACTGAATCGCCGTGTACGGCACCCAGAGAAACAACGCCGGGACCGTCCCGGCCCATAACCCTCTCGCACCTTCCTCTCGCAGGATCGTCCGCGCTGCTTGCACCAAACCTCGATACTTCCCGCTCCCCGCGCCTTCCAGTTGCACCTGCAACCGAATCTTCACCACGTCCAACGGCGCGACGAACACGCGCGCCGTCGCCCCCGCCACCCCACCCGCGAGCGCCGTCGCGAGCGCATTCACACTGCCTTCTTTTTTCCCTCCGGAGGCGTTCTCAGCCCGCCGCCGCTGCTTACCACCGCTCGACGACGACGACGACGAAGCGTCCGACGACCCGTCGGCTCGAGCCGTCGACGTCCCGAACGCCGCCGCCGCCGCCGCCCCCGCGCACGCCGCACCGCACTTCACCATCCCCGCGAACACCGAAGACGACGACGGTGACGACGGATCCGTTTTCGCCGTTCGCGTCGTCGTCATTCGTCGCCCGCGTCTCTGCTGGGACCTTTTACTCCCGCTGAAACTCGAGCTCCTCCAACAACCCCCACCACCACTCGGACCACCAGACGACGAAGAGAAGCGCGCGAACGTCATGCAAGTACCAAACTCCAACGGGAACGATCGATGGAAGAGCCCACGCGCGGGCGAGACGCGATGCGGTGTCGTCGGCGTCGCGCTCTGACGAGTTTTCTCGAATTTCCTTCAATCGAATTCAAAACAAAAAAAGTTTATAATTCACGCACATCACATCAAGATCTCGAACGTACTTTTACGTATAAAACTCAAAGATTCGCTCATGTAATCACTAAAAACCAACATCGAACGTACGCGACCTACGATTAAAGTCAGATAGAAATTAAAATACATAATATAGTGAAAAATAGGGTTTACAAAAACAATCTAGGGTTTGGACTCGGCCACGAACGGATAAAGCGCAGACTCGGTCGCGTCAGTCGCGCGCCGGACCCGCGCGCGCCTGTGATCGCGTTCATGGCGTCCTCGTTCGCGTTATCCGCGCCATCGATCCCGTCGTCGTCGTCGGGATCGATCGTTACACGAAACCGAAGGGCGACGTCGACGCGTCGGCATCGGCATCGGCGCGGCGTCGAAACGCGCGCGTCAACCTCGCCGGATGACGGTAAAAAGAAGAACATGACGCTCGAGGAACGGATCGCGGCGGGAGAGTTCACGAAAAAGTCGTCCACCGGACCCTACCGCGCGGTGGCGGACGCGCTGCGCGGACTCGTGCCGGAAGACGCGGGACCGATGGGTCGAGGCGTGTCGCTCGCGCTCGCGAGGTTATCCAGAAGGTGGCGAGCGGAGGCGATGTCGAAGATGCCGGTCGCGAGCGGGGACATTCGGGAGATTGCGGGACAACCGGTGTTTGTTCCGCTGTATAAACTGTTTTTGGCGTACGGGGAAATGTTTGTTTTGGCCATTGGACCGAAAAAGTTTGTCGTCGTGAGCGACAACGCGGTGGCAAAGGAAATGTTGCTCACGCAGGCGAAGAGTTTTTCTAAAGGTTTGCTCTCGGAGATTTTGGATTTCGTCATGGGTCAAGGGTTGATTCCGGCGAACGGGGAGGTGTGGAAGATTCGCCGCAAGGTGATCGTGCCGAGCCTGCATAAAAAGTACGTCACGTCCATGGTGGATATGTTTGGCGACTGCGGGCTCAAGGGGATGTCGCAGCTCGCGCGGAGCGAAGCGGCGAACGAAACCGTGGAGATGGAAAACTTTTATTCGCGGTACGCGCTCGATATCATCGGTAAGGCTGTGTTCAACTATGAGTTTGACTCGTTGACGACGGATGATCCGGTGATCAAGGCGGTGTACACGGTGCTTCGCGAGGCGGAGTATCGAAGCGTGACGTTTATTCCGTACTGGAAAGTGCCGCCGCTTCGATGGCTCGTGCCTCGTCAGCGTCAGTGTCAAGAGGCGCTCGCCGTCGTCAACGACACCTTGGACGAGCTCATCTCGAGGTGTAAAAAAGTTGTCGAAGAAGAGGATGAAGAGTTTGTGGAGGAGTACATGAACACGGATGATCCAAGCATTTTGCACTTTCTCATCGCGAGCGGCGACGACGTCACGTCCAAGCAACTTCGCGACGATTTGATGACCCTCTTGATTGCCGGTCACGAAACCACCGCGGCGGTGTTGACGTGGACGACTTTCCTTCTCGCCAAGCACCCGGAGGTCAAGGCTAAGGTGTTTGAAGAGGTGGATCGCGTCGTCGGCGATCGCAACCCCACCGTGGCTGACATGCGCGAGCTCGTGTACACGACGCGCGTCATCAACGAGTCGATGCGACTCTACCCGCAACCTCCTGTACTCATTAGGCGCGCGTTAGAACCCGTCACGCTCGGCGGGTACAACATTGATGCCGGCACGGATTTCTTCATCTCTGTGTGGAACTTGCATCGCAACCCGAGAATTTGGGACGAACCGGATGCCTTCAAGCCTGAGCGCTTCCCCATCGACCAACGCATGCCCGACGAGTACACGGAAGATTACGCCTACTTGCCGTTCGGTGGAGGACAACGCAAGTGCGTCGGCGATCAGTTTGCCATCTTTGAATCCATCGTCTCCTTGGCCATGCTCATGCGACGATTCGACTTTGAGCTCGACGAGTCCAAGCACCCCGATGGCGAGTGCGGGATGACGACGGGTGCCACTATTCACACCACCAACGGTTTGCACGTCAAACTCAAGCGTCGCGACGGTAAAGGCGGGGACGAGATGAGCGGCACCTACACCAAGGGCGCGATGTTGAGTAACCTGGAGGATGTCGACGTCGTGCGCGGATCCATCGACGCGCCGTCGGCGAGCAGCGATGAGGATTTCGACGATCGATACGCCGAGGATGTGGACGAATCCACGTCGGAAAAGTTTGAGCGAGCAAAGCGCATCGTAGAGGAGGAAACGACGGCGGGCAGCAACAGCGAAGAAGTGGGCATGAGCCGTTGAGCAAAGCAAAGCGACGCCGGCGTCATGGGTTTGTACTAGAAGGAAGAAGCGACATTTTTTAATTTTACTCGATAATAATTACGACGAGTTTCGCAAACACGGCGGCGTTCGCGACGAAGCGACGATCGCGTGAATCGCTAAAATATTAAATATTAGCATTGCAACCGTTATTGAAACTAGTAATACTGACTCAAACTGCGCGGCGTGATTTGATTCGTGATACAACCCATGAGGATGGATTTAGAGCAACAACTTTTCGAGCTGTTCATCCAACGCCTCGTTCATCGTCACCGTGGCGGTGGACGCACTCAACGTCTCCGGGTAGAAGAAGGCGACGACGGCAGTGACGTCATCCGCGCGTTCGTCCTGTTCTTGCCATCGAGTGTACGCCGTGCGCACGATGGCGTGCGCGGCGCGCTCGCAGGCGTCCGATTTACCGTCGTCGTAAAATCTCTCGGCAATGGCCATCGTCTCCGCGCTCGACATAAACTCAAAGACGCCGTCAGACGCGACGATGATGCATCGAGCGTTCGGTTCCTCGTTCAAGTCGAACGTAGACATCTCTGGTATCGCGGAGACGCCCAGCGCTTTGCCCACGGTGTCGCCGATGGAGCGCGTAAACGCGCACCCCGGAAACCTGTACCCAGCCATGAAGACGCGGGGAGGATCGTCGCAATACTCGTCATCCGATCCCGGTTCACCATCGCCGAAATCTTCGTGCTGATCCGTCTCGCCGAGCACCATACCGATGGTGGCGAACATCATCGGCGATTGCGCCTCCGTCTTCATGCGCTTGCGCTCGTCGGCGCGAAAGCACGTCTGGTCGTGTGTCAAATCCTTGACGACCCACGACTTGGTGTGTCTGTTCCCCGTCAGAGTCGACGACCCACCGAGTTCAATCCCGACGACGCATCGCGAATCACCAACGTTACCGATGCGCACCCGACCATCCTCACCAAAGAGCGCCGTGATCGCGGTCGATCCCGAAAACGAAGCCTCTTCGCCCAGCGTCTTGCACACGATGGCGTTCACTCTATCAAACGTCTGCGCGTACGCGTCATCCAAACCACGCTTATTATCATGACGACGCCCGGCGGTCCCGTGCACCTCTTCCCGAAGCGCCTCCAAGAACGTTCCTCTCGCAATCTGCGCGCAATCCTCTCCGCGTTTCCCGTGTCCATCAAACACCCCGAGCAACAACTCCCCTACGCTGGCGCTCGTCTCGCACTCCTCCCCGTTTTCGTCGATATCCGTCCTCGTGCTCGTCAAGCACCCCTTTTCCGCCACGATGAAACAGTCCTGATTGACGTGATAGTCTTTATGCGGGTAACACCCCTCTTGACACACCGCCGCGACGCGCACTTCGACGCCGTTCGCCGCTCTCGCCCGGCGTTCGCTCAGCACCTCACGTCGCGTGAGGTCCAACTCAAACCTCTGCGGTCTCGCCCTCGGCGGTCGCGTGCGCCTCGTCCACGACGCGCACTCCGTCTTGCAATCGCGCAGGCGCGCGGAGGCACCACCGGAGGATGCCGGGCGCGTCACCGGTCCACCGAGCGGGGACGGCAAGCGCGTCGTCGCCGTCGGCACCGCGGCGGCGACGCCGTTTCGAATGGATAAAGATGCCGCGTTCACGGACGCGTTCGCCGCCACCGCGCGTCGCGCGTCTTCGAGCTCGATGCTCGGCGTGGACGTTCGGGCGATGGAGATCGATCGACCGTCTGAACCCACGGGTTCGTACGCGCTCGGGACGACCGCCATGGTCGCGTCGGCGTCGGTGTGAGGAACACGGAGGCGCCGTCGGTCTGGCCCTAGTGCGCCCGAACCCTAGGTTGGGTGTATAATGTACACTTTAAAGCCATCTACACGTAATATAGAAAACATATGAATTTTAACTAATAGAACTAAACTGTATAATATATTGAGATGGCTTTTGTTTCGCGGCGCCGGGCGTTCGAGGCGCGTTCGACACTTCTCGACGCCCGCGCGAGTCACGGACGGAGTCACGGACGGAGAGACGGACGGAGAGACGGACGGACGGAAGATGACGACGACGGATTTAACCGCGCAGGTGCGCCTCGCTCTCGCCCGCGCTGGATCGCGACGACTCGATCAAAGAAAATTCGACGCCGTTTCAATTGAGGGTTTCGCGCGCGCTCTGACTGACGAATGAATCGACGACGACGACGACGACGACGCAGATTGCGAGCCGATTGGACGCGCACCTCGTGCTCCCGCTCCTCGAGTTCGCCCTCGCTCGGGGCACGCACGCGAGCGATGAGATCAACGCGGAGAAACTGCGGGTGTTGATGAAGACCAACCTGTGCGATCTCGCCAAGGAGCTCCCGGGCGCGGACGCGAAGGCGTTGGACGCCCAGCGAACGCGGGTGATCGCCGAACACGGCGCGCTCAAGGCGAAGGCGAGTAAAGGGATCGCGTTCGCGGCGAACGGCGCGGCGATGAAGGCGATGCGACGCGATAAGGCGCATAACGCCAAGGTGGCGGAGGAGGAATACGAAACGGGAGCGAGCGACGTCGAGGCGTTGTACGCGTTTGGAAAGCTCGAGTACGAGTGCGGGGATTACGCGTCTGCGGCTGAACACCTAGGAGCGGTGCAGTTTTTGAGCGTAGATGCCGGGAGAAGTGAGAGCGCGCTGTGGGGGAAGTTTGCGGCGGATATTTTGATGAGGAATTGGTCTGGAGCGCTCGACGATATGAATAGGTTGAGAGACGCGATTGAAAACAACGCGGCTACGAGCGCGTTGAAAAAGATGAGACAACGCACGTGGTTGTTGCATTACGCGCTCTTTGTGTTTTTCAACCACCCGAATGGACGCAACTTGATTATTGATTTGATGTTTCAAGAGCGATACATGCAGGCGGTGCAACAAGAGGCTCCGTATTTGATGCGTTACCTCGCCGTCGCCGTGTTGATCAACAAGAAGCGTCGCAACACGCTCAAGGACCTAGTGAGACTCATCCAGAGCGATAGCTACCGCGATCCCGCGCTCGAGTTTATCCTCGCGCTCTTTGTTGAGTACGACTTCAGCAAGACGCGCGAAGCGCTCGCGACGTGCGATGAGATGCTCGACAAGGATTTCTTTCTCGTCGGGTGCAAGGAGGCTTTCGACGAGGCGGCGCGTCAACACGTCGTCGAAAACTATTGCAAGGTTAACAAGACGATCGACATCAAGGCGCTCGCCGAGCAGTTTACCATTTCCCCAGACTCTATCGAGTCTTGGATCGCCAACCTCATTCGCACCAACAGACTCAACGCAAAGATTGACGCAGCCGAAGGCGTCGCTCGCGTCAACGCTCAAGTCAAGTCGGTCAACGAGCAAATCATCGAAAAGACCAAGGCTTTGCTCTCCAAGACGAAGAGCTTGACCCAGGCGGTGATGGCGCACAACCAGACGCAAGCCGTTTAAGACGTGCGGCAACTCTACTTATCACTAGTCACACACACGAAATACATTGTAGTCGAACCAAGTCAAAAAGAGAAGAAACGCCACAGCGCGCCTCGCACAAGATGCTTCTTCGCGTCGCCAGCCGTCGTCTCCTTCCACGTGCGTCCGCGGGCAGACTTGGCCGTCCGTTCGCGACGACGAAGAATGAACACACCGGCGATGACGGGGGTAAAAGCGACGCGCTCGCGTCGCCGTGGACGCGCGTGTACGACGAGTCGAGTCGAGGCTACTACTGGTGGAACAAGTCGAGCAACGAAACGACCGCCGTCGGTGATCCTCGGCCGACGTCGTACCACCTCGAAGACGTTCGCGAGGAACACTACGAGGAGCGACGCGTCGGCGTCGGGGCGCAGATGGGCCAGGCGTTCGTCATGGGGGCGGGGGTTTCGGTTGGGTTCGCCGCGGTGGGCGTCGCCGCGAGGGCGATTTTTGGTGGTTAAAAGTCGCGCGCGTAGCGTAGTCGTAGCGAAGGTAGATGTAGATGGGTGTAGTGCAGACGAATGGCTGAGTTCGTGGTAAAAATGGTACCGGTAATGTTACAACACGTGATTTACGCGGTGCGTGGGACCGGACGCACGACGCGGTACTGTAGAACAAAACGCGATGTAACTCGCGACGAGCGGATGAAACAGTCGTCGGACGCTTTTCCAACCAAACGAAAAGCGAACGCAGAAATTAAAAGATTTGCGACGTGGCCCAAAATTTCTCTCATGCTCCCGGTTTTGTGCGACAAAGGTCTCTCCTCTACTCATCGCCTCGGTGGAGTCATCGACGCGAGCGCTTCAAAGGCGTCGCATTGTCTCGATCGCATCGCGTCTCGCAACGGATCCAAGTGCGAGTACCCGGTTCGCTCGAATGCACCGCCCCCGACATCCTCTGCTGTTGATTCGTCCGCGTCGCGAGTTACATCTTCAGACACTCGACGTTCGCCTTGCTCCTCACAGCCGTCGCCTTCACAGCCGTCGCCTTCACAGTCGTTCTTCGATCGAAAGAGAAGCGCGTCGGCGTCCAAATCCGAAGACGGTTTCCATCCGCGGGTCTCCTCTTGATCCTCCGATTGGCTCCCCCCGGAATCGAAGGATTTCAACTTGGTGAACGAGTTAGATCTTCGAATTCGGCAATTCTCAAACGCGTCGATCAAACGCGGCGAACGCGACCTTCCCATGCGTCCGAGAGGCGACGCCGACGCTGGCAAGTTTCTTCTGGCACCTTTGCTTTTTGTTTTACGTCGGATTCGGGGCGTTTTATTCGACCCATCGCGTCCGGCGCGGGTCGTTCTGTTCTCGCCTTCGTCAAAGTTGACGCACATTGCGTAAAAAGCCGAGGCCGGGGGTGTCGCGTCGACGTGTGGCGAGTCACATGTGTGACTTTTGGGCCTCGCGTTGGTTTTCTCACGGCGCTCGGACGCTACCGGTTGTAAAGTGGATGTGAGCGCGCGGGTCCGGTGTATTCAGAGTGGACGCGCGCGCGAGCGAATGAATAAATAAAAGAATCAATCATGATGCCGTTACTTGAATACTACGTGAACGCGGCTGCAAAGAATTTCCGCCTGATAAAGTCGTAAGAATAATACACAACGCTGGCGATGACGAAGAATGAGAGAACCGCAAAGGCGGCGAACCAATCGCCCGACGCGGGTTTGGCGGCGAGATGCGCGTTTGACAGATCACTCCTCGACGATTGGTTCTTATTCTTCTTCTTCTTGTTACGCTTGGACTTGCCATCGGGGGCTTGGGACGGTGTTTTGCCATTATTGGCATCGTCGTCATCGGCGTCGATTGCGACGTCGTGCGCCTTGAGAAATGCGTCAATCTCAGCCATTCTCTGCGCCTTGCGTCGCTCTTTTTCGAGCTTGCGTCTCTGCGTCTTGGTGATCGTCTCGTTCGGTTGCTCCTCCGCCGTTAACGCGTGCGCCGGCGCATCGGTCTCGACATTTCCGAGTTTTTCGACCATCGAAGAAGCCGATTTCGGTTCCGTTTCCTCGGCAATCTCGGCGACGACGCTCTCGCCGACGTCGACATCGTCGCGCGTACCCACTTCCTCGGACGCCCCCGCGTCTTCTCGCGCCTCCTTCGGTCTCACCACCGCCTCCTCGGCTTCTCTTCGCGCGCGCTCAGCCGCTTTACGCGCCTTTTGCGCCTCCTTCTTGGCTGCTTTTTCCCTCGCCGCCTTCTCCGCCTTGACCTCCTCCTGCCGAGCTCTCGCCGCCGCCTTGGCCGCGGCTTTCTCCTCCGCGACTCGCGCGCGTTCCGCCTCTTCCTCCTTTTCCTTCTCCGCCTCCCTCTCCTTCTCCGCCTCCCCCTCGGAGCCGACTAAACCATCCTTCTCTTTACTCTTCTTCTTCTTCTTCTTCGCCGTCTTGGCCGCCTTGCTCGCCGCCGCCTTCTCCCTCTCCTCCCGTTCTCTCCTCTCCTCCTCCATCAGCGCCTCCGCCGCCGCGTCCGCCACCGCCTTCGCCGCCTCCTCCTCCAATCTCCGTCGTTCCGCGTCGTACCTCGCCGCCGACGCGCACGACTCCCCGGCAACCTTGAACGTCGTTCGCGCTTCGTCGCCCTCTCGAATCACAAACAACGGAGGCCAAACCGTCGTGTCCACGCTTCGCACCGTCCCGCGACGCACCGTCGCGCCGCCGTCGTCGTCGCCGAACACGACGACGTCTTCACCGACGTCGAACGCGCTCGCCAAGTCCTCCTTCCGCGCCGTTTTAAGCGTCCCTTCCGCGCCGATGTGATCCGTGTGTTCGCGAAGTCTCACGATGAATCCCCCGCCGTCGGCGTCTTCGCGGACGACGACGGCGACGACGGGGATCCATCCCTCTTTCGGGCGGTAGTGTACCCGCGCGCCGTGGTCTCGGCCGTCTCGCACGGTGGACGGGTCGACGGCGACGGCGCGGACGGGCGTCGGCATGACTGACGACAACGACAACGTCGCGCGATGCAATGCGGACGACACACGTCGACGCCGGCGAACGTGACTCGATCGTCGTCGTCATGGGTCCCGGACGACGGGCGGCGCGGGCGGTGGTCGCGATCGCGGCGGAGGCGCGCCGCGGACGAGCCGGGCGAAGCGGCGTCGCGCCGTCGGGTTTCGGTTCGTTTCCTCCATTTGCGGCGGCTGCTGCTGCGTGGCACTCCGCGACGGAACCGACGGCGCGACGACCGTCTCGTTGGCGCCGCGGACCGCGGGCGGGGGCGGAGGAGACGCCGGAGGATACACCGGAGAGACGACGACCCGCGGCGGCGCCGGGCGCGGGCGCGGGGAGGGGTTACTTGGAGGCGAAGCGACGTCGAGCGGCGTTGGAGGAGGGCGTGCGCAGAAGCGTTCGAGCCGCCGAGGACGCGCTCGCGGTCGAGCGCGGATGGATCGGGACGAGGGAGAAGAAGGAGGAAGAGGGCGACGACGTTAGCGGTGACGCGACGCGGGCGTCGCCGGGGGTACGGGCGGTGGATCCAGAACTAGAGAGGTGCGCGCGGGTGGGACTGTTGGGCGCGCCGAACGCGGGCAAGTCTCAGTTGACGAATACGTTGGTGGGCGACAAGGTGACGGCGGTGAGCAGAAAGACGAACACGACGAGAACGCACACGATGGGGGTGAAGACGGTCGGGGAGCGGCAGATTGTGTTCGTGGATGCGCCGGGGATCGTCGGGGCGGAGCATTATCGAAACGCGGCGCACGGACGAAAAGTGGAGAGCGCGTTTGGCGTCGCGAGCGAGTGCGACGTGCTGCTCTTCGTCGTCGACGCGGCGAGACAGATGGAGAGACGAGATTTGAGGGTTTTGCATTTGGTTCAGAAGACTCGGGAGGCGATGCGGCGGTTTCTGTACGAGGATTACTTGGCGGAGAGAGGAGAGGGCGAGCCGAGCGCCGTTCCAGAGGCGGTGCTCGTGCTCAACAAGGTGGATAAGATTCCGTCCGAACGCCGAAATGATTTGATTAAAATGGTGAAAGATTTCCAAGCCGGTGAGCACTATGCGTTTTCGCGAGTGTTCCCGATCAGCGCCATGACGGGTGCGGGAACCAAGGCGCTCATGGAGTACTTGCTCGAGCGAGCGCCGCTCCGCGAATGGGAATTCGACGCGACGACGTCGACAGAGATGACCAACGTGCAGCGCGCGCTCGAAATCGTGCGCGAAGGCGTGTATAATCGCGTCCACGCCGAGCTGCCTTACGGGGTCGATCTCGTGCACGTGTCTTGGGAAGACTTTAGAAATGGCGACGTGCGCATCGAGCAAAATATTCTCGTCGACACGGCGAATCAGCGCAAAATTGTCGTCGGTAAAGCCGGGGAAGTCATTGGACAAATAGGCATAAACTCGCGCGTCGTGCTCGAGGCGGCGTTTAAGCGCAAAGTGCACCTCATTCTGAATGTGCGTTTGAAGAAGCGTCGCAAGAATTACGGAGGCGCGGGAGCGTCGCAAATGCTAAGTGAGGAGTATTAGAAAAAACTTACGGTAGTTGTACCACTAGGTAGGATGTGATAGGACATAGCACAAACAAACTCTTCTTTCCAGATTAAAATAAATACACACAGTTCCTTCAATTCAGCGCTCTGGACGAGTTCGTCTCGTCTCTTCAACGCTCTACTGAAGTAGTACACTCAATTCAAACAACAATTTCATTTCACACTAGTTTTGGCGGCGTTTCGGTGCGTCGCGCGCCGCCGCCGCCGCGAGTCTTCGGTGATCCCCTCTTCAACGATTTCATGCGCTTCGCCTCTTCCTCCCGCGCATCCATGAAGCTTCGAACGCGCTCGATGACGGTGAAGTAAATCATGCCTCCGAGGCTAATCTCAATCATCCGCGGTACGGCGCCTCGAAAGAAAAATCGAACGCCAAACGACTCGGCGAGTTTTCGTAATCCTCTCAACCCACCCGGATACGTCTTTGGATTGAGCCCGAGAGAGCCCGCGCACACATCTGCCGTGCGAGAGACATCGAACGGCGTCGTCAACAAGCCCGTGAGCGCGCCCGCCACGCCACCGATGACGGCGGTCTCGCTCGCCGCCAACTCTGCCTCGCCGACTCCCCCCTTGGCTCGACGCGCCGTCGACTTCATCATCTCAAAAGCCGACATTTGAATCATATCGAACGGCAACTCCCTCGCCAAAAAGCTCGCCATCCCAACCCCAAACTCCCTCTTCCTCGCCGCGATTCTCACCGCCGTCCAGAGCGTCATCCTATTCGCTTGCATGCGCCTCGACAACAGCTCCATCGGCGCCAACACCACGCTCGCCGCCAACGCCCCGCACGCCGCCGCGACCCCAGGATTCGCCCCGAAGCTCTTCTTCAACGTTTCATACGTCCCCATGAAGAGCGCCGTGCCCGGAATCGCCCCGATGAGATCTGGAACGATCCCTCGGTACAGTTGCGTAAAGTCTCTCGCGCCCAACCGACTCGGCGCCCCGATCGCCCTCGCCTGCGTCCTCGTCTTGATCGTATTCACCGGAAACAGCACGAGTTGACACGCCATCGCGGCGCAGGACCCGGCGAGGACGCCCGCGCGGAGATTGTTCGCCACGTTTCGCGGCGTCGCGTCCGCGTTCCGCGCGTCGCGATCGGCATTTTCGCGTCGTGTCGACTCGGCACCGTTACGGCGACTCTTCGGTTGAACCACCTTGATCGTTCGCGTCGTCGTCGTCGATGCGAGTCGACGGGGACGCCGACGGTCGGCGTCGGTGCCGCGGGTGGTGTTCGCCGCGACGGCGCCGCGCGATCTCTCTCCCATCGGCGGCGTCGGCGTCTGGGGATCGGATCGATGATTGATGCGTCTCCAACCTGGCGGCATCTTGTTGGAGTGTCGAGCGGACGCGAAAAAATGGAAATTTTGTTGACATGACGATCGTTACAAACGTCTACGCACGACGACGCGATGGGATGCGAATCAGGCATCCAAGGATTTGGAGACGATTTCAAAGACATTCTCGGAGAGCCCATCCTTGGCGCGAATGCGCTCGAGTTGGGCGCGCATGGCGGCGGAACGCGTCGGTTCAAATTTCTTCCAGCGGGTAAAGGCGCTCACCATGCGGCTGGCGACTTGACCGTTGAGATCGTCGAGTTGAAGGACGATGTCGGCGAGGAAGGCGTAGCCGGAACCGTCGATGGCGTGGAAGTTGGTGGGAGAGGCGCAGAAACCGCCGATGAGGGAGTACACCTTGTTGGGGTTCTTGATGTCAAAGACGGGATCGTCCATCAACGCCCGAACGTTGGCGAGGTTGTTTTCGAGCGAGGCGCCGGCTTGGATACCGAGCCATTTGTTCATGACGAGCGGGTCGTGCTTCCACTCGCTGTAAAAGTTTTCGAGCGCCTTGACGCGTTCGGGGCAGTCCTTGCCGGAGAGCGCGTTGAGGGCGGCGATTTTGTCCGTCATGTTGTCGGCGGCGGAAAATCGCTCGTACGTCATGGCGGCAATCTCGGGGGCGTCCAAATAGGACAAGTAGCCGATACACGCGTTCTTGAGCGTGCGCGCAGCTCGATCCGCGGGTTCGTTGGAGTACACCGCGGCGCTGTTCGCCGAGACGGTGGCTTCCAACTCGGATCGAAGGGCTTGCGCAAGCGACGTCATCACGAATTTGCGCGCCGAGTGCACGAGCGCCGGGTCCACCGTACCTTCCTCGAGCATTTCGCTCAGTTCACCCTCGGACGGAACCATCATCGCGCGCGCGATGAAAGACTTGTCCGCATCCACAGCCTTGGCGCCGTCTAATATGGTTCGCATCGCCGTGGTGATGGCGTCGTCCATCTTGAATGCGGCTTCGCCGTCGGCAATCAAGCCGAGGCAGAGGTTTCTGAGCAAAGTCTGGCCGGCTTCCCATCTGTTGAAGGCGTCCGAGTCATTCTTCATGAGGAACAAAAGGTCAGACTGGGTCAAGTTGGTGGTGAGCTTGACTGGGGCGCTAAAGTTGCGCAGGATGGACGGCACCGGCTTTTGCTCGACGCCGGTGAAGGTGTACGTCGCCTCAGATTGGTCAAACTTGAGCACCGTCGTCGTGCCGACAGATTGACCGTCGAGCGTGAGCGCCATGTCATTGCCATCTGGACCAATGAGACCGACGGCGATCGGGCAGAGCACCGGAACCTTGGAGTCTTGACCGGGCGTCTTCGGCACCGTCTGAGAGCACTTGAGCGTAAACGTCTTGGCCGCTTCGTCGTACGCGCCTTCAACGCTAACGCGCGGGGTTCCGGCTTGGGAGTACCACGGCTTGAAAGTGGACAAGTCGACGCCGTTTGCATCGCTCATCGCGGCGAAGAAGTCTTCAGTGGTGACAGCCTGGCCATCGTGACGTTGAAAGTACAAATCCATACCCTTGCGGAAACCATCCTTGCCGAGCAACGTCTCGTACATGCGAACCACTTCGGCACCCTTCTCGTACACGGTCACGGTGTAAAAGTTGTCCATCTTAATGTACGATTCCGGTCGGATCGGGTGCGCCATTGGACCCGCGTCTTGCGGGAACTGAGCCATACGCAGGCGAGCAACGTCGCCAATGCGCTTGACGCCGCGAGAGTTCATGTCGGCGCTGAATTCTTGGTCTCTGTACACCGTCAAGCCCTCCTTCAAGCTAAGCTGGAACCAGTCTCTGCACGTCACGCGGTTACCAGTGTAATTGTGGAAGTATTCGTGCGCGACGACGCCTTCAATCGCGGCGTAGTCGGCATCGGTGGCGCTCTGCGGAGTGGCCAACACGAGTCGAGAGTTGAAAATGTTCAACGACTTGTTCTCCATAGCGCCCATGTTGAAATCATCGACGGCGACAATGTTGAAGAGATCCAAATCGTACTCGAGGCCGAAAGTGTCTTCGTCCCACTTCATCGACTTGATGAGGCTCGTCATGGCATGTTCGCACTTGTCCAAGTTGTGGTCCTCGACGAAGATGCGAAGTGTCACCTCCTTACCTGTCATGGTGGTAAATTTGTCTTCCACCATGCCGAGCTTACCGGCGACGAGCGCGAACAAATACGACGGCTTGGCCCACGGATCTTCCCAAACGGTAAAGTGACGTCCGCCGTCCAAATCTCCAGACTCGATAAGGTTACCGTTCGACAACAACACCGGGTACTTGGCCTTGTCCGCGGAAATTCGCGTCGTAAAGATGGACATCACGTCCGGTCTGTCTTGATAGAAAGTGATGCGTCTGAACCCCTCCGCCTCGCACTGCGTGCAAAAGTTACCAGAGCTCTTGTACAAACCCTCCAACGCCGTGTTCTCTTGCGGTTTAATCACGGTTGAAATGCTCAACTCAAACGTCGTGTTCGTCGGCAACGACTTGAGCGTCAACCCCTTCGCCGTGCGCTCGTAATCCGTGTGTTCGGTCCCGTCAATCTTCACCCCGGCGAGCTCGACGGACTCATCTCCGTGCAAAAACAACGTCGACGCGTCCGCTTTACGCGATTCAACCGCAATCGTCGACGTCACTCGCGTCGTTTCCTCGCCCAACTCAAAGTCGAGGTTCACCTTTTCGAACCCGTGCGTCGGCGACTCGTAATCCTTGAGATAGATCGGTTTCGGCGCCTCCACCGCGACCGCCGCGCTCGCTGCGCTCGCCTTTGTCCGCGTCACCGGCGTCGTCGTCGCCCCGCGTCGAAACGTCGTCGGTTTCGTCGTGGCTGACGTCGTTGACGTCATCTTTTGTAGTGCCGTACGCATCGCTCTCGACGCGCTCGCTCGCATGGTTTTTCGACGCGACACGCGATGTGAACGCGCGATGAAACGAGAAAAACGAAAGTCGCGTTCGCTCCTACGATTCCGCGTCGGCGTCGAACGTCGTCGCACTCTCGCGTCGAGGTATGACGTTCACAAGCGTTGCGTGCACTTTTTGCGTCATTAATCCGCGCTTCGAATGTTCCCGACGTTTGACGAACGCCCGACGCGTTCCGCGACGACGTTCGACGCCGAACGCACCGAACGCGAGCGTGCGAGGGAGCGCGCGGCGATGGAGGCGTTGGCGTCGAAGCGTTCGACGCGAGAGAACGAGGAGGATGGGCGTCGGCAGTTGGTGGTGTTTGAGAAGAATTTCTATTACGAACACCCGAGCGTGACGGCGAGAGCGCGCGAGAGAGTCGAGGGGTTCATGCGCGAGCGGGAGATTCGGGTGACAAAGGGAACGGATGTGCCGCGGTGCGTGGAGACGTTCGATGAGGCGTCGTTCCCGGGGTATTTGACGAGGGATTTGAAGGCGAGGGAGAGTTTTAAAGCGCCGTCGGCGGTGCAGTCGCAGGCGTGGCCGGTGGCGTTGAGCGGGCGGGATTTGGTGGCGATCGCGGAGACGGGGAGCGGGAAAACGCTGAGTTATGTGTGTCCAGCCATCGTGCACGTTAACGCGCAGCCGTTGTTGGGGAAGGGTGAAGGACCGATCGCGTTGGTTTTGGCGCCGACACGCGAGTTGGCGTGTCAAATCGAACTCGAAGTGGCGGCGTTCGCCGCGTCGAGCGAGGTGAAGCACGTGTGCGTGTACGGTGGGGTGCCGAAACCTCCGCAGATACGCGCGCTAAAGACGGGACAGAGCGAAATTTGCGTCGCGACGCCAGGGAGGTTGATTGATTTTCTAGACTGCGGCGTCACCAATCTCAAGCGCACGAGCTTTGTCGTCCTCGACGAGGCTGATAGGATGCTAGACATGGGCTTTGAGCCGCAGATTCGAAGAATCTTAAATAAAGTCAGACCCGATAGGCAGATCCTCATGTTTACCGCGACTTGGCCGAGGGAGGTGCGAGAGATTGCGCGCGACTTTCTCAAGACAGATCCGGTGGAGATTCGCATCGGCGGCTCGGGCGACGGATTATTGGCGAGCAAAAACGTGACGCAAATAGTCGAAGTCCTCGAGTCCCGGGACAAATATGATAGATTGATCAAGATTTTAGAGACAGAGATGGATGGAAGTCGACTGCTCGTCTTTGTCGAAACGAAATCAGGCGTGGATGAACTGACTCGAAAACTTCGAGTGAACGGTTGGCCGGCGTTGGGATTACACGGCGACAAAAACCAAGAGGAGCGCGATTGGGTCCTCGGCGAGTTTCGAGACGGAAAATCACCAATCATGTTGGCGACCGGCGTCGCCTCTCGCGGTCTAGACGTCGACGGCATCAAGTGCGTCATCAATTACGATTTCCCAAAGGACGCGTCCGAGTACGTCCATCGCGTCGGCCGAACCGGTCGCGCGGGCAAACTCGGCAAGTCGTACACCTTCTTCACCGTAGACGACGGTAAACACGCCAGAGAACTCACGGAGATTCTCAAGGACGCGAAACAACCCATTCCTAGCTCACTTAGACAGTTTGCGTCGTCCTAAGCGTTCGATTGTAATTTCGCTGGGAGCGTAGTTTGTAAACACCAGAATACCAAACGCGTCGTCACTCCTCGACCGCACGCGTCCGAGCGTCGGTTCACGCGTCGACGTCGAACGACGATAAACGCACCCGATCGACCGAAACCCGCCATGTCGCTCGCGAAAAACTACCTCATCGCGTACAACGCCGCGTTGATCGCCGGTTGGTCTCGCGTGCTGTACCTCACCGCCCTGGCGCTCGCCAGCACCGGTCCGGCGTCCGTCTACGCCGCCGTCGAGCGTCCGCTGATGTACGCGCAGACGGCGGCGATCGCCGAGATCGCGCACGCCGCGTTGGGTCTCGCGCGTTCGCCCGTGCTCGTCACCGCGATGCAGGTAAGCTCGAGGTTGATGGTGGTGTGGGGCGTCCTCGTCCTCGCGCCCGTCTCTCGCGTCGCGAGTCTCCCGCTCTTCGGCCCGGTTTCCATCGGTGTCCCGAGTTTAATGTTCGCCTGGGGTATCACCGAAGTCATTCGGTACGGGTTTTACTTTTTCAAGCTCTTGGGCGACGTTCCAAAGGTTGTGACGTGGTGCAGGTACACGCTCTTCATCGTCTTGTACCCGCTCGGCGTGAGCTCAGAGCTCTTCCTCGCGTACAGTGGGTTCGCGCAATTGGTGAAGAAGAACCCGTTGGCGTACCCGATGCCGAACGCGTTAAACATTTCGTTCCACTTGCCGACGTTTATGATAATGTTTTTCGCCGGGTACGTTCCGGGATTTCCGATGTTATACTCGTACATGTTTGGACAGCGTAAAAAGGTGCTTGGAGGCGTCGGTAAGGCGAAGCGCGACTGAGCGACTGATAGTGAGTGCGAGTGATCGTGTGAAGATGGAAGAGAGAGAGTGTGTGTTAGACGAGACATTATTAATTGATTTTAATAAACTTATTGATACAGTAGTTGTTAAGTGCGCGACGACGAGTGCGTGGACGGCGTCGGCGTGGAGAATAATGTGGATTTTTGTGTACTACCGTAGTAGAGCGTTTCATTACATGTGTATCGTGAACAAAACCTATCATATCGTCATCATAGGAGTCATCGTGGGCGGTGCAGGTATCGTCGTTATTCGTCATAACGAAAATCGTAGGCGTCACTATTTACGATGCAATCGTGAATACGCTTGAGACACGCCGACATGCGCACGTATGACGCGTTTGATATCGTCTCCTTGACTTCATCGAGTGCATCCATGGTGTTTCTTAGCGGAACGTTACGTCGAGAAACGTCTCGACGATTTGCAATCCTTCTTTGAAATACATCCAGTCCTGCATCTCGAGGGATTTCACAGCAGTGGTCGTCATGGAGCACTTGTAAATTCTCCCGAGCAATTTCGTACATGTCATTTGGTATTGATTCACGCAGCTCTTGTTGCAGAAGATCCACGGCGTTCTTAACTTCAGGGAAGAGCTCATCTTCCCTGAAGCCTTCATCCCAAGGACATCCGTGTTCATACGCGTACTTCAAGCATTCAAGTTGGCAAAATTTCGCGGCGAGTTGACACGTTAATGCATTCCACGGACATCCGTTCTCGTGTAAGTACTTCAAACAATCAAGATGGCCATCTTTCGCGGCGCAATGGCACGCACCCTCATCCCACGGACATCCGTTCTCGTGCGCGTACTTCAAGCATTCAAGATGGCCACGCATAGCGGCAATTTGACACGTGAGCCCTTTGACATCCCACGGACATCCGTTCTCGTGCGCGTACTTCAAGCAATCAAGATGGCCACGCATAGCGGCAATAAGACACGTGAGTGCATCCCACGGGCATCCATTCTCGTGCATATATTTCAAGCAATCAAGACGGCCAAGCATAGCGGCAACTTGACACGTGAATGCATCCCACGGACATCCGTTCTCGTGTAAACGTCGCACACGGCTGACATTCCCGGCGGTCGCGCTGCGAAGCATCTCCACACAACTCGGAGGCCCGACGCCAGCGTCATGTCGGCACCTATAAAGCCTCACTCCAAAAGGAGTACAGCAGTAGCGTTCACACGACTCTGACATCCCGTCATCTGACGTCGGCGCGTCCGACATGCTCGTCACCACCACTGCTCGTCTCTTGATGCTTTATCACGCTCCGTTTGTCGAATCACCGGGCCGTGCGACGCGCGTCGATGTATGAGGACGCCCGCGA
>Ga0255764_10000693_pt1 | contig 29716 bp, 26 predicted proteins | sample 071ome_30_FD_179964 | JGI IMG/M metagenome (GOLD analysis project Ga0255764, IMG submission 179964) | Coastal salt marsh microbial communities from the Groves Creek Marsh, Skidaway Island, Georgia - 071406AT metaG (version 2) | ecosystem: Environmental > Aquatic > Marine > Intertidal zone >... | reverse complement strand
TGGGCGAGTAGTCGCCGCAGTCGTCGTAGTAGTAGAGCGAGTGGGTAAGATCACAAATCTTATCGCGGGCGAGCCTGCAAGTAGGCTCATCCCGATGTTTCATCGCGTTTCGTTGCGTCTAGAGCAGAAGAGTCCCGCCTCTCAGCCTCGGCAACTGGATTGATCTCCCAAACAATTTCGCAGTTTTCGAAGGTGTCCGTCCGTCCAGAGCACGGAAACATCCTCGGGTCTCGGGTCTCGGGTCTCTTGAAGAAGGGACGACGACAACGTCCGACGAGGCGAGAAACAAGCTCGATCGATTCCAAGTTGCCGAATCGAAATGAAGTCGTCCTATTCGCGCTCTCCGCTGTCGGGAATCAAGAACCAAGGTCCCGGCACCTCGCAGGATGTCATCGGCGTCCTCAGTGCCCTGGAGAGTGTCTGCGAGCTCGAGAGTCGGCTTCGGCTGGCCATAAAATGTACGCACCCGACCTCTCTCGATTCTGCGCGGGATGCGGTCTCTGCGGACCGGGAGCGGAAGGCTCTGTTGAATTTAGGGTATGTGGTTTGTTCTCGTCGGCGCGCGGGTTGCGGTTCCGTCGCGGACGGCCGGGTGGAGGCGAAGGACCGCTTTGCAAATTTGAAATTTCACTCGACGACGTTCGCGACGTTGGTCACGACAGGCAGCAGCTGGAGGATCTGGAGGACAAGCTGCGGGAGCTCCGGTTCGTGTCGCAGGACAAGGCGTCGCAGGCGGACGTGGACGACCAGAAGAGCGTGCTGCTGGGACAGCTCGACGCGGTGCGCAGGGAGCTGGTGGAGGCGGCGTACGCGGCCGCGGACAAGGTGGTGTACGGGAAGGAGCTGCTGAAGGACATCATCAACTTCGCGCTGGCGGATGATGAGGAGAACAGGCTGGTGACGCCTGGACGAGGTGCGCGAGGTCGGTATTCGGTGGAGAACACACCCAAGGGGAAGCGGACGCCGGCGGTGCCAGACTCGCTCGAGAATACGTACGGGCGTGTGTCGACGAGACGGTCGCCTGGGTCGTCGGCGGGCAGGTCGGACAGGTCGGGGAGGCCGCCGAGGCCAGAGTCGAACACCTCGTCGAGGCGGGGCACGCCGACGTCGGCGACGGGGGTGGACGAGCAGCGGAAGTACAGCTCCTTCTCGAGGACGCTGATGGTGAGTGACGAGGATATATACGGTCCCAAGGCGGGAGCTGAGCGGTTTGTCGTCGGTTCGGACTCGCAAAAGTACGGTGGCACGGTCAAGGTGAAGGAGCTGCTGGCCAAGGCCGAGCGGGGGCTCACCGAGGTCTCGTCGGCGCAAAAGGGACGGCGGGCGACCGAGTCTGGGGAGACGGGAGCTACGGCAAACGCACCGCGGGTCATCCATGAAGACGCGAACTACAGCGGGGAGGCGTGGATGGACCAGGAGCTGGGCGACGAGTTTGACTCGAGCCACACCCAGTATGCCACGCCGGGCGCCGAGAAGCAGCGCAAGGCGTTCTCCTCGACGCCCACGAGCCAGCGGGCGGGACGTGGGGGAGAGAATGATCGCGCGGCGATGAACGGGAGCAAATTCGGTAAGTTCGACAGCGGCACGTCGCGCCGCATCGACTACGGACGCAAGACGTATTCTGCGGGCGGCGGCGGCGGCGGCCTGCTCGGCGCCATCAGCAAGCTGGCTGGCCTGGCGGTGGTCGCGGGAGGCCTCGCGGCTGGCGCCGTCCTCGTCTCGCAGAGCGCCAAGTCGGGGGGCGTGATGCCCAAGGCGTCGCCGTCGAAGAAGAAGGGCTCGAGGAAGAAGATCAGGTCGGCGAGCTCAAACGCGAAGAAGGGCAAGGGGACGCCGGCGTACCGGGGCGAGGCAGACGTCTACATGGCGGACTTGTACAGCGACGGGTTGGACGACACGGTGTACTTCGAAGAGCACAGCGCCGACGGCCCGCAGTCGCCCGTGGTCAACGTCCACCGGCCCCCGGCGTCGACGCACTTCCCAGCCGCCAGCCCCGACGTGTCGGTGGCCATGGGATGAAGAGAGGAAGGACGGCGTCCAGAACGACGGCGTCCATTATAACGTCCATAGTGACGTGTACCAAGTTGCGGTTGTTGAATGTATGCTCTTGTTGCTGACTTGAATGACTTTAAGCTTTTTGCTTTATGCGTGCCGATCGGGGTCGTCAAAGGAGAGCCGTTCCCGGGCATAGTACGTGAACCGCCCCTTGTACATCTCTTTGAGGTACGCGTTCGACGAGTACTGACTGATGACGGTCGGCGTCGGCCCGCGACGGACCGAGCCCTCGGCGGGCCTCCGTCGGATCAGCCCCGACCCGTCAATCTTGCAGGGCAGCCCGTACTGCACGCCGTACACCGTCGACGTCACGTGATCCCGGAGACTAAACGGAAAGTCGATGTTCCGTGGATCCCGCCCAAACTCCCCGACGCTGTACTGGATGGCGGCCAGGTCCGCCCGCCAGTGGTGCAGGCACCGCTCCCTCGTCCGTGTCGCCAGCACGTCCACCACCAGGTCCAAGAACTCCGACATGCCCCGGTGCGCCCCCACGACCACGTGCCCGTTGATCAGCGCCAGCTTCCCCATCTTCTCCCCCATGTTGCCCCCGAAGCAATCCCGCAGCGAGCTCATCATCTCGTCGTCCGACGCCACGCGCACCGCCCCGAGCTCGGGCCCCCCCTGCAGCGCAAACACGATCCCTTGCTTCGGAATGTATTGCTTCACGGATGTATCCCCGAACGGATCCCCCTGCGCAACCACGTCGCCCGCCGTCGTCACCAGCACCACCCCCTTGACCGCACTCCAGTCCACGCTGGCCCCCGGCCCGCCCTCGACGTACTTGGCCACCTGCCGCAGCGACGCCAGCGCCAACCGCCCCGGCTTCGGAAGCTCCTCGTCGTCAAATATATCGTCCACCAGCCGCGGCCGGTGCACTGTCACGCTCTCCACGTCGACATCCTTGAGGAACTGACCAACCCCCGGCGTCTCGAGCACGTCAGCCTCTGCAAAGACGACGATGCGATGCCCCGGCGCGTACGCCTTCCAAGAATTGACGAAGATTGACAGCAAATCTGCAGTCGTATTCGTCGCCACGGCCAACACGACGTGCCCATCATACGCCGTGCCCGTCGAGGCCGCCGGCGACCCACCGTCCCCGCTCGCCGTGCCCACCAGAAGCTTCCACGCCGTCATGTACAGCACCACCACGCCACAGAGCACTGCAAGAAACCGCTTGAGCAACCGCCGCCTCTCGAACTGGGCCGCGTACCCCGTAAGGACCTCTGCCCGACCGCTGCCACTGCGACCGAGTGACCGCTGCGTGGGAAGCAATCCCTCCCTGCGGTGGGAGAGCCGCGCGCCTCCGTGCGAGACGGACGAGGGTGTCGGCATCATGTACCGGGTGTCGTCTCTGTCTCCATACGAGGGGAAAGTGGTCTCCTTGACGTTTTTCCTGGGTTTGGAGGCTTCGAGACGGTTAAGTATCCAGGTCCGTCTCGGTCATCGGACAGACAAAATCGACATGATTCAACGGAAGCCGACGCGTCTGGAACTGAAACCTCACGACAAAGAAGAGGTACGTCCGTATGGACCAGCCGGGGAGCCGTATACTGTTCCCGTGGAGGATACTACGAGAATACTCGTTTCATGATCGTGCTTGCTCCACGTTCCCGCTCACTTCCCGCCCGCCCTCATCCCACGTGCAGCTGCTCGCCGCGCGACGGAACGAGCAAGAACAGGCCAAAGAGAAGCAGTGGCCAGGCATCTCGAGCAAGGGTGGCCAGGCGAAACCGACCGCAGCGCAGCGCATCGGGATTGCACCGCCGCCGCAGTAGCTTCTGATGCTACGGGTCGTTCGACCGCAGTCGCTCTCCCTGTCGAAAACACCGTTCGGCATATCAACGACACCTTTCGGTCTATCGGCGTATACAGCCCAGTCCCAGATACGAGCAGTCATGGCTCGCACGAGGTCGCCCCCCGGGCAGTCCAAGGCCGCGGCCGCGGCCAAGAAGGACGCCGAGAACGAGCAGCCTCCCACGGCGGAGGAGCACCAGCGAATCAAGGACCGGCTGAACATCAAGAACGAGGAGGTGGAGGTGAAACTCCGCATCCCGGACTCGGCGTCGTTTGCGGCCGTCAAGACGCTGCTGCTGCCGTCGTTCAAGGCGGTGCACGACCAGGAGAACCACTTCTTCGACGGGGCCCAGAAGGAGTTGTCGTCGCAGAAGGTGGTCCTGCGCGTGCGGTTCTACGGCGGCGATCAGAAGGCCGTCATCACGGTCAAGGGCAAGCAGGTGCTCAAGGACGGCATCGGCAGGGCGCCCGAAGAGGAGGAGGAGGTCGATCCGGCCGTGGCGAGGGAGTTTATCAGGGACAGCAGCGCGCTGCTGACGTACGACAAGTCTCCGCTGATGCAGAAGCTCAAGGACGAGTTCAAGTTCGCCAAGGGGCTCAGTTATTTGGGCGGGTTTTCGAACAAGCGATTGGTGTACGACTGGAGGGAGTACACGCTCGAAGTGGACCAGACGTCGTATCCGTGGGGGTCCATGTTTGAGATCGAGTGCGAGACCGACAAGCCCGAGGCGCTCAAGGAGAGCCTGGAGGCGCTGCTGGCGGAGCACAACATTCCCTTTGCCGACTCCAAGCGGAGCAAGTTCCAGAATTTCATCGCGAAGACCTTGATCTAGATGGGTGATGGGTCGTCGTGAGACCGAGATAACGTTCTTTCCAGCACATTGACCGAGTACCGAGTACAATCTAACCTACAACAACAGTACCCACACGCGCTCGCCTGACGGATACGTACGTACACGATGCAGAGCGTTCGGATTCGGACCAAATTGACCCGGTCGAGCAGCAGGAATGTCCGGGCTCGTGCGACGACGAGCTGCTGGTCTGGGGCCGGCGTGTCGTTGCCTGATCCATCCAAGGGCAAGCACCACTTTTTGCACATCGACGATTTCACCACGGACGAGCTCAGGGCGATGCTCGACACCGCGCTCATGAGCAAGGAGAAGTTGCGCGAGCGGGACGAGACGTTCAAGCCGTTTGCGGGCAAGACGATGGCGATGATCTTCACAAAGCCGTCGATGAGGACTCGTGTGTCGTTCGAGACGGGATTCTATAGGCTGGGTGGCCACGCCATCTACTTGGACCCGAATAGCATCCAGCTCGGCAGCCGGGAACCGACCGAGGACATTGCCAGGGTGCTCTCTCGCTACAACGATATCATCATGGCCCGGCTGTTTGACCACCAGGACGTGATTGATCTGGCAGAGTACAGCAGCGTTCCGGTGATCAACGGCCTGACGGACTATAACCACCCCTGCCAGATTATGGCCGACATCCTGACGATTAAAGAGCACTTTGGGCGGTACGAGGACCTCAAGATCGTGTATGTCGGGGACGGAAACAACATCGTCCACTCTTGGCTCAGGCTTGCCAACCGTTTCAAGTTGGACTTCGTCTGCGCCTGCCCCGAGGGGTACGAGCCCGACGCAGCGACGTGCGACCTGGTGAGGGCGAACGGCGTGTCCAACCTCACCATCTCCCACGATCCGATGGAGGCCGTCAAGGGAGCCGATGTGATCTATACGGACGTGTGGGCGAGCATGGGGCAGAAGGAGGAGGCGGCGGCGAGGAAAAAGGCGTTCCAGGGCTTCACGGTCGACGCCAAGATGATGGCCGCTGCCGGACCGCAGTGCAAGTTCATGCACTGCCTGCCCGCCGAGCGAGGCATCGAGTGCACCGGGGAGGTGGTCGAGAGCGCTGCGTCGATCATTTTCGACGAGGCGGAGAACCGGATGCACGCGCAGAATGGGGTGATGCTCCACGCCCTCGGCTGCATCTAGTCGTCACTGGGCGAGGGAGGGAGTTGGACGAGGTGATCAATAAATTCGCGGCTTTGCAACTTTTCAACACTCATAACATCTCGAGAGATTGCATGATTTCATTCAGCCGCTCGTGTCTGCCGGATGCGAACAGCCACCCCACGAGGGCCTCCAGCCCCGTGGCGTCCCGGTAGACGGCCCGCTCCAGGCGCTTCGGGAGCGTCCCGGGCGCGTTCTTCCCCCATCGCAACACGTCGGCCTCCTCCTCTGTCAGCATTCCACTTTCGGACAGTTTGCCGCAGGCGACCGCCTGTGCTTCCGCTCGTACCAGCTGAATGACGGCGTCCCGATACTTGGCGGCGCTCTTCGGAGGCAGAAAGCATCGCCGCCGGGCGTAGAGCTCAAAGACGCTGTCCCCGAGGAAGGCGAGCGACGAGGCGTTCCAGGACTGCCTCGGGTCTTTTCCCTGCAGGTCGACGTCGGGACCCGGAATGGCGTACGACGGTGACGGTGACGGTTCAAACAACTCCTCCCCGGCATCGACATGGACCTTCACGCTGCGATGAATTCTCCGTTTGAGGCCACTGCGCTCGACATTCGAGTAGCTCAAATCCCATACCCGTGGTTGGTGGCACCTGCTGGGGCCCGTCGAGACCAAGCTCGACGAGACGACGAGAGAAGTCATGACATTTCAATTCCAGACTGCCAGCCCCGGGGAGACGGATTGCTGCATCGATAGCCCCGTCGCCAGCCACATTGTTCGGCTCGCATACTGTGGTGCACGGCAGGAGGCGGGAAGAGTAGGCGAAGGAGCGCCGAGGTGGGGGTGACGGCGATTCGATCCTGCAGCGAGGCACGTCTTCTCCGGCCAGCATGTCGTCCGACTACTGTATCGTCTGCGCCGACCCACTCGAGCACTGCGCGTTCGGTCCATGCGGGCACAAGGACACGTGCTCTAAGTGCGTGCTGCGGCTCCGCTCCGTGCTGAAGAACACCAAGTGCGTGGTCTGTCAGCAGGAACAGCCGATGGTCTTCGTGACGAGGTTCTCCGGCGACTACACCAAGTCCCTGTCCGCCGAGGCGTTTGCGGGGCTCTCGTCCTCGACGCCGAGCTACTGTACTCTGAAGCATGCGCAGGCGTATTTCGATGATCAGGAGCACTGCGATGAGCTTCGTGCGATGTGCTCGTTCATGCATCCCCTCGTCGGGTCGTGCTCCTCCCTCAAGGCACTCAAGTCGGAGTTGAAGAAGCGACACGGTGCCGAGTTTTGCAGCATCTGCCTGGAGGGGAGGAAAGTCTTTGTCTCCGAGCAGGTCGTGTACACGGCAAAGCAGCTCAAGACGCACATGAAGCAGGGAGACGACGACGGTCCCATGGCCAGGTCTGTGGGTTTCAAGGGGCACCCGCCTTGCCATTATTGCGATCGGCGGTTCTATGGTGAGAACGAGATTTTCGAGCACATGACGCGGGTCCACGAGGAGTGCCACATTTGCAAGAGGCGCGACCCGCACAAGCATGTGTACTACGAGAACTATGCGGCCCTCGAGCAGCACTTCAAGGACAGCCACCACCTCTGCCGGAACCAGGACTGCCTCGACAAGAAGTTTATCGTCTTCTCTACGGAGCAGGAGCTCAAGACGCACGTGGTTCGCGAGCACGGCGGGAATATGACCAAGGCGGAGAAGAAGCAGGCGCTGACGATTGAGACTGGCTTCACGACGGGCGATCGGCAAGGTCAGCGGGGCGCGCAGCGGGGCGGTCAGAGCGCACCGGGCGCACTGGGAGGCACCGGGCGGGTCACCATCATCGGCGGTGACGCCAACATGCCGTCCAGGGGCTCGTCGAGGAACGCAAGCGCAGCCAACGTTGCCAGTATGGCCGGGTTGTCGGCCGAAGTGGAGGACAGGATGGCTCGCGCACAGATCAGCGAGCGCCAGGCGGTAAACGGGAGCAATACGAGTAGCAACACCGCGTCGCGGTCGTCCTCAATGACCAACCTCGCGTCGGAGGCCGAGTTTCCGAGCATGGCAGCGGCCAACGGGGCACCGACCGTGGCCGGCCGGTGGGCCGCGACGAGCGCCCCGCACCACCAGAAGAAGGCGAGCGGCAACGCGATCGATGACTTCCCGGCGCTCGCTGGGGGCTCGCGCCCGTCCAATCCCAACGCTTCGAGGAGCCTGGCGGCCGTGATCGGCAAAAGGGGGCAGACACGGTTGGTCAACGCGGCGCCCAGCAATCGCGGCAACGGGGCCGCCTTCCGTCCCGGCGAGGCCTTCCCGGCCCTTGCCCCGAGCGCGGCGCCGACGCGCGACCCGAAGCAGGCACCCATGTCCTCGAGCCTTCGGCGTGCCATTGACTCCCTGGCGCAAAAGCTGAAGAAGCGGCTCGGCTTGTCGATCTACAAGGACTTCAAGGAGACGACCGAGTTGTGGACGGCCGGCAGCATGACTTCACGGGAATTCCACGAGAAAATCGTCGCCCTCGGCATCGTCAACCTGGTTACCGAGATTGCAGCGACGTGTACCAACTCCAAGTCCCGCGAAGAGCTGCTGGATGTCCACTCGACGTTCCGATTCGCCGAGACGGCGTCTCCCGGCTCGGCCAAGAACTGGGTGCCGCCCGAGGTGGCCGCGCTGTCCAAGTCGACACTGTCGCGGGGAGGCGGCGTCTGGAACTGCTCGGTGTGTACCCTTCTTAATTCGGAGATCAACAAGACGTGCGAGGCGTGCGGGTCGCTGCGTGCCACTGATGCATCAACGTCGTCGGCGAGCGGGAGCGGTGGTGCGGCGAGGGTGGCGGGGGCGACGAACGCGGCCAACGCATCCAACGCATCCAATGCATCCAACCCATCTGGAGCGGGCGAATCATCCCAAAGTTCCAGGAAGAAGGGAGCGAAGAAGAAGGTCGCGCTGGCCGAAATGTACGGGATGCCGGCGGCGGGTCCCGGCCAAGGACCGCGGCCGGCAAACAAGCCACACCCGCAGAATCCGTGGCTGAACCCGAACCTCAGAAGTCATTGAAGTTGTTCCAGGGTGTAATGTTTGAACGAACGTCGCGTGAGGTCGTCGGAGGCGAGGCTGCCGTTGTTGAGGTGATGTTTGGCACCCGGCGACGTACACAACGAATTTTCTTGCCCGCCTCGACGTTCACGCGCATACGCACATACGCACATACGCACTTGCGTCGATGACATTACAGGCGCCCCAATGGGGCGGCGAGTTGACGGCAAACGGGCCAGGAAGAACGGCGAAAGACACCCCGAAAACGTCGATCAGGAATGGAGCCGAATTTCTCTTCCTTGCTGCTCGCGACTACGGCATTCGCGTGTGTTTCGCAAATCCAGGTATGTATACGACCGTCTAGACGGTTAAGGTCACGCGACGGCAAACGTCGTCGCCGTCTGTCGGCGATCCGCTCGGGGCGACCGTTGTGTGTGGATCGCACAGTTCGCGCTCCGCTCGCCCGCTCGCCGCCCAACCTGACTCCGTCCTCGAACGCCCCGCCCTCTGTAGGAACGTCCGAGATGCACTTCGTGAGCGCTATGGACAGTGTGACCGGCATCCGGGCAGTGCTCGGTCTCCATGAGACGGTCTGCTCGGGCGCCGCCGACGGGTACGGCAGGATGGCACGCATCCCGGCGATGACGCTGCTCCATCTCGGGCCGGGGCTGGCCAATGGCCTCTGTAACTTTCACAACGCCAGGCGGGCGGGGACGCCGATCGTGTCCCTGGTCGGGGAGATGGCCACGTGGCACAAAGCGGCCGACCCGCTGCTCAACATGGACATCGAGAGCATCGCCGGGACCGTGTCGAGCCACGTGCGGACGTGTGTCGAGGGCAATGATCTGTACGAGGCGATGGCGGAGGCGTGCCTGGTGGCGAGGAAGCCGCGGGCGATCAACGGCTCGGGAATCTCGACGCTGATCGTGCCACACGACCTGTCCTGGCAGAAGGGCGAGGGGCGGGACCGCTGCGGGTCGTATTCGTTGAAGTCGTCAAAGTCGAGCGCAAAGCATGCAGAGGAGAAGGAGCAGGCAAATGAAATGCTGCAGCGGTTCGTTCAGGACTGCGCCAAGGCCCTGACGGACCCCGCAAAGAAGGGCAAGGTGGCCATCTACGCGAGCGGCGCGGCGACCATCCAGGACGACGACGCGCTGCTCTACTTGGGGAAGATTGCCAGCAAGATCGGGGCACCGGTGTACTGCGAGAACGCGTTTGCAAGGTTGGATCGGGGCACTGGGCTGGTCAACCTCCAGCGTCTGCCCTACTTCCCGGACGACGCGCTCGAGACGCTCAACCGGTTCGACACGCTGCTGGTCGTCGACGCGCGGCGGCCCGTGGCCAACTTTGGCTACGAGGGCGGCCCTTCTCAGGTCATGACGCACGACGAAGACAGCATTTGGGAGATAGACTCGGCAGACATGGACGTGCCGAGCGTGCTCCGGGACCTGTGCGCGGCCGTCGGCGCCGACAGCGTCACGCCGCTCGTGAACTGTGGCGGCACGTTCTGCCCGCCGAGGGCGCCGCGACTGCCGTCAGGCAGGCTGACGGCGGACAAAATGTGCCAGGTCGTCGCCGCGCTCCAGCCACAGGCGTCCATCGTCGTCGACGAGTCGCTCACCAGCGGCAACAGCTATTGGAACCTGAGCCAGGGGTGCCCGCCCTTCTCGCACCTCGCGCTGACGGGTGGCGCGATCGGGTGCGGGCCCCCGCTCTCGGTCGGCGCCGCCATCGCGTGCCCGGACCGGCAGGTCATCAACCTGCAGGCCGACGGCTCGGGGATGTACAGCGTCCAGGCGCTGTGGACGCAGGCACGCGAGAATCTCAACGTCATCACGATCGTGTGCGCCAACAGGTCGTACCAGATCCTCAAGGTCGAGCTGGCCAAGCAGCAGATCGTGCCGAGCAACGGCCCCTGCGCCAGGGCCCTGACGGACATCGGCAAGCCAGAGCTCAACTGGACGGAGATCGGGCGGGGGATGGGAGTGCCGTCCACGCGGGCGAGGACGGCAGAGGAGCTTGCCGAGCAGCTCGAGGCGGCCCTCGCGCGCGACGGGCCTTCGCTGATCGAAGCGTGGCTGTGATCACGGTTTTCACGGACCAACCAACGGTTTCCTCGCTCAAAAAAATTAACCGAATACGGCCTGGTTTCCAGTGCTATCACCCCGCGAACGAACCTCCTGGACCTAAGACTCTCGATATCACCACCGAGGGAGGCTCGCTCGCCTTTTGTCCCGCTTCAAACGATTCAATTTTGTCCCGTTGAACAATGGAACAGGTCAAGAAAGGTGCGTTCGCTCTCCTTCGCTCGTCTCCCACGAGCAATTGGTGCCTGTATCTGTCCGAAGCGCGCCGCGCCATGCCCGTCGTGCCCGGTTTGTCCGGCGGATTGGACCGATAGCCCTGATGAACCACGAGGCAGGGTTCGCCTCCGCTCGCTCGCTCGCTCACTCTCCCGTCGCCCGTCGCCCGCCACTCTGACCAGGTGCCTGGACGGCCGACGAGGACTGCAAGCTGACGCAGCTCATCAAGCAGTACGGCCCCAAGAACTGGTCCGTCATCGCGGCCGGGATCCCGGGGCGCACCGGCAAGTCGTGCAGGCTGCGCTGGTGCAATCAGTTGGACCCTGCCGTCAGGAAGGTGCCCTTCACCGAATGGGAGGATGCCGTCACGCTGTTGGCGCACAGGGAATACGGCAACAAATGGGCCATCATCGCCAAGATGCTGCCGGGCCGGACCGACAACGCGGTCAAGAACCACTGGAACTCGACGCTCGTGCGGAAGGACACGGTGCAGCAGATGCAAAACCAATATCTGAACAAGAAGTTGACGCTGGCGCATCTACTGGAGAACCCTCCCGCGGACACCCTCGAGTTTGGCACGCCGCTGAAGGAGACTGAGCTGGTGGCGCTGACGGAGAAGGCCACGTCGAAGCTCAAGGATCGCCCCGCGAAGAAGCCGAAGACCCAGAGTCAGCGGCAGCCGCGCCAGCCGCGTCGTCAGCGGCAGCTTGCCGAGGAGGAGGAAGAGGAGGAGGAGGAGTTTGCCTACGCCCGGCCGTCGTCGTCGAGGCAGCCGCGCGCCCACCACGACCACGACCAGGGCAAGTACAATCAGAACAAGATGCCACCGCTCTTCCACCACCACAAAAGCCATTACAGCCACAAGTACAGCCGATACCCGCCGATGCACGCGCACATGCCCCACCTGCCGATCCCGCCGCTGCACAACCCGATCAAGAAGCGCCGGCCGACGCTCGACACCGGCAAGATCCAGCTTCCGGATGCCATCACGAGCGCCGTGTCGTTCGCGAGCGCTATCGAAGCGTTGCAGACGATGCCACGCGACACCCAGAACGTCCTGGGGAGCGCTGCGACGCTCGCGGCTCCGGCGTTCAAGGTCAAGGGCACCGCGCCGCACGACTTCCACGCGGTCAATCAGATGGTTGCCGATCTCACGGCCAGGGGATACCTGGGTTCCCTGTTCCAGCAGGAAGCTGGCGGTCTGACGTTCCGGAACGGGGCCTGGGTGGCGGGTCTTCAGCGCGAATGAGAGAGAGAGAGTACACGAACGGCGGAGCGTCCCAATATCCATAAGATATAAACGTATGTTTCATTGTAAGCCCAAGGAGCTACAGGACGAGGGGGAGTCACCGGTCGGCCCCAACTAACTAACGCCGTGCGAGCAGTGGGTTGGTGCCGCTCACCTCGACGTCGGCGTTTGCATTGTGCGCATCGTTCATCGCACTGCGACCGTTCCCCATGTGGAGACGGGAGGAAAAGTCGTGCGCGACGTCGTGGACGGGGAACACGCCATGGCTGTTGTTGGACCTGTGCACGCCGCTCAACCCGTCGGTCCCCGTCCCGGTCCCGAGCAGGGCCCGCTTGAGGCTGGACACGGCGTCGGAGAGCGTCACGTAAAATTCGATGCCCTCGTTCAGGCTCGCGTTGATGTCGTTGAACACGTCGACGTGGACCCGCCACCGCTCGACCATGGCCCGGCGCTTCCTCTCCCAGTCGTCAAAGTCGTACGAGTCCTCGAACACAAGCGTGGCGTTCTTCATGGCGTCGAGAATCTCCTGTTGCTTGTGGATATTCTCCGCGATCGACCGCTTGATCGGGTCGTACTTGGCCAGGTGGTCGGCAAAGACGGCCGCGCCGTCGACAGTGGTCGACAAGAGGGTCTCCACGATGTCGTCGCCGTCCTTCGTCCGTTTGAGCGTCTGCTCGAGCTTTTTGCGTTGTTCAGACAGCGCACGGATGCCCTCGATACCGATCTCCAGGGCCTGCGCCGCCTCCGCCGGCTCGGTGGAGTCCATCAGGAGCATGCGCGACTCGACGTGAGGCGCCTGTGCCGCGGCCCGGGCAACCGTCAGTCCTCGGAGATCGTCCTCGTGATCTCTCAACTTGCTTCGCGATAAGCGGTCCGTCCGCTTGGCCACGCTGAGGTTGCCCGCGTACGCGTCAATCTTCGCCGCGTATCGAGCCGCGTCGGGCGCGCGCCGGCACTCGTCCAGCTCTTCCGAGATGGACCAGTTCATTTCGTCCAATTGATCGGCCAGATGCACCAGGCTCGTGAGGCCTCCCATCTTCTCGATTCGCTGCACCTCGAGCAGGACGGCGTCGGGCACGTTGTCCTCATTGCCCGCCTGCGTGGCGTTCAGCCTGTCGGGCAGCTCCATCTCGCGCAGCCGGAGCCTCGAGACGTCTTCGGCCAGGTCGATGCGCTCCTGCTCTCGGCGGATCATCTTGTCGAGCATGTCGGTGTACTTGGACCAGTCCCGCGTCACCTGTTCGGGGACGACGCTCTTGAACGTCAGGCTCGGGATGGGCTCGGACAGGTATTCGAGCGTGACGGCCTGCGGGAGTGACGCCGCCGGCAGCGGCTCGATCTGTTGTAAATCCGAGACGGGCACGACGCGTTGGAGATACGTGCTCGCGTTGTCCCGCTGGAGCTCGGCGACCCTCGCCGTCACCTCCTTGGCCATCCGATCGATCTCCTCCTTCATCATCGGGTTGAACTTGACATTCGCACACAGCCGCTGCGCTTCCAAGATGACGTTTTTGGCCTCTTGCGCATAGCTTATCTGGCTCCGGACGGCCAGCTGGACGTCCTCGTCGTCGAGCTTGGCCCGCAGGTGGTCCCCCTGGTGAAGGAACGACAGCGCCTGGTAGTAGTGCGCCTTGACCCGGAACGTATATCTCCATGGCCTCTCGAAATGCTCCTTGAGCTGCGGACCGCAGAGGACGTTGTATATGTCGACATACTGGGTACTGACCTGTCGTGCCAGCCTGGCCAGCGTCGCCTTGCCCGCACTGGCCTTGGCGCCCTTCTCGAGGATGCACTCGATCGCCTGCGAGATCAGAAGCGACTCGAGCATCATGAGGCACTCTGGCGACGAGTCGAGCGTCGACGCTTCCAGCCGGCCGACCTCGAGCTCGGACCGGAGGTACGCGAGAGCACCGGCCGCCTTCATAAAGTGCTTGCCTGCCGCGGCGAGGTCGTCGGGGGCGTCCTTGTCCGAATTGATCGCGAGCTGACTGAGGAAGGCCGCGAGGTTGAAGACGGTCGCGGCAATCTCCACCGTGATCGACGACGAGCTACTCGAGTGCTCGGGCTGGAACGCGTCGCTCCATTGGAAGGTGGAGAAGTCGATCGAGGGAAACCGCTTCTCGATGAGCCTCAAGTTGGAGTAGTACTGCACGATCAGCGATTCCGTGGACGACTGCACCGAGAGGTCCACGCCTGTGACGAGCGCGCGCAGGAGGTCGAGCTCGTCGATATCGGCCGAGACGCGCTCGCCGGCCGCCGTCCCATAGTGCGAGTCGATGTAGTCACCGAGGGTCTGCCTGAACGAGACGTCCCTCGTGCTCTGCTTGAGCTTGAGGCCCAATAGGAGCGAGGACGCCATCGAGGAGTGAGTGAGAGGGCGACCCCTTTCGTTTGATCGAGCCACGCCGAGGATGGCGCGGTTCGATTCGAGCTGCTCGCTGTTCCACCACAGGCACGGAGAGAATGAGAACACTGCCTCTCTCTCTCTCTCTCTCTCTCTCTCTCTCTCTCTCTCTCTCTCTCCGTCTCCGTTGCTGTCGTCGGGCGAGTCGAGGGCTGAGTTTTGAAATCGTTCTTCGCGAAGAACAGAAAGTTCGTTCGTAAATGTATGCCGGTGGCACTCGAACCGTATCTCATCGACGGGCTAGACCGTCCATGGACCGTCCGCCGAAGGCAGCGGGGACGTCCGCAGACAGAGAAGTCGTCGTGCACCTCAACGCGGCGGGTGCTTCGATTCGCTCTCCACGCACGACGGCGGCCGTGCTCGAGTTTTTAGAGATGGAGTCAATCTTCGGGGCGTACGAGATGGTCTCCACGCACGCGAAAGACGTGTTGGCTCGTCCGTACCGGGAACTGGCGACGCTGCTGGGCTGCGAAGCCCACGAGGTCTCTATTGTGACGTCGGCGACCGAGGCGTGGAACCAAGTCGTCCATGGTCTGGCTTGGACGTTGTTCTCGTCGAATACGGGGGCTGGCATCGCGACATCCGTCAACGAGTACGGTTCGAACTATCTCACCTATCTCCAGCTGCGGAAACGGTTCAACGTTGAACTCCACGTGATCCCGGAGACGGCGGATGGGGACCTCGACGTCGACAAGCTGGAGCGGCTTATCGAGGAGAAGAAGATCAAGCTGATCACGCTCCCTCACGTGGGCACCAACTCGGCGAAGGTCTACGATGTCGGGCGAGTCGGCGAGGTGGCCCGGCGGGCAGGGGTATTGTTCCTATTGGATGGTCGGCGTTGATCGACCGACGAGCGCTCGGACGACCCTCATTCTCACTCGCGATACGCGCTTCGCTCGTCCGCCAGGCTGTCAGTCGGTGGGGCAGCTCCCCGTCGACGTGCACCAGATCGGCTGCGGTGGGTGTTCAAAGGGACGGCATGCGCTCTCGATCGCGCCCTGGCTCTCACTCGCGCTTCGCGCCGTTCGCCACAGATTTTCTCACAGGTACGTCTCGAAAGTGGCTTCGAGGTCCGCGCGGCTGCGGCTTCCTCTATTGCTCCGCTCGGTGTCGGCAACTGTTCGAGCCGGCGACGATCGACGTCCACTCTGCCAGGTTGGACAGCCTCGACTCGTACTCGATCGACCGGGGAACGAGGATGTTCGAGAGTTACGAAATGTCATTCGCCGCCAAGGCGGGACTGGGAGTCGCCGTCGCGGAGCTCAACGAGATTGGGATTGCGAGCGTTGAGGAGCGCATCACGAGTCTCGCCTCGATGTTGCGGACGATGCTGGCGGCGGTCGACGGCGTCACGGTGCAGGACAGAGGGCGGAGATTGTGTGGCATCGTGTCGTTCTCCGTCGAGGGAAGGAACGGCGAGACGGCCGAGGCGGCGACGGAGCGGGCGTTCGAGCAGCTCGTCGCGGCCGGGTTTTCGGTGTCGATCTCGAGGCGCACGTCGACGATGATCGAGATGTCGCAGCGAGGCGTCGACTGCGTGGTTCGTGTCAGCCCACATGTGTACAACACGGAGTCGGAGTTGCGGTGTCTCGTCGATGCGGTTCGTCGCCATTTTATTTAATGGACCCCGTCCATCGTGGCGGCCACCACCAACCATTCATGGTTATGAGCGTGGTCTCCCGCGTCCGCCATCTCGTCAAGCACACGCGGTTTTTCAGCAGCAAGGACAAACGAAACGGGTATACCCGAGACCTCCCTGCCATGGCCGACAGCCTGCTCGTGTGCAACGTCAGCGCCTCCCAAGGCACATCGCCCATCGTCCTCAGCCTCCTCGACTTCTTTCAGCGTGCTGGCTACCATCGGGTGGGCTACTTTGTGCCCATCGCCCGACCCAAGTGCGCCGACGACGACGACCCGTCGTGTTCAATCAGCGCGCGCGTCGACCTCGTGCGCGGCGCCTACAGCCTGGATGACGAGCCTTCTACGATGATCGGTGTCCTGAAGGAGAAGGCGTTGGATATGATCGCCAACGGCGAGCGGGACGCGCTGGGCGAGTTAATCTTCCAGCGATACCGAGAGTACCGCCGCGCGTACAGTGGGTCTTGAACTCGACCGCCACGCTCTCGCTCTCTCACAATCCCACTCAGTCTCCCACTCACGGTACGCGCTCCGGTCGTTCGACAGACAAAGACATGGTCCTCATCGAGGGCGCGCTCGCGGAAGGTCTGTCGTCCAACCTCGAGCTGAACGGATGGCTCGCCAACGATCTGTCGGCGCCGCTCTTGATGATCTACGATTGCAAGAACGACGAAAGCCTCGCCAGCTCGGACGTCATGCGGCGCGTGTCGATCGCCAAGGATATCGTGTCGGAAAGGTGCCAGGCCGAGCTGGCGGGGCTCATCCTGAACCGCGTGCCGCGGCATATGCTCGCGCCCATCTCGGAGGACATGCGACGGGCCGCCAAAGAGCAGCACTGTGCGTTTGCGGGGGCCATCCCGTACGACGGCGTTCTCAACAGTCCGAGGCTGAACGAGGTGGTCAAGAGCCTACGCGCCGAATTCCTCTTCGGCAGCGGCGACGATACCGACGTGGACGTCAGCGAGCTGCTGGTCGCCGCCCAGGATGTGTCGCACCTGCTCGGCAAGATTGATGCGCTGGCCGACGCGAGCGACGCCAGCAACCCGCCGCCAAAGCCGTTGGTGCTGACGACGCCGGATCGGACCGACATTCTGCTCGCGTTGGGGTGTGCCCACGCGACAGTGGGGCCGAACGTCGCCGGGGTGGGTATTGAACTCCGATCCGACGATGTGCGACCGCGCGCCCTGACTCTCTCTCACTCGCGCCACACGCCGCGCGTGTGGCTACGCTCGTTCGCCAGGTCGTCCTGTGCGACTTTGAAGGAGGGGCGGCGCTCGATCGTCACGTCACGGCGATATTCTCCTCGTTCGAGCACCTCTTTCCAGTCTACGGAACGCCCCTGCCCGTCGATAAGGTGATCGAGACCCTCGCGCGCACCGAGCAGTCCTCCAAGATCCTCGCGTCTTCCAACACCAAGATCGAGCGCGCCAAGCTGCTCTTCAACGAGAACGTCGACATGGAAGTCATCGCCGGACAGCTCAGTCACCCGAAACGGGACGGCAAGACGCCAAAGATGTTCCTGCACGGCATGTACGAGGAGTGTCGGCGGGACCGCAAGCGCATCGTCCTGCCCGAGGCGTTCGATCCGCGAGTCCTCCGTGCAGCCGCCGAGGTCACGAACAAAGGTGGGTATAACGTATGGAATATGAAGTATGATGCGCTCGTCGCCTGTCGCTAGCCGCCCGTTGCCTGTTGCCTGTCGCGCGTCTCTCTCACTGGCGCTTCGCGCTTTCCTCGTTCGCCAGGCCTCGCCGACGTCCTGCTCCTCGGCAACAAAGACCAGGTGCGGGCGGACGCGGCGAGGTTCAACGCCGACATTAGCAAGTGCGAGATTCTCGACTACCGAGACGAGGCGGCTCTCATCGACGAGTTTGCCGCCATCTGGACGGAAGAGCGCAAGGCCAAGGGCGCCACCTACGAGCAGTCGGTCGACCTGATGGCCGATCGGAACGTCTTCGGGACGATGCTCTGCAAGACTGGTCGAGTCGACGGGATGGTCTCTGGGGCAGCCTGCACGACGGTACGTGGTACAGGCCGTCGTTGAGCTCGACTGTTCCGCGCGCACTCACGCTCGTTCGCTCGCTCGCCAGGCCGCCACGATCCGACCAGCGCTCACCGTCCTACGGAAACAGCCTCTCGTCTCGTCCGTCTTTCTGATGTGCCTGCCGGAGCGCGTGCTGGTCTTCGGAGATTGCGCCGTCAACGTGGACCCCACTCCCGATCAGCTGAGCCAGATTGCCGCCACCGCCGCCGAGACGGCCGCGGCGTTCGACGTCGACCCGCGCATCGCCATGATCAGCTACTCGACGGGGACCAGCGGCGCCGGCCCCATGGTCGAAAAGGTCCAGTCGGCCACCGACATCCTGAAGCGCACGCACCCAGAGCTCAAAGTCGAGGGTCCCGTGCAGTACGACGCCGCCATCAACGCCGAGATCGCCAAGGAGAAAATCAAGTCGCGCTCCGACGTCGCCGGTCACGCCACCGTGCTCGTCTTCCCCGATCTCAACACCGGCAACGCCACCTACAAGGCCGTCCAGCAGAGCAGCAAGGGTATCCTCGCGATCGGGCCCCTCCTCCAGGTTGGTTCTCGACGACGAATGAATCAACGATCGCCCGCTCACCCTCCTCCTCCTCTTCCTCCGCCTGCAGGGCCTCGCCAAACCGGTCAACGACCTCTCGCGCGGCGCGACGGTCGCCGACATTGTCAACACCATCGTCTGCACCTCGATGCAAGCAATGCAACCAAAACAACAAGCCTAAAATGTTACACGAAGGTTACTACTAGAATCATGAGCGTGTTGGAAGAATGGGTGGTGGTTACGGCTTGTACAGACCGGCCTCCACGAGGACAATCTGACGGGCCTTGGCCAGACGAGCCTTGCGCCTTGCCGCGGTGTTGGAGTGCAAAATTCCCTTCACGACAGCTTTATCGATAACCTGGTATGCCTCGTTAATCAACGTCTGCACCGGCGCCAGGTCGGCCTCCGAAGTCACCTGCCCCTTGGCCGCGTCGAGCGCCACCATAACCTTCTTCATCCGGGTGGTAATCTCGCTCTTCCTGCTCTTGTTATAGCTCCGGTTCCTCTCCTCAACGCGCTGGCGCTTGAGCGAGTTCTGCTTGGCCTCGATCGTCACGGTCCGCGACGCCGCCGTGAGCACGGCCGAGCGCGGCTTGGAGACTGCGTGCGTGAGAGGGGAGCGAGTGAGTGGGAATCCGAGAATTCGATGGCGTCAAAGCCGCCCGAAACAGCGCAATGCGCCATCCTCCGCGGCAATCAAACAATCTAGGGGCAAATCAAGCCCCCAGCTGGACTGAAACGACCGGACAACGCCGCATCGAACGGGAAAAGACGGAGACGCAATGAACGAGGAAATGCGGGTCAAACGCCGTCGTGCACAGACGCGCATTCTCCCTCCCGTTTCGCGTCCCGCCATCACTCGTCGCAATGTTCCCAATGTCCGCCTGGAATGCAATCCGCCCGCCAATCCAGCCAGGACCGGCATGGCACGTACCAGTGAGGCGGGCCCCCGTGAGACTCGACTTGGAGCTCGCCAGGCTCATCTGAGCAAAGGACGAGCACAGCATGGTGTTGTATGTGTAAATATGCGGCAGAGAGACTTCAGAATTGAGAGTGCGGTCGTGTGTGGGCGAGTCGAGCATGTCTCGGTCGGGCGAGGGACGACCACCTCCCTACTATTCTGACGCGTTGTTTTATTACCTACAATAGCACATTGTGTCTCACATCGTAAATATATACCATGTATTCCACGCTTCATGCGCGCGGTGCGGCCGCGGCACGCACGGCGACCTCCCATGGCCATTTCGCCAAGAGCCTCACGACCTTTTCGTCGACTCACGGTGCGTATCGGGCCCGGCAGCCTTGCGCTCGGCCGTTGCGCGCCGGGGCGCGTTAGATCGCTCGCGTCTTGTCGCTTTCGCTCACTCGCGCTTCATTCGTTCGTTCGTCGGCTCGCCAGGGTCGACCTCGTCGTCCGTGGTGGCGCGCTCTGCCTCGTGGGACCCGGAGAATCTGTACAAGAACTCGCCCGAGATGACGGGGCTAATCGATCGTAAGCTTATGGGGAACCGGGCTCAGGAGGACAAGACGCAGAAGACCGTCATGCAGAAGTTCATGGACGCTGCCAAGGCCGAGACGCAGGCAAAGCGTGATGCGCGCGTGGTGCCGGAGGATAAATACGAGCTGATTGCGTTCCTGTTGGACACGGAGGCGACCGACATGCAGTTCGAAGTGGCGCGCTGTCGGCCGCTGCTGGATGACGAGTTCTTCGAGGTCTTGAACAAGCAGATTGGTGGGTGACGTGCTCCCGACAGAGGGTCGGACTCGCTCGTGCTGCGCATGTCTTACTCCGCACGTTTCACTTCGATCGTTCGCCAGGGATGGAGCAGTTGTCGCTCGAGAAGGACGAGGATAAGCTTGCGGAGCTTGATTTGCTGCGCGAGTACCTGAACGAGGCGATCGAGACGATCGATCGTGCGACCCAGGAGGTTGCGAGCGCGCCAGATAGGCTGAAGAAGCTGTTGGAGAGTCCGAACAAGAAGGATACGCTGCGGGATATGGCGGCGGATGGGGAGATTGACGCGGCGTTCATGGACCTGCTGGAACAGAACATCGAGGGGGCCGAGGAGGCGGGCAGAGAGGACGTCGCCGAGTTTATGAAGAAGATCAAGGTCGCGTGTGCCAAGTTTGCCATGTAGAGCTTTGTATGTTTGCATTGTTTGTTATCGTTCGTGGTATGAACCCGGATTAGTCGTCTGCGTCGCTCGAGTCGGACGAGTCGCTCGACGTGTACGAGCTCGACGAGGACGTGTAACTGTCACTTGACGAGGACGAATAAGACGACGAGGTGTCGCTGCCGGCGTCCTTCTTGGCCTTCTTGGTCTTCTTGGCCTTTGCAGCGTCTTGCTGCGCGGCGTCGGCGGCCTTGGCGGCGAGCCTCGCCTCTTCCCGCTCCTTCTCGATGATGGCGAGTTCGCTCTTCGACCGGAACTCGTCGGGGACGTCTGAACTGGAGAGGAGTTTTCGCTTCTTGTTCCGTCGCAGCTCCTTCGACCGGGACGTCTTTGAGACGTACGCGGCCTCGTTCTTGCACTCGTACGTGTAGTGCCCTTTCTCCAGGCAGCGCTGACACGTCACCTGGGACGCTCCAGAGGCCTTCTTGGCGTCCGAGCCCTTGTCGCGCCAAGGAAAGACAGCCATGACTTTCCTCACCACGGGGTGGGGTGGGTCTCTGTCTCGGTGAGGTCTCGGTCGAAACTCGGTACTAGATTCGCTCTGCTCGCACCGGCGAGCTCTGCTTCGGCGGCTGAAGCTGTTGGCAGCTGGTTGAAGATGTCGTAGGTAGGTAGGCCACGCTATAGCGTGTAGCTACACCTTGTTTCTTGTTTTGGCGAAACTTCAGACGTTTCGCCGCTATCTCGACGACCACATTGTCCCGATCGCGTTCCAGTTGCAGTCATTCGCACACGATGATGGCGTTGTCTTGCCCTACGACGACCGCGCGCTCGATGGCGCCCGCTTCCGCCTCTATCCGGCAACCATGTCTTCGCAGCACGACACGACCCCGCAGCCCCCAGCAGCAGCTTCGGGTCATGGCTGCGGCAGTCCCTGACGGCAGCGTGAGCGTGGTCCTCCTGTCCGGCGGCGTCGGCAAGCGCTTCGGCGCCTCCATTCCCAAGCAGTACGTCGAGCTGGTCGGCCGGCCCATCGCGACCTACTCGATGGAGACGTTCAGCAAGATGCCGGCAGTATCCGAAATTGTCGTGGTGTGCGAAGAGGAGTGGCGGAGTCTGTTCGAGGACGAGCACGCCCGCCTCGGCCGGCTCAAGCCCATCTCGTTCGCCAAGCCGGGCGCCGAGCGGCAGGACTCTGTGTACAACGGGTTCGCGGCCATCTCGCCCGACGCGGAGCTCGTCGCCATCCACGACTCGGCGAGGCCCATGGTCACCGCCGAGGAGACGTTGCAGTGCGCGGAGCAGGCGATGGAGGTGGGCGCGGCCACGCTGGGCGTCAAGTGCAAGCCGACCATCAAGGAGGTGGATCAAAACGGCCGCGTCGTCAAGACACTCGATCGGTCCAAGCTGATGGAGATCCACACGCCGCAGATTATCCGGCCCGCGCTGCTCAAGGAGGGATTCGAGGCCGTCAAGCGGGACGGCCTCGAGGTCACGGACGACGTCAGCATCATCGAGCAGATCGGCAAGCCCGTTCAGATTGTCGAGGGCAGCTATGAGAACTTGAAGGTGACGACGCCCGAAGACTTGGACGTTGCCACCGGCTTCCTCAGGGCCCGGGGCGTCGTCGGTGGCTCCAACTGAAAGTCCCCACGTGGGGACAATTTCTTTAAGTCGCGCGACTTAAAGTGCGCGCACTTTAAAACAGAGTACGGCGAGGCAGACATCACGATGGCAGCGATCAAGACATAGTATCCTCGCCCTCGCCAGTACCAGTACCACGGCCAGAGCAACGACGACTCGATGATCAAGCGGAGGGAGAAGAGCAGCTTGAGCAATGCCGAATACAAGACGTTGCCAACCGTCGTCTCTCCGTCGTCGCGTTCTCGGAGCCCTTCGCCCTACAAGCGGAAGTCTTTGGGTGTCAGGTCAAAGCAACGGCGTGGAATTGGCGGACAGCTCTGCGGTGCGTCGTACTTGCTTGTCTGCTCCCGTGGTATCGATCACCCACCCTCTCACTCGGACTCGCCTCGACCCTGTAGATTGGATCCAAGTGCTGCTGTCGCTATGCGTCCTCGCCGCCGTGTTGAAGAGCATTTGGTGGCTGCGGGCGGAGACGTTTGAGGCGGACGACGCAATCTTGGAGGCCTCCGAGTACTCGAGTTTCACTGTCCACGTGAGCGCGTCGGGGACCGGACTGATGAACAAGTATTTCTATCGGTTCGGGAACGTGCGGATACGGCGGGGCAGGATGAAGTTCTACTTTGACGCAGACGGCTCGTTCGTGCCGCCGACCGAGGAGCTCTGGGTCGACATCATCTCGTGCAACGCGACGTCCGCGCGTCCGCCGACGATGCTCGTCGTCAAGGTGGACGCGCCGGTGCGGTGGGAATACATGCCGATCGACTACATTCCGGTGGTCAAGCGGACGGACGCCTGTCACGCCGGCGCGACGTCGGTCGTCAGCCGGCTCGCGTATTTGCTCCAGGTCCGGTACTCGTACAACATCTGGCACACGTGGGGCGAGGCGGGGCTCATGTCGATGTTCCAGACGCTTCGCGAGATCAACCAGTTGCCGATCGCCACGGTGGGTCCTTCGGGGTCGCTGCACGAGATTTTCGACGGTGGTGGCGACGGTGGTGGCGACGGCGGGTGCCCGTGGACGTACGACCAGTCGCTGCAACGCCCGGTGCGGCCGGACGCCTGCGAGAGGCGACGGATACCCAGGGGCGCGACGTGCTCTTTCAATTCGCATCCCTGGTGTCGGCCTGGGGCCGTGGTGAGCCCGCTGCGGGACGACCCAGCGGCGCCGCTCATCGTCACCTACTCGCCGCAGTCCACCAAGAACGTCTGGTCGCACCTGTACGACACAATCTTGTCCGATCAGAAGACGCTGGCAGAGCTGGAAGGGGCCTGTTTCGAGGACCTTGTCGTCGGCAAGTCGTCCACGCTCAACTTTTATCAGGCGCTGAATACCACGACGCCCGCAGCCGCCATCTTGGCCAAGGTGCCTCGGATCGACTTTGCCAGGGCGCGCGTTGACGCCATGTCGACCTTCAAGTCGTTCATTATTTCCGGACAGCGCGAGTGGGTCGAGCGACAGGGGCTCGTGTTCGGCGGATACGCGGACGAGGGCCTCGAGCGGTTGCGACAGGGCGTCACCCGCCCGGACGACGAGGCGCTCTTGAGCATGAACGTGAACGGAGGGGTAGCTGGCAACGTAAGGGAGGAGATCAGCGAGCTTCGGAAGAATTTTGAGGCGCACGAGGCGCAGGTCGCCGGCTCGGTGGAGAAGTATGAGCTCCTCTACGGCCGCGTCGTGGCGCCGACGACCCTGAACAGTCAGCAGGCGGTCAAGCTGCGCGATGAGGAGAGCGAAGCGTTCTTTGCCCGCATCGGGAACGAGGAGACGGTCGGCGGAGCGGCTGGCGGGGCGGGCGGCATCGGGATGGGCGGCAGCAGGACGGCGGGGACGAGAACAACGTCGACCACGCCGCCGACGACGACAACCAGAAGAGACCTTCCCGTGGTCGTGTACATGTCTCGCAACTTTGCGTCGCGGGGTGTGCTCAACGAGATAGACATCCTTCGGTACGTGCTGTCGAAGTACGACGTGGTGCTGAAGGTCACGACCTTCCAGGAGCCGCTGCTCGAGACGATGGACCTGCTCTCAAGCAGCGACGTGCTGTTGGGAATGCACGGGGCGGGATGGACCAATCTGTTGTTCATGAAGGGCAATGCGAGCACGCTCCAGCTCTTCCCGTACGGTTTCCGGCTGCCTGACGGCGGGATCCTCCGAGGCGCAAACTACCGCGAGATCGTGTTCGCGTCGAGGGGCAGCTACTTGGAATGGGTCAACCCGTCGAGCGCCAACTCGTACCAACGGCGCATTGACTTCAAGAAGCGGAAGGAGTCGAAGTTCGTCCTGCACCCGCAGGACCACGAGCCGACAGGCTCGACGGGCCCAACGGGGGCGGGAACGAACGAGATTGTCTACGCAAACACGTGGGTCGACATCAAGCTCGTGGGACCGGTCATCGACCGGGCCATGGCGGCCGCCGGCATTCTTCCTAAGCGATAGCAGGAGACGATCGCAGAGACGATCGCAGAGATGATCGGAGCGACAATCGGAGACGGCGACACCCTGTATGAAAATAAAACTCAGAAACTTAGAAGCCAGGCAGTTCAGACAGATCCAAAATTCCCTCCTGAATGGAGGCGATATCTCTCAGCAGTGCGAGCCGGGAGTTCCTGACCCGGAGGTCGTCGGCCATCACAAAGACGCTCTCGAAGTAGGCGTCGAGCGGACCCACCAGTTTGGCACATTCGCGCGCGAACTCGTCCACGGTCGTCGAATCTTTCGACAGAGAGATGGACTGGTAGGCGGCGTAGAGGTCCTTCTCGACCTGGCTCTCGAACAGGCCCTCGTCGACCGACCACGTCGGGTCGACCTCCTTGTTGCGAGTCAGCCTGATCACCCGCGCCATCGCGGCCATGGCCCGCTGCAGATCTCCATCGTCGGACTCGAGCTGGAGGGCAATCTCGCGCGCCGTCTGCGTGGCCATGAACGGGTTGTTGCCGCGCTCGGCGATGGCCGCACGCACCGCCTCCACGGCGACCCCCTCCTCCACGAGGATCTGTTCCAACCGCCTGCAGACGAACGAGAAGATCTCGCTCTTGGACTCCTCGCTCACCTGCACCGGCTGGACCGCGGCCGAGAGCTCGATGGCCCGCTTCAGGTCGAAGGGCATCGCCGAGTTGACGAGCACCAGCAGCATGCCGACCGCGGCACGCCGCAGGCCGTAGGGGTCTGCGCTCGCGGTCGGACCGCACCCGCACGCGAATAGACCGACCAGACTATCGAGCTTATCCGCCACGCTGACGAGCGAGCCCGCCTGCGAGGCCGGGAGCTGGTCGCCGGCGTTCCTCGGCAGCACAGACTCGAACACCGCGGCGGCGACCTCGGGGCTCAGGCCCTCCTCTAAGGCAAAGTGCTGACCCATCACGCCGGCCAAAGCGGTCATCTCCGTCACCGTATTGGTGACTAGGTCGGCCTTGGACAGGTAGGCCGCTTCCTGGGCCACGAGCCGGCCCGCCCCGTCCACCCCACACAGGTCGGCCAGCCCGTCGATGCTCTTTTCCACCCGCCCCGTCTTGTCGAGCAGGCTGCCCAACTCCTTCTGGAAGGTCGTCCCGCTGAGCTTCGATCGCACGTCCTTGAGCGTCGACCTGCGGTCGACCTCGTAAAAGAACTGGGCGTCCTCGAACCTCGCGCGGATCACGGCCTCGTTGCCGGCCCTGACCTTGCCCTCGTCGATGGCGCCGTTGGCCACCGTCACAAAGTACGGCAGCAGCTCTTCCGAGCCGGGCTTGTAGACCGGGAAGTAGCGCTGGTGCTTCCTCATGACCATGACCAGGATGTCCTTCGGGAGCGCCAAAAACTTGGCCTCGTACTTGCCGATGACGACGGTCGGGCTCTCGACCAGGTTTGAGACCTCGCTGAGGAGGTCCCCCCTGCAGGCCTCGGGCACGACACCGCCCACGCCCGCCGCGGCCGCGTTGACGCCGTCCCAGATGTTGTCCTTGCGCTCCTGGACGTCGACGATGATGTCAGAGGCGGCGAGGGTCGCGGCGTGCGCGGCAGCGCTCGAGACGAGGGCATCCGGCGCCTCCGAGTTCCTCAGGAGCCTCGTGGTCGCGCCACCGACCAGGCCGGCAAACTCGATCGGGAGGATCTGGCCGCCGTGCATGGCTAACAGCCAGCGGACGGGCCTGCTGAAGGCCTGCTCGCCCCTCCACTTCATGCTCTTCTTGAACGAGACCTGCTTGAGGATGCGTCCAAACTCCTCGATGAGCACGTCGGCGGTCGGGCGGCCCGCTTGGGTCACCGTCGCCCACACGTATCCTGTTCCCTTGTCGTCCTCCTCGATGCGACAGTCCCCGACGGCGATGCCGTTCTTCTTGCAGAACCCGTTGAGTGCCGGGGTCGGCGCGCTCAAGTCGCCGTCCTTGTAGGCGACCTTGGCGGGCGGCCCGCGGACGTCCTCGGTCTGCGCGCTCGTCTGCGGGACCAGGTCGTCGACGCACACCACGATCCGCCTCGGGGTGCCCTCGACGGAGACGGCGCCGTGAGACAGCTTGGTGCGATCCAGCATCTCCGACACCGCTGCCCGCATCTGCTCCAGGGCGCCGTCCAAGTCCTCCGGCGGGAGCTCCTCCGTCCCGACCTCGAGCACGAACCGCTCGCTGGCCGTCGGGGCGTCGGCAGCCGCAGCCGCCTTGGCGCCGCTTTCACCGCCGACGGCCTCGACGAGACCCAGCGGGAACTCCTGCTCCTCGCGGCGCGCCACCCACAGCGCCGTCACCTCGCGCGCCAGCGACCGCAGAACGGCAAAGCACTCGGCGCGCTCCGTCACGCCCACGGCGCCCCTGGCGTCCATAATGTTGAACGTGTGCGAGAGCTTGAGCAGGTGGTCATACGCCGGCACAGGCAGCCGTTGCTCGAGCATCTTGCGCGCCTCCTTCTCGTAGAGATCAAAGCGCTCCCGCTGGCCCTGCACGTCGGCCGAATCCAGGTTGTATACCGACATCTCGTACTCGTTCTGCAGGAACATCTCGCCGTATGTCACGCCCGGGGCGTACACGATGTCCTTGAAGTGGTCCACGCCCTGCAGCGACATGATTATCCGCTCCAGGCCGTAGGTTATCTCCACCGCCGGCACGGGAAGCGGCTTTCCACCCGCCTGTTGGAAGTACGTGAACTGCGTCACCTCCATGCCGTCCAGCCACACTTCCCATCCCAGTCCCCACGCGCCCAGAACCGGGCTCTCCCAGTTGTCCTCGACGAACCTGATGTCGTGCGCCTTGGTGTCGATACCGATGGCTTCCAGGGACTTGAGGTAGAGCTCCTGCGGGTTGCCCGGGTCGGGCTTGAGGATGACTTGGAATTGCGTGTGGCGCTGCACCCGATTGGGGTTGTCGCCGTACCGCGAGTCATCCGGGCGAATGGACGGCTCTGCGTACGCCACGTTCCACGGCTCGGGCCCCAGCACGCGCAAGAACGTCGCCGGGTTCATCGTACCGGCGCCGACCTCGGTGTTGTGCGGCAGCCACAGGGCGCAGCCCACGGACGCCCAGTATTCTTGCAGCTTCGAGATGGCGTCCTGGAACGTCAGCGTCGTGGTCGTGGCCTTGGCCTTGCCGACCTCGGAACGATCGGCCTTGCCGACGTCGGAACTCGGCGGGGCGACCGCATTGTTGCGCACCCACGACGACGCCAGACGCGCATTCAGCCCCAATCGCGCGGCATGTGAACGATGTCCCAACAACGATTGGGAAGACGACGGGAAGAGGCGACCAGCGCCCGCCAGAGGCGAGCACGAGCGCCCGGCAATGTCACACAGCAGGGCACGCATGGACGTCGTTCGCTGGCTTCTCGGTGGGATGGGGATGAAATGAAATCGGAGAGATGTCCAGGCTATGATTCGACGACCCAGCATGCATCAAATGCACAGAGTTTGTGTGTGGTGTTCTCGGAGAGAAGTCCAAGCCTTGGCCAAGCCTCTCCCCATGGGGAGGTCGCTTATGGGAACTATGATCATATCGGCCCCTTGGGCGCGCGGCACGTCGAAGCCGAGTCCACGTGACGCCTCCAACATCGCAACAGCGCGTCCTGCCCCAGCTCGCTGGGGTGCAGCTGGTCGACCATCAGCTCGCGCCACTCGTCCGACCCGCGGACCGTGTCGGTCAGGCAATCGACGAATTCCACCCTCTTGCCGTTTTTCTTGAGCTTCTTGGCCGCCTTGACGTATCCCTTGTTGACAGTGGGCACCTTGGCATGGCTCGGCAGCAGCAGCTGCACCAGCACTTTGCTCGTCGGGAGGCGCCGGGTGACGAACGACAGCAGCTCGCCCATTCGCGACACCACTTGGCCCTCTGGGACGCCGTGCATGATGTCGTTGATGCCGATAAAGATGATCACGTGCTTGGGATCCCGTTTCGGGAGCTCGTTGCCGCGCGCAATCCTCCAAAACAGATGCTTGATCTCGTCACCCGGGATGCCGAGCGGCTCGCTCACGAGATCGCCGAAATATTGCTCGAAATATTTCCGAGAGCCCGGGAGCTTCGAGAGGTCCATTGGTTTGTTCCACGCCGTGATGCTGTCGCCGTAGACGAGGACGTCGGCCGGCTTGGACGAGGCATCGATCCGCTGCACGGCAGCGACGTTGCGCGCATATTCGACTTCGAACATGGCACTCGGGTTCCGCCTCTCGACCCAATCTGGGATGGAGGCGGCACAGGTGGTCGCGCGGGCCAAGGCTGCCACCCAGAAGAAGAAGAGGGCCACGAGTGTGGGCATTTTGGTCACGGGTGCACCAGAGCGGCTACCGACGACGTCCTTTCCCGGGCCAGGTCGTGTCAACTTGAAACTTGCTCGGCTTGGCAAGCCTTGGTGCTGCTCTTGAGAGCTCTTCAGCGTTCAAACGAACTGAAGAAGACCAGATTTTTTCTTCGTATATCATACGGTATCACACGAGCACGTTGGACTTGACAAAACCCGTCACGGTGGCGCTGCGTTCTGAACGGATGGGCGACCCAACTTGG
>Ga0255764_10000678_pt1 | contig 29998 bp, 20 predicted proteins | sample 071ome_30_FD_179964 | JGI IMG/M metagenome (GOLD analysis project Ga0255764, IMG submission 179964) | Coastal salt marsh microbial communities from the Groves Creek Marsh, Skidaway Island, Georgia - 071406AT metaG (version 2) | ecosystem: Environmental > Aquatic > Marine > Intertidal zone >... | reverse complement strand
TTAAATGTAGTATGGTTTCTGTGCGCGTGAAGTACGTACCGTGTGTCCGATGATTATTATTTATAGTTTGGGTGCGTCTTCTTTGAAGGATTTTAACGATCCGCGGCGTCCGCCGGGGCTTCATTCACAGGGCGACGGACGGACGGACGGACGGGTCTTCTTCTTCTTCGTCGGTGTTCGTTTCTTTGCGCGCGCGGTGTGTGTGTGTGATTGTGTGTGTGTGTGTGTGAGTGTCGTTCGCACGCATGCGCGGGTCGACGAGCGCGGCGTGTCGTCGCGCGACGCTCACGGCGGTGCAGCGTGAGAGCGCAGAGCGTCGCGCGGTGCGGCGTCGAACGGGCGCGCGCGGTGCGGCGAGACGGGCGGTGACGACGATGGCGTCTTCGGCGTCGTCGACGCCGATTTACGTCATGGTGAACGGGGTGAGCGGGAAGATGGGACACGCGACGGCGACTTCGGTGGCCAAGCGACCCGGGTACGAGCTCGTTCCGTACGCGTTGACGAAACGCGCGAAAGAACCGACGGACGTGGAGGGGATCGCGGTCGAAGGGATCGTCGTCGGTGAGGGTGGGGAAGACGCGGGTGAGGTGTTGGAACGGGCGAAGAGGGAGTATCCTGGGTTGGTGGTGGTGGATTACACGCTGCCGGAATCGGTGAATGAAAACGCGGCGCTGTACGTCGCGCACGGGGTTCCGTTTGTCATGGGAACCACGGGTGGGGACCGGGAGAAGATGCTCGCGGATGTTCAGGCGAGTGGGAACTACGCCGTGATCGCGCCGCAGATGGGTAAGCAGGTGGTGGCGTTTCAGGCGGCGATGAGACTCATGGCGGAGCAGTTTCCGGGAGCTTTTTCGGGGTACACGCTGACGGTTACCGAGTCGCACCAGAGCAGTAAAAAGGATACGAGCGGAACCGCAAAGGCTATCGTCGCGTCGTTTAACGACCTCGGGTGTGGGTTTGACATCAAGGATATCGAGCTCGTCCGCGACGTCGAGAGCCAAACGGGACGCATGGGCGTTCCGGAGGAGCACTTGTTGGGTCACGCGTTTCACACCTATCGTCTCACGAGCGCGGATGGAACGGTGTCTTTTGAGTTCCAGCACAACGTGTGCGGCAGAAGCATTTACGCCGAAGGAACCGTCGACGCCGTGGGTTTCCTCAAGCGTAAGGTGGACGCCAAGGATTCCAAGACGTTGTTTGACATGATTGACGTGTTGAAGGAGGGTGCTATGAACTGATTTTAATAATTTACAATCGATGATATACATTTTCGCCTCACGCCTCGAGCGGCAGATTGCGACGACCCCGACCGAGACGCACGAGCCCGCGGTCGGTATCCACGGCGAGCTCGCCTTGGTTTCGCAGAGCGGCCAAGCCGAGAAAAATGACGTGATACTCAGAACCCACGCCTTTCCAGGGAACGTCGATCGGAGACACGATAAAGACGCAGTCGTTCACGGACAGACACGTCTTGAGCGAAGATCCGGCGTACTTGGTCTGACCATTCGTATCAGTAAACTTTGCGTGCATCTGATACGTTCCCAGGTGAAAATCCGAAGCTTCATACAAGTCGCGCGAGACGAGCACGCCCGTCGTTCCAGTGTCAAAGACGCAATAAATCGGCTTTCTCGACCTATACCGCTCACCGTTGATCCACAACTCGTCGCACGCGACGGCGTAGTGATATACCGGTGCCCCTCGCGGGCGTAAATCCACCGTTCGCAGCACCCCTTCGTCGGATTCATCAAAGAGCGGCGTCGTACTAATCGTCAGCGTCTCGCGCTCGAAATCCAACGAAAACGCCTCGGCATCCGTCTGTTGTAAAAACGAGGGCCGTATCCCTCTCTCTCGATTTGTATACTTGACCAAACCTAAAAACGGAGCCGTGTTCTGCCCACGCACGTCATCCGTCACCCCGAAGACGACTTCATCGAGGTTCCAATCGCCCAACGCGCAATCCCCCGTCGCCCACTCTGTTCTTCCGTCCACTTGCAACCCGTAGGTCTCATACGTGTTCCCGAACGCCCCGTTAAACCGTACGTCACCCCTGGACACGCACCCCCACCCGGCATCGCACGCCATTCGCGTCGTTAAAAACGGCGAACCGCTATCGACGACGGCGCGCAGCCGCGCGGCGCCGATTGTAAAAGACGCGACAAAGGTGCCGCCTTCGAGCGTCATGGGCACCGTCGTCGACGTCGACGCTGATTTGTTCGTCGAGCGCGCCTCGATGAGCTGCGCGCGCAACGGAAGCATCGCCGCCGACGTGGACGTCGACGCGGACGCGGACGACGACGCGGACGCGACGACGAGCGCCGCGGCGCCACTCAACGAACCAACCAAACGAACGCAGTCGCGTCGACCAATCTTCTCCCGCGGTTCGTCGTCATCCCCGACGGTATCACGCGACGACGCGCGCGAACACGCAGCTCGGGGAGCGTTTCGTCTCCGTCCGTGCCGTCGCCCGACGCTCGCGCGCGGTGACGGTCGCGAGTGGTGCGACGGGACGAGCACCATTGTGTGACGCGTCTCCCGGCGAGAGTAATCCAGAATGTCAACGCCGAGCGGCGTTCCGTCCGTCGACGCGCTCGTCCAAGGCGCGGGCAGCGCGCACGAGTTCGACGTGAACGACGTGTTTTCGCTGCGGAAACCGAAAGACCTCGCGGGCGGGGTGTCGTCCGGGTTGCAGAGCATTGGGAAATCTGTCTTGATGGGCGCGTCTGCGCTCGTCGCGGCGCCCATCGTGGGCGCGCGCACCGAGGGCGCGGCGGGGTTCGCCAAAGGGCTCGGGCTCGGGGTGGCGTCGGCAGCGATATTACCCGTCGTCGGGGCTTCGGTCGGGGCGGTGCAAATGGTGAGAGGGGCGTGCGCGACGCCGGAAGCGATGGCGAACACGAGAGCCGGGAAGCGTTGGGACTCTCGCGCGCGGCGTTGGGTTGCGGACGATTTGCGCGCCGAGGCGGAAGTGTTGGGGGCGACGACGGATGAAGAGATTTTGGATCGTGCGAGGGCACGGGCGGAGGCTCGCGGCGCTCGACCGGGGGTGCAGGGGTTGTTTGACGAAGCCGCGGGCGGCGGCGGCGCCGGACCCGCCGAAACGGAATATTACGACGTTTTGGAGTGCGAGCCGACCTCCACGGCGGCGGAAATTCGGCGCAAGTATTACGTCTTGGCGAGAAAATTACACCCGGATAAAAATTTGGGTGATCCGTCGGCGAAGGAGCGGTTTCAAAAGATTGGAGAGGCGTATCAAGTGTTGAGCGACGATTCTCTGCGCAAGAGATACGACGCGAGAGGAAAGGATGGATTGGGAGACGTGCCCATTGTAAATCCGGCGGCGTTCTTCGGGATGCTCTTCGGGAGCGAACAAATGGAGTCGTGGATTGGTCGCTTGAAGCTCGCGACGATGGCGATGGCTGGGACGGATCTCTCGTCCGAGGAGCAGGATTTGTTGCAATCAAGACGGGAGACTCGACTGGCGATTAAACTCGCGGCGATGCTCGACGTTTACGTCGATTTCGATCTGAATGCGCCAAAGGGCACGGATCGGTCAAAGAGTGAACAGCTTCGGGCGCAGGCGTTCGTCGATACCATGCGTCCGGTGGCGGAACATCTCGCCGACGTGTCGTTTGGCGCCGTGCTCTTGCGCAAAATTGGTTGGGTGTACCAACTCGAAGCGGAGAAGTTTTTACACGACCCTCTCGCCGGCACGGGCACATGGCTCGATCTCGGATTGCGATCGACGGGGGCGACTTTGCAACAAAAAGGCTCGACGATGAAGAACAAATTTAACGTCCTCAAGGCGGGCGTGTCCATCTTCAACTCGGTGCAGTCGAGCGAGCAACAAGTGGCCAAGGCGCAAAACGAAGAGGAGGCGACAGCGCTGAGAGCCAAGCAACAACAAGATATTCTTCCGCACATTCTCGACGCTCTTTGGGGCACGACGGCTGTCGACATCGAGTCGACGCTTCGACACGTCTGCGCCAAGGTGCTTAAGGATGCGAGCGCGAATAGAGTTCGCCGAGCGATGCGAGCCAAGGCACTCGTCCTCCTTGGTAAACTGTTTCAAGAGACGAAGGGATCGAACACCGATGCCAACGACGCCACTCGCACGCTTGAAGAGGCGATTCGCGCAGCTTTCATGAATGGACATGAAGAAGAACAAGACGCGTGATGATGATGATGATGATGACCAATTCAACTATTGATTAAATAGACGCGCGCTACAGTACGATGTAATGATACAAATTGTGTACGTTTTAACGAATGGACTCGTGGACAAGCTTGACTGGTTGCGACGGTTCTCGCCCGGCGAGTTTATCGGAGACAACCTCCGCGGCGAGTTTACCGCTGAGAATTGCCCCTTCCATGGAACCTAAGAATTTTTGCGACGTGAAATCGCCGGCGAGCGTGAAATTTTCAATCGGCGTGTGCTGAGATGGTCTAAATTTGTTTCGCCCCGGAACCGCGGCGTACACGGATCGAGGCGTCTTGACGACGGCGAATTTACGCAGTTTCGCGCCATTTTCAGACCCGAGCTCATCCGGGAACAGGTTTTCGAGCTCTTTCATAGTCGCTTCGACAATCTCTTCGTCGCTCGCACCGATCCAGTTGACGTCTGACCCAGCCTTTTGATCGCAGGGCGCAAAGACGAGCTCGAGCATAGATCGATCGGCGTCGGCGTATTCCTTGCAGCACTCGCTCATGTCCGCGTACACGCTCAGTAATGGTGAACGACTAAAGACGAGACCGTTGTAGGGTCGCAACTTTCTGTCAAACCACAAGTGCACGTTGATCACTGGGATGCCCTCGAGTTCGTTCAACTGCTTAAAGAACGGCATCGTCTTCCATTGCGTTGGAAGCTTGAGCTTGAGCGCATCCACCGGCATCGCGGAGACGTAGTGATCCGCAGTCATGATTTCGCCGTTGCGAAGCTTGACACCAGTCACCTTGCCGCTCTCGTCGTCCACCATAATTTCCTGCATGGGCGAGTCCACCATCACTCGACCGCCGCCGACGCGCTCAATGTGTTCCGCCATCGGCGCACAGAGACGGTCCGGTTGGTTGCCGTCCAAAAACGCCGTCTTGGATCCGTGCGTTTCGTTGATGAACCGGTTCATCGCCGTGAGAATTACAGTCATCGAAAGCTTATCCGCGTCGATAAAATCGAGCGCCTTACCCATCGCAATGAAGAGCTCGTCGCGAACTCGCTTTGGCATAAAATTCTTCTTCATCCACTCCTCGACGCTCAGCTCATCCTGAGCGTCGATGTAATCCTGCCCGCCGATGAGCATCGGTACTAACGGCGCCCCGGTTCGAAGCTTCTCCACCCACGTGAGCATTTTATCGTTCGATAAAATGGCGTACCCCATGTTGAACGGCGCGGGTAACACGTCGGGAAAGCTAAACTTTGTAAACTCTCCAGGATTCTCCCGCATCGCGAACGTCATCGAGTGTTCCTTCCACTGAAGACGGTCCTCGATCCCGAGCTCGGCAAACAAATTCATCGCGTTCGGATACGCCCCGAAAAAGATGTGCAACCCAGTCTCGATCCAGTCTCCGTCTTCGTCTCTCCACGCGCTCACCTTGCCGCCCAACATCTTTCCTCGTTCAATCACCGTCGGCGCGCACCCGGCGTCCGAGAGGTACTTCCCGCACGATAACCCCGCAAGTCCACCGCCGATGACGAGCACCGTCGGCGGATCGCCCGCTCGCGCGTCCCTTCTTCTCGACGCGAGTTTCGCCGACAACGCCTTGGCTTCGGCGTAGTTTGCGTTCGTTGCCACGTCGAGGTTCGGTCGCGGGTAATCCCCGCGACGCACCGCATCGGCACGAGGCGTCACCGCCGGTGCGCGTCGTTGACGTCGCGGCGCGCGGGCGTTCGGGTTCGAGCGCGCAGGACGCTGCGGGGCGAGCGCGTGTCGCATCGTCGTCATCTTGCGTCACTGAGTGACGTGTCTTTTGACCCATGTACTGTTTACTCATACAAATGTTCTTTCAATTTTGCTAGTGCTACAACGTTTTTAGACGGCGCCAGTGGTGGGTGCGCGCGGGGCGTTTGCGCGGCTCGGCGCGGCGGCTGCGAGCTTGTTTTTAATCCTCGTCGCGTACCGACGCACGAGATCGTCGCCGCCGCGAGCGAGCTCGTCGAGGAGCGGGGATAAATTTCTAGACGAAATGCGCTCCTTGCACACGCGATGGGTGCACATGTTGCCGAGGGAGAAGAGGGCAATCTTGAGAGGGCTTTGAGCGTCGTTCGCGGCGTCGACGACGCCGTCTGGGTTGGAGATGAGGTTAACCAAGGCGTCGACGGCGCCGGTGCTCACCATGAGATCGCAGAGGACGTTGGAGTTGCGAACCAAGTTGCCGAGCGCGGCGGCGGCGTTGGAACGCGTCTTTGGTTCCTCTGACTCGTCGAGCAAGTGAATCAATGGTTCAATGGCACCGGTGAGCGGGGCGTACAAAGCGTCCGAGTGGAAGGCCGTGTTGCCGATTGCGAACGCCGCGAATTTGCGCGTCGAGCGATCCGTGTCGTTGCATCGCTCGATGAGCTTGTCGAGAGTTTTCAATCCTCTAAAAGCGTCGTAAAAGTAGGCGTCGTGACGACTCATGTTGCCCAACGTTTGACACGCTCTCGTGCGCACGCTCGGCTCTTGGTGATCTAAAAGCCGAGTGATATTGTCGAGAACATCCGCATCGTCGATGATCTCGTAGTTTTGCTTCTTCATACGAGCCAATTGACCGATGGCGACGAGCCAATCGATGACGACTTGGGCGGAACTGGAAGTCAGCGCCTTTTGGCAGAGAACGGGATCGAGTCCACCGCCCGAGACAAACTCAGTCGCGGCGGCGTTCGAGATCATCACGAGTCGACTGAGTAGCGACGAAGGACTGGTCCAGTTTTCCATGGGCGAAACTTTCAGACGCTCGATAATCTTCCTCACGACGCCGTGTTCCTTGAGGATTTCGTGGTATCGCCTCAATGCGGCTTCAGTGGCGTCAACATCCATCTCGCTCGTCACCATCGAGTTCATCGGGAGCAGAATGAGTTCTGCAGCAGGAACGAGAGTGACGTCATTCACCACGTTCTCTCGCACTTTTTTAGCAACCTTGACGAAAGCTGTGAGCGCCAAGCACATGGCTTCGCAGACGCCGACGTCGAGAAGCGTGACGATGGGATGTCGTGTACGCGAACTCAAGAGTGGCGCCATAGCAAACATGACTGCGGCTGCAAACTCTGCGCCCTCAGCGGTAATGTTTCGCTTCGATGTCTCATCGACGAGAATTGCGGCCAAGATGCGAACGCCATCCGCGCTGATGGCTTGAGAGCGAACGTTGTCATTCGACTCGGTGACGACTCGCAACAGCTTCGCCGATTGAATCTTGGTCGTCGCGCTGCGAATGAGCTTTTGAGTCGCGTCATTCTTGAGCGACAACGTAGCCGCGACGCACGATGTCAACGCACCAACCTCTGTCGTCGCGTACAAGGCTCTGCACGTTTCGGTCGCGGTCGCTTGCGTGGACGATTTGGCCAACGCCTGACACAACGCATCCGTCACGCCGCCACCCTTGGATGTTATCGGGCCCAGAGCGAGTCGAGCGGCGGCGAGTTCCGAACCGACCGACCTACGCTTCAAAGACTCTACGGCATCCGCGATCGCCCGCGCGGTGGACGTCGCGACGGTTTCGCCGACGTCTCGATTTTGATACAACAGCATTCTTGCCAAAAAGGTGAGATACCCGTTCACTCCCAAACCGCACCACGGCGAAAGACCTTCGGGCGAAGACATCAAGGACACCACCGTGATGGCGAGCGACAACACTTCAGGCTGCGGCGGGTCGTTGGCGTCAGCCGCGGTCGAACACGCCGTCAACACAGCCCCCGGCAGCTCCTTTGCCATGGCGCTGGAAGCGCCGCCCGCGTTCATCGCCGCGGCGCGCGGCACTTGCAAAATGGCCAAAGTCGTTCGAAGCGCAGAAGCGATATCGGCAAACTTGACAGGTTTCGCCTGACTTCGCTTCGCCGCCAAGGTTTTATTCGACAGGTAGCTAGGCAGGAACTTATTCCTGTACGTCGATTGCGGTTGAAGCGTCTCGATGAGTTTGGTCAACGCCGATCGGTCCCGTCTCAAACTCGCTGCCGACTCTACCGATTTCCTCGAAGAGTTCTCCAGCTCCATCAACGCGTCGCTCACATCCTCTAAGCTCTTAGCAGTGGCTGGCTCCGCCCCAGCTGCCCTTCGACCAAACGCTGCCGAGCTCTCGCGAAGACGATCGCCCGGCGGCGTCTGCGGCACAACCGTTCCGTCGTCATCCGTCTCGCTAGTCGGACTCGACCGCCCGTCGTCTTCGTCTTTGCGCACGAACGGGTGGTCCAGCACGGATGGCCAGTTCAACCGCTGCTGCGCCTTTTTGTTTAGCAATCCTTGCAAAAACGACTTGAACGACGGCGACATGTCCTCGGGCCACTTGACTCCGTCTCTGACTATTTTCTGAATCAACGAGTAAATTGAATTGGTGTAAAACGGCGGTTGACCGACAAAAAGTTCGTACAGTATCACGCCGACGGACCACAAATCCACGGTGTGGTCGTACGGTTGCTCTTGGACGAGCTCTGGTGCCATGTACAGCGGCGTACCCTTGATGGACGTCATCACCAACGACGTCTTGCTCATCGACCGCGCGAAACCGAAATCGCACACCTTGACGCACCGATCCGTCCCAATCAAAATGTTCTGCGGCTTCAAATCTCTATGAATCACCCGATTACTATGTAAATAATGCAACGCATCCACCAACTGAATCGCGATCCGCCGCACCTCTCGCTCCGGTAGCGTCTGGTCGTGTTCCAACACGTCGAACAGCACCCCTTGGGCAAACTCCATCACCACTATAAAATCCGTCTCCGTCTCGAACGCATCCAACATCTTGATCACGTTCGGATGATCCAGCGTCTTCATGATATCGATCTCGCTCCTCAACGACTTCAAATCCTTATCCGTTTTCCCGTGTTTCGGTATAAACTTCATCGCGCACGCGCGTCCGCTGTACCGCTGTCTCGCCTGAAACACTTTTCCGAACGATCCCTCCCCGACCGGTCGTATGATGACGTAATCATCGATGGACGTTTTAGACGTCAACGGGGTCATCGCCATCGCCGTTCGCGTCCGCGTCGCCGGCGGGGACGCCGTCGCCGCCGTCATCTCGGCCGTCTACCGGATCTCACTTCGAATCCAACGAGGGGAACGCAACGGACGCGCGCGAACCTCTAGATCCCGATCCGATCCGATCCTTCGTCGTCCGTATCGAGCGTCGTATCACCGAACGACGACGACGACGATGAGAACGACGGTCTCGTCGCTCGCCGGCGTCGTCGCGCGTCGTCGCTCGTCGGCGTGTGAAGGAAGATGATTACGATTCGATCGCGGTTGGTGGTTCGAGCACGCGTCGTGGTGCCCAGTTTTGATGACATGTTACAACGGATTCGCGCGCGGAGTACGTATGGATGGACGGACGCCGATGGAGGATAGGGAAAGAGCGCGAGCGGTGCCGCGCGCGCGGACGACGGTGGTTGGGTTTAGCGCTTACCGCCGGATTTGCGTTTGCCGCCGCGTCCGCCGCCGCCGCCGCGTTGCTTGGCGCGCTTGGCGGCGTTCTTTTGACCTCTGAGATCCGCGAGCTGACGCTTGTCGACGGAGGGCCCGCCGGCGTTGCCGCGATGGAATTTACGAGCGACGACGGGTGCCTTGGTCTTTTTGGGTTTGCCGTTGGCGGTGCGACGCGCTCTGGCAAAGACGCGCTCTATTTCTTTAGCCTTGCTCACATCCGGAACGTCGTCTTGTTCGATAATGGCGGCGGCGCGAGATCGAGCGGCAGCCATCTTGGCTTCGGCGCGCTTCTTTTTGCGCCACTTGGCTTCGGCGACTTTTTTGATCGGGCGCGTGTTCACGGCGGCGAGCTCGGCTTTCGCGGCGGCGAGCTCCTCCGTCGTGTACTGCGGCACGGGTTTCATAAATCTGCGTTCGTCTTCGGCAAACCAATCGGGAACGTCGTCGTCGTCAAACGCGTATCTGTTGTACCCGTCTTCGATGAGCTCTTCGCGGTCCTTCTTACGAATCATCTTCTTCCCGAGGGCTAAGATTCGAGCGCGCGTGTCGTCGGAAAGCTCGTCCACTTCGGAATCGTAGCCGTAGCCGTCGGATTCATCCGAATCGCTCCCGCTCGACGCGTCTCGCTCGGCGGCGACGACTTCAAAGTCATCTTCACCCTTCTTCTTCCCACCCCGACGAGACGACGGTTTGTCGTCATCCGACGCATCGTCGTCGTAGGTATCGTCGCGTTTCGCACCCCCTTTACCGCCGGTCGCTTTCGCCTTTTTCGTCGCCTTTTTCGTCTTCGCGTCCGCCTCCGCCTTGGCGTCCTTCGCTCGCTTCGCCTTGGCTCGAAGATCATCGAAATCGTCATCGTCTTCGGAATCTTCATCCTTTTTCGACTTCTTTTTACCCCGCTTGGTCGGTTTCGGCGCTTCTTCGCTGTCTGACGAATCCGCCGACGCGCCGCCGCTCGCGTTGGATGTCTTCTTTTTACCGCCGCTCGCAAACAAATCGTTGGAAAACCACATATCCGCCGCCTTGGCGGCGCTCTTACCCTTCTTCTTCTCCAACTCGACGAGGAGCGGATTCGCACCCTTCTTCTCCGCTGACTTGGACTTTTTACCCACCGGCGCGTCCTCCTCCTCGTCCTCCTCCGTGTCCCACTCGAGTTCGTCGCTATCCGACTTGAACTCGTCATCCGCCGGATCGCTCGGTTGGTCCTCGTCGTCGCTCGATTCGTCTTCGAGCTCGCCCGCGCCGAGTCGCGTGCGCTGATCGCGCCCTTTGCTCGGTTCGGTAAACTTTTCACCTTTTTTCGAACGACGCGCCTTGTACATGGCCCACATTTGATCTACTTCTCTGTCTAACCGCCGCTCGTCCTCCTCCGTATCCGAATCAGACCCACCCGAGTCCATCTCTTCGTCCGGGTCTTCGTCGCTGTCGTACGCGGCGGCGCTTCCCGGCGCCGGAGCCTTGGATACGACATCGAGCGCCTTGGCCGTCTTAATGCGAGCCAAGGAGAACAAATCCATCTCTTGTTCGACGATCGCTTCGCCGCTCGCGGCTAATCCTCGCGCGACGCGAAGACGTTCCTTGGCTCGGAGCTTTGCCTTCTTCTTCTTGTCTCTTCTCGCTTGCGCGTCGATTGAATTTTTCAATTCGCTCATTTCATTCAAGAGCTGATCCTTCTCGCCCGCATCCTTGTTTTCATCGTCGTCTTCGTCTTCGTCTTCGTCTTCGTCGTCTTCGTCCGAAGATTCTTCGTCCGACGACGCATCCTCGCCGCGTCGATGCTTCTTCTTTTCCAATCCCGTCTGCTTGCGAATCGTCATTCGCCAGCGAAGCAAAAGCTTGAAATCCGCCTTGCCCAACACGCCGAGATCGCTCACCAAGCTGCGAATCTCATCCGTCGTCGTCGGGTGGTTGTCGAGATCCATCCATCCCTCTTTCGGTGGGACGAGACCTTTGCGGTTCTGCGTCGGTCGTGAAAAATAAAGTCAGTCGATCGATTCGATTCGCCGCGCGTCGCGAACGAAGATGGAAAAATTTGGCGTCTTTCGGAACGAAAAGCCTCAGATGGGTAAACGGCATTGTACTAGAAAGATTTGTTTCAGCAGGGGCTCTGACCTCCCTTCAAACAAACTGTGAAGCTGTATCTTCATAGGCTTTTGTTTGTGCGTTCCAAAAGACGCAAAGAACCGGAAGAAAGAAAAACAAAACGAAACGACGATTCGACGTACCCGTCCATCCAAAATAAACGTGTGATGCGACCCGAGCATCTCACCGGGTTTATCATTCACGATAAACTCCTCAGCCGCGCACTCCTTGTACAGCGTAGACACTCCGTCTTCGTAACCGCTTCGATTACGCTTGCGTTTACCGTTATCTTTGGTGACATCAATCGGTTGAATCTCCGCCTCGGTGTCCGCAAACAAGTGCTTGGCGTCGAGCAATCTAGGATCAATCTTTGTCGGCGCCAAGTATCCGCTACACACGACGTAAATCTCCGCCGAAGTCCCACGCGAAGCGACGGGTTTGGTGCTCTCCACCTTTTTAAACAACTGCTGACACGCGTACAACAAGGCGTGATATTCAACAGATCTGAAAACCTTGGTGACAAACCAACCACCCGGGCCTAAAAATTCCGTAGCCAACCTCAACGAATCGAGCGTCAACGCCGCCTGCGTGTAACTCTCCTTTGCAAAGTTACCACCGACGTTTGGCGCACCATCATGAATTACTACATCGTATTTCAACCCCTTGGGCGTCACTCTCTTGAGCGCTGCTCGACAACTCTGCGTCGTGATATCCTCCACCAGTGTCGTCACCCCGCGAATCGGTCGAATCGGCGCCAAGTCCACCCCGACAATCGTGCTCGACATGGGCATGTACTTTTGCGCCACTTGCAACCAACCGCCAGGGGCGGCGCAGAGATCCATACACGCCCGCGCTTTGGAGAGGAAGTCATACTTTCGGTTCAGTTGAACGAGCTTGAACGCCGCCCGCGAACGGAACCCCTGCTCCTTGGCGAGGTAGTAGTACTTATCTGTGTTCGTCGCGTCGCGTCGTCGCGTCGTCGGTCGTCAGTCACCGAGTGAGATTGTCATCGCGATCCGCGTCGTCGTCTTCGCATCGCATCGTCGCGTCGCCATCCATCCATCCGTCGCGTTTGAATGAATCAATGCGAAAAGGCGTTTCTCGCCGCCGCCGCCGCCGCCACGAATCGAAAAACGTCGCATCCATCGAGCGGTACGACGACCGCGGGCGACGCGGGCGGGGTTCAAAGACGCGCGTGGACGCACCTAAACGATGTTTCCCTTTAGCCTTGCGACCCATGGCTGCGGATCGACGGCGGGTTGGCGCGTCGGTCGGCGCCGAGGTCTGACGCTGGCGGTTGGTGTGCGAGTCTTTGTCGGTTCCATTGCCTTGATATGTGTATTTAGTATGGTCTTTCGAATGGAGTGTCGTTTTGAACGACTTTGTCGCGACGCGCGAAAAGCTCTAACGATGTCGCGTTTAAATTACACCTCTACGGCGACGGGTGCGTCGACCCGTTCCAGGGAGACGCCGAGAGACGCGGCTTCGGCGGCGATAAACTTGGCGAGTTCGCCGAGTTTGGCGCTTACAAATTTCGCCAGCTTGACATCCGGGAAGGACTCCGGGGGGATCATCTCGTGGATTCTAGAGAGGAGACGAAGGAGGTGCGTGGCGCCGTACGCGACGCTGGGTTTGGGAAAGGATGGAGTGTGCCACTCGTCCTTGTAGAGGAGGTAGGATTCGAGCGTGGCGTCAAAGTATCGCTCCACATCGCGCGCCAGGGACGCGATCCTCGGCGCGTTAATCGCGCTCTTCTTTGACACCTCGGCGACGAACCTGTCTAAAATATCCTTGACACTCACTGACGGCTCGATGTACGCCCGCGGATCCGTTCCTCGGGATTCCTCGTAATCTCGAAGCATCGCCTTTTTGAGCGCCGGAGCGAGCGTGAATCGAACCCGTCTCTCTTCCTTCTCCTCCTCGGTCAACTCTACGTTCGCCCTCGTTGTCAACGCCGCCAACTTTGCGCTATCTTCGACCGGTAGCGACAACGAATCCATCATCACCTTTTCCTTCTTCGTCGTCTTCTTTGCCGGCTTCTTCTCCTTGTTTCCTGTCTGTTTCGTCCGCGGCGCCGTCTTCGTCGTCCTTTTCCCATCCTCACGACTCACCTTCTTCACGCCCCTGCCCCCGCGAACCACCGATTTCACCGCCTTTTCACCCCCCACCGTTCTCACCTTCTTCTTCACCCTCAGCTCTTTCCCCGACACCCACGCATCGAACTTCGAGTTCCACCCAATTTGGTGCACCAAGTACGTCTCCTCTGCGCTTCGTCCGTCCAGCACCTTTGCCTTGTACTCGCGTCCATCCTACACCACGCGCAAAGATCGAGCCCCCCCGCGGACGTCAGTCGGTCAATCGATGCGTGAATAAATAAAACGCGACGCATCATTTCGTCGTCGTCGCACACCGTCGTCGTCGTCGTCGTACCTTTACTCTGTACACCAGCTGTCCTTTTTCAAAACGCATCTTCACGCCTTGACGCGAACGATAGCTCCTATTCGTGTTCGTATCCGAACGAGCGACGGCTGAGAGGCGAAGAACCTAAAACCTCGTTCGTTCGCGCGACGTCGCGCGTTCCACCGCGCCGCGGGCGTGTCACTGCCGGGTCGATTCGGTCGAGGCGCGGGTTCGAAAGTCGTTTCGAACACACACACACACACATACGTGAAGCGCTGACGTACCGTTATCGCGTTCAAAGCCACGTCACGCGAATGAATGGTTTTAAAAGCCGACGCGCGACGACCGGACGGACGGGTTCGCGGGAGCCGAACCGGACGTCGTCGCGCGCGTACTTCTTTTCGTCTTCTTCCCCGCTCGCTCGCTCGCTCGCTCTGGCGGACTCGGATCGCGGGGCGCGTGCGCGTCTCGTTCGCGAGGGGTCTCTCCGTTGCATCTTTTTTTAAAGAGCAGCCGCGATGCTGTTGACACCGACGGAGGATGCGAGGACGACGCGAAGGACGACGCGGACGGCGAATGAGGTGATGCGAGCGCGGTTTGAGGAATTACGCGCGGCGCGACGGAGAGCGGAGGCGCTGCGGGCGGGCGTCGGGGTGGAGTTGGAACGTAGACGGGCCGGGGCGCGCGTCGAGGACGCCAGACGCGAAGCGGAGACGAAGGAGCGACAGCGTCGGGTCGAGGACGCGCAGAGGGTGATCGAGGGGCTGAAGGTGAGGGTGTTGGATGCACGAGCGGCAATGGAGCGAGAGATGACGGCGTTTGATGATAGGGAACGGGTGTTGTGTGAAGCGCGAGCGACGCTGAGAGACGCCGAGCGTATGGCGTTTGAAGTGGAGGTGCCCTGCGCGTTGGCGGAAGCCGAGGCGGATCTGCGGGCGCTGAGAAAGGTGAGAGACGAACATCAACGTCGGGTGATGCGACAGTTGAGGGCGTTGATTCCGGTGCGGTTAGATGAGGAGTATCCTCCGCTCGGTGGGCGCCCAGCGGGTATTCGAGCGTGCGAATCGCGCGTTCCTGATGTCGGCGACGACGTCGGATTCGACGCGCGTGAGCTCGCCGCCGGGCTCGGGGCGCTCATGCATTTCACCGCGCTCGCGTCGAGGTATTTGGACGCACCCAGGCTTCACCGCGGCTCGCACGCTGGGTCGCAATCGTTCGTGTGGGCGCCGACGAGCGCATGGGACGACGCCGTCGCTTCGGTTTGGGAAAACGCCGGATCGGTACACGTGCGCGATTTTGCCGGTCCCAACGCCGAGCGTCTCCCGCTTTTCCTCCCGCGTTCAATCACCGATGGCGCATCCGGAGGTAGCGGGTCGAATAGAAGCGGATCCGGGTCCACGGGTGGTGGGAACGCCGCCGATCCGTCGAGCGCGTACGTTCGCGATTGCCGACGAGCGCTCATTCGTGCGATTCGATTACTCGCGCGCTCCGCGTCGGCTACGTGCGCGCACCAAGCGCGAGAGTGCGGCGTCGTGCCCCCGAAAGACTGGGGTCCGTTCGCACAGTTGTGTGCGCTGACTGCACACGTCGCTCGCGGTGAAGACGACCGTCGTCGGCGATCAAACACGCCGCCGCCGCCTGCGCGCATCTTGCGCAATTCGACAAATAGTATCATCGTCGAGCGACGCTCTTCGCCAGAGATTCTCGAGGCGGCGATCATGATGCAAAGCGTTGCAGACGGCCACGGGTGCGGCCACGGCGCACACGCCGAACACACCGAAATTGCACCGTCCATCGTCGAGGTTTCGCGAGGAAAGTGGTTATCCGATTCGCGACGCGAACGCGATGTAGCATTTGAAGACGACGCGGCGCTCGTCGCGGTGGACGATACGTTTTTCAACGAGACGACCGACGACGGTGTCGACGCGTGGGAGGCGATGCACCCAAATGCCCGTCGTCAGCAACACCACCATCATCGCGGGATCGGTGAGGCGACCAAGGCGTCGTCACGGAAACCGCCGACGGGCGCCGCGGGTCAAAGAGTCGTGTTACCGCCGCCGCCGAGCGCGTCCGACGACGTGGAGCAGTGGGAACGCGCCATGCTCGTCGATAATCAGCGACAACACGCTCGCCGCGCGTGAAAAATTCTTCTTTACCATCATTCTGTACATCATTCGTTTTGTTGTAAAATGCTCTCTCTCTTTGTAAAATACAACCAGCTACGCTTCTACCGCTACGACCGCAACGTCTTTAACACCGCCTCCACTTGCGCCCTCGTCTCCTCCATCGAACACCCCGTATCGATCACAAAATCCGCCCTCGCCCGTTTCTCCCCATCTGGCATCTGTCTCGCCAAAATCCCATCCAATTTCTCCTTTGTCATCCCCGGTCGCTTCATCACCCGCGCGCGTTGCGTCTCTTCGCATCCGCAGCTCGCCACGCACACGGCGTCCAAATCCTTCTCAGTCCCCTTTTCATACAACAAAGGTATATCGAACACCACCACATCATCCATTGCGTGCGCCTCGACGAAATCCTCGCGCGCGCGTTCCACCAGCGGGTGCACGACGGCTTCTAACGCGATCATTTTCGCGTCGTCGGCGAGCGCCAACGCGCCCAACGCGCGTCTATCCACCGAACCGGTGGATGCGTCAATCACCCCTTCACCGAAGATTTCTCGCAAGGGTTCCACCGCGGCGCCGCCGCTGGCGTACATCTCGTGCACGACGGCGTCGGCGTCCATCACCGCGACGCCAGCGGCGCGAAACATGTCGCTCACGGTGGATTTTCCCATGCCGATCGACCCAGTCAATCCAATCCGTTTCGGTTTGGTCGTTGACGATGCGTTCGTCATTGTCGTCGTCGTCGTCGTCGTTTTACGGGACGATCTCGTTCGGGTTCGCGCGCGCGCGCGATGGACCGCTACCGTCGTCGTTCGGTGGGTGGATTCGGCGCGCATGCGCGTGCACCGCGCGCGCACCGCGACGACGTTTGAAGACGCTTTGAATGCTTCGAGTTGAGTTGGAGCGCGTCGGTCCTGAGAATGCGGTAAAGCGGTAAATGTTTTCATTACATGACCGAAGATCGATGACGATCGATCGATCAGTCGTCGGTTAAATTTAAACTTGATGATGTTTCTTCGTTTTTTGTGAAACTTTCTTGCTCTTCTTCGATGTACAACAGCAGCGAAGAGACTTGCCATTTGTTTGACGTACATGTACAACATGATGGATGAGAGCTGGATTCTGGACGGTCGCGCGACGATCCATTATTTCGATCCGGTCTCGTCGCGAACGCGTCGCTCGCGAATGGCTGATTGCGCCGCGGCAAGACGGGCAATCGGAACGCGGTATGGGGAACATGAGACGTAATCCAAACCGGTTTGATGGAAGAACTCCACCGAAGAGGGATCGCCGCCGTGTTCTCCGCAAATGCCCACCTTGAGTTGTGGATTGGTGGAACGGCCGCGTTCGACAGACATGGCGACGAGTTGACCGACACCGTCGCGATCGATAGTTTGGAACGGATCGCGCTCGAGGACGCCTCGTTCGAGATAGGTGGGGAGGAATTTCCCGGCGTCGTCTCGCGAGTAGCCAAACGTCATTTGCGTCAAGTCGTTGGTGCCGAACGAGAAAAACTCGGCGTGCTTGGCGATTTCTGCGGAGAGCAGGGCGGCGCGGGGAATCTCAATCATGGTTCCGACGCGGAAATCGACGCGTTCGCCGCGTTCGGCGAAGACTTGCGCGGCGAGTCCACGGACGAGACGGGATTGCTGCTCGAATTCGGCGACCGTACCGACGAGCGGAATCATGATTTCCGGCACCGGGGACGCGCCCTCAGCCTTGGCTTCGCACGCCGCCTCAAAGATGGCGCGCACTTGCATGCGAGCAATCTCTGGGTAGCAGATGGCGAGGCGGCAGCCGCGGAAACCGAGCATCGGATTGACTTCGGCGAGCCTCTCGATGCGATGGTGAATTTCCGCTTCACTCTCGCCGACGTCCTCGGCGAGGAGCTTGACGACGTCGTCCAGGTCTCCTTCCGGAAGGAACTCGTGCAGCGGTGGGTCCAAAAGCCGGATCGTCACCGGAAGGCCAGACATGGCTTTGAAGATGCCCTTGAAATCGTCTCGCTGGAAGGGCAAGAGCGACTCGAGCGCCGCTTCGCGCGACTCAGTATCGTCGGCGATAATCATGCGTCGCACGGCGCGGAGACGTTCACCGCTGCCGAAGAACATGTGCTCCGTGCGCACGAGGCCAATGCCTTGCGCGCCGTACTCGCGCGCCATCGCCGAGTCCTCGGGGGTGTCGGCGTTGGTCAAAACCTTGACGGCGCGGAATTTGTCAACCCAAGACATGAACCGTTGCAAATCGTCGCTCGTGGTGGGTGGCGCGAGCTCGGCGCGACCGCGAATGATCTCGCCCGTGGTGCCGTTGAGTGACAACCAGTCATTTTCCGTGAGCGTCACGCCACCGAGTTTCGCCGTCTTGGCGTGTTCGTCGATGGCAAGCTCGCCGCATCCCGAGACGCACGTCTTGCCCCATCCGCGGGCCACCACGGCGGCGTGCGAAGTCATCCCACCTCTCGCGGTGAGAATGCCCTCGGCCGCATCCATGCCTCCAACGTCTTCCGGTGACGTTTCAGTCCGAACGAGAATCACTTTTCGTCCCTCCTTCTTCGCCTTCTCCGCTTCTTCGGTCGTAAACACAATCGTACCCACGGCGGCGCCGGGAGACGCCGGCAAACCCTTTCCAATGACGTCCGCCTTGTACGCGGATTCATCTTCAAACTGCGGATGCAAAAGCTGATCGATGTGCGTCGGTTCCACCATCAATACGGCCTCCTCTTCGGTGACGAGACCCTCGTCAACCATGTCGACGGCAATCTTCACCGCACCGGCGCCCGTTCGCTTTCCGCTTCGGCACTGCAGCATGTACAACTTGCCCTCTTGCACGGTGAACTCGATGTCTTGCATATCCTTGTAATGCTTCTCGAGCAGTTGCGTGTTTCGCACGAGCTCTTCGTACGCTTCGGGTAACGCCTGCGCCATGGTGGAGATGTCGCTCGGCGTGCGAATGCCCGCCACGACGTCTTCGCCTTGCGCGTTGACCAAGTACTCCCCGTACAACTTGTTTTCACCCGTGCTCGGATTGCGCGTGAAGAGCACCCCGGTTCCCGAAGTATCACCCATGTTACCGAAAACCATCGCCTGCACGTTCACCGCGGTGCCACGCAAGCCGACAATGTTATTAATCGACATGTACTTCTTCGCGCGATCGCTCTGCCACGAATCAAACACCGCGCTGCAAGCCGCGCGTAATTGGTCGTACGGATCTTGCGGAAACGCCGTGTTGTGGCGTTCGTACACCGCCTTGTACCGCTCGACGAGCTCGCGCAGGTTTTCTTCCGTCAGCTTTTCATCGCTGTCGACGCCCATTTCGGTTTTCAAGTTTTCGAGCTCGGTTTCGAACGCCTCGTGCGGGACGCCGAGTACGACGTCTCCGTACATGTCCAAAAACCGCCGGTACGAGTCGTACGCGAAGCGTCCGCCCGCGCGCTCGGCCAATCCGGCGCACGTCGCGTCGTTCATCCCGAGGTTCAACACCGTATCCATCATCCCCGGCATGCTCACCGCGGCGCCAGATCGCACAGACACCAGCAAAGGCGCGTCGGCGTCGCCGAACCCAGCCCCGACGGCGCGTTCCGTCTCGCGAACGCCGAGCAAAATTTCCTCCCAGGCGTCCTCCGGAAGGGCCCCGCCGAGCTCGTGATACGCCTCGCACGTCTCAGTCGTCACGGTAAACCCCGGGGGAACGGACAGCCCGACCCGGGACATCTCAGAAAGGTTATACCCTTTCCCACCGAGGCTTTCCTTATCGCGCGCGATCGTCGTCGGGCGAACGTCACCCGAGGAGGTTCCGAACGTCGACACGCGCGTCCACGCGCGTCCTTCGTCTTCGGCGCCCCCACGCGCGGCCGAAGCGGATTCGTCACCGACCTCCCGAGACGACGACGCCGCCGACGACGGTTTACGGTACGACGACGACGCCATCGTCATCGTCCCCGTTCGTCGTCCACCACGAACGCCCGTTCCATTCCGTCGTCGACGCTCCGTCGCACCACTGCGGGTCCATCGGGCACCCACTTGTTGCTGACGACGAATCGTCGTCGTCATCATCGTGTTCGTCATCATTTCGTTTCGTTCCACTCGCGATTCGGTTTCCTCGCTCGCTGCAGTGCGTTTCCGATAGGAAAGTTTTTTACCTCACCTCCGCGCGCGTCGTTCTCGACGTTCGCGTGTCGCGTCGGCGTGTGTCGCGTCGGCGTCGCGTCGTCATCATCATTTCGGTCGTGTTCGTTATAAAACGACGTTTCATAGCCCCGTGGCATGTCCCGCGCGACGCTTTGATTCGTCCATAATCATCACCATGGGGGCCCATGTGGGGGGTATAAATATCTTTAAAAGGGGACCCATTTCGTATACAACGTACGATTGTTCCAAATGAATTGGTTTTTTTTAATTTTTTTTTGTGCGCGGTGCCGTGCCGTGGGTGTCCTGTGTGTATATAGTCATATGGAGCGTGTGATACGACGTTGTGTAGCGTACTGAAGTCTCGTACAAGCGTTTGTTTGTTGTTGTTGTTGTTGTTGTTGTTGTTTGTTGGTGGTTCTCTACTACAAAAACGGACGGACTAGTGCGATGCGGACTGCTGCGACGGTTTGGCCGGTTTCGCGCGCTCACTTCTTGCTGAACCCGAGCCCGTTGTCCACGGCGTACCTCTCCATGAACCGCATGAACCGGTTCCAATCGCCCTCCGTCTTCATCACGTACCTCGCCTCGATCCCGCTCGGTTTCCCGTTGATAAACTTGGCGTTGACGTCCACCGTGCTCATCTCGCCCTCCTCGTCGATGAGGAACATGCCGGTGATGTCGCCCTGACCTTGGGCGTCGAACACGTCCGGTTCGGCGAAGACGAAGTACGCCGTGCCGTTGGTGCCGTCCTTCGATCGCGTGAGGCGGACTTCCGGGACGGAGGATTCGTTGACGCCGCGGACGAACTGGATGGATGTCGATCCGTTCGAGACGCGAACGACGGACCTCGACGACGCCGCGCGGGTGGTCGCGGACGTCGCGCGGCGAGACGCGCGGCGGAATTGCGCGGAGGACGCGATGCGGGACGCGGTGGTGGACGGCGTGGCGGCGGCGGCGGCGTGCATGGTGGGCGCGCGCGCGTTAAAGTGTCGATGTGAGGTGCGTGACGTCACTGGTGTGTCGTTGAGGTTTTGCCAGTGGGTGAAAACTGGGTGAAATCTTTGTCTCGCGTATTGCAAACGCGGCGCGCGGCGTGAGCGCGTGTGTATCGCGCGTCGTCTCTGTCGATCGAACGAATCACTATTAGGGAGACGACATGGAGTCCTGAAGCTTGTCGAGACGCTTGGAGTAGCGATCGAAGAGACGCCGGTCCTTGGCGTCGAGCTCGGCGTTCATCTTCTTCTTTTGAGCGTCGGTGACGAAACCCGCGGGACGTCCCGGACCGGCGGAGAAGAGGTTTTGCTCGATGCTTTCGATGTTCGTCTCGACAGAGTTGAACTCGGTGGCGACGAAGGATTCGAAGCGTTTGACGTCCTTTTCGACGACGCGTTCGACGGATTCGATATCCTTTTCGAGCACCCTGGCGTCGTCGGCGAGCGTATCTAAATCAGTCGGACGGGTGAGCTTGAGCTCGGGCGCGGGTTTGCACGAGTTGTCGGTGATGACAAAATCGCTCCACTTGACGCCAACCTTCTTGGACGCAGCCTCGAGGTCGGGGATCCACTCGGGCTTGAGATCGGGCGAGGTGGCGTACACCGTGGCGCCGCCGTAACCGTCCCAGGCGTCGTTCGTTCCGCGGTAGTAAATGTACACCCACTCCCCTTCCTTGAACGCAGGAATGTACCAATCATCCTGGTAGTGCAACATGACGTTGCCGTTGTTGTGCAAAATCGCCTTGCCATCCGGCTCTTGGTAAAAGCGTTGCACGTCGCTGCGCTCGTAAAACTGTCCGTTTGGCCGGTTGACGCGCCAGTTGATTTTAATGTACATCTTTCCGTCATCACCCTTGTCGAAAAAGTGCTCTTGGCAATCGAACGTGTCGAAATCCTTGTTCAACCCGGCGACGATGTACCAGCGCTTCTCTTTCACCATCGTGTCCAACGTGAAACCTTCCGCGAGCGCGTCAAACGGAGGCACCGGATACTTGCCCTCATCCTTTCTCTGCGCGACGCACGACTTCTCCGTCACCGCGCAAGTGTTAAACGTCGCCACAGCCTGCGACGCGTACAAATCCCCACACCGAATCTGACAATCACCTTCGTCCTCCTTACCAAAGCACCCTTGCAGGCAGACTAGATCCTCCAAACACTTTTCATCCGTCACGCACGCCGCGAGCTCTCTCCCGCAGTTTTGCAACAAACACGCCCCAGTCTCCTGCATCTCCGTTTTCTTCGCCGAGCTCACCGCGTACGCGAGACCTGGATCGATCGTCATCGCACCCGCGCTCGCGATCGTCGCGCTCACCGCGAGCGTCGCCATCGCTCGTTTTCCTCGCTCGATCCAGTCGCCCGCGACGTCCGAGTCGTCGGCGTCGTCAGTCTTGGCTCGCGTCGTCACCGTCCCCGACCCGCGTCGAATCGCCCGCGACGACGACGACGACCCACGACGCGCGACGACGACACCGACGACGTTCCCTTTCGTTGACGTCGCCGCGTGCGCGCAACTCATCGCGCGCGTCGTCGTCATCATCATCATTCCGATTCGAGAGCGTTTCCTATCCACAAAACTCTTCCTTCCTTCCCGTTCACCGGCACCGACGAACGCCACCGACGACGTCCCGCGGAGACGCGATCGTATATCGAACGCGCGAGCGACGATGCGTTCGTCCGTTCGGGGCGCGGGCGCGACTGCCGTCGCCCGTCGGTCAGGTCAGTCTTCTTCCCAGTCGATGCGCGATGCGCGATGCGATGCCTAAAGGAGCCCAAAAGCCAGTTTTGACGAGTCATGACTCAAGAAACACACAGATTAGATCTCGAGACACGAGCAAATCTTGATAAACGGATCGTTCTGACGAGTCATGACTCACGATTATGTAGAGAGGGTCGTGGTCGACGCGCGCGCGGGCGTCAGTGCGACGACGCGGGCGTCAGTGCGCGACCGACGGACGGACGGACGGACGGACGGACGGAGGACCGAACGGGCGAGCGCGGTGACGATGGTGTCTCTGACGACGACGACGTCTCTGACGCGCGCGGCGCCGGTGGGTGTCGTCGTCGGCGCCCGAGCGCAACGACGATACGGAACTCGAACTCGAAGGGCTGAGCGGACGAGTGCCGATGTGTCCAAGACGACGCGACGCGCGCGACGCGTCGTCGTCGTCGCGAACGCGGACGCGGGTGAGAGCGGTGAGACGGCGGCGGTGGCGACGAAGAAGAACCTGCCCAAGGTGCTCGTCGCTGGTGGTGGAATCGCTGGGTTGATCGCCGCGGCGGCGTGTAAACGCAAGGGAATGGACGTGACGGTGTTTGAGAAGGTTAAAAAGTACGAACCGTTCGGGGGACCGATTCAGCTCCAGTGTAACGCGCAGGGTGCGTTGGATTCAATCTGTCCGGACATGGCTGAAAAGGTGATGGAGAAGGGGACGATCACGGGTGACCGGGTGAACGGGTTGTTGGACGGGGTGAGCGGCGAGTGGTTTTATCGGTTCGATACGCGCAAGCCGTGCCACGATAACGGTCTCCCGTTGACGCTCGTGCTGTCGAGATTCGAGTTATTGGATATTTTGTCCGAGGGCGTGGGCACCGAGAACATCGAGATGGGCACCGTGGTGACGTCTTACGAGAACAAGGGAGATAAGGTTGTGGCTACGTTGGCGGACGGGCGAGAATTTGAGGGCGACGTGTTGATCGGGGCGGACGGTATCCGATCCAAACTTCGGGCGCAGATGCGCGGGGAGGATCCTGAGAAGCCACCGTTGGCGTACGCCGGATATGCGGTGTACACGGCGGTGTGCAAGTACTCGCAGCCGCACAGAGAGCCTCAACACACCGACCCAAACAAGGTTGGTTACCAAGTCTTCCTGGGCCCGAAGCAATACTTTGTCTCCTCTGACGTGGGTAACGGGGAGCAACAATATTACGCCTTTCTCGAAGTCCCGGCTGGTGGTGACGACGAGTTTGCCAAGTGCGAAAACTGGGAAAACTACCGCGAGATGCTCATGGATCGCTTCAAGGACTGGTGCCCTGCGGTGATGGAGCGCCTCGAGTGCACGCGACCAGAGGATGTCGAACGCCGGGACGTGAACGACCTTCTCCCGGATCCGCGCTGGATCGACGGTCGCATGGCGCTCTTGGGCGACTCTGCGCACGCCGTGCAGCCAAACCTCGGCCAAGGCGGTGGTCAAGCTATCGAGAGCTCCTACGTGCTCGCCGACGAGCTTTCCAAGTGCGAGGGCGGTAAGGGTGTCCAAACGGCGCTCATGAAGTACGCTGCGCGAAGATTCTTGCGTACTGGCGCGATTCACGGTCTCTCGCGATTCTCGTCGCTCATGAACACCTTTTACCGCCGCCACCTCGGCGACGAACCGTACGACTGGTACCCCGAGTCGGTGCGAAACATGTGGCTCGAAGTCTCCAAGGCTAAGATTCCGCATCCGGGCTCCGTCATGGGTCAAATCATCCTCATGGGTAGCATGCCGATCATCCTCGAGTACGTCGGCGCTGGATACGGCATCCCGGGTGTCCTCGGCGGCGCGTCCACAGGTAACGGCAAAGATCGCGTGCCGCGCTCGCAAATCCCGGGCATTTCGGCACCGCTTCGCGACCTCACCGCCGAAGACTTTAAGATGCGCGGCATCCCTGGCCTCGCCAAGTAAACGGCTACACATGCGTTTACAAAGACCGTTGAAACCATCACTCATCACCACCACCACCACCGACTCGCAGAGCGGACGGACGTTTCAGTCGATTTACCTGATTTGTCAAGTCGTTTAACTCGCTCTCCGCGCGGTACACCATTTGTACACCATTTGATACGCTCAAAATACACACAAAAACCGCCGCTCTTACCTCCCATCGCACACGATGGGTTTTGTTAATCGAAATACTCGTTACGTTAAAAAGTGTCTCCGAAGTCTCCAACTGTCACCAACTCGCGAGTACCCCTCCTCACACGTGCGCGCGACCTCGACACCCACCCGCGATTGCGCGAACCCGCGAGGCGCCGATGCGAAGAAGACGCGCATTTCTATCGTTCTTCGCCGTCATCGCCGCGTTCACGCCGGCGTGCGTCGGGCAGCACGCGTTCGATTTCCCAGCTGCGGATGCCACCCCGCGGTCTTATTACGGCAGTGTGAGCGAATGCGTCGACGCCTCACGCATCTCGCGTCGACTCTGCGGTGCCTCCGCCGCGGTCGCGCACGTAAAAGACGGACGCTTATTTCTATACGTCATCGCCACGCGATCGAACGGCGTCGCTATGGTCGATGCGTACCGGCCAGAGTCTCTCCAGGTCGTGGGGAGCGCGTCGAGCTTTGAGTCGTTGAGGAAACCGTTGGATTTACACTTGCACACGTCGAAGACGTACGTCGCCGTGCTCGCGGCTGGAGATTCGGACACGAAAGAGTCTGGGATTGTGATTGTCGATGTGCGGAACGACGCGCCGACGGTGTTGAGATCGCTGACGAATTGTACGAAATTGGACGTAAAGCGAGAGGATCGAGAGACGGGCGAGTTGGAAGAGACGGGAAAGGTGTTGTATAAAGGAGACATGTGTGGGGCGACGGCTTTCGCGTTGGATGTGAACCGGGCGTTCGTGGTGGTGGCGGATATGAATAAACTAGTGGAGGTGCGATTACCGCCGGGGGCGGCCACGGCGACGACGGCGACGTTTGAGGTGGTGGCTTCTATTCAACACGACGATTTGACGAATGGGTACGCAATCATGGTGGCGAATGGAAAGGCGTACGTGCGGTCGGATGGGGTGTGCGCGACGTGCGTCGCGGTGGTGGATATATCGACGGAAGGGAGCCCGGTAATCTCGGCACCCGTGGACGTGTCGACGATTACCGGTGATGTCGAGCTGTGGAAGTGGTCGTCGGGGTATCTCGCTCGAGGAGAACACAGAGACGACGCAAATTACTTGTACGATTGGGTCGTCAATCCCGTGCAGTCGTCGGTGACGAGCGTGTCGAGAGAGTGTATAAACATCGCGTTGAGCACGGGTGCGGCTCCAGAATCGTGCGCGGGAAGGATGGAGTTTGCGTACAGCGCACAAGCTGAAGCGACGGCGTACGATTTTACGTTGAGCGTGACGTGAAAATAGTCATATATAGTAGCGAATAGTTGTTGTTAGCGATGGTACACGCGATGGTGCACGTCGTCGGTGTTTTACACTATCTACATGGGACTCGCATCGAGCGATGTCTGCGCTAAATCTGGCTGGCTAAACGCCCTCGGGCGCCGCGTTGCGAATGAGCGTCGGATTGGGCACAAAGAGCAATCGCATCCCACCAACTTCAATGAGCGTGTGCGGCGCGAGCACGCACCTCTGCCCAGTCGTGATCGGAGCGTTATTACACCAAATCGGCCGACGCCCGACGTTACGCAGCGCAAACTCCCCGTTCCACCGAAGTTTAAGAAACGCCTGCTGACGCGAAATTTTTGTCGCATTTCCCTCCAGAGACAGGTCGACATCCACCTTTAAATCCTCAGTCGATCGTCCGATGACCACCTCATTCTTATCTATCGCGAACGTCGTGTGCGTCCCGACCAATTCCGCGAGCGCACCCTTCGCCGTCGCGAGTCTCGCCGAAGCCGCCTGCGCGCTTCGCTCCAACGCCTCAATCTTCCTCAGCTCCCCGCTGTCGCTCCCGCGCAGCGCCTTCTCACGACCCTCACCGCCTTTTCCGTTCGCCACCGCCGACACTAAATCACTCCTCAGTATCGCTTGCTCAACCTCGGCGAATCTCGGCGTTTTCATCCCGTCTTTCTCATCCTCGTCTTCGTCATCCGTCGCGCAACCGAGTCGCGCCGACGCCGCTTCAAAACCCGCGCTCTTTAGAATTTCGCTCAACGGTGCCCCACCCGCATCGCACCGCGCCTCGATCGCCTCCTCGACGACGCGTCGATCCAACGCATCGCATCGTGCGACGCACGCTCGCGAGAACGCGTCGTCGTAGAGCATGGCGCGCCAGCGCGCGGAGACTTGCGCGAGGCTCCACTTTTTTGAGAATTCTACACACGCGTGTTCACCCGCTAACGCCTCGAGCGCGACGCCAGACTCGACGGCGAGCTTGAGAAGGGCGTCGTCGATCGCTGGCCACGCGTCGAGTGGCGGCGGCGGTGGTGATGGATTGGGTGTCATCGCGATGCGACGCGACGGGGAATGTAGACTTTGGCTCTGTCTGAGTGAGTCAAAAGGTTCGCTCGAACGGCAGACTGAACGTTTGAATGTGACGGTTAGAGACGCTATTTCTCGGCTAGAGTGGCTAGAATGTCGATTACACGAATAAGAACATAGGGCGTTCGGAATTGGCTGTCATCTTGGCGCATCGAGCGGTACCGACGATGCGTTCGAGCTTGAGGGCGTCGAGCTTTGAGAACATGGCGACCACTCCGGCGACATGGCCGACGGTTGGCGTGGATGCTTGTTGCGTCGCCGCGGAGCCGGCGAGGTAGGATACCAACTCTGGGTAGTAGTGCGCGTGTTCTGGAAGTGAGTAGAAGCAGATTTCTCTCGCACCCTTGATGCGGCGTCTAAAGTAGAAGTGCGCCCGCTCGCTGAGGAGTAAGACACGCTTTCTCCCGTCGGCGAAGAGCGTGCGCGCGCGCGCCGCCTCACGCGGCTCGGTGTATTCGCTGTTCACGGCGAAAGAGACGTCCTCCTTCGTGAGCAAGTTGCGCACGCGGACGAAATCAAAGTATGAGCTGACAAAGATGACGACGCCGGGCTCTGGGTTCTCTCTGATGCGCGGAAGCACGTGCTTGACAAAGTACTTGAATCGAATGTCATCAGAGTTGACGACGTCCGCAGCCTTCATATTGATTCTCTCAAATTGTTGGCGAGTTTTGATGGACAGCTGCCCCAAGACGCCCTTGAATGAGCTGCGTAATCGGACTTTGCCTTCGAGATTAACGCATCGACGGTTGAAGAGGGCGTTCTGCTCTGGCGTCTGGAACGCCGAGAGTAGGATCGTCTGACGCAAGTGTCGCGCGTGACCGTTCAAGTGTGATTCGTGAACCCGCTGAATGTCGCAATCGCGCATCTCTTTTGGCAAGCCGTTCATCGCATCCAAAATGGTGATGACGTGCGCCCAATTTTGCATCTGAATAATGTGAGCGTGATCGATGACGCAAATCTCAATCGCGCTCAAAAAGTCCGACGCAGACTGCTCATCCTGAAGCGCCGTGATTAAACCGAGAGGCGAAGCGAATATGATGTCTGCGCCGAAAAAGTCGACGTAGAGACGCACGCTCGCCTTTGTCAATTTGAGACCCAGACGGAAATGGTCATCCGTGTTTCCCTTAAAGATCGCCTTGTGATCCTCCGGAACGAATGGTTTAAACTTGCGCTTTTTACCAGCTTCCTCTTCAACGTCCTCATCGCTATCGCTGTCCTCGTACGCGAGGAAGTCTTCTTCGATGCGCTCGAGTTTGTTGACGGAGTCTCCTCTGCCGTGCGCCGCCGGACACAAATCCAAAAGCCTCATAATGGCTCTCCCCGCCATGTTTCGCATCGGTGTCAGAAAGAGCACCGTCGGCCGAACGAAACCTTGGTCGCGTGGCAAATCGTCTTCGAGAACCTTGGTCCCCGCTTTTGCTTTCTTTGCCAACGATTCGTTATTCTTCATGATTCGGTTCCGAGTGCGCGTCACGTGATCGATGACGTGCAAGCACACGGCGTCGAGCGTCTCGTCGTTGAGTTGTTGCCCCGCCGGCCCTTGATCCGACACGAGCTTTCTATCACCGTGCTGCACGTCGAGATACGAGGAGAGCATGGTGTAAAAGTCCGCCTGGCTCTCGCTCGCAAAACCCGCCGAGCCCGTCACCGTCTTCCACCGCTCCTCGAGTTTCGCCTGACACAACCTCGGCGCGTCCAACCGCGTCGGCAGCGCCAATCCATTCGCACCCTCCCACACACTGGACTGTTTTCCGGTATCGCTGGAGTCGGATTTCGGAAAACTCACCTTTTCCGTCTTGAGCGCCTCGGCTTGGGCGTCGCTCAGCGTCTCCCCCCGTCGTATGTGTCGATTCAACGCAGAGTCACCCGCGTCTCGCCCAAAATCTTCCCCATTCGCATCATCATTCCCTGTCGTGTCTTTGTCCTCTTCTTCATCCTCCTCTTCGTCCTCTTCGTCGTCTTCCTCTTCCTCTTCCTCTTCGACGGCTTCGGCGTCCGACGGCTCGCCTTCCTCTTCTTCCTCTTCCTCTTCGCTCGCGTCCTCTTCCTCCGAGCCCGCTTCCTCCTCCTCAGAAGTCTCCTCCTCCTCGTCGTCGTCTTCGCTCTCCTCGTTTCTCGACGCGCCGAGCGACGCCAACAGCGCCCCGTACGCGTCACCCCCGGCGTTCGCCACGACTCTCCCGACGTTCAGCGCCTCTTCCTCCTCATCGACATCGTCGCCCTCTTCCTCCCTCTGCTTCGCGCGCCCCGTCGGATCGCGACCGCCACCGCGTTTCGCGGAAGACGATCGCGCGCGTCGTCTCGCGTCGCTCGCCGGCATCGCTCGCCCGCTCGTTCGAGCGCGTCGTCCGTCGTCCGTCGGTCTCTGACGCCGTGAAAAAGTGCACTTTGGCGCCACTGCGAGTCGCGCGATCGCTCCTATTCCTCGCCGTCTCGAACGGGCAGGGAAGAAGAAGAGGAAGACCGACGCCACCGCCGC
>Ga0255764_10000660_pt1 | contig 30236 bp, 19 predicted proteins | sample 071ome_30_FD_179964 | JGI IMG/M metagenome (GOLD analysis project Ga0255764, IMG submission 179964) | Coastal salt marsh microbial communities from the Groves Creek Marsh, Skidaway Island, Georgia - 071406AT metaG (version 2) | ecosystem: Environmental > Aquatic > Marine > Intertidal zone >... | reverse complement strand
AAAACGGCAAGCATCATAGGTGATGCACGCCACAAGGTGCGCGTCGAGGACGACACGTTCTACTTGGAGGAAGTCTGTAGGTAGACCGGAACGTCTCATTCACTATTCACTATTTTAAATTTACCATTCAAAGCGGGAACTCCCGCTTTGCCCTCAGCGGGTGGCGGTAGGTGTATCCAAATTCTTTGAGAAAACTGAGGTGCTTTTCCAAGCGTTTCTGAAACTTATCCCAGTTTTTCTGTTCGGGAGAGGTCCACGCAACTTCTGATAAGGCGCAGAGTCTGGGAAGGACCATATACTCCAGCAGTTTCCAGGATGGCATGCGTTCGGTCCAGATGTTGGCCTGGACTCCCAAGACCCTCGATGCGGCGTTGGAGTCCAATTCATCAGGCACCGGATCATAGCCGTAAACGGTATCAATCGGGATGATTCCGAGATTGCCCGGTTCTTCCGGTTCGGTGGATTGCCGATAATCGAAATAGCAATGGGTGGTGGGGGACATGATGACGTCGTGACCCAATCGAGCCGCCTCGATGCCGCCGGCGACACCTCGCCAGGACATCACGATGGCGGTTGGCGGGAGCCCGCCTTCCAGGATTTCGTCCCATCCAATCATGTGTTTGCCCTTGGAATCCAAGAACCGTCCCATACGGGAGACGAACCAGCTTTGGAGTTCGTTTTCGTCCTTCAATCCTTCCTGCTGCATGCGGGATTGACAATCGGGGCATGTTTTCCATCGGGTCTTGGGGCATTCATCTCCTCCAACATGAATGTAGGGACCAGGAAACAACTCGCATACTTCGGTCAGGACGTTTTCAAGAAACTCAAAAGTGGCTTCCTTGCCTGCGCAGTAAACATCATCAAAGATGCCACAGGTGTTGGAGACCTGGAAAGGCCCTCCGGCACAGGATAATTCCGGAAAGGCTGCCAGCGTGGCGAGGGCATGTCCGGGCATTTCGATTTCGGGTACGACCTGGATCTTTCGTTCGGCGGCGTAGTCCAGGACTTCGCGAATGTCCTCGGCGGTGTAGAATCCTCCATACGTTTCACCGTCCTTATCCCGCCAGGCGGATGTTTTTGCCAACTGAGGGTAGGCCTTGATATCGATTCTCCAACCTTGATCATCGGTCAGGTGCCAGTGAAAGGTGTTCATGCGATGCAGTGCCATCACATCGATTAGACGTTTTACCAATCGCACGGGGTAAAAGTGACGGCAAACATCCAGGTGCATGCCGCGCCAAGCGAACCGGGGCGCATCTTCGATATGGCATGCATTCCACCCGTCCTGGTCCCACAAGATCACCAGGGCCGCAGATGCGCGCACCCATCCGGTTTGACTGCCCTTGATGACAATTTGATCAGGTGTGATCGTCAGAGTATAGGCTTCTTTCTCGTTTGAACGTTCTTCAACAAACCGTATGTCCGAAGTCCCTTCAACAACATTGCATGTCTGATTGGGCTTTCGTTGTCTGAGCCAATCTTCCAGCAATTGGCCTGCGTGTGAATCTTCATCAGAACAGGTTTCAAAAGAAAGAGTCAAAGTGGGTTTGCAAACAAACCTCCCTTTGTCTTTGCGATAGGATTTCGGTAATGGAATGAGAGGGTGAGTGAGTTCGGTCGACATGTTTTTTTAATCAGGATGCTTTTTGTTGCGGGAAATACCTGGCCACAGCGCCAATGCAAATGGAACCGCCGATCAGCAGCAGGATGCCCACCCAGCGTGCTGAGATGCCGGGGCTTTCCGTGAAGGCGTCTCCAATGATGAGTTTGCCCAGTCCGATCAACCAGAAACAAACGCCTGCCGAGGACAGTATCCACAGGGCAAGGTTTCTGAAGTTCAGAGGTGAATGTGCCTTGAATGTTGGGTCTTCCGCGCGGACGAGCTGGTCGATTTTTCTCCAGCCCCATCCGCCGGCCTGGACTTTTTTGTGGAAAGCCTTGAGCACTGACACATCCGTTTGTGGTGTCACATATGTTGCGGCAATGGCCAGCAACACACTGAGAGGCACAGTCACCAGCAGACTGAATGGGAAATCAAAAAGGGATGCAATGGGGATGGCGAATGCCGTTCCTTCGAAGAGGACCCGGGTGGACTCACTGATCATCGAGTCTTTGGACGCAAACATTCCCAGTGACAGCAGGAGCAATGAGATCAAACAGACCAGTTCGGTCCAGGCGTTGACCCGCCACCAATACCAGCGGAGCAAATAGATGACACCAATCCCGCCGTTGAAACCGGCCAGGAAAAACCAGGCTCCTGAAACCGTGTTCATGAACAGAGCCACCACAATTCCGGCCAGCGCAATCAGCAGCGTGGCGAAAATGCCCCAACGCACATAATGTTTTTCAGAGAAAGCGAAGTCCGCATTTCCGGTCGATTGCTGGATGCGACGTTCACGGCCGGGAGCGATGAAGGGGCGGTAGACGTCATTGATCAAATAGGAGGCTCCCAGGTTGACCCACGTCGAAATGGTCGACATATACGCGGCAAAAAGGGATGCGACCATGATGCCCAGGATGCCGGTCGGAAGCACTGCCAGCATCACCCTCACATATCCGGCTTCGGCCAGCGATCCGTCCGGCATGGCGCCGTTGGCTGAGGCCACGTGTGGAAACATGACCGCCGCCACAAACCCCACCAACAACCATGGCCACATGCGCAGGGCATAATGTGCCACGCCATACCAGAGATACCCCAGGGCAGCCTGACGTTCATCTCTGGCGCTCAGCATGCGTTGGGCAAAGAAGGATCCGCCATCGGTAAAGGCATAGGACCACCAGAAAACCAGGATCAACAACCAAAACTCGGGTCGGGTGAATAATCCGAATTCAGCCGAATTTGCCTGCGGAAAAAGCGCCATCATGGCCGCAGCGCGATCATTGCCATAGAGCTCGTTCATTTGTGTGAACAGTGATTCCAATCCACCCACCTGATTCACTGCCATGACCGCCAGGATGATGCATCCCACCATGGCGATCCAAAATTGAATGAAGTCCGTCACCATGACACCCCACAAACCGGAAATGGCCGTGTAGGCGATCACCACGAGAAAAAGCAGGAACAGCACTTTGTATTGATTGACGGTTGAGCAGATCAAATAGATTTGGTGCGTGAATTCCAGCGCATCCCAGCTTGACGGCACAGCGTTGTCGGATACTCCGGGCAAAGATGCGGGGGAGTTCAGATCATACGCAGCGCGCAGTTGCAGGTCGCTCCATGCCTGCTGGCGGAGTTGTGCATCACCTTCGGATGAGGACGTAGGACCATAAGATCCCGACTGAAAGGTCGACCAGAAAGCGGGTTGTCGCAGCATGCCCGTTTGATAGGCGATTTGCATGGGTTCCAGTTGATTTGATTGGACCGCCTGGCGGATTTCCGAATCCACATTGCCGGATAAAGGAGTCGCCATGACCAGCCATAGAATGAGGGAGTCGACAATGGGTATGCGCGGAAACTCAGGGACCGTGTAATTGATGATCACCGTCATCGCCTTGTTGACCCATCCCATGTTGACGCATCCAAAGGGGAAAGCCAACCAAAGTGCTTTGCCAACTCGTAGCGCGCTGGCGGATTTGCCGGAGTAACGTTGGTAGACGAGTTCCATGTCCGTTTGCGGATTGGCGCGTTTCCAGAGGGGCGCATAGAAGAAAACGCCCAACATGGTGATGGGAACCATCGACCACCAGAACCAGTTCTGGGAAATCCCTTTGGTCACCACCCAGCCGGTGAGGGCAAGGGGTGTGTCCGCCGCAAAAGCTGTTGCCACCATGGAGGTGCCGAGCATGAGCCATCCCATGTTGCCGCCTCCTTTGAAGTAGTCGTTGGTGGAGCTACGGGCTCGTCTCGCCAGGAAAATTCCGATGGCCAGTGAGCCGAGAATGAACAAGGCAATAATGACCCAGTCCAATGTGGCTAAAGGTTGTGCGAGCGCTTCTGTTTCCATGATTGATTTGATTTACGACAATGGATTCCCAGATTGACTGAGTGATCTTCCAGAGTGTCGGGGCTGATGGTATGAATGGGATGCCTCATGTGGCAATATGAAAACACTTCGGTCTGCATGAGGGGTTATCAAAAGATATGGGACACGGTTGGAGGAGGTAGATCGGATTAGCTTGTCCCGTGACTGCGTGGATCTCGATTCGGCCGCTAGCGCAGCTATGCGGATGTTGGGTGTTGGATGCGGTGGGGGATTCCTTTGGGAGTTGATATGCTGGGTGGTAAGGCCACAAGGGTTGCGCGCCGGGACGTCACGCTCTACCTTTTTGTCCTTCAGACAGGTTCGTGGAAGTAGTAGCACAATCCATCGGGTGCGACGACAAAGAAGACCTGGAACTTTTTGCCATCGCGTTCGTCGATTCTGGCATTGCCTGTTTTGAGTCCGGTGGATTCCAGTTCTTCTTTCATGCCTTGAATATTGTTCACCAGAATGGCTGCCCCGTCCTGGGATGCATCGCCTCCGTTGATGGCAAATCCAATCTGAACACCATCGCGTTCCAGGATGACAGATGGGACGGGTTCATTTTTTCGCTCCACTTCCGACATGCCGAAGTGTTTTGAATACCAGATGGCCGCATCCTCAATGTCAGTGACGGGGAGAGCGAGAATTTCCTTTTGATAAGGATATGCGGCTTTGAAAGCAGGCGTGTCAGGCATAATTGTATCAGTTGTGTTTGGGTGATGATATGATATAATGCGCTTATGCCCAGCCGAAAATGGAAATTAAAAATTCTTGGGGTAATGGTTCTTGCTCCCATATTAGTCCTTGGACTTTTGTGGGGGACAAACGTCTGGATGCGTTCAAATCCTGTGCGTCAAAAGGTTTGGGAGTTGATTGATCCAAAAGGATCCGCGGCAACCATGTATCGAAACAGATTGCCGACTTTTGTATTGGTAAATGGCGCCATGGTTCAAGGGGGAATCAATCCGAATGCACACCCGGTCCAACTGTTGATCCATATCGTGCCATTAGGGATTATATAGCTGAGCATGGGGCTGAAGTTTACACTTACTTAAACGAATTTGCCCTACATCGGGAATCTTCCTGGCATGGGTTCTATCGTAAGAACTTTCCACGTATCCCTGGGTGGCTTCAGAGCAAACTTCCGACGCCCTTGCCGCCCGATCTAGTTTCATTGCATGCCCTTGAACTGATTCAACGATTAGGTCCCACTGCCGCACGTGCTTGTTCTGAGGCGGTCATGGAGGGAGTCGACCATTCTAATCCAACAATAAGGCATGTTGCAGCCCTGGCTTTTTGGTATGTGTTACCGGGTTCAGAGGTTGCGCTAAATAAATTGTTGGCGAAAATGGAAAAGGGTAACGAGGAGTTCTTTGGCGGCAGTTGGAATCATCGTTCCATCTTGCGATGGCAATGGTCTCAGGATTTTCCAAAAAGGATGCAGATGATCGATGGGCTGGAGCATGTCGCGTTGGCTGACGACATGTTTTTTATTCTGGACGAAATGGGAGATGATTCTGTGCCCGCGATTCCGGTCGTGATGGATAAAATGAAATATTTAGATCAATTAGGTCGCACCGATCCATATGTAAGGCCTGATCATAAAGAGCGTTTTCGTCGTCAAGCATTGGAATTTCTTGGGAAGTTTGCCGAAAATCGTTCAGATGTTAATGAGTTTTTACTTCAATATGTGGATGATTCAGATCCAACCGTACGTGCGACATCCGGGCCCATTCTTGTCGAGAGTGCTGTCCGCTCCCCAAACCTCGTCCCGGCTGTGCTTGAATCCCTTTTGGAAGCTGATCTGAATGCATGGGTGGCCAAAATGAGAGCCATCGGTCAAATGAGGGGTGGCGCAAAACAGTTGCTGGCGGATGTGCTGCGATTTACTTCCGAAGACTATATCAAGTCCTGGTATGAGGACTTGCAAGTGCCCTACAAAAAAACTCTTTCCCTGACACACCTTATGTCCATGAAGTTGGCTGCGTGCGTAGCGGTAGGACGCATCGATTCGGAAAAAGTGGTGGACCACTTGCCCTTTTTAGTTGAAGCGATCGGATTGCATGGAGACCCGGTGTCATTTTTGAAGGAGGCGACGACCCATTCAGAATTGATTATTCCACTCGTGGAACCTTATCTGAAATCTCCCGTTGATAATAAGCAGATCATTGCGGCTAATATTTTGTTACACCACCAACCTGATCACATGGAGGCATTGTCTACGCTGCATCGTCATCTTGTATCCGAAACCAGAGGCGTAAATACGTCGGTGGCGAGCTTGTTGTTGGAGCATGATCGTGTCCGACTGCTGGAAAACAAAGATCTGTTGAACAAGGTCAACGATGGAAACATTTCTGCCGCTCATCAACACGCAAAAGTGCGTCAGGATTTTCAACTTCTGCTACCTTTGATTGAGCAAAATCTGCAATCCGATCAACCAAACGAAGTGAATTCATCCTTGAGTGTGCTACTTGAAATGGAAGATAGATCTAAACAGTTCATCCCTCTTGTTCAAGAAGCCCTCAAGTCAGAACACATGGCGACCCGTTCCAATGCCTTTATGCTTTTGCTGGAATACGGCGTTGAACACTTGCCGCCCCTTGGGCAGTGATCATTCTTTGTGGATGATTGAGAAAAACTCTGCTGTCTGTTCAGGAGCTATGGTTCGAGTGACGGCAATTCCTGTGCCTTCGATCACTTCGGATTCTTCCATGGAGTCCAGGTGCGATCCTCTCATCAATCGGTAGCTTTGACCCGCTTCGGTTTCAAAACTCAATTCCAGTTTGCCTGAGTCATTCCAGGTGAGAGTAAGGGGGGAAGCAGTGTTGTGGTTCCCTGGTGGTGGCTGGATGACAGCAGCCTTGACCGCATAATAGGCCGTATCGGGAAATCCTGATGGATAGTAGGTGGCTGAGTAAATGAACGTACCTTCGGGGTGGGGGGCGATTGATGTAATGCTCATCGTGTTCAGTGAAGGAATTGATTCTTCCTGGATCGGCTGAAAATCAGTTAGCCGGGGAGGTGTGTCCTCAAAGATCGCAACATGTGGAATATCATGGTTTGTACTCAGTCCGGAGACTGTCAGTGCCATTTGACCATCGTCTTTCCTTGCGAGGTTAAATCCATTTATTCCTATGTTGGCAGTTGAAATAGGAATGGAAACATCCTGAATTGGGTCTTCCGCGGCAGGTTGGTACGCTCCTTCAATTTTGGCTGCGAGAATTTCGGGACCCACCAATCTTTCGGTGTGGGTGGTCAGGACGATCCAGCCGCCTTTCGATGTCTTTTGGATCACGGGCGGCAAATGCTCATGGATCCCTTCAATTTTTTCCTCCATGACCACTTGAGATGACAGCTCATTACCGTCAGAGTCAAAGGTTGCGACATTCAAAGTGATATGCATCTCGATGGCGGGAAAAGGGGGGAAGGTGCGGTTTAACCAGGCTATTGCGAATCCCCCTTCTTCGTCCATACTGACGCTCACCATGGACGGTGATTCATTGTCTTCTGGATCCTCTGGGGTCACACTGATTACGGAACCGTCTTTTCTGCCTCTTGAGTCAAATCTTTGGGCATAAATACTGGATTTGCCATTAATGAAACTGCCGTCGTTTTCGCTCCAAGCGACGACAAATCGGCCGTCAGTGATCATGTCTGCATCGAACGTTGTCGTGTTACCGCTGGTGATGATGCTTTCCGCACTCGTTCGTGCGACACCGTTGGCATCATATCGTCTCATGAATACCCGTCGAGAGAAGCCGGAACTTGGCCAGAAACAGGTGTAATTTCCGCGTTCATCCGTCTTGACCACCGTGTGCGTCCCATCGTCGCTGATTTTGAACTCCGATGACTTGGGAGTGCCGTCAGCATTAAAAACCCGCCCATATTGACTGAAGGGCGCATAGATGGGCAATGGATTCCCCTGACCAGGAACTCCTCTTGTCCAGGTGATCATGAATTCGCCTGTTTGACTGACGGCAATCGTCTTGCTGACTCCGGAATCGGTCACTTGAATGGGTTGAATCTGTGCTTCCTGATTTAGTGTGCTGATGATTGCCAGGAATATGAACAGGCAGATGCGTGCCCCCAGGTTATTTGCCTGTTTTTTTTCCCGACAACCCGGAGATTTCAATCGGTCTGCAAAAAAGTTAAGCAGAAGCATAGGCCTACTGGGTAACATGCTTTTCACGTGGGGTTTCATACCATGGTTTTAGCACGTTCAGTGCCAAATGTGAGTGAGGGTGTCAAAAAAAGGATTGTACAATATGAATTAATGACGTTGTTGCGATATGGACACTATAAGGAACTTAATAAAACAATATTAGGGCAGGGTTTGTGGATGTTTTTAAAGTCTGGAAATTTTTTTGGCAGGAATTATGCTAAACATTTTCCATGCAATTGCCTCCCCGATTCCAAGATTGCTGGCATCGTTCTTCGGTGCAAGTTCGCCCCTTTCTACCCATTGCTTGTGGCTGGATGCGAACCGTTCATCAGGACTTGATGCATCTGTTGATGTGTGTGTTTTCGCTGGGGATTTTGGCTGCAAATGGTCAGTCACCCATCCTTCCCATCCGTGATAGCTTGGTTGCCGAAAAGGCGTTGCGCCCTCAGGTGGCTGTTTCCAATAAGGGGTCTTATGTGGTGACCTGGTATGACTATTTACCACTTGATGCGGATCGTGATCTCAATGGTCCAAGAAGCCCCTGGAATGCCCGACTTTACGGTTCGGGTGGGCAGCCTCTGTCTTCACCGATGGAAATCAATGCCAGTGACCGCCCTCTTCCTCTCGGTGTTCCGTCCAGGACAGTAATGGATGAACAGGGCAACTTTTCCTGTTTCTGGATGGAATATTCACCAGAAGCGAATGAGACAGGGGCCCCCGTCGCGTTTAAAATCGTCGCCAGTCGATTTGATTCGTCCGGGCAACGGATCGTGAGGCATGAGCAAGTGAAACAAATCGATGCTGTCGCGGGAGGTCCTGATTTGGCGGATTTTGACGTGGGCGTGACGATGGATGGTGGCTTTGTCATTGCCTGGGCGGTCAGCGAGTCCGCTATCGGACCGTCCAGCCTGATGGCTCAACGTTTTGCTCAAGATTTAAGCCCTCAAGGTGAAGCCATCAAATTGAATAAAGATCCTTGGTCTGAATTTGAAACCCATTCCATGGTGGATCTGGCAGTGGATAAGGATGACTCGTATGTCGTGGGATGGCTGGAACGCGCCTTCCTGGATCTGCCGGAACGTACGAAGGAGACTTTTGTGACGATGAGTGTAACCCAGGTTACTTCAGCGGACCGCATTAAAACCTATAGCAGGCAATTGGCCAGACCTGTTGCCGAATCGGATGACTATCTGCCTCCGAGTATCGAGATGGTCGAGGGCAAGGGGTATTTTATCTTGCTCCCGTTTTGGCAACAGAGTGGAAAAGATTCGAGTTATTCGACGGTTCTGGCTTCACGGTATATTTCCACGACAGGTTTTCAAAAGGTCAATTGGGACATGTTATCCGGATTTCCCATCGATTGGGCGTCGCATATCAGTGGTACGACGACATGGGACCAGCGTTTGGTTGTGGTTTTTGAAGATCAATCATCTAGGAATACCCGTTTACGTGTCGGTTCACTCGATCAATCGCTGGAACTCGGCAACGATGAGTGGATTGATGTGGTTTCTTCTCAAGCGGCTAGTATCCGTCATCCGGAAATTGTGGCGCGCCAAGATGGGACATTTGTTCTTGTGTTTGAAGACGTGCTGGTTGATCGAGAGAACACGACGCCTCAGCGATCTGTCTATGCGGGAATCCTGGATTTAAACGCTTCCCCCATTCCGGTAGCAAAACCCGATCCGTATTCATTGAGAATTGTACGTCGGGAAAGCGATAAGATGACTATCAGTTGGCAAACCGCAGCTGGCAGAACCTATCAACTCCTGACGGGATCGGATGTGAAGGCACTTCAGATCTCAGAGGAAGTGACAGGAGATGGTAGCAAGATGCAGCGTGAATTCATCCTCAATGAGCATGATGCATTTTTCTTTACAGTGATTGGGGGAGAGTGATTTTTTTGACAGTCACCGCACTCGGGGGATCTGCGAAATGATCAGGATTTACAGGATGTGATTGAGTTCAAATTTTCTCCTTTTTAGGAGGGGATTTATTATTGTCACCTTTGTCAATCCTTTTGAATATCCATTTGATGAAGACATCGTCTCAATCCTCACCTCCAGGGAACCGTCAGCGCAAATTGCGGGTTGCGGCGGTGCAGATGAAATTCTGTCGGACCATTGATGAGAATATGGTTGCCATCGAACGTTTGGTTCGAACGGCTGCCAGGCGCAAGGCGGATGCGGTGTTGTTTCCAGAGTGCGCCATCACCGGATACGCTTTCGACTTTTCGAGTTTAAAGAAACTGGAGTTGAATCAGGCATTGATGAAGGTTGCATCTTTGGCGGAGAAATACCGGTTGAACATTCTGATGGGAACCCCTGTGTTCGGCGGCCGTCAACTCTTCAACTGCCTGGTGGTTTTTGATCGTTCAGGAACATTGACCCATTGTTACGCGAAATGTCATCTGACGCCCGATGATCAAAAGATCTTCACGCCTGGCAATGCCGTTTCCCTGTTTGAAATAGACGGGATCCCTGTGACAACGGTGATTTGTCATGAAAGACGTTATCCCGAATTGGTGCGGCTGGCAGTCATGGCCGGGGCCAGGATTTTATTTCATCCCAACGCCGGATTGGATGCTTTGTCTGTTTCGCGCAAGAAACGGGATGGAAAGGATGGGGTGGTGGCCCGTGCTTTTGAGAATGCCATCTATTACGTCTTTGCCAATTCGGTCGGGCCGCAAGGTGGGGGAAAATGGTCTGCCGGGGATTCCAAAATGGTGGCTCCTGATGGACGTGTGCTGGCGATTGCCGATAATGAGCATGAATCCGTGATACTGGCCAATCTCGATATGGAGAAATCGACCGGGGTGTACGCCGAACGTGGCATGGAACATCCATCCTTCCTTAAGTCACATTGGAAAAAGATGATCCAAGAACTGAAACGGCAAGCTGCCCGCAGCCTCGAGCGTTTTGACCTTCCTGTTCATTGAATATACCGGACACAGTCTCAGGAAAAGGGTAGCTACATTGGAAGTCATTGGTCTGGGATCGCGTCAGGTTGCCACGTTCTGGTGAACGCAGCTACGTCGGAAACCTTTGGCCGTATAGTTCCATCCTGTAAATCCTGTTCGTCTCGGAGATACCCCAGCTGAGGTGACTGTCTCTGAAAATCACCGCGCGGCCAGGAAGGCTTTTAGTTTTTCGGCTGTTTTGCCGCCGAAGCCGGGGACCTTGGCAATTTCTTCCAGTGTGGCTGTTTTGAGGCGTTGGACGGAGCCAAATTTTTTGAGGAGGGCCGCTTTTCGGTTTTGACCAATGCCTGGGAATTCGTCCAGCAGGCTTTCAGAAATCTTCTTTAATCGAAGTTGCGCGTTGAAGGTGTTGGCAAAACGATGGGATTCGTCCCGGACGCGTTGAAGCAGTTTCAGGGCGCCGGATCGGTGGTCCAGCCGGAGGGGCGTGGATTCTCCCGGGCGGTATATCTCCTCGAACTCTTTTGCCAGACCGATGATGGGGATGTGGGATAATCCGAGCTTGTCCAGTTCTTCGCAGGCCATACCGAGTTGTCCTTTGCCTCCATCGATCAGGATGAGTTCAGGGTAGGGGGATTCGGGGTGGTGCTGATCTCCGGTCTCCTCTTGTTGTTGCTGGGCTTCGTGTTCTTTTTTGAGTCTGCTGTAACGGCGTCGGACGGTTTCCGCCATGCAGGCGAAGTCATCTTGCCCCTTCACCGTTTTCATTTTGTAACGCCGGTAGTTGGATCGGTCCGGACGTCCGTTTTTGAACCGAACCATGGAGGCGACTTTGAATGTGCCGCTGATGTTGGAGATGTCGAATCCTTCGATTCTTATCGGAAGTTCGGTCAAATCCAAAACCTTGCGGAGCTCCGTCAGGTCGGCAATCGGATCAATGGCCAGTGGCAGCTTGTAGGGTAGTCTTGAGAACTTGCCGGTTTTTTGAGTGGCTTTCTTCAGGTCCTGAAGCATGTCGCGTAGTTCGGCGGCTTTTTCGAAGTCCTGTGCTTCGGCCGCCTTGCGCATCATGGATTCCAGTTCGGTTTCCATTTCGGCAGAATGGCCGGTCAGGAATTCGCATGCGGCTTCGACTTGTTTGAGGTAGTCCCCGGTGCTGATGTTGCCGATACAGGGGGCGGTGCAGTGTTTGAGGTGTCCGTAAAGGCAGTGCTTGTAATCGTGCTCATTGGGGTTCAGCGGACGGCATCCCCGGAGATTAAACTTTTGCCGCACCAAGGTCATCGTGCGACGGATGGCCCCCGAACTGGCGAAGGGACCAAAGTATTGACTCCCGTCATCCTGTCTCATGCGGGTCAGGGTGAAACGGGGGATGGGATCCTTGAGATGGACCTTGAGCAACAGGAAACGTTTGTCGTCCTTGAAACTGATGTTGTAGCGGGGTTTGAACTCCTTGATCAGTTTGCCTTCCAGCAACACAGCATCCGGATCGCTTTTGACCTGGTGCACGTCGAAGTCCTGGATGGCTTCCACCAGGGCATTGAGTTTCATGTCCCAACGTTGACGACGCGAGGGATGGAAATATTGGCTGACGCGTTTGCGAAGACTCTTTGCCTTGCCGATGTAGATGACCGTTCCGAACCGGTCCTTCATCAGGTAAACGCCCGGTTTGTGCGGCAGTTTGGACAGTTTTTTCCGAATGTTTTCATTGCTGGGCATGGTCGGAGGATTGTCCCGGGGGATTTGTTTTTTACCACGAAGGGCACGAAGATTTTTTAGATTGTGTCAGGCTTTCAAGGAATCGATTTCCATGAACGCGTAGCAGAGCATGTGGCAGATGCCCATGTGACAGTCTTCGACGCGTCCGTAGTGTTCGGAATCAATCACAATGAGATGGTCGGCCAGATTCGCCAATGCGCCACGTTTGGCCCCCACAAATGCGAGCACGGTCAGTCCCTTTTCCTTGGCCCATTCCACCGCGCGCACGAGGTTGGGCGAGTTGCCGCTGACGCTCATGGTAATGACGACGTCTCCCGCCTGGGCGTAGTTTTCCATCTGGCGCTTGAAGATGTCTTCGTAGGCGTAATCGTTTCCGATGGCCGTCATCCAGCTTACATTGTCATTGATGGACAGAACTTTGAAGCGCTTGGACATTTTGTCTGAGGAACCTTTGCCCAGGTCCGTGGTGAAATGAGAAGCGTTGGCGGCGCTGCCTCCGTTGCCGAAGACGAAGATGTTTTTATCTTCCTGCCAGGCTTTTTGCAGCACGGTGATACACTCCGCCACTTTGTCTGCTGGGATGGAGTCCAGGGCGGCCTTTTGGGCTTCGATGTAAGATGCAATCCAGTCTTTCATGAGGGAACAATCTTTCATCTAGGCAGTCAAAAGTCACGCTCAAATGGTGACTTGTCCGGTGGAGTGGTATTTGCAATGCTCGGAGCATCATGTATCACCCAATATCACGCCGATGTTTTAGGTTCAGCGTCGTTTTGTGTTGTTTGTTGTGCGCAACGGATTTGTTCGCTCAGAATCGAGAGAATCGAAGAGCTGCCCGGAACAATCGACGGCAAACTGCTGAGGTCAATCGAGATCCGTTGTATGAACAATTTGCGCTGTATCGGAAAAATGCGCCCAGGCCTTCCGAAGCGAGTGAACCGCGCACGACAGACCTTCCCCTGAGGATTCCACCGGACAGTCACATTGCATTCATTGGTAACGGACTTTTCGAACGATCCGCCTGGTATGGGTATTTCGAGAGCATGCTGCATGCGGCTTATCCCAAACATCAACTGAGTATTCGCAATCTCGCCTGGTCCGCGGACACGCCCGGACTTCAACCGCGTCCCGACAATTTCGCCGATCTCGAACAACACCTGCTGCATGAGCAGGCGGATATTATTATTGCCGCGTTCGGATTGAACGAGTCCTTCGAGGGAGAAGAGGGCGTTGAGTCCTTTCGTGAGGAACTGAGGCAGTTTGTTTCCAGACTGCAGACTCTGGCGTTCAATGGTCAATCCGGTCCCCGGATCGTGTTGGTGTCGCCTATTGCCTGTGAGAACATTCCCAATGTTCCTGCTGCTGACATGAATGCGGAAAAGCTGCAGCTTTATACGCGCGTGATGCAGGAAGTCGCAGAAAAGTTGAAAGTTGGGTTTGCCGATGTTCTTGGGGCAACGGATGAGTGGATGCGAAATGAAAACACGACCTATACCATCAATGGCATTCATCTGAATCAGCAGGGTTACGCCAGATTTGCAACAGATCTCTACCAGACTGTTTTTCAGCAAGCGCTGCCTGAGGTTCCTGATGCATTGCGGGAAGCGGTGGTGGAGAAGAATCGGCAGTATTTTCGACGGTATCGCCCCTTGAATACTTATTACTACACGGGTGCCCGCAACAAGACTTATGGATACCTTGATTTTCTGCCGGCCATGCGCAATTTCGATATCATGGTGGGGAACCGTGACGCCTGGATTTGGGAACTGGCTCAGGGAAACCCGGATGCGAAACTGGACGACTCAAACATCCCGCTCATGCCGGTGACACCGCAAAGCAGGGGTGCGAATCGTTGGTTGTCTCCTGAGGATGAGTTGGCCGAGTTCAAGATTGATCCCCGGTTTGAAGTCAACCTGTTTGCCTCGGAGGAACAGTTCCCGGATCTGGCCTGTCCGATTCAAATGCGTTGGGATGCGCAAGGGCGCTTGTGGGTGAGTTGTTCCACGACCTACCCGCATGTGTATCCAGGGGAAGAACCCCGCGACAAAATCATCATTCTGGAGGACGTGGACAAAGACGGGCGCGCCGATAGATCGACGGTCTTTGCGGATCATTTGCAGATTCCTTTGTCGTTTGAGTTGGGCGACGGCGGGGTGTATGTGTCGGAGGAACCTCATTTCACATGGGTGGGGGATACGGACGGTGACGGCAAGGCCGACAAGCGTGTGCGCTTGCTCAGCGGTTTCGGCTGTGAGGATTCGCATCATGCACTCCATGACTTCGTCTGGACACCTGAAGGGGATCTGATGTTTCGAGAGTCCATCTTCCACCACAGTCAGGTGGAAACCCCCTATGGTCCGGTGAGAGCTGATAACAGCGCCTGGTTTTTGTTTCGCCCGGAGACTCATCGATTGCAATCGTTCGGTAGTTACCCGAATACCAATCCCTGGGGTGTGACGTTTGATGACTGGGGTTATCACGTCGCCAGTCATCCTGTGTTTGCCGCAGCCTTTCATGCTCCGAATGCGCCTTATCCGGAGCAGCATCCCCGGGCGGCTGGATTGCCAGCCTACTCCGGTGTGTGCGGTCATGAGTTTGTTGACTTCTCCTTTTGGCCGGAAGAAATGCAGGGAGGGTTCGTCAAGGTGCGTTACAAACCTTCCAATCGGGTTGAGATGCATCAGTGGGTGGAGAAAGAGGATCATTTTGAGGAAGTCTATCAGGGGGATATTATTTACTCATCCAATCTGAGTTTCATTCCGGTGGATTTGAAATATGGACCGCGCGGGGCCATGTATGTCTGTGACTGGTATAATCCGGTGAAAGGGCACATGCAGTATTCATTGCGGGATGAGCGTCGCGACCGGCACTCCGGTCGTATATGGCGAATTGTTCCCAAGGGAGCCACGTTGCAGGATGCTCCGAAGATCCACGGGCAACCGATAGCGGACTTGTTGGAAATCCTGAAGCGCTCGGAATATCGTTATCGTTACTGGGTGCGGCGCGAGCTGAGAGAGCGTCCGGCAAACGAAGTCAAGGCGGCTTTGGATGCCTGGGTGAAAGGATTGAATCTGCAGGATGCACGCTTGCGACATCATCAGGTGGAAGCTTTGTGGGTGTATCGCACCATTGGTGCCTCCAATCATGATCTGCTTCGGGAAGTGCTCAGCGGGGAACAGCACCACGCGCGCGCGGCGGCCACCCGGGTGCTCCGGACCTGGCATGTGGATATGCCTGATGCTTTGAGCCTGCTGAAACAATCCGCGACCGATTCCAATCCTCTGGTCCGGATGGAAGCAGCGATAGCGGCGGCTTGGATCGGTTCATCTGAGGCATTGGACATTTTGTTAACCGTTCCCGACAAACCCATGGGTGAACACCTGCGTTACGCCTTTGTCTGTTCACTGGGTTCGGAAAACATGCGGCGTCATTGGGAAGGGAATGCCGCCTATGCGATGGCGCCCGTTCTCCTGCGTTCTGCCGAAAAGGTGGAAGCGTTCCTGGAGCCACCCAAGAGCGCCCGCGACGCCGAGTTTGACGTGCAACTCGACCTGAAAACGTTTCGCATTTCCTGTGTCCCTGAGCAGATGCGTTTCACCATGGAGAAAATCACCGTCAAGGCGGGGCAACCGGTGAAAATTATCTTCACCAACCCGGACGCCACGGATCATAACTGGGTGCTGGTGAAACCGGGACAAATGGAACGGGTGGGGATGGCAGCGAACGAAATGGTGAAGGATCCCTCCAACGCCGGATCGGACTTTATTCCCGCGCAACACCTGGATGTTATCCTGCAACACACGCCCCTGGTGGGCCCGAGTCGTGCGTCCAAGGTGCACGTGCTGCGTTTCAATGCTCCGTCAAAACCTGGAGTTTACCCTTATTTATGCACCTTTCCAGGGCATTGGGTGGTGATGAACGGAAATCTTTGGGTGACCGATGATCAGACTTCGGAACAAGATTTGGCAAACGGTGTGGAAGCTCCGTCTTTTGTGCGTGATTGGGGCATGTCTGATTTTGAGCAAGTCGTGGTTCCTCAGGATGCCAATGCTGTCATGCGCGGAATGAAGTCGTTTCTGGATGCACAGTGTCACCAATGTCATTTGATGGATGGTCGCGGTGTTTCACTTGGTCCGGATCTGGCCACCGTCAAACAACGCTTCCAGGGCAAGGAACTTCTCCGGCAAATCCTGGAACCCTCCAGCCACATAGACGAGGCCTATCAACTGATCAGGATTGCCACCAAGGATAATGAGGAATGGAGCGGGAATCTGATCGACCAGAATGATCAGCAAATACGCTTGCGCCCCAGTCTTCTGGTGCCGGACCATGTGGTGACCGTTGAACGCAGTAAAATCAAATCGATGCAAACCTCAAAAATGTCGCCGATGCCGGAAGGGATGGTTTCTACCTTAACCAAAGAGGGGATTCTTGATCTTCTGTCCTATCTGGAGGCGGGAGGTCATGCCGGGCATCAGGACCATTGAACAACATGCAGTTTCTAATGATGATCGGTTTTATGCTTACTGTTGGAAGAGAATGCATCCGTTATTGTCGTCAACGGTTTGCCTTGGCTCTCGGAGTTTTGGGACTGTGTTCAATTATACCCCTGTGGGGTGCTGGAGCGCCTCATCGCGATGCGTTTGTTCAGGACATGCAGCAATTGGAGCTTTCTCCGGGTTATGAAATATCGCTGTTTGCAGCGGAACCGGATGCCCTGAATCCCATTGCCATCAGTGTGGACGAGCAAGGGCGTGTTTACCTGGCCGAGACGGATCGTTACCGGGATGCCGTGTTCGATGTGGTCACACAAAAACCTGAGTGGTTGCCGGAAGATTTGTCCTTTCGTTCGGTGGAGGATCGCACCCGGTTTCTGAAGCGAACGTTCAAAGATAACCTGGCACCTCTCACACGAGGATCCGAGCGGATTCGTTTGTTGATGGATGTCAATGGGGATGGGATTTCCGATTCCAGCCGTGTCCTTGCCGATGGCTTTTCGACGATCCCGACCGGACCTGCCGCCGGCATTCTGGCGTATCGTGGGAAAGTGTGGTTTCAATGTCTGCCGGGATTGTGGCGGCTGGATTGGGATCCGTCTTCCGGTCAACGAATCAGTTTGCGTCAATTGCATGAGGGTTTCGGGGTGCATGTCGGGGTGTCCGGACACGATCTCCACGGCATCACCTGGGGGCCGGAAGGGCGCCTTTACTTTTCCATGGGGGATCGTGGCTTGCGTGTGGAGACGGAGGATGGCGTTCTGGATTATCCGGATACCGGCGCCGTGTTGCGTTGTGAACCGGATGGATCGAATCTGGAAGTGGTGGCATATGGTTTGCGCAATCCGCAGGAAATTGTGTTTGATCCGCACGGAAACCTCTTTGCGGGTGACAATGACACTTCCGGAGCGGACCAATCCCGTATACTTCACATCCTTCCGCATGCCGATTATGGTTGGCGTTGTTCTTATCAACACATGACCGGATTTGGTCCCTGGGTGCAGGAAAATTTTTGGCGAGGTGATTTTGATGATGTGCTTCCTTCCGCCGGATATGTGACGCAGGGTCCATCGGGTTTTGCTCTTCACCCTGAAGCTGGGGCAAGGAACGATGTGCCGGGTCCATTTTTCAACTGTGATTTTCCGGGAGGCATTCGGTCCTTTCAATTGCTGCCTTCCGACGGGACCTTTGTTGCTTCAGACAATCAGAAATGGCTTTGGAATCTGTGGGCAACGGATCTTGCGTTTGGTCCGGACGGATCCATGTATGTGTCCGACTGGGTGGCCGGTTGGCAGCAGCCCGAAAAAGGACGCGTCTACCGCATCAAAGGGGATGTCGAACATGCAGGGATTCTGGGAGCAGACGTCCGCCCACTACTGCAAAGCATCGCCCGGGAAACCATCCCGGAAAGGCTGGGTGCATGGCTCTCGCATGACAACTTGTGGGTGAGACGTGAGGCGCAGTTTCGCCTGGTGGATTTAGGGGAGGTGTCCAGTCGTGTGTTTGTGCGGACCTTGAGCAGCGATTCCTCCATCTTATCCCGCTTGCATGCGGTGTGGGGATTGAGTCAATTGACGCGTGCTTCCGGTATTTCAGATAAACCCTATTACCAGGCTGCCGCCAAAGTCGGATTGAAGGACAAAGCGGCCGAGGTGAGGCGTGCCACTTTGGATTGGTTGTCCGATGTGCCGACGATAGAATTGTTGGAGTTGTTGGTGGTTGCAATGAGCGATTCGGAACTTTCGGTCGTTCAACAAGCCACCATCACCTTGGGAGAATGGATGCCGTACATGGCCGATTCTGAGTTTCTGGAGGATGAAAACTTCATCGATGCCATCATTGCCGGCTTGAGACAATTACCGTTAAAAGGCGCGGCCCATACACGGCATGGATATCACTATTTGTTGAGTCAATGGATGCTTCATGCTCACCCCGAAGACAAGGTTCTGAACCGGCTTCGACACCATGAAGATGTGAGTGTTCGCATGGCGATGTTGCAGGCGGTCCGACGAACCGGATCCAAAAGCATTGCCCTGTTCCTTGAGGATGCTCATCCGGATGTGCGTCTCTCTGCCGTGCGTGCCATTTACGATGGACGCATCGATGATGCCTTGCCGTTGCTGGTGGACTGGACGCCACGACAGGATACAGATCCGGGCGCATATCGACGTTGGATTTGGACGCATTTTTATTTAGGCGAACCTCGTCACCAGGAAAAGTTGATTGAATTGTTGGATGTTTTACCGCGCAGTCTGGACCGTACACTTCCTGTGTTGCCGTCAGAGGCTAGAAGGATCAGTTTTGAAGCGTTGAGTCGATGGGATGAAGGGACGGAGTTGGATCCGGTCACAGGATTATGGCGACCCTTTCATCCCGGGGTGACAGAATCGCTTGGGACTAAATTGGAAAACAAGTGGGCTGGCATTTTTGAACATGAAAAGAGCGAGATCCTGCTGCCGATTATTCGTTGGATTGCCGAAAAGAAGGCTATGTCTGCCAGTCTGCAAATCGAAAACCTCGCTCGTCAAGCGGATGCATCCTCTGAGTTGAGGGCCGCATCCATCAGAGCCTTGTTTCAACTGCTCCCAAATCGCCGTAACGAGTGGTTGAGGTTGGGGCTGGGGAGTGGTGTGGATGACATCCGGTCGATTGCCGTGTCAGAGTTGGATCAGGAAGACGGCGATACATTGCTTCCGTTACTGGTGAAGTGGTTTGAAAACGAAGAGAGTGTGTCGTTGCGACAATCGATCGTTGTTGCTGTGGCCAGACTGGAACATGCCGATGCCGAACAGTTGTTCGAATCCTGGTGGCGCTCGTTTCTTGAGGGTGGATTTCCTGCTGAACTTCAATTGGAACTGTTGGAGGCCGTTCGTTCCAGCGCTCGTCCGGTCCGTTTGGAGTGGTGGAAAGAATATCGGGATCGCGTCACGGAACCAGTATCCAGACACATTCCCGAAGAGTTGCTTTCCGGAGGCGATGTGTTGAAAGGCAAAACGATCTTTCGCGATCGAGCCGAAGTCGCCTGCATGCGCTGCCATGCTTCGGAGGGTGAGGGAGGCGTTGTCGGTCCGGTGTTGGATCGGATTTCCGAGCGATTGACTCCGCATCAAATCCTGGAATCCATTCTTTACCCCAATGAATCCATCACTCCCGGTTACGCCTCGGAGAGGTTCCTGTTGAAGGATGGGGAAGAAATGGCTGGGATAGTTTTGGAGGATGCTGATCAGACGGTTCGATTCCGACAGGCCGACGGGAAAGAAATGACTGTCACCAAAAGCGAGATTGAAAGGCGGATGTCTTCCCTCTCTCCGATGCCGGAAGGGGTGGCCGCCGCTTTGAAACCGCATGAATTGCGCGATTTGATGGCCTATTTGTTGAGCTTATAGATCAGCGCACCACGAGCACCGAACAGGACGCGTGTTGCACGACCCTTTCGGCTGTGCTGCCCAACAGAACATGTTTGAGGCCGGTGTTTCCCTGGGTGGATAAAATGATCAAATCAGACCGTTTCTTTTTGGCCCATTCGGTGATCTGGTAATGTGCTGAACCGGATCTGACCGAATGACTGTTCACCAGATCCATGTCCACCTTGGCTGATTCCAGGAAATGATCCATCTGCCCTTTGGCTGTCTTGATGGCTGTTCTTTCCTTGACGGCAAGGTGTGCGTATCCGAATTCAGGGTAAGCCGGTGGTTCAACGACGTGTACAATGTCCAGAGTGGCTCCGAAATCCTTTGCGAAGTTTTGGGCATAGGTGAGCGTTTTCTTGCTTTTCTCAGAAAAATCCACCGGAACCAGTATTTTGCTGAAACGGCAAACTTTGGCTTTTGCTCTGGATTTTTTTGGACGATGGACAAGCACAGGTGTCGATGCGTGTCGGACGATTCTTTCGGCGGTGCTTCCCAAGAGAACATGCTTCAAACCGGTGTTGCCGTGCGTGGTAATCATGATCAAATCCTGATTGTTTTTTTCGGCGTGTTGGGTGATTTCATGGGAGGGAACCCCGGAAACCACCTGGATATCGATTTGATCCTTTAAATCACCGGCTGACCTTCGTTGCTGTTCAAGGTAATCGTTTCCGTAACCCTCAAGTTTTTCCTCGTCCACGAGCGCCAATGCCGTTTGTGGACAGACATACAGCAAAGTCATGTTCGCTTCCATGACTTCAATGAACGAGAGGGCATAGTGATACAATTCCTGTGCGTGCGTGGAAAAATCGATGGGAACCAGGATGTTTTTGAATCCTTTACGGGGGTAGGCGCCGTTTTGAGTCGCACGCTTCCTTGAAACCTTCTTTTTTGCCGAGCTTTGCTTTTTCATGATTAGGATGACCTTTACTTATACCCTACGCCTCGTTGAGGGTATTTCCATTCATTTTTGCCCCCCAATATTGGCGATTTCTACTCCTTCTTGGGTCATGAAAAGGATTGTCTTTTTCCTGATCTGGGAGATGCTTGAATGCGTTCAAATTGATCACCTGTAACTTGCTTATGAAATTGAAAAACGCATCCATCCGTTCGTTGGGGCCTTTGATTTGGTTCCTGTTTTTGTTGAATGTCACCTCAGTTACCCAAGCCGAGATCCGTCTGCCCAATGTCCTGGGCAGTCACATGGTGCTTCAACAGCAGTCCGATGTTCAGCTGTGGGGGTGGGGGAGTCCTGCTGAAAAAGTTGAAATCAACACCGGATGGGATGCCACTACCCATGAAACCACCGCCGACAGCGGAGGTAGATGGAAAATCACCGTTCGGACACCTGAAGCGGGTGGACCCTACAGCATACGCATCAAGGGATCCAATGAGATCGTTTTGGAAGATGTGATGATCGGAGAGGTGTGGGTTTGCAGCGGACAGAGCAACATGGAATGGAGCGGCAACCAGCAATTGCCTCAATCTCTGGAGGAAGCGCCGCATGCAAATCATCCCGGGATTCGTTTGTTTTACATTCCCAAAACAACGTCTGATACACCTCAGGATCAATGCGAAGGAGAGTGGAAAGTTTGTTCGCCCGAGGAAATGGTGAAATTCAGTGCCGTCGGTTATTTCTTCGGCAAAAAACTCCATCAGGACCTTGGCGTCCCCATCGGGTTGATCAACAGCAATTGGGGCGGCACGCCCGCCGAGGTGTGGACTCCGAAGGATGTTGTTGAAGATGATCCCATGCTGAAAGAGGCAGCAGGGAAACTGCAGCCCTTTCCATGGTGGCCAAAAGATCCGGGGAAATGTTACAACGCCATGATTTATCCCATCACCCGGTTTGAGATTGCCGGAGCCATCTGGTATCAGGGCGAGAGCAACGTGAGCACAGCTTACGGTTACGAAAAACTGTTCACGAACATGATCGGTTCCTGGCGCGAGGCCTGGGATAAGGATTTCCCATTCTATTATGTTCAGATAGCTCCCTATACCTATGGGGATAACCTGAACGGTGCCTTATTGCGTGAGGCACAAACCCGCAGCGCTTCATATCCCAACACCGGCATGGTGGTGGTTTCCGATCTGGTGGATGATGTGAAGGATATTCATCCGAAGAACAAAATCGGTGTGGCCGAGAGACTGGCCAATTATGCTTTGTCACAGACATATGGCAAAGTCGGTGTTGCTCACCAAAGTCCGACCTATGATCGCATGGAGATTGAAGGTAACTCTGTTCGTGTTCATTTTAACCACGCGAAGAACGGCTTGATGGCCCGAGGGGGAGAGCCTGCCGAGTTTTATATCGCGGGGGGCGACAAGGAATTTGTTCCGGCAAACGCGGTTATTGACGGCTCCTCGGTCGTGGTTCGCAGTGAGGAGGTAAGCGATCCCGTAGCAGTGCGGTTTGGTTTTTCCAATGAGGCCATACCCAATTTGTTTTCCAAAGAAGGTTTGCCGGTCAATTTGTTCCGGACAGATGACTGGTAATCCTCAACGGTGAAATCCGTAGTCCGGTCTTGATGCCTTGTGTGTGTTGGACTATGGTCCGGTGCTTGCCACTGAGTGGCATTGAACCTTGTGACCCAATAACCTTATGTCAGAAGAATCCTATATTCAGAATCTTTTTGCGGAACGCATCGGCGGAAACCAATACGGCAAGACAACTGCCATCTACAAATTTGAAAAAATCAAACGCGCCAAACAAGCCGCTTTAGCGGCGAATCCCGGTGCCGAGATCATTGACATGGGAGTGGGGGAGCCTGATGAAATGGCGTTCCCCGAGGTCATCTCCGTGTTGCACGAAGAAGCTCAGAAGCCTTCGAACCGTGGTTATGCGGACAATGGCGATGCCGTCATGAAAGAGGCTGCTGCCCGTTACCTGGATAAGGTCTGTGGCGCTCCCGGTATCAACCCTGCCACGGAAGTCCTGCATTCCATCGGCAGCAAAGCAGCCCTTTCCATCCTGCCCGCGGCATTCATTAATCCCGGTGACTATGTTCTGATGACCACGCCCGGTTATCCTGTGTTTGGTACCCATGCCAAATACTACGGCGGATTGGTTCACAATCTACCGATCACCAAGGAAAACAATTTCCTGCCGGATTTGGGAAGCATCCCGGCCGACGTGCTGGAAAAAGCCAAGGTGCTGGTGATCAATTATCCAAACAACCCGACCGGCGCCAGTGCCACCAAGGAATTCTTTGCCGAAGTGGTGGCCTTCGCCAAGAAGAACAACATCATCGTCCTCCATGATGCAGCTTACGCTGCGCTGGTCTTTGACGGGGCACCTTTGAGTTTTCTGTCCGTAGAAGGCGCGAAAGATGTCGGGATCGAACTGCACTCGACAAGCAAAGCTTTCAATATGACCGGTTGGCGCTGTGGTTTTGTGGCGGGGAATGAATTGTTGGTAAAAGCTTACGGCGATGTGAAGGACAACACCGATTCCGGTCAGTTCCTGGCCATTCAGCATGCTTCCGCTTATTGCTGGGATCACCCGGAAATCACCGAAAAAATCGCAGCCAAATACAGCCGCCGCATGGACGGGCTTGTGGAAGTTTTGCGCGGAGCTGGACTGGATGCCATCAAGCCCGGCGGTTCATTCTTCCTGTATTTGCCATGTCCGAAAGCTGCGGTTGCCGCCGATGGAAATCGCATCGCCTTTGAAAACGCGGAGGCCGCTTCCCAGTGGTTGATTCGTGAAAAATTGATCTCAACCGTGCCTTGGGACGATGCCGGCGCTTTCCTTCGCTTCAGTGTGACCTTCGCAGCGCCAAGCATCGAAGAGGAACAACGCGTGCTCAATGAAATCAAGACCCGCTTGAGCGACGTGACCTTTGAGTTCTGATTGAGTTGGTATTTTGATTTAACGGTAGTTTGACTGGTGGGGACAATTGTTCCTGCCCGTCAAGCGCGCCTCATTTGATACCCCAAGTGGTTGTGGGATGCGTTCAGTAGCCATTGCTTTCATCGTCAGGTTGCTGAACCGGCGTGCTGATTCCAGATGATTCCCGGGGCGATGGCTCCGGGGTATTCTCAACAGTCGGAGATGTGACGGAGGGCTCGACTTGTTTATTTCTATCTCTGATCCTGAAATAGAATTGCCTCATGTCATCCAACTCTTTCAAAGTTCGTTCAATCCTGGTCATTCAATTTCTGCAGCATTTCTACTCCATTTTGGACTGCTAATTTTTGTGCAGGGCCCCGTTCAGACTCCAGTCATATTCGGTGAGCCTGATGGTGTAAAGACCTGTTTCCGGCGGAAACAACTCTGGGAAAGTGTTTGCCAGATATTTTTTTACGGAGCCTGCCCCTGATTCAAAATCGTCTTTGTACCAATCGAATATCGGAGACAGGTGAAGCGTGCGGGTCTCCCTGTTAACCCGGTTTTTTGAAGTATTGGACAGGAATGTTCTGCCCTGATCGTGGAGTTGTTTTATTAACTGATCGCCGGTATAGGCCTCAGTTCTCAAGGGGGGGCAACCTTTGGCTGCGCAAACAAGTGCGAAATGGATTTCCGGATGGGATTTGGCCCGTGGTCGGATCAAATCGTGCTCGATGTAATTCAACGAGACTTGGTCGCCCCACAAGGATACGAACTTTCTGCGCCAGGCTGCATGGGGTAGGAAGCCGATGTCTTTGATGCTTTTGACCGGGTATTCATCAAGAATCAGACGAATGGTGGCGGCGTTATAGAGATTGATGAGGCACGCCAGTTGATCTTCGTTTTTCCAACGCTCAAAGTCGTGTGATGTTATTTTAGCGACGGAGGAAAGGTAATCGTCCAACGGGTCGCTGTTTTGATTGAGGGTTTTATAGTCGACCGAACCATGCTTCGAATGTGCTTTCAGGATGTTCGTCCATTTGGAATGGGTCATGTCGAATGCCGCAACGGAGCTGAGGATTCCACACACTCCAATGAGTATCGCGAGGCGATCCATCCAGGATGGGCGTGCTGTTTGATTGATGGTCATCTTTGGTTTGTTTGTTTCCAATTGGGAGAGTTGAGCATTCATTTTCTTCCCGAACTTGAAAAGACTTTTCCTTGCAGGTCGCTCCCGTCTCGCGGCATGCTGGTCTTATGCACGTTCAATTTATCGGAGCCACCCGTACGACGACCGGTTCGATGTACCTGATTAAGGTCAATGGACAGAAGATCCTGCTTGAATGCGGGTTGTATCAAGGCAGGCGTGATGAAACCATCGAGCGCAACCGTTCTTTTCCGTTTGATCCATCTGAAATTGATGCGGCTGTTCTCAGTCATGCCCACATTGACCATTGCGGCAATTTCCCAAACCTGTGTCGACAAGGTTTTCAGGGCAATATCTACTGCACCTTCGCGACACGCGATCTGGCCGCCATCATGTTGGCTGATTCGGCGCATATCCAGCAATACGACGCCGAATACGTTTCGCGCAAACGCGCCAAAAAGGGATTGGGCCCGGTGGAGCCCCTCTACAGCGCCAAGGATGCAGAACAGGCTGTTTCGCAGTTTGTCGCGATCAATTATGATCGAAGCATGATGATCGCCAAGGGGGTTAAAGTGACATTCAAAGATGCCGGTCACATTCTGGGGTCCGCCCAGGTGGTGTTGGATGTGGAGGAAAATGGACGCCGGTTCCGCTACTTGTTCAGTGGGGATATAGGGCGTGGGGGGCATGAGATATTGCGTGATCCGCAGCCGGTTGACGGAGTGGATTTTCTTCAGATCGAAAGCACTTACGGTGGGCGTGAACATTCAGACCGGGTTCACGCCAAGGAAGAAGTGGGGCAATTGGTCAATGAAACATTGAATCAAAAAGGCAAGGTCATCATTCCCGCTTTCTCAGTAGGACGCACACAGCTCATTGTTTACACCTTGCATCAACTGACACTGAACGGAACCATTCCCAAGATCCCGATCTTTGTGGACAGCCCCATGAGCGTGAATGCGACCGAAGTGTTTCGACTTCACCCGGAGTGTTACAATGAAAAGATTTATCGGTTTCTGCACGACGAAGCCAATCCTTTTGGTATGGAGAACCTGACCTACATTCGTCATGTCGAGCACTCCAAAAAGCTTAATGAACTCCGGGAACCCGCCATCATTATCAGCGCATCTGGCATGTGTGAAGCGGGAAGGATCCGGCATCATTTGAAAAACAATATCGGCCATGCACGTAACTTGATTTTGTTTGTCGGGTATTGTGCCCAAAACACACTGGGTTCCAAAATCTGCAATGATGTAAATCCCGTGAACATTTTTGGTGAACCCGTTGAAGTGCGGGCGAAGGTGGCCCGGGTGGATGCTTTTTCCGGTCACGCGGATCGACAGGAATTGACCCAGTACGTCAAGAATCTGACGGGTCGTCTGGCCAAAGTGACCGTGATTCACGGAGAAGAGGATCAGTCGTTGCAATTCTCACAAACGCTTAAAGAAATCCTGCCTGGCGCTTCCGTGACCGTTCCTGAACGCCTGGAAACCATTGAATTTTAATCAACGCAATTCATTCATCATTTTCTGAATTTATGAAAAAGACTTCGATCGGCTTGATGATTTGTATTTGGACTGCTTGTTACGCGTATGCGGCGGAACCCCTGGTGCTTCCTATTTGGCCGAATGATCCGCCGGACGACACGATGGAATTGCCTCCTGAGAAGGACATGACCACCGAGGATTCCGGCAAAGTGGAGGGCAAACGCGTTGCAAGGATCACGAATGTGTCCAATCCAACCATCACCGTCCATCGTCCCCAGAAAGAATTGGATACCGGAGCTTCGGTGGTGATTTGTCCGGGAGGTGGTCATCGTATCCTGGCCTGGGATCTGGAGGGGACCGAGGTGGCGGATTGGTTGAATTCCATTGGGGTGACCGGCATCATTTTGAAATACCGCGTTCCGGCCCGACATAAAGAACCGCTCTGGCGTTCGGCGGTTCAGGATGCTCAGCGAGCGGTCAGAATGGTCAGGAGTCGTGCCAGTGAATGGAGACTGGATCCCGATCGTATTGGGATACTCGGTTTTTCCGCGGGAGGTCAAACCGCGGCCATGACGTCCATGCTACACGAAGGCAATCATTACAAACCGATCGACGTGGTGGATGACCTGTCGTCGCGCCCCGATTTTGCTGTTTTGGTTTATCCTGCCTGGTTGGTCGATGAAGAGCGACGAACTTTGAAACCCGAAGTCACGGTGAGTGAGTCTACGCCTCCCATGTTTTTTGCTCATGCCATGGATGACCCTATTACGGTTGATAACAGCATCCTTCTCGGCAGAGCATTGAAGGATGTAGGCGTTCATTCTGAGATCCACTTGTATGATGGTGGGGGGCATGGGTTCGGTTTGCGTGAGTCGAGATTTCCATGTTCCACTTGGCCAGATGCTTGTGAGCGCTGGATGCGTGTTCGTGGTATCCTTCCTTGATATAGGAAAAGATTGCTCCCTAAGGAGCTTTTACGTTGCAGTTTTGAGGGGGTAGGAGTAACTTGACTAGTGTAACCCCTTTAAAACGCTATGTATTTCGGAGTCGATTATCATCCGGAGCATTGGGTGTTTCCCTATGCTGGAACCAAAGACAATCCCGAAGCCAGATGGGAGGAAGATGCCAGATTGATGGCAGAGGCTGGGGTGAATGTTGTTCGTTTCGGGGAATATGTCTGGGGCATTTGCGAGCGGGAGGAGGGAAAATACGAGTTTGATTGGATGTTGCGGGTCATGGACATCATGAAGCAGCACGGGATCAAGGTGGTCCTTTGCACTCCAACGGCAGCGCCTCCTATTTGGCTGGCTCGTAAACACCCGGAAGTCCTGCCTGTTGACGAGAATGGGCTTCTCCAACATGAAGGCACTCGACACGCCGCTTGTTTGAACAGTGGCGTATTCTGGGATTATAGCAAACGCATTGTCACGGAGCTGGCCAAAGCTGTCGGAGGGCATGAGCAATTGGTGGCCTGGCAGATTGATTCGGGTGTCGGGGGACACACGACCGAGTTTTCCTTCAATGAAGAAACCCGTAATGATTGGCATGCCTGGTTGGAGGCCAAATACGAAACGGTTGAAAACCTCAACGATTGCATGGGGGGGCGTTTTTGGGGGCAGTTGGTCAACAATTTTACCGAAGTTCCCATGCCGCAGCGCGCTCCCACGGTGCACAATCCCGCTTTGGTGTTGGATTGGATGCGGTTTTCCAGTGACACCATCGTGGCCTACATCAAGATGCAGGCCGATTTGCTCAAGGAACTGACCCCTGGCAAACCAGTCACCACCATGATGCGTGCGTTGACCCGGCACTATGATCATTTTGATGTTGCCGAAAATCTGGATTTTACCTCGCTGGACAGCTACGCCGCCATCAAATCCAAACCCGCTGAAAATGCCATGGAAGTGGACATCCTCCGTTCCTTGAAGAAGGAAGGACGTCAACTACCGGACGGAAGCAATAAAGGTTTCTGGGTCATGGAGCAAAAGGCGGGCAATGTGAACTGGCAAAAGGTGAACTCGCTCGTTCGTCCCGGGGTGGTGCGTTTGTTTACCTATCAACTGATTTCCCGTGGTTGCGACGGGGTTCTGTTCTTTTTCTGGCGTCAACCGCGAATTGGTTCTGAGAAATTCTACGGAGGTGTCCTGTCCCACACCGGAAAAGGGGATACGCGCGTTTATCGTGAAATCAAACAGATCGGTGAGGAAATCAAATTGCTGGATCCGATCATCAAGGGATCCGAGGTCAAGGCCGAAACGTGCATTCTATACACCCACGACAATGCGTGGAGTTTGAAACAGGGGATGCAGCCAACGGAGGAATTTGACCTGAGAAATCACATGCTGATGTTCTACAGTGCCTTGCATGACCGCAATATTCCCGTGGATTTTGCGAGGCCGACCGATGACCTGTCGAAATACAAACTGGTCATCGCCCCATCTTTGCATCAACTGGCCTGGGGTGAAGCCGATCGTCTGAAATTGTATGTGCAAAATGGGGGGACTTTGGTGGGCACATGTAATTCAGGCATGGTCGATGAACACCATATTGCTCCTGACGACGGGTTTCCTCTGGGGTTAACCGATCTTTTTGGGCTGGAAGTGGTCGAGTTTGATCCCATTCCACACGATTCCGAGAATCACCTGCACATGAAGGCTGATTTCCCATCCAGTCATCTGCATCCCGCCAAAGTGTGGTGTGACTTGATCGAGCCGCGTGAGTGCAAAGTCATGGCGACGTTTGCCAAGGACTTTTATGCAGGTCGTCCAGCGATGACCATCAACGAGTTCGGACTCGGTAAGGCCATCTACATCGGGACCATGAGCCACCTGTATTTCTATTTGGATCTGGTCACCTGGTTGCGACAGGAATGCAAGTTGTTCCCGTTGTTGCGTGTTCCAGAAGGTGTTGAGGTCAGTTTGAGGCAGCGTGAGGATACCCGGATTTACTTTCTCCTGAATCACCAAAGCAGTCCGGTTCGGCTGCAATTCTACAAGCCTGTGCATGATTATCTCACCGGGAACACGTTCCAGGGGAGTTATGATCTTCCGCCTCATGGTGTTCTGGTGATCGATGAGCGGAGTGAGGACGGTGCGGAAGGGAATGCCTGATGC
>Ga0255764_10000646_pt1 | contig 30562 bp, 22 predicted proteins | sample 071ome_30_FD_179964 | JGI IMG/M metagenome (GOLD analysis project Ga0255764, IMG submission 179964) | Coastal salt marsh microbial communities from the Groves Creek Marsh, Skidaway Island, Georgia - 071406AT metaG (version 2) | ecosystem: Environmental > Aquatic > Marine > Intertidal zone >... | reverse complement strand
TGCAGACCCCAGTGGAGTTTGCAAAGAACCATTCAAACCGCGCCAAGATTCTTCCTGCGTTACGGCCTACGGCCTCCACTCCGGAAGAATCTTGCACCATCGCCCCGGCGTGATATGATCACCCTAATTTCTCACTCAACTTGGGCCAGAAAGTCGACGGCCGGCATGGCCAGTGTTGAAGCCAAGGTAAGCCCCCAAAAGACAATGCGACTAACGTGATTCATTTTCTGAGCTGGTTGATGGCACTGATACTTGCCCAGCCTGACTCGAAGTCAAGACAATGAAAACTTGTTTTACATGGATGGTTTCAAGGAAAGCGGCACGAATGACAAGATTACTCCAGCCCCTCACTCCGAGGCGATTGAACTGTCCAAGGAAATATACCCTCCCCACATGTTCCATCGATCTTCCTCCCAATACCCTTGGAAAGTCTCCCATGGTAAAGTTAGGTTGCTTTTTGCTTAAAAAATGATAACTGCTGGTGTTAGGCTAATGTCACCAAAAGAAATACTAAGGGCACTAAACTGGAAATGAACACTTTTGAATACTTTCGCAATGGTATGCTGGCATGGATCGCTGCTGTGACCATCCATCAGATCACCCCCATCCTCGCCGCTGATTCCCCCGAGGCATCCATGGGGAAAGCCACTGAAAACGCATGGCCCATGTACCGGGGAAACCCTTCCCTGAATGGAGTTTCCCCCGCCAAGATTGGGCCTAAGCTGAAGGAAGCCTGGGAGTTTGAGGCAGAACACTCCATCAAATCCTCCGCGGCCATCGTGGACGGACGCGTTTTCATCGGTTCGGATGATGGGTTCATCTACGCGCTAAACCTGAAGGACGGCAAACAAATTTGGAAACACGAAACACTGGGCAATGTCGAAAGCTCTCCCCTGGTGCTTGGAGATCATGTGTATGTTGGTTCGGGGGACGGCTTTGTCTACAAGCTGGCAGCCAAGGACGGAACTCTGATCTGGAAATACGAAACGGAAGACCAGGTCCTGGGGGCGCCGAACTGGATTTTATCTCCGGACGGCAAGGAACCATGGATTCTGGCGGGCAGTTATGATTTCAAACTTCACTGCATCAAGGCCAGTGACGGAAGCAAGGTATGGGATTACGAAACCGGTAATTACATCAATGGCACCCCTGCCGTATCCGATGGGAAAACCGTATTCGGCGGTTGCGATGCTTTGTTGCACGTCATTCAACTGTCAGACGGAACCAAGGTGAAGGAAATCGAAGCGGGAGCCTACATTGCCGGTTCGGTCGCCATGGCGGGTTCCAAGGTTTATGTCGGGCATTATGAAAGTGAGTTCCTCTGCTTCGATTTGGACAAAGGGGAGCTTGCCTGGAAATACCGTGAGCGTAGTTTTCCCTACTACTCTTCTCCAGCCATAGCCGGTGACCGGGTATTGACCGGATGCCGCGACCGTCAATTACATTGCCTGAACCGGAAAACCGGGGAAAAGATCTGGACGTTTCCCACCAGAGGGAAAGTGGACAGCTCACCGGTCGTGGTCGGAAATGAGGCCATTTTCGGGTCACAGGACGGGCGCTTGTATCGGGTTCGCCTCAGCGATGGAAAAGAGATCCAGTCCATCGACCTTGGACAACCTCTAACCAGTTCCCCCGCTATCATCAATGACTGGGTGGTGATTGGCAGCGAGGACGGAAATGTATATGGTTTTCGATCCGAATCCGAATAGCACAAAGCGCCGAACACATCAGTACACCGTCGAAACCACAGTATGAAGATCGTTCAAATCACCCCGGGCGCAGGGGGCATGTATTGCGGCGGATGTTTTCGAGACAATGCTCTGGTCAAGTGCTTGCGTGATGAAGGGCATGAAGTGTTGATGGTGCCGCTTTACCTGCCGTTGACCCTTGAGGATACCGACCAGAGTTCGCAGACTCCTATTTTCTTCGGTGGCATCAATGTATTCCTCGACCAGACTCTCGGACTTTTCCGCAAGCTCCCGTCGTCATGGACCTCGTGGTTGAACAAACGTTCCGTGTTAAAACGAATTTCCAAATATGCAGCACGCACGCGGCCTGAAGACGTCGGTGACCTGACCGTTTCCATGTTGATGGGAGAAGAAGGACGACAGCAGAAAGAACTCGATGAGTTGGTGGACTGGCTGAAGGAAAACATGCGACCGGACATCGTCTGCCTATCCAACGCGCTCCTTATCGGCATGGCCCGCCAAATCAAGGACCAGCTCGGATGTGCCGTTGCCTGCACACTACAAGGTGAAGACACCTTCCTGGACGCTCTACCCGCGGAAAATCGTAAAAGAGCCTGGGAAGTGCTATCAACCAGAGCCAGGGAAGTGGACGCCTTTGTCTCCCCCAGTCAATATTTTGGTGATCTCATGCGGCAACGCCTTGGATTTGACAGTTCCAAATTGCACGTCATCCCCAACGGTATTCCGACCGATGGTTATACACGCAGTCCCCTGCCCATGAACCCGCCAGTGCTCGGCTACTTTGCCCGAATGTGTCGTGAGAAAGGGCTTCCCCTGCTGGTGGACGCATTCATACAATTGAAATCCATGGAAGCTCACCGTGATCTAAAACTCATGGTTGGCGGAGGCATGGGCCCCTCGGACGAACCGGTCGTTGAGGAGCAGAAAAAGAAGCTTCGGTCGGCAGGAATAGAGAAGGATGTTTCCTGGCATCCCAACCTAGATCGGGAAGCCAAACTCGATTTCTTTTCGAAACTGACCGTTTTCTCAGTCCCTGCCCTTTATGGGGAAACCTTTGGACTCTACCTTCTGGAAGCCATGGCCGCCGGGGTGCCCGTGGTGCAACCACCCCACGCCGCTTTTCCGGAAGTGATCAATGCCACAACAGGAGGCATCATTACCGAAGGACTCGAAGCGGACCACCTGGCGAAAAGCATCAGCACGCTACTTGGCTCGAAGGAAAATTTAAAAATCTTGTCCAACCAGGCGTATCAGTCGGTCCACCACCACTTCAAATCCTCCGACATGGCAAAGCAGGTGCTAACGGCTTATCAGTCTTGTTCATCACCCCCATGTTAAGAGAAGAGAAACTCAAAATCCTCCAAGCTCAGTGATTCGGAGAATTTCTCCTCACCCAGCACATCTTCCGCCATGGACTTTTTCGTTTTTTGCAGGGCTCGGATTTTTTCTTCAATGCTGTTTTTGATCAACAAACGATAGGCGATCACCTTGTTGGTCTGGCCGATGCGATGCGTTCGATCAATGGCCTGATTTTCCACCGCCGGATTCCACCAGGGATCGAACAGCACGACATAGCTGGCAGCGGTCAGGTTCAGCCCCGAACCACCGGCTTTGAGCGAAATGAGAAACACACCCGCCCCATCGTGTGACTGGAACGAATCAACAAGAGATCCGCGTCCCTCGGTTTTGCCGGTCAGTTTCCAGGTCTTCCACTTTTGTTTTTTCAACTGCTTCTCCAACAAATCCAGCACCTCAACGAACTGGGAAAACACCAGCACTTTGTTCCCCTCCTCCATGATGGGCTCCAACTGTTCCAACAACGCTTCGGTTTTGGCGCTGTCGGCCTTCGATGATGCACGGATCAATTTTGGGTGGCAGCAGATTTGGCGCAACCGCAGCAACGAAGTCAGGATATTGAAACGAAGCTCGTTCAGTTCCTTCCTGGATTTGATTTTAAGGAGCAATTGCTGAGCGCGTTTCTGTTCGGCTTTGTAGAGTTTTTCCTGTTCTCCTTCCATTTCACAGACGATATCCTCCTCGATACGATCCGGCAGGTCGTTGGCGACCTGCGACTTCGTTCGCCGAATCAAGAACGGACGCACTCGTGAAGACAGTCTCAGTCGCGCAAAGGGATCATCCTTCGCGTTGTAAAGTTTACCGAACTGATTACGACTTCCCAAAATTCCGGGCATGGAAAACGCCATGAGACTCCATAGATCCAACAAGCGATTTTCAATGGGGGTCCCGGTCAGCACCAGGCGATAGGAAGCGTTCAGGGCCCGCGCGATCTGGGCGCTTTGTGAGGATGGATTCTTGATGTATTGCCCCTCATCCAGAATGACGCTCAAAAACTGGACGGCTGCCAGTGGCTCCCCCAATGATCGCAGTTGGTTGTAATTGATGACATGAAGGTGATAAGCGGACAGTTCGGAGGCAAATTGATCCAGTTCCTTCGGATTCCACACGCGCACCTTTAGACCCTTCACAAATTTTTCGGCCTCCGCGCGCCAGTTATCCATCACACTCTTCGGGCAAACCACCAATGAAGGCAATTTCTTGTTGCCCTTTTTCGCCCGCAACCACTCGAGCCAGGCCAGCGTCTGCAGTGTTTTTCCCAGGCCCATATCATCCGCAAGGATGCCGCCAAACTGATTGGTGGACAGGTAGGCCAGAAAATGAAATCCGTCCACTTGATAGGACCGCATGTCGGCCTTGATCGAAGATGGAACTTTCGGTTGAACACTCGTTTGGATTTCCTCGCCTCGTTTGCGAATGGCTTCGGCCTGCTTCTCTGGAAGAAAGCGTGAGGCCACAGGATTCGCCAACTGCAAGGCATGAAATCGCTGGGGTTCACTTCCCATGGATTCAGGACTGACTCCCAATTTGGCCAAATCGCGGCTGTCCTCTTCGCTGACCTGATAAAGCATCCGCCGCCATCCCTTTTCACCCATCCGAACCCATTTACCTTTTGCTTTCATCAGAAGCTGCACTTCTTCCTCGGTCAATTCGGTATCTTCAACCTTGGTAACAAGCTGAACATCGAACCAATCGATGTCGTTTTCCTCAGCGGACAAACTGACTGAACGCGTCACCGATTTTTTGCGAAAGGATTCCAAAACGCCCTCCAATCGCACTTCGACTTCTTCGGGCAAATACTCCAACCAGTCAAAGAACTGCTTGGGAAAGGCATTGGTCACTTTTTTCCTGAATTGGGAAATCCTCTTTTTAAATCCATAATGGTCATAAGGATTACTCATCCGCAACCTGAGTGGATCCATCACGGAGGGAATACCCGCCAATTGACTTTCGTCGTAGATCACATAGTGATCCGACTTCGAGGCACCCTCTTCCTTTAACACTTGGGCTCCTTCATCGGATTCCAAAGCCAACCAACTCCCATCCGACCAGCTCTGCACAAGTTCACCATCAGGATTCGCGGCAAACACTTCCACCAGGCATTCCTCCTCGGAAGGGCCATCCAATCGGCATCTAAGGACCGGATGCAGCGGCTGAGTCTGGATTCGATCTTGAATTTCGGAGGGAAAATTGACACCCGAATGGTGAAAAAAACGGACACCATCGGAACTTTCGACCACCTCTTTAGGAACGAATCGAATGTCGCCAAACGGAAACAACTGATCCAACAACGTTGGCCCCACATTCCAGACATTGCCAATTTTATAAAGAGTGGGATTCCCAGTAAGAACCAGTTCAGACTGCTCGACCTGTTTCCCTTTCGAATCTTCAAGAAAAAATTCAAATCCATCCCAACCTTCATGGACCTTGGGACTCATTGCCCAAACCAGGGGGATGTGATTGAATTGGAATGGATTCCCGGATTTGTCCACGCATTTCGCCCTCAAATTGGGACTCATAAGGATACTGATCAAAGACTGAGCTTCGTCCCGGTGATCATATCCCAGGGAAATTCTGTAATGTGAGCGGTAGTCTTCGTCCTGCAATCGTCCAAACAGGGACTCATCATCAGCGGACATGGTAATGCGGCCTTCTTGCAGGTCGCATTTCATCCGCTCGGCCGTTTTTCGAGTCAAGGCAATCCAGCCATGATCTGCTCGGTTCGACTCCAGGGAAGCTTTGTCTTTCAAAAACTTCAGACGCAACTGCAGCGGCACCGTTTTCTTTTCCAACACACCATCCTTCAGCGTTCCAGCCCCAGAAATGCCCCCCGGATTGTCTTTTCGAAATATTGCATACCAATGGTTGACGATCTTTCGACGTTCCATCTGAAGAATCCTGTCCGCCAGGAGTGAAACATCACTCACGGGCTCCAATTCTTTGGGAATCTCGCCGTTGCGCTTCCGGCAATAAGCCACGATGTAGAGCCAAAAAACATGATCATTTTCCGGAAATTCGTCCCACAGATCGAGGGTGCCCCAGTTGAATGTATCACATTCAACCCCTATGTTACTCAGCATCCAAACGTTCGGAAGACTCTTTCGTGGAAGCAATTCGTTGTAGAGGGCATAAACCCCCTCAACAGCCCGTCTTTCCTTCTTGGACAAAGCCGCCCCCTTTGTCTTTTGAAAAACCTCACCCAAGACCGAGGAGCTTGGGGCTTTGACGGGTACTTTCTGCACTTTTGAAGGCTTCTTGCCCAAGTTTTCCCAAGCAAGGATGACGGCATAGACGTGTTTGCATTGGTCAAAACAGTCATCCCCCGTACACCCACACATCCAACCATCGAACCTGTTGTAAAGAAGCCACACCTCGCAAGTCTCGTTTTGGTAAGATACAACCGCATCCGCTTCATCACGATCAGGGTCGATTTCCAAATGCTGAACCGCCCCACTGAGATAGGCTTTCGAACCTTCGTTGATACTCTCAACATCGAATTCGTCCGTATAAACGTCGAGATCTTCCATCGCTGCCGGACTCATAGGTTGATTCTTCATAAAGTAAAAAGTGTCTCGAGAAATGCATGGCAAATATCTCTCAAGGAATCAAACTAATATCTGGGACCGTCGACCTTCCTGCTTGTGTCACCGCGCATCAACCGCTAGCTTGCAGCCGGTTTCAGGGAGACAGAGGATCGCTCCCGGTCATGAGCCGGGGGAGGAAAGTCCGAACTCCACAGGGCACGATGCCGCGTAATCTCGTTTTTGAGCGGGAGTATATGCGGGCGATGCATGCGCGAGGATGCGTTGACGGCCAGTGCAGCAGAAAACAAACCGCCCCGTTTCGGCGGGGTAAGGGTGAAATGGTGGGGTAAGAGCCCACCGCTCGAGGAGTAATCCAAGAGGCACGGTAAACCCCATCGGGTGCAAGACCAAATAGGGAACCTGGAGGCTGCTCGTCTCGTGTCCGTTTCGGCGGACGAGGTTCCGGGTTGGGTCGCTCAGATAAATGATCCTCCGTCCCGATTTTATCGGGATCGACAAAATTCGGCTTATCGTCTCCCTGAAACCATTTTCAGTTTTCGATTGCGATTTGTGCTGTTTATGGCTGAATGGATGTTTCATTCCTTTATTTGATTATGTGGAAATCATCATTTAAATCGCTGGCGGCAACCATGGTTGCCATCACGGCTGGGGCCTTCGGGTTTTCCAGCCAGCAATTGGAGGCGCAACTGAACCTCGAAGACGGGGATCGCGTCTGCATCATCGGAAACACCCTGGCCACCCGCATTCAATACAGCGGATGGCTTGAAACACTGATTCAAAGCCGTTCTCAAGGAAAGCACCTCGCTTTCCGCAACCTTGGCTTTCCCGGAGATCAGGTGGCCAAACGTCCCCGTAACAAGGGGTACATGACTCCCGAGGAATACCTCACCCATTGTGAGGCCGATGTCATCTTCGCCATGTTCGGCTACAACGAATCCTTTGCCGGAGAAGACGGTTTGGAAAAATTCAAAACCGATCTCCGCGAGATGATTGATAATTACCGCAACCTCAAACCCAACGGTAAATCCGAACCCACCATCGTATTGTTCTCCCCGATTGCGAATGAAAACATCGGAGACCGCAACATTCCCGATGGATCTGAAAACAATGTCAATCTGGCCCTCTACACCGCAGCCACCCGCCAGGTCGCCGTTGAAAAGAACGTTTCCTTTGTCGACCTCTTCGCAGCCAGTCAGGCGCTCTACCAGGCTTCCGACGAACCCTTGACCTTGAACGGCATCCACCTCAATGACGAGGGGAACCGCCTGATTGCCCAATTCATTGGTTCCACCCTGCTGAACGAAACGTTCACTGCCAGCTCCGAACTGGAATCGCTTCGCCAGGCCGTGCTGGACAAGAATTTCCACTGGTTCAACCGCTACCGCGCCACAGACGGCAACGATGTCTGGGGTGGACGTTCCGGCCTGAAATTCGTTCAGGGCCAAACCAACCGCGAAGTGTTGATGCATGAAATGATCATGCTGGACATCATGACCGCCAACCGCGACATCCGCATCTGGACCTTGACCGAAGGCCGCGACATCGAAATCGACGACAGCAATGTGCCATCCCCGGTTAAGGTGGTATCGAACGTCGGCGGAGGCAGCCCCAGCTCCAACGCTCAAAAAGAAGGCAACCTCAACTATCAGGACGGACAACAGGCCATCGCCAACATGACCGTGCCGGAAGGTTTTGAAATCAACTTGTTCGCCGATGAGAAACGCTTCCCCGAACTGGTCAACCCGGTTCAACTGTCTGTCGACACCCAAGGCCGCCTCTGGGCTGCCACCTGGAAAACCTATCCCAAATGGGAACCTTTGAAAGAAATGGACGATCGACTGGTTATCCTTCCTGACGCAAACCGCGATGGCATTGCCGACGAAGCCATCACCTTCGCCAAAGTGCACAACCCGACCGGATTTGAATTCTGGAACGGTGGCGTTTTGGTCGCTTCCCAGCCCAACATCCTGTTCCTGAAAGACAACGACGGCGACGATGTCGCCGATGAGGAAATCGTCTTCCTGGAAGGCATTGGTTCCGCCGACACACATCACGCGGCCAACGCATTTGTGTATGGTCCGGACGGAGGTATTTACTGGCAGAGCGGAATCTTCCTCGTGAATAACATTGAGCACCCTTATTCCCCGGCCTTAAACACCGGGTCTTCCGGCATGTTTCGTTTTGATCCACGTCGATATCACATCAGCTACCATGCCGACAACAGCCCGAACCCGCACGGTATCAGTTTCGACAAATGGGGTTATCACTATGCTACCGACGGTACAGGCGGCCGCGCCTACCAAGTGGTTCCTGCTGAAAAAGGATTCAAGATGCAGAAGCTCCTCGAGATGCAGGTTCGACCTGTTCCCGCCAACGGAGTGATCTCCAGCGAAAACTTCCCTGCTTCCTACCAGGGAGATTTCATGATTGCCAACACCATCGGATTCCTCGGGATCAAACAATACGAACTGAACCGAGATGGAGACACCGGCAAGGTCTGGGGTGAACCTCTGGGAGACCTGATGGTTTCCAGTGACAAGAATTTCCGTCCAAGTGATATCGAATTCGGGGAAGACGGCGCACTTTACATCTCCGACTGGCAAAACGTCATCATCGGCCACATGCAACACAACGTGCGTGACCCGAATCGTGACCACAAACACGGCCGCGTTTACCGCATGATCTACAAGGACCGCCCCCTTCAGGCACCAGTTGAGATCGCGGGAGCTTCATTGGATCAACTGATGAAAAATCTCGAGCACCAAATCGACAGCGTGCGCTACCGCACCCGTATCGAATTGAGTGGTCGCGAAACTTCCGAAGTCATCGCCGCAGCCCAACGCTGGATCAAGCAGTTTGACGCAGACAATCCCGAACACGCCCACCACTTGTTGGAGGCCCTTTGGCTACACCAGCAACACAACGTGCGCAACACTGAGTTGCTGACCCAGCTCCTGCAATCACCGGTTGACCACGCTCGCAATGCCGCACGCACGGTTCAACACCACTGGTTCGGCATGGAGCAAGCTCCACCGACTCTGGCGGAGTCCAATCCGTTGGAAACTTCCGGGCCGGCATCCGGAGTGACATCCAGTTCGGACAGTTTGGTCGAAGTAACCATCGGGACCGTCCCAGAGAAAATGCAATACGACATCAAGTCATTTGAAGTCAAAGCGGGCGCGAAAGTCAAAATCACCTTTGTGAACCACGACTTCATGCCTCACAACATCATCTTTGCGCAGCCAAAATCCGCCAATGAAATTGGTATGGCTGCCATTCAAATGGCTGCCGAGGGTTTCGCCAAGGGATTCATTCCGGAAAATGACAAGATCATCGCCCACTCCAAACTGCTTCAAAACAAGCAGCAGGAAGTGATTGAATTCACAGCCCCGAGCGAGCCGGGTGATTACGACTACCTCTGCACATTCCCAGGCCATCACCTGTTGATGCGCGGCATCTGGAAAGTGGTTCCATAAGGATCCGAACAGACTCTCAAAAAGCAAAAGCCCCGGAATCTTCCGGGGCTTTTTTTTGGTAAATTGGGACGTCTCGTCACAGGAAAAGGCGGATCAAGGTAAGCCGAGTTCCCACGGGATTCCCATTCATATATCCGCTACACAGGCATCGTAAAACTTGACGAAATCGTCCTTGTCATCTCCTTCTCTCACCTTGATGGCGGATCGGGGGTGCTGGTTCAACGATCCGGTCACGGCATAAGGAGTCAAGGTCCCCCACTCCACGTTTTCTCTGAAAGGAATGAGGTAATCCTGGAGCAATTGAAGAATTGGACGCAGTTTAAACTTGGGATTCTTTAGAAATCCGATCAACAACTCCATCGGGCAGTTCCCCGCTCCACGCCCCAGACCATACATCGTCGCATCGATCCGATTGGCGCCTTGAATGATGGCTTCGACTGTGTTCGCGAAAGCGAACTGCATGTTGTTGTGCGTATGAATCCCCACCTCTTTGCCCAGGCTTTCGGTTGCTTTGCGGTACTTTTGAACCAGGTGACGGATTTGCTCATGATAAAGATGACCGTAGCTATCCACCACGACAACTGTACCCACTGGAGTTTGAGCGAGGGCATCGAGCGCCTGGTCGATTTCCGAATCACTCACGGTGGAGATCGCCATAATGTTACAAGTAGTCTCATACCCTTTGTCATGAGCGTCCTGAATCATCTCAATCGCTCCGGGAATCTGGTGAACGTAGGTGGCCACCCGGATGATATCAAGCACACTGTCTTTTTTGGGAAGAATATCGGTTTTGAAGTCTGTCTTTCCTACGTCTGCCATCGCGGACAATTTAATTCCTGCTTCATTGTCACCCACGATACGCCGGATGTCATCCTCCTCACAAAATTTCCAGTCGCCAAATTTGTCGCGCGCAAAGAGCTTTTGAGATCCCTTGTAACCGATCTCCATGGCATCGATCCCTGCCGCAATACAGGTGTCGTAGACTGCTTTGACGAACTCGTCATCAAACAAATGATCATTGCACAAACCCCCATCACGAATGGTGCAGTCAAGAACCTTGATTTCCGGGCGAAAAGTCACCCACGGCGCTGAATGTGATTTCATGCCCCCCATGTAAGCATTTGGAAGAAAAAGGTCAAAAGCTAGTTTATCTATTCCATTGAAAATTGCATCGCCCAATCACCTGAAATGCGCTAGTTTTCCCAAATAAGAGCCATGGCAATATTTCGATCAGTGATGCGAACCATCATTTGAAAATAAAAAAATGATGAAGGTTTTCCATTCGAGCAGAAATAGTTTCCTGCTGGCCGCTGTTTGCACTGCGGTTGCGCTTGGAATGATCGTCTTTCTTACTTTCCCCAAAGACAGGGTCGACACTTCCAGGGTTTATCGTATCGGTTATGGAAATGATGAGCCCTTTCATTTTGACAGCAATAACGCACCCTCTGGTTTGGCGGTGGAATTGGTGAACGAAGCGGCAAAACGGGAAGGTTTGCAACTCGAATGGGTAAAAAACTCAGGTTTCGACAAGAACAAGATGGAGTTCTGGGTTCTCATGACCATCAAACCTGAACGCCGGAAGAATTTTTATTTCACGGCACCATATCTCCAAAGTCGGGGCTGTTTTCTCGTCCTGGCAAACAGCCCGTTCAATCGAACACAAGATCTCAGCCAAAGCCGTATCAGCTATGTTAATTACGCCATCATCAAGAAAACCTGAGTCAATTCCTGCCTGACAGCCAACTGGTCCCGGCACCAAGCAGCCGCGAAGCGGTCATGATGTTGATGAAAGCACAATCAGATGCTGTTTACCTGGATCAATACGCCGCCCTGCGTGCCATCTTGGAAGGGGGCCATTCCACCTCCGTCCGCATCATCAGTTCGCAATTCCCTCCCATGGTGATGGGATTGGCCTCGTCCCACGAAGAAGCTCCCGCAGCCGATCTGATCCGCAAAAGCATGCAATCCATGGTGGACGATGGCATTGTTACCGAAATCATCAGTCGATGGGCCAAGTTCCCGCGCTTATCGGACAACATGGTGGAAGAACTGGTTGTCGCTCGTCGCCAGTTGACATCCTTGTACATTTTTTCAGGACTGCTGGTTTTTTTATGCCTCATTTCGTCATTCCTCCTGATCAAATTGCTTTTTCAAAACAAACAGATGAAACAGCTCCAATCTCAATTAAGAGAACAGGCTGAAAAGTATCTGGCCATCGTCGAAAATTCGAAAGACATCGTCTATATGGTGGATCAAACCGGGACCATCATTTTCCTCAGTCAACAGGCCAGCCAGTATGGCATTGACCCCAAAAAGGCCGAATCCAGGAATTTCCTGCAATATGTTTATGAAGAGGACCTGGAAAGAGTTAAGGAAGAGTTTGAAGAAACATTTACGACCGGTGAAGTGGTCCTTTCTCAATTCAGAATTGTCAATGGCGAAGGTGACCCCGTATGGGTGGAAGAAAACGGAAATCTTTCCCTCGATGACAACGGCAAGGTCATTGGCGTCACAGGTGTTCTCAGGGACATCACTCATCGAAAAAAAGACGAGCACCTGATTCAGCACCAGCGGGAACTTCTGCGTGCCACACTCGAAAACCTTGCTGAAGGCGTGATCGCATGTAGTTCGGAGGGAAAGTTGATACTGGTAAATAAAACGGCACGAAATTGGATCGGAAAAGACACGCCACCGGATTCTTATGCCGAGCTGGATTCCATGCTCAACCTACATACATTAAAGGGTGATAGACCACTCCCTGCCGACTCAAGTCCGATTGCGATGGCGCTGGCAGGAAGACCATTGATCAACCTGGAATACATCATCAAAGCAAAAGATGCCTTTCCAAGAATCGTTGCTTGCTCGGGGAGCGCCATTTACTCAACCACCGGAGAACACTTTGGTGCTGTCGTTGTCATGCATGATGTGACCGCACGAAAGCGACAAACAGACGATTTGCATGCCCTCGTGAAACACCGCACCAAAGCATTACAAGAAGCCAAAATGGAGGCAGAAAGGGCAAACAGCGCCAAAAGTCTGTTTCTCTCCCGAATGAGCCATGAGCTGAGGACTCCCCTGAACAGCATCCTTGGATTCGGACAACTGCTGGAAAGAACACAACTGACCGACCAACAGCAAAACAATCTTGGACACATTCGCAAGGCTGGTCGCCATTTGCTCGACCTGATCAATGACATTCTGGATATCAGCCGGGTGGAAACAGGAACCATTGCCATCGCCAATGAACCTGTCGACTGTAGTGCTGTGCTGAATTCCGCAATCGACCTGATACGGCCATTCGCCGCATCAAGTGAAATTCAGATCATAGATCCGGAAATGGAATCGCCCCTGTACGTGATGGGAGATAGAAAGCGGTTGGAGCAGGTCTTCCTGAATCTGCTGTCCAATGCGGTCAAATATAACAAGAAACAGGGAACCATTAGCTTTTCGATGGAATCTATTGGCCAGGAAAGAATTCGCGTAGGAGTGACAGATACAGGGCAAGGGATACCAAACGATAAGAAAGGTCGACTCTTCGTCCCATTTGATCGACTCAACGCCGAACAACAAGGCATTGAAGGCACTGGACTGGGGCTATCACTCAGCCGATCCCTCGTGGAAGAGATGAATGGTTCATTGACCGGAGAGAGTGTGCAGGGAAAAGGTTCAACATTCTGGGTTGAGTTGGATCGATCCAACGCGTCAAAACCAGACCAGCAAATAAGGGCGGTCAGATCCATCCCCCGCCCGCATCCCATCAAGTCGCGATCTTCACTGATTCTGCATATCGAAGACAACGATGCCAATGCTCAGTTGGTGGAAGAAATTGTCGCACTACGCCCACATGTTGAATTGCTGAGAACCGCCCAAGGTTCACTCGGAGCACAACTGGCACACGACCAGCAACCCGGTCTTATTTTCCTGGATTTACACCTGCCGGATATGAGTGGGCAAAGTGTGCTCACGCGTTTAAAATCCGATGACCAGACCAGGAACACGCCCATATTCATCCTGACGGCGGATGCCACAGAGAAAAGCAAGGCAGAACTATTGGAACAAGGGGCAACCAAATACCTCATCAAGCCAATTGATATCGAAGGTTTTCTATCGATTCTTGACGAATACTGCCCAGCCCCATAGCCATTTACCCGGCCGGTTCCACAAGACCATGTGACCTCCTCGCGCGGATCAATGTTGGAAGTGCAAGCCAAACTCAATATTTTGCATTGATAGATACTTGGGTGGGCTGTTACTTTTTGAGGTCGTCACCCGCAACTCATTGCGTCCAAAAACGCCGTATTGCGGGACGCCCGCCTTTGCCGGGTGTGTCCATTTTGCAAGACAAACAAAACAACTGAAACGATCAGAAAGAAAATTGTATGAGCAACGTTAGTCCAAAGCTCCACAACGCGATGTGGCCAGGTCTCGTCGGAAAAGGAACCGATGAAGGGCAGGAACCACCCATCAGCCTCGAAAAAATGCTCGATCTCACGGCCAGCGCCGAGGTCAACGGGCAAAAATTTGAAGGCATCGACTATTTCCTGTTTTTGCCTCATACCAATCCGGAAGCCAGTGACGACGAACTCAAGAAGATCGCCGATCTGATTGCCGGCAAAGGTTTTTCAGTGGGTTCGCTGGTGGCTCCGGTCTGGCCGGGCACTGTGGGTGATTCCGCCATGGGCACCGACGAACAGCAGGAAAAATTCCTTAGCGCTGTCAAAATGGCGTGTCGGATCGCCAAAGTTTTCAACGATCATGGAGTGCGTAAATATGGAGTCATCCGCATCGACTCCGCCGAATTTGGTGTCGAAAAATGGCGCGAAAACCCCGGCGCCAACACCGCCCGCATTGTAGAAACATTCAAAAAAGCAGCCCAAATCGCCGCCGACCACGGTGAGCGCCTGGCCGCTGAAGGCGAAATCTGCTGGGCAGGCATGCATTCATGGAAAGACATGCTTGATGTCCTGGAAGGTGTCGGAATGCCTGAGGCACTTGGATTCCAGGCCGACCTGGCTCACACTTATCTGTATACCCTCGGCTACAACGCGCCTGAACACGCCCTCATCAAGGAAGGCTATTCCGAAGATGAATTCTGGGCCGCCTATGAGCAAATGACCGATAAATTGCGCCCATGGACCATCGATTTCCATGTTGCACAAAACGATGGCGAAGTACACGGCGCAGGTTCACACGACAAAACCGGCAAACACTGCCCCGCCGACGATCCAAACGGCAAGCTGGATATCACCCGTTGCTCGGGCTACTGGTTGAAAGATTTCGAAAGCCGTGGCATCAAACATATTTGCTGGGACGGATGCATGTTCCCGAACGCCACACTCGAAAACCCCGCCACCTGGAACACCATTCTCGATGCCATGATCAAAGTGCGCGACGCACATGGCAAATAAGGATTCCAACAGCCTAAACAGAACTTTAAGGACATAAGAAAATGAGTGACAAAAAACCATTGAACATCGGATTGGTGGGTTACGGATTTATGGGCCGCACCCATTCCAACGGATACAAACGCGTCAACGACTTCTTTGGAGACATCGGATATCGTCCCGTATTGAAAGCCATCTGCGGACGCACCGAAGCCAAGGCCAGGGAATTCGCCGACCAATGGGGCTATGAGTCTGTCGAAACCGATTGGAAAGCTCTGGTCCAGCGTGAGGACATCGATGCCATCGATATCTGCACCCCCAATGACACCCACGCAGAAATCGCCATCGCAGCGGCTGAAGCTGGGAAAATGATCCTTTGCGAAAAACCATTGGCACGCACCGCTGAAGAATCACTTCCGATGGTCGAGGCAGTCGAAAAGGCGGGAGTCGCCAACACCGTATGGTACAACTACCGCCGCATCCCGGCCGTTACCCTGGCCAAGCAGATTATTGACTCCGGTAAGTTGGGTAAGATTTTTCATTACCGTGCCAACTTCCTGCAGGACTGGACCATCAATGCCGACCTGCCACAAGGTGGTGCAGCCCTCTGGCGTCTCGATGCCCAGGCAGCCGGTTCCGGTGTGACCGGAGACCTTCTGGCCCACTGTATCGATACTGCCATTTGGTTGAACGGTGGTATCAAGGATGTATCCGCCATGACCGAAACCTTCATCAAGGAACGTGTCCATCAGGAAACAGGGCAAAAACAGGCTGTCACCATTGATGACGCCTGTGTCTTCCACTGCCACTTCAACAACGGCTCACTTGGATTGTTCGAATCCACGCGTTATGCACGCGGACACAAAGCGCTGTACACCCTGGAAATCAACGGTGAAAACGCATCCATCCGCTGGGATCTGCATGATCTGAACCGATTGGAGTATTTCGATTACTCTGACGAAGGCATTGTCCGCGGCTGGCGCAGCATTCATGTCTCGGACGGCGACCAACCCTACATGGGCAATTGGTGGGTCCCCGGTCTGTGTATCGGCTACGAACACACCTTCGTGCACCAGGTGGCAGACTTCCTGCGCAGCCTCGAAAAAGGCGAGCCCTGTGCCCCAACCTTCCGCGATGCCCTCGAAACGGCCAAAGTTTGTGACGCCGTTTTGAACTCCGCCAAGAACAGAAAGTGGGAAGAAATTTCCTGACCTTTGAATACTTTGAACAACAGATCGTCTATTAGAAATTAGATGCGTATGATGAAAAGAATCCTAAGTACAATGGCAGCCGCAGCCATGCTATGCGGCTTGAACGTTTATGCAGCCGATGAGGTGGACACCAGCAAACTGCCACCTGCATCCGACAAAAAAGTCGACTTCGTCAAGGACTTGAAGCCTTTGTTCGAAAAAGCCTGCTTCAATTGCCACGGAGTCAAGCCCCGCGCAAAAGGCAAATATTTCATGAACGATCGTGAAAAAACCATTGCCGGTGGAAGCAGCGACGAAAAAGCCATCATTGTTGGCAAAAGCGACAAGAGTCCGTTTGTTCACTACATCGCCGACCTGGTGGAAGAAATGGAAATGCCCCCGGTCGACAAACGCGAAAAATACGCCAAGCTGACCAAGGCACAAATCGGCCTGGTCCGTGCCTGGATCGACCAAGGCGCCAAATGGCCTGAAGGCGTTGAATTGAAAGCCGCTGAATAAGCGATTGCAGCAATCTCATTCACACAAGCGCCACCTCGTTGATCGGGGTGGCGCTTTTTGGTTCTACCGATCCAAGGTCCAGTTCAAATAACCCGCTTCATCAAACCACTGGATTTCATCGGTGAGTGATTCCCGTAAAGGGCGAAACCGAACCCCCAATTCCTTCACGGCTTTTGCATTGTCAAAAAGCATCGGTGAAGCGGCCAATCTCACACCCGTAATCGGAGCGGCCGGCGGTTTCCCCGTGATGTTTGCCCAGGCTTCACTCACGTAACTGAATCCAAGCGCCAACCAATAAGGCACTTGTTTCCTGGGCATGGGACGCCCACTAACTGCTTCCAATTCCTTTAGAAGAACACTCAGGTTCAGGTTGGTTCCCCCAAGGATATATCGCTCACCAACCTTTCCTTTTTCATCCGCAGCCAAGTGACCGGAAGCCACGTCTCGGGCATCAACCATGTTCATGTGGGTTTCCAGATAGGCCCCATACTTTCCATTGAGGTACCCGAGCAACATGCGGGACGGAGGCGTCAAGGTGGCGTCCCCGGGACCGATAGGAACGGTGGGATTCACCACCACCACCGGCACCCCACGGGCGGCGGCGGCCAATGCTTCCTGCTCGGCCAGGAATTTGGCCCGACAGTAATCGCCGGGCATGTCCTCGAGGGTTAATTGCACCGATTCATTGGTGGGTTCATTTCCACCTTTTCGGCGAAAACTTTTGAGAATGGATTCGGTGGAACAATGCACGATGCGATCCACCCCCTCTCGTTCTGCCTCTTGAAACACGTAACGCGCACCCATCTGATTGACCGCATAAAAATCGCTCTTTCGATGCGCCCACAAGCCAGCTTTAGCCGCCAAATGAAACACTCGTTTGACTCCACCCATGGCGGATCTTACGGCATCTTGTTCGGTAATGTTTCCCAGAACATATTCGACGTCCAATTGCGGTTTCGCCGGTTTCTGCAGATCCAGCACACGGACCCGATCCCCCCGTTTCACCAAGGCGTTGACAACGTGTTGCCCGATGAATCCCGCGCCTCCGGTTACCAAAGTCACTTCACTCATCTCCTGCTCCTTTACGAATGACGGGGATATCGTAGTTCCAACGATCAACAAACCGCCCCCAATGCTTCTGCACCAGATCGACCGTTTCGGGTGTATATTCAAAACGGTTTTTCTGATAACGCTTCACGGATTCCAGATAAGTCTGAAAATGGAGTTTGTCTTTTTTAAAATCTCCCAGTCGGATCTGATCGTAAATCTGCTCGATCGCCTGCATGGGATGCTGATCAAGGGTGTCATACCCAAGTTCAATGAACTGGTCGGAAGGCAAATCCTTCGTCTCGCTCACCAGGCGATCCATGATCTTGGGATAATGCTCCAGAACGAGCTTGGGAATGGAAAGATGATCATATGGCTGGAAAGCCAACTCCCGAAAAAGATTCCGATAAAAATTCATCATCGATTCGAAAACCCGAAATGGATTCCTGTGAATATGAATGAATTTGGCATCCGGATACATCTCCCGCAACAAGGCCACTCGAGCGGTGTATACAGGATTCTTGACCAGGATCGCCCTGCCCTCATTGAGCAAGGAAAGTTTGTTCATGAAATACAGGAACGTTTTCTTCCATCTCTCAACTTCTGTTTTATTCCCCTGATCAAAGTAAACGCCTTGGCGAAAGTAGGCATGAAAATGCCTGGGAAAATAAAGCCCGTGATAGAATGAAACATCAATCATGTTTGCCAGGGCAATTTCGTCCTCTTGCGGCGAGTCATGTTGAACGGGAACATTGTCAATGAACCTCTCGGACGGGAGGGTCTTGATCAACCAGGGTTCCATCCATCGACCGAGCAACAGCATGTTCCAGGGGATACCCGTCGCGATCGGGGGCAGGTAGCCGAAAGAAGGTGATTTGGACAGGATGTTGTAGAGGTGAGTCGTCCCACTGCGCCAGTGACCAAGAATGAAGACCGGAGGAGCGGATGAACGCTTTTCCCTGGAAATGGATTCCACATAAACCCGTTCCATCCAATCAAAAGGCAACCGCCCCAAAGCAGCCCCCAAGATCATCCCCAAATCTGCAAGACGATCCATCTGTATGCCACCACTGCGACGAAAAACACGCCACAGGGTTTTGAAATCCGCTCCACAAAGAGGATGGGTTGCCAATTTCCGATGCCTGACTTTCTTCTGATGCTCCACGTGCTTCTGACCTGTTGCCCCTCAAAAGAAAGGAAATCCCACCATTTTACAACCGTAATCATCCCCTGACATGCGGGATCATGCACACGTTACCAAGGTGTTTCGGCATAAACCTGCTTGCTCGACACTTCACAAAGTTTTAATCTCTGGCCATGGCAAAGGTTTTGTTGGTAGACGATGAAGTTACCATGGTGCAATTGGTGGCCGATTCATTGCGCAGTTGGGGGCATGAAGTGCACCCCTTCTCAAATGGACCGGCGGCTCTTGGAGCGCTGGAAGAGCTACAACCGGAAATAATTATCACCGATTTGTATCTGGACAAAACGCGTGCTTTTGGTCTGGACCTGCTCAAGCACACCAAAAAGAACCTTCCATCGGCCGTCGTCATTGTGATCACGGGATTTGGCTCCATCGAAACAGCGGTGGAAGCCATGAAGCATGGAGCCTTCGATTATCTGGAAAAACCCTTCAAGCTGGACGAACTCAAATTGAGTGTGGACCGGGCGCTTTCCTACAACGAGGCGGTTTCCGAAAACGCCTACCTGCGCAAACAACTCAAAAAGAAATACCAGTTCAGCCAGATCATCGGCACGTCTCCAAAAATGCAGGACGTATTCAAGATGATCGAACGTGTTTCCGACACGGAAAGCACCGTTTTGGTCCTCGGCGAAAGTGGAACAGGAAAAGAACTCGTCGCCAAAGCCTTGCATTTCAACAGCCGACGACGCACCAGCCCCTTTATCCCGATCAATTGTAGCGCGTTGCCCGAAAACCTTCTGGAATCCGAACTGTTCGGGCACCGCAAAGGCGCCTTCACCGGGGCTTTGCAGGATAAAAAAGGACTCTTTGAAGAAGCCGACGGTGGCACCATTTTCCTGGATGAAATCGGCACCATGCCCCCCACCCTGCAGAGCAGATTGTTACGCGTGCTCCAGGAAAAGGAAGTGCGACGCGTTGGGGAGAACACCCCGGTCCAGGTGAATGTCCGCGTCCTGGCCGCCACCAACGAGGAACTGGAAGAACGCATCAAACAGGGAGAATTTCGCGAAGATCTCTATTACCGACTCAATGTCATCCCAATCCATCTGCCCGCACTCCGGGAACGATTGGACGACATCCCTCTGCTTGTGGCCCATTTCCTGAAAGACAAAGTCCATCCGCGCACCGGAAAACTTTTTCAAGTAAGCAAAGTATGTATGGATGCCCTTGGAGCTCACGCATGGCCGGGGAACGTGCGAGAGCTTCAAAACGTCGTCGAACGTGCCTGCGCGCTGAGCGAATCCCATGTCATCCGGCGTCAGGACCTCCCATCCCACATCGAAAAACTGGTGGAAGCGGATGACACAGGTGTGGAAACAGGATTCATCGAAAAAGCCGACGAAACCGAGGTTTCCCAAAACGTCTTTCCTCTTGAACGCGAAAATGACTCAGGCATCCCGGCTGAAGGCCAGGATCTGGCAGCCATTTCCGCAAACGGACCGCTGAAACCATTGAAACAATTCCTGCGCGACCAGGAAGTGGCCTATCTCAACCGGGTCATGACTCATACCGGCGGCGACAAAGAAGAGGCATCGAAGATCCTGGAAGTGTCTCTTGCGACGCTTTACCGCAAATTATCTGAAGAGGAAAACTAGAAAACCGGTCGATCGCCATGCCCCCTTACCGGTCCATTCCGCCCGTTTTCACGCGCCATGACATCGTTCAACATAGCGTCACAATTGGATTCACAGTTGTCCCTCAACCAGGTGACCATCCCCGATCTCTGGCAGCAGGACGCCGTGACGGCGCTGCGTGAAGGCAAGGACGTCGTCGTACATGCCCCAACGGGCGCCGGGAAGACGCTCATTTTTGAGCTCTGGTCCAATCAGGGAAAACTCAAGAAAGGCCAGGCCATTTACACGGTTCCAACCAGAGCCCTGGCCAACGATAAACTGGCGGAATGGCGTTCCAAAGGATGGAACGTCGGCATTGCCACAGGAGATTTATCCGAAAACCTCGAAGCCCCCATTCTGGTAGCCACGCTCGAGACTCAGAAAAACCGTCTGATCCGGGGGGACGGCCCCAAGTTGCTGGTGGTCGATGAATACCAGATGCTCGGGGATCAGGACCGTGGACTGAACTATGAATTGGCGTTGGCTCTGGCCCCACAGCAAACCCAACTGCTCCTGCTCAGCGGGAGTGTGGCCAACCCTCAGCACATTGTCGATTGGCTGAAACGGCTTGAACGCAAAGCCGTCCTGGTCGAACACCATGTGCGTCCCGTTCCGCTGGAAGAGATGGCCCCCATGCACCTCGGCTACCACATCCCAAAAGGAATCCGGTCTTTTTGGGGCAAATTCCTGGCAAAAAGTCTGGCCGAAGGACTGGGCCCTGTCCTGATGTTTGCTCCGCGCCGAAAGGCGGCCGAAAAACTCGCCATGGAGCTGGCCATACAGCTCCCCACACCCAATCCGCTCACCCTGACCGAAGATCAAAAACATCTGGTGGGCGATCGCATGGCCAAAATGCTCTCCAACCGCATCGCCTACCATCATAGCGGCCTCAGCTACGCGGCCAGAGCAGGCGTAATCGAACCCCTGGCCAAAGCGGGTCAACTCAGGGTGGTGGTAGCTACCATGGGTTTGGCGGCGGGGATTAATTTTTCCTTGAGAAGTGTCGCCCTGGTGGATGATTCGTATCGGCGCGATTACCAGGAATTCCCCATTCAACCCGACGAAATGCTTCAAATGTTCGGCCGAGCCGGCCGCAGGGGGATCGATGAAATCGGATATGTTCTGGTCGGTGGCAATTCAGTCCGTCTCAGAGACGCTCACTCGGCAAAGCTGACACGAAGCGGCATGGTGGACTGGAACGCACTGCTCACCATCATGCACGCCGCATCGCTTCAGGGAAAAGATCCATACGCTGAAGCCGTACGTGTGCAGGAACGTTTGTTTACCACCAGACCCATCTTTCTTGGCGTGGAAAATGCCATGAAGTATCCGGACACACCCTGCAACCTGGGAACCGATGCCGAACGCGCCCGTTACGTCAAAAAGAAAATTCGCCAGATCCTCAACAGCGAAAGTGAATGGGATTATGATCCCACCGTTCAGGAGGTCCCCCTCGAACGTATCCTTGTCCCCATTTACCAGAATGCACAGGGTGACCATGTGCGATGGTGGAAACTCAGGGATCCTGCAAAGAAAATGGATGGCTGGAAATTATCTCACCTCCAGCCAGCTTTGACCATTCCAGAGCTGGTCGGAGAAATTGGTCATGGACGCCCATGCGTTCTGGACGATTCAGGAAAATGGAAAATCTACGGTAAAGCCCTGGCTGTAGCTGACCGAATGCACAACGGAAAAATTATCCTGACAAAATGGGTCAGGCGCCTGACAGGCTGGAGAGGACGCCAGGTTTCCGATGGGCAATGGCAACAGCGCATCCAACCTTTGATCCGAAAACGCATGTCTCAAAAGGGCGTGGATGTGGTTCGCTTCCTGGAACAAAAATACGCCATTACCGTCCACCTGAACTATGGCAAGCAATCCCTGAACGTGCCCGTCGATCGCCATGGCGTCCCTCTGTGGAGCGCGGCGGTGCGCAAAGTGGCACCATCAGCCTGTAACGAGTGTAACCTGGTAGAGACGTGCCGTTCCCTATCAGCCAAGACCGGCACAGCCATGCTTTGGAGGCGTTTAAACTTGATCGATGCCCAAGGTGTTCCGACTCGCCGGGGGCGCATCGTCAGTTTTTATACCCACGGAGACGGGTTGGCCATAGCCGCCGCCCTCGAAGATAAAAGTTATCCGCTGGACGAACTGATTTATGACATCGCCGACCTGCATGCCGGCCATCGATTCAGTCGGGACGAACACCGCTGGGGTGGTCGCATGGCCATGGTCTGCCACGACATGTACGGTTTCCAAAACATCCCCGGCTATCTCGAAAACGGCATCCCCACCCAATACGGTTATGGAGCGGAAACCATCGTCATGGACGTTCACAAAACTGAAGTCAACAAGTTCAAATGGGTGACCGACTTTCTGGGAGCAGGTGATATTGACCGCATCATCATCGAATGGCGCAGCCTTCTTCGCCAAACGGTTCACTCCCCTGCTCTCGAATGGGATCGTTGGCTGGATTTTCAGGAACTTGCCCGAAAAACATTGGACGAAACGGTTTCCCCCACACTCACCGAATTACCAGAACTTGAATACAATCAGAAACAACGAGTGGATCACGCTTTGAAATTGAGATAGGCGCCTCTCAAGGTCCAGGCGACTTGAAACCACATCAAGTATGCACAAGTTTGAACACGATGGATTCAAAAGAATCGCTTAGCCCAACAAACAATCCTCGGTTACCAACTCAGCATCCACTTTTGTTGCAGAGTTGGATGGGAGATGGCTCTTCTTTTTATTGCGGATGGAGACATTGATTTCCATATCCCCTTTTCCAGTCGAATGGGCTTGCTCAGCCATCCCGAATACGGGCAAAAGGTTGTATATCGTCTCACTTAAAAAAGTGTTCACTCCCTTTTCAATTTCAGCATCGCCTTTACTTAGCTCACATAAATGTTTCAGGTGATGCTTCAGCGCAATCACGTGATGCTTGATGTGCTCCACATGAGTCAATGGCGTCCCACATTGGAGAACAATTTTCGAATCGGTCGCCCTAGAGTAGGCTTTGATTTCCGCCAACTTCAGTGATTCATCGGAACCACTTTCAATCTTTGAAATGGCGGATTGGGTAACCCCCATTTTCTCCGCCAACTGAGCCTGGGTCATGTTGGCTTCTTTTCGAATTTGAACCAGTGTATCGGTCACGATGCTCTTTCTCTCAAGCGCTTCCAATTCAGCACGCTCTTCTCCAGTAAAATAGTTGGATTCGAAAAAGTCTTCGATGCTATCAAATTTAGCCTCAGAAATGTCGCTTTTGGTTTTATTTGGATTTCTTTTCATGTTTTTGACCAGAAGCTGTTACTTACGCTTCAATTCACTAATGTGTTTTTTGGATGTTTGAATGTCCTTTTGCTGACTCTGTTTGTTCCCAATCGTCAGAAGGAAAACAGTGTCATTTCTTATTCTGACGTGAATATACAATCGAGTCTCTGCAAGTGACCCCAACTTTTTATCGGCTGAGGATTGGCCGATTGCCACAACCCCGTTTCCTTCCGGATGCAGGTAGCCAGCCCTGAATGATTTAATGTCCGACAAGCCTTCAATGGCTTTGATGTATCTTCTCAAATTTTGAAAAAGAACGGATACCTCCTTTGGATATCTCTTTCGAAATGATTTTAATTTTTCATTAAATCCTTCAACCGGCTCTATTGTCATGTGTCAGCCTCAGTTCATAATATTCCAATTTGGAATATCGTCAATTTTTATTTTCACTTTTTTCTGCTTTCTTTCCTCCGAATCCCCAGAAGCACCCTCTTCAAGGCTTTCTATTTGCCTTTGTCAAAATGAAGAAATGTTCCACGCATCCCATACGTATAAACAACCTTACAATATCGACCTCCAAATCATCCACCTGCATATCTATCATTCTGGATCGTCAGGACTGACAACTCTGAAAAACCGTGTTCCGACGGTCTCCTCGATATCGATATCAATTCTTATCGAATCCGATGCTCCCAAATCACCGTTTTGCCATGCTTCCCAGTGGATCAGATCACTTGAAATCTCAATGATGAATGGTTGGTCAATGCCTCCTTTTAACAACAGCTGAACATTTGAAGCACCTCCACCTTGTTCGGATTGGATGGATAATCCAACAGGCTCTGTGTGTGTTGGTCGTGGCGGCGGAACATCCTCCACAACCAATATCGCTTCTGAGGGATAACCCAGTTGGTAATCATCCCCGGGTTTCAAAGCCAGTTGGAGAATTTCCGCGTCTTCTTCGGCGGAATCCGAAATGGTTGACATCTGAATCAGTCCTTCGAATTCTCCCTCGGGAATTAACACCGGCCCCGTTCCCTGCAGAATATGTAAATCTTTTCCCAATTCAATGGATCCCGAGATTTCAAACTCCACCCAAGTTTCACTTTCATCACCTTTGCGTCGCAAATTCAAGTCACGGCTGCGTGGCATGGACTCGGATAGTATGGAACGGATGGCCCGAACAGGATCTTCCAGGGCGGGAGCGGAATCCGGTAACTCAAGTGGATCCGGACGATATGTCCAATAAATAACCGGCTTGTCGCTTCCGATAACAACATCCTCAAAAGCCGTGGATACAAGCACATGATCCAACAACATGCGTCCGACACCTCCGGAGACACTGCCGGGTTGACGAATGGCCAGAGAACTCAACTGACTGGACGTTGCTTCATCAATGGCCGCTACGGATATATCTGTTTCACCAATCGGATTCACCCATAATGTTGTCAGCACATCAAGTGGTCGGTAAGCCATGACAATCCTCAAGCGGGAGGGTGCTTCAAACACTTCCGGATACCAGGCATCCGCAGTTGAACTGCCATTGGAAATCCCCAACTCAAACTTCTCCTCACCCTCGACCGCGTTTCGAACAAACAAACGACCGCGATAGCTGGAAGAGTTTCCCCCACGCACATGCAACCAATAAGTTCCGGCTCCTTCAGGCGCTTTCGCAAAAAACACATCCATTCCCACATACAAAACTTCCGGCATGTTGGGATCATCTCTTTCAGGAATGGGAATCGGCAAATACACATCTTCACCTTGAACTTCATTGACGTCCAATTGTCCTGCAAACGTAATGATCTCGTTTTCATCACCGCTGGCATGTTGCCACCTCCCGGCAGAAACCTCGGTCAATGATCCGTCCGGATAATCAAATGTCTCCTCCAGAACAATCCCTGAAAAATCGTCGCTCTGAATCACCAGCTCAACCACACCTGCCGCAATTTGATAAGCGGGATCATCCACCACGGATAGCATCAGGCTTTCGGCAGGTTCGGTCAGATCGTCGTCCAATAACTCAACCGTCAACTCCAAACGCGCCTGCCCGGGTTCAAACACTGGCGAAAGAGGAAAGGACAATTCAAAATCCATTCCTCTCTCGGCAGTGCCACCCAGTCCCAGCTGAACCGTGAGCGGAACTTGAAGGTCTCCATCACGCTCCAAAACAATCATCCAATCCGAGTCCACACCTTCCCTTGCTTCAAACAACTGGCTGGTAAGGTGTATGGTCGTCAAATCGTCGTCTGTAATATTCCATTCAACACCTAAGCCGCCTGAAACATCGAACGCATCCGACTCCTCAATGGTCATGACAAGCGTCTCGGCCCCTTCCTTCTTATCATCATCCAGTATCTCCAATGTGATATCAACTCGGTCCTGGTTCGGATCAAAATGAATTCGATCCACCTGCCCGGTATAGTCTTCCCCAAAGACAGCAGTGCCAGACCACCCTATGCCAACATCAAGAGCTTCCTCCATCACGCCCTCCCGTTGAATGATTACCAGGAGGGAAGATCCCCCCCTTTCGGGGAGGATTTCCATGTTGTTATTGATTCTGATCACTGGTTTTTCCGGGACAACGAGAGCTGTCAAATCACCAAACGCAGTGGTGATCTTGAGCTCATCGATTTGAATGTACCCGATGCCGGAAGCTTGCCGAAAGGCAAACTGATCAATGGTTCTCACCGACGCATCATCTCCAGCGACCAAGGTCAGATCATCTTCCGAAACAGGATCAATGCCCAATCGGGTGGCAGCAGTGGATGGTTGGTAACTCATCACAATCCGATAGCTTTGGTTCAATTCCAGAGCTTGATCCAGCATGGTGGAATCGGCAAAACTGGAACCACCCTTGCTGATCCCCAGCCTGAAACCTTCGCCGTCTTCGGAGGCCGCGATGAACAAACGTCCTCGAAACGTTGCGGAACTACCTCCTCGAAAGTGAGCAAAGTAGCCCCCTCCGCTGGAAGGTTTATCCGTGACTGTCAGAGTGAAGGATGCGTAAAGCGTCGCCTCGCTTTCAGCATCAAAGGATTGATCGGCAAGCAATATCCCGACATCTTCCGAAGCTGAGGCAGCGACCATCAACTGCCCGTCCTGCACCATCAGATCGCCCTCGGTCCCACTTCGGTGTTCCCAAAGGCTGCCCTCGGCGGAAACCACAGGGCCGTCCTGATGATTGAAGTTTTGATCGACCAACGTGTCCGCTCTCATTGAAAGTGAGAGTACGAAGATCGCGCAAGTGATGCCCGAAAGGACACCCTGATACCGTATACTTTTGTTTTGTTTCATGTCTGTTTTTTATTGATGTAATGTTGACTGATAACAGTGCTCAAGAAATTGAGCACGATATAATCGTGCATTCATCAACATGTTGCGCAACACAAAACAGGTCATAAAACAAGACATTTACACCTAAAACACGACACGTGAGTACTTTTATTTCACATTTGTGTCATGGGTGGTGAAAAAGGGAGCAAAAATGAACTGGAAAACAATCGGGTGAATTTCACCCCAAAACTGCCTTGCCAATCGAGGTTGTGTTAATTGACAGCGGAAGCGTTCTGAGCAGCATCAAGAGATTTGTAATGCTCCAGAAAACGGACGCGTTGCGTCTCCAGTTGTTCCAGCTGATGGGTGGTTTTTTTGATGACGCTGGAAGCCCTTGTGGCCAGTTGACCGCGTCGATCGGGGGCATATCCCACATCATCCATCATGGAATCAAAGGACTGAAACAAATCCAGATAGGATTCGATCAATGGCATGACTTCAAAATTCGATTGCGCTTTCAGAAGCTGCAGTTGTTGAATCAGGTGCTTGGTTTGAGCCTCACGCTCTTCTTCGCTCCATTGCGCGATGACATCTTTGATGGCAAATGTCTGCCACTGCGGCAGGTCATTTTCCAAAACGGCCATTTTGGCCGGCGGGTTGAGTATCCTCCCCAATTCCTCCAGACTACGCTCCATGCTCCATCGGCGTTTGTCATTGTACTGAGTGATGGATGCGGTCAGCACCGCCCACCACTTTTCAAGGCTGAGCATGTTGGGAAAGGAGGATTGATAGGCCTGGTGAAAAGCAGTCTGCCAATTGAAAAACCGGGGCAGCATTTCGATGAACCGGTGCATGGAGGGTTTGCCATCCGGCATCAGGCTTAATTCACGAAACAACAAGTGCGCGCAGTGTCGAAAGTTGATGGTTCGCACATATTGCTCTTCGGATGAGAATATCTGCTCGGCACTGAGTGGATCATTGTTTTGAAGGAATTGCTTGGCCTGAAAGGTGGACTCCCGTTTGTAAAACCAGGGTGTGGGCTTGCCTAACTTACCACTCGGCACTCCAACCTCCACCATGTCATCCACGGTTAATGAGGGGTCCATGATCGCGGAATGCAGCACAAACTGCCGCAATCCCTCAATCAACCATGCAGGGGGATTGCACATCACTTCAGGGGATGGACGATTGACCATCTCCAGCAATAACACATGAACAAGGTTCCGCAGCCAGATGTCTTCCGAAATTTTAGGCTTCAGGACCACTTGGAATCCCCAGCCATTGGCATATCGCGTGGGAACCGTGATGAAAGGTTCCTTGGATCGGTTATTGGAACTAATGGTAAACCTGATTTTGTTGCGCCAGCTGTCCTGCACACCCAAGGCCTGAAGCATCATGTCTTTGATCTGCTCGGCATTGAGGGCAACCAAATCGGGAGTCAATGCAATCAAGCCATTGTTTTTCTCAACCCCATTCAAATTGGAGGGTTCAAACACCTCCCCTTCCCAAACGACCACAAACTGCTCACTCTTGCTGATCAATGTTCCCGCCTTGGCATGCTGAGCCCCGGCGAAGAACCAGAATCCGGCGAACAAAAGACTCAACCGCCAGCACGACACCGCACTTTGGAAAGGATTTGGCATGACTAATTACCAGCACACATCGTTCCAAATAGACACAAAAGCATCAGGAAGAGCTCTTTGCCTTGGATTTTTTGGGTTTGTCGCTGGATTTGGACTTGGCCGACTTCGCGGGACTGGGCTTATCACTCTTGGCCCCAGCTTTGTAACTCTCACTGCGGTAATCCGTAATATAAAAACCACTCCCCTTGAAGATAAGTCCGGCGCCAGCACCAATGGCCCGGTGCACTTTTCCCTTGCCCCAGCGCTTTTTCTGGCAAACGTCTTTGGGACAGGTGGTTAAGGCGTCATCTTTCATGGATTGAAACTGTTCAAACTCCAATCCGCACTTCTCACATTGATATTCGTATGTTGGCATAATGATGCAAATTCCATCGATTCTTCTGCATAACCCGGTTCAGAAGCGCCGATCAGCATAGCAAAAAACGAATTCGATCGAAAACTTCAAGCAAATTCCGACGCATTTTGCTTTGCAAAGCCGCGTATGACAAGTAGGGATGATGCCTTTGCTGTGAACGAACCGGACCAAAATAAAAAGAGATTCTATAAGAAATCCACCTTTGTCACGCACCTGCCCGAGCGCTACCTGTACAGCCCGTCTCATGGTTGGGTGTGTGAGATCGAGGAAGGTCTTTGGCGTGTGGGATTGACCAAGTTCGCAACTCGTATGCTGGGTGACATGGTGGATCAGGATTTTGAGGTCAAATCAGGCGATCCAGTCCAGTTTGGTCAAATCATCGGATGGATGGAGGGATTCAAGGCCATTTCAGACCTTTATGCACTGGTGGATGGAACTTTTGATCAGGTGAATCCTTCATTGCAAACAGATCTGACTGCCATCACAAAGGATCCCTATGCAACAGGATGGCTCTACCAGGCACGCGGTAAGGTCGATCCTCGCTGCATGCCGGTGAGCGAATACACGGATCTACTGGACGCCACGATCGACAAAATCCTCGAACAGCAAAAACAGGAAGCCGAGGAATCCTGAAATGCCCGGATATTGACCATCTTCTAACACCAATTGCCCTGAGCAAGTTCCCACTTGATTTCGTACCGTATAGACCACATTGTATCCACACGTTTCTTGCTCCGAAAATCGCAAGAAAAACCCATACTTTTACATAGGTGATGCAATTGAAAATCAAGGCTTTGATCCCCATCAAACAGGCAACCACTTGGCTCATGAGCGGATGTGCCGTCACAATGCTCCTTACCAGCTGTTCGCAGGAGCCAGCCATCGAAGTTCACACGATCCCCAAAAAGGAAGCCTACCAACTCCCTTCCAACTGGACAAAAACCGAGAGCACAAGCGCCATGCGACTGGCTA
>Ga0255764_10000642_pt1 | contig 30712 bp, 27 predicted proteins | sample 071ome_30_FD_179964 | JGI IMG/M metagenome (GOLD analysis project Ga0255764, IMG submission 179964) | Coastal salt marsh microbial communities from the Groves Creek Marsh, Skidaway Island, Georgia - 071406AT metaG (version 2) | ecosystem: Environmental > Aquatic > Marine > Intertidal zone >... | reverse complement strand
GAGGAGTAATTCAACAGGTGTAAGGAACGACAAGCCTCATGAAGTTGCTTTCACTCGTCGTACCAAGAGGGATTCAATGATCATCGCTCCAAGCGTTCTGACTGCAGATTTGTCATCGCTTGGTTCAGCATGCCAAGAAGCAATTAATGCAGGTCTTCATTGGCTCCATCTTGACATCATGGATGGAAATTTTGTACCAAATCTTACCTTTGGACCTCCTGTCATCAAGAGACTCCGAGAGCATTTGGGTTCAGATCCAGTCTTCGATGCTCACCTCATGATCGAAAATGCCGAGGAGGCATACATGCAATATATCGATGCAGGTTGTAATCATCTTACTGTTCACGTTGAGGCAGTCAAGCATCTTCATCGTTTAGTGCATGCCATCCGTGACGCTGGTGCCACCGTTGGTGTCGTTCTCAATCCGGCTACGCCAATTGATTCAATTCGAGATATCCTTCCTGATTTGGACCTCGTTCTCATCATGAGTGTCAACCCTGGATTCGGTGGGCAGTCGTTCATTCCCACAGTGGAAGGAAAGATTCGTACGCTTCGTACGTGGGTTGATGAACAAGTCTCCAACGGAGGTAGGGCAGTCCAAATTCAAGTTGATGGTGGAGTTAAAGCACATAATATCGCTATGATACAAGAATGGGGTGCTACGAATTGTGTGGTTGGTTCTGGTTTGTTTAATTCCAATGCGACTGTAAAAGAAAACCTCCAAGAAATCCTCAACGCACTCGGTTGAGGTGGCAAAGAATGAACATTCTCGTCGTCACTTTACTGTATCCCCTCCAAGAAAATCCAAGCCGAGGCCTCTTTGTGGCCCAACACATTTCGGATTTGGAAAAAAATGGGCATTCAGTTCAGATTGTCAATCCGTTGCCACGAATGATTCGATATGCTGAAACAAGCAGGTCAACGCTCAAAGGTGTTGCAAGAACACCGAAGAAATTCAATACACATCGAAACGTCATTTTCAGTCCAAAATTTTTTGATTTTCCCGACCATCCTTTCCCACGTTTCACCCTACGAAGCGTTCGAAAGAAGTCGTCATGGGTTCGCAAGAACCTCGGAGAATGGAAGCCAGACCTCATCATCTGCCACACATTGTTTCCATGTGCGGCTTTAGCATCGAAACTCGCCCGTAAATATGGCGTACCATGGGTAGGCGTTGTCCATGGGCACGATTTTGACGTGGGCCTATCCCATGAATCCACTGGGCCTCACATCCGAAGGTTAGCCAATGATGCGTCGGCTCTTGTGTGTGTTTCGAAGCGTTTGAAAGACGTGGCAAAAAAAGAGAATGTGAATTCAAATGTCTACCATATTCCCTGTCGAACCGAAGTTGGAAATGACTGGGCAAGACCGATGAAGCCATGGAAAGGACGATGGCGAAAGGAAGCACTGGACATCCTCTTTGCAGCAGACCCTCGGCGACCGGAAAAAAACTACTATCTCACTCTGCAAACCGGTGAAGAATTGGAACGGCGCGGCTGGAAAGTGGGCATAACCAAACTCCAACATCAACCTCACGACGTTGTTCTCGATCGCATGATGACTGCAGATGTGACATTGGTCACTTCTACTCGGGAATCAGGGCCAATAACAGCTCGAGAATCTATTTTGTGTGGTACACCCGTCATCGGCGTCGATGTAGGGGATATGGGTATGTATTTGCCAAAACAATGGATTCGACGTGCAGACCCAATCGATTTAGCAGACGGGGTTGAAGACGCACTACAACACGGTTGGCAGGGGATTGAACCGAAAGAACAACTCAAGTTTTGTTCAGAAGGTGAAGTCATGAAAGCGTGGTCTTCACTGCTTGAACAGCTTTTGGAATAAACAAAAACAATGGTAAACCGAAGACCCAAATGAGTGTTGACGAAAGCAAACCGAGTATGATACAAGCAGCACCCATTGTCGCTAAAATCCAATCATCCTTTCTTTTCCGAAACCACGCCCACGATCCGCTGAGATGGATGGAATACAGGCAAAGGAGAACCGAGGAGATGGACGCTGCAATAGCACCGAAGTAGAGGGCTTCCGTGTCTGTTGAAGAAAGAATACCGACGAGCACCCAGCCGACGAATACAGCAGTAAGAACAACAATTGCGATGAAGAATGTGAACCTCCATGGATTTTGATGAGTTTGAAGCCGAGTGTATGTGGGCGTCGAAAGTAATGTTGCCGCCCAACCAAACAACAGAATGGTGAATACATCAACAGCATTCGCTCCTAATGAACCATCTAGATATTCAGCAGGAAATGCGATTGGAGCGAAAAACGTAACGATAAAATATCCAGAAAACAAACCGATTGGTAATAATCCCAAGCAAATATCGAGACTGAGATGCATATATCCATTTTGCATAACGGGTGTCTCCCTTTGTTGTCCGAGAACTGGTAACAACGCGGCACGAAGTGCGGCTGGAACCACGAGTCCCGCTAACCATGCAAGTTGAGCAACGTGAAAAACAGCCATGACTTCGACGCTCGAAACATGTGCAATGATGAATTTTTCAATCCGAATGACGTATGGCAGGACACTCAACGTAACTGCAAAGGGAAGTGCTGAAAAAAACAGGATTTTGTTTGACGCCCAATCTTTTCCCAAACTTGTTGATGAGGTGCGGTATGCATGCCCTTTTGTTAAATTATGCAAAATGAATAGCGAATACAAGACGCTACACAGACCACCTATGAAGAACATGAAGGCGTATGAAATGACGCTAGTATCGCCACTGTTTGCTAACAACAAATATCCGCAGACGATAATCACCCGTTCAATGACCTTCGAAATAGCCTCATGATTTGCTGAGCCAATAGCCCGCAGCGAAGCTCTTGGTGCGTATGATGCAATATGAATAAAAGCGATGAGAATACAAATTATCGCTAAATATTGTGGAGCGTTATTTCCAAACCAGTTCAAAGGTTGGAGGATGAGAGCAATCGATAAAAAGCAAACAAATGCTATACCTTGGAATTGATAAATCCGCCCAACAGCAGAACGGACGCCTTGTGGACTTCGAGCCCCATCCCTTGCAAGAAGTGTCGGTAGGCCAAGGTCTGCAATCAAGAATATCGAAGCATAGATGTCGATAGCGAGAACCAACCACCCGTATTCTTCTGCAAGTAATTCTCGCGTCAAGATGATTTGGCCTATGAATGCAAGAAACACAGCAACAATTTCTGCTGAAAGTAACCAACTTGCATCTCTCCCGATTGCAGGTTGGCGAAAATTCTCATTTTGCACACGCATAGGACCGTCTTTCCATACTTCAAACCATGGTTGAAAAAGCACAGGTTCAAGACAGAAAGCACATAGGAGGAACCGGTGGAAGTAGATGGTGGATGAGGCGTGGATTGAGTCAGAAGTCCTCAAAGCAGTGCCAGACGCTGTTGTCGAGGTCATTGACCTCCACAGGTCTGGTGATCATTTCCACGTCCGTGTGATATCTCAATCGTTTGAAGGTGTACGACCTTTACAACGTCAAAAGCAAGTGCTTGCCGTCATGAAACAACATATCCCGCACCCCATTCACGCCCTCGATCTCAAGTGCATGACGCCAGAGCAAGCAGCAGTCAGTGGAGATACCGCTTTCGACCCTCACGGCGGAGGTCAAGGAATTCACATCTCAAGAATAATGAAAAGAAAGGAGGAATAAGTATGGATTGGACGCCAGATGAATTACAAGCAATAATCGATGAACATGCCTTGGTTTTGTTCATGAAAGGAACGCCAGATGCACCGCAGTGCGGATTCTCGAATCGAGCTGCCCAGGTCTTGCAACAACTCGGTGAACCCTTTGCCGCTGTCAATGTCCTCGTTGACCCGAGGGCGATCCCTTCGATTTGCCAATGGTCCGATTTTCCCACCATGCCCCAAATCTTTGTTCAGGGAGAATTGATCGGTGGGTCGGACATCGCTCTTGAGATGTTACAAGATGGAAGCCTTCGAGAGATGTTTGACGAAGGTCGTGCTTGAGTCACTCTTCAGCCTCAAATGCCCACAGGTGTTTCTTTCCCTCATCTTCAGAAGTGAAGCCCACATGAACGATAAACGGTGATTTTCGAAGTGCGCGATTGAGTACATGTGGCTCAATCTTTTCACCATTTTCTTTCCATGCTTGTAGAATGTCACCCATCGTTACTGGCCCATGGACTCGTATCCAGTTGACAATACGTTCAGCCTGCTTTCGTATCTCGACCCTCTCAGGAGAAAATTTCGATGGTCGGGGCATGGGGTACAATTATTTCCAAGGGTTGATGAAGGTTATTCTTTGTCTACATTATCGTTGGCGAATGATTTGCAAGAGAGTCTTGCTTCGATTTTCTAAATGTATGTTCTTTGTTAATATCTTTCCTTCGTGAAAATATAATTTGATTTTTGTCTTGTACTAAAAAAGATGATATGTTTCGACAATGATTTAGGTTTTTCTTTCAGTTCATGGTGAAGAGAATATATTTTGTTTTCTAATGAAACCACATCTTAAGCAACTGAATTTCGACCCATGTTCATTTAAAGGCATTCCTCTTACACCATCCATGGACGAAAGGCTTGATTTTATTTCAAAGTCAATTGAAGTATCCCCTCTTTCTGATGAATCAATTGAGTTAGCAAACAAAGTTCTCAAAAGTGGTCAATTATTTCGTTATGGAGAGTGCAATGCGGATGGAAATTACACAGCACTTTTGGAGCAAAAATTTGCCTCAATGATGAGCCAAAAATACGCCATCGCAGTTAATTCAGGCGGTTCTGCAATCTATCTTGCACTCAAATCGCTTGGAATTGGTCCAAAAGATAGGGTAGGTTTGAATGAATTTACGCTCGCCCCAGTACCAGGTGCAATTGAAAACACAGGAGCAGAAATTGTTCTTTTCAATATTTCAGACCACCTCGTTCTAGATACAGAGGGATTCGAAAAGCAACTCGAAATTTCGGGTGTAAAGGCATTTGTTCTCTCTCATATGAGAGGCCATATAGCAGATCTAATAACCATTCAATCAGCCTGTGAGAATCAAGGCGTTTTTTTGATTGAAGATTGTGCTCATACAACAGGTGCCCAGTTTAATAGACAACCAGTAGGCTCTTTTGGCATTGCAGGTTGCTTTTCTTTTCAAACATACAAACAACTGAACGGTGGAGAAGGGGGTATTATCACAACAAATGATGAAGACCTTGCAGCACGAGCAATTTTGTTTTCAGGTTCCTATATGCTCTATGATCAACATAAAGCACGCCCCCCAATTGAGGTATTCGAGAAGTGGAAAACGATGACTCCGAATTATTCATTGCGGCTTAATGAACTCACATCGGCCATTCTCATACCTCAACTCGATGAGTTGGAGGACAAGAATCAGCGATGGAGGGAAATATATGGTATCTTACAAAAGGGAATCAATATGATAGATGGTCTTCAAGTCATCCAAGCGAATGAAGCAGTTCTTCCCGCTCCTACATCATTTCAGTTCATCATCAATTCTTTAGAGAAGATTCCAACATTTATCCAAACAGCCAGACAGTATGGATTGAACATAAAATGGTTTGGAGCCGACCAACCTATCGGTTTTACCAGCAATTCGAAACATTGGGGATACCTTTCACCTCCGTCATCGATTCATCCATCACTGAAACGCCTATGTGATGTTAGAATACCAGTGACGCTCACCGATGAAGAATGCCATTCACTTCTTGAAATTATACGTCAGGTCTCTAGTGAGATGAATATAATATAATTCTGTCTAAAGTTAGATGAATTAAAATGGCAGAATCTCGCCGTCTAATCATGCAAGGTGAGCAACAACGCCGGCTTGTTGTTGACGGCGGAGCTAAAATAATCGACTTCGACAATAAAGCTTTCAAGCCAGTACCAGAAGAGGGTATCGAACTTGCCACGAAAGCAATGAGAGATGGAATTATCTACCGTTATCAACCAAAAACTGCTGAGGATTCACTTACTGCAAATTTTGAAAAGAATTTTGCAGAATTTATGGGCGTGAAGCACGCAATAGCAATGAACTCGTGTGGTTCTGCTATGTTTATTGCTCTCAATATTGCTGGCGTTCAACCAGGAGACAAGGTCATATCGAATGCTTTCACATTTCACGCAGTTCCGAGTGTAATTCACCATGCAAGAGCAGAACCAGTGCTAGTCGAATCCACACGAGAATGGGGTATAGACACTGAAGATTTTGAAAAGAAAGTACAGGAATCAGGAGCTAAAGTTTTCCTCATGTCATACATGCGAGGGCATGTTCCTGATATGGAAAAAATCATGGACATAGTCAAAAAATATGATCTCACTTTCATCGAAGATTGTGCACACGCTTATTGCACATATTGGGACGGCAAACCACTTGGTACATTTGGCTCAATTGGATGTTTTTCAACCCAATCAAGCAAAGGTTTGAGTGCAGGAGAAGGTGGAATATTCATCACAAATAATGATGAAATTGCAGCAAAAGCAGTTTTGTATGCGGGTTCTTATGAACAACTTTGGAAAAAGCATTTCAATTTGAACCATGATATCATGGACTCACTCCAGAATCAAATTCCGGGTTATTCGATGAGAATGCATGAAGTTGCAGCAGCCATGCTTCTTCCACAGATACCACGACTCAAAGTCATACGAGAGATCCATACTTCGAATTATAGGTTATTGGAGTCATTGCTAGAGAATCATCCCAACATAGAGATTCCAAAATGTCATGAAAAAGTTGAGATGTTTAATGACACAATGCAGTTTCACTTGATTGGATTATCCAAAGACCAAGCAGAGAATTTCATCGATATAGCAAAATTAGAGGGATTGCCTATGCAAATATTCGGGATACGTAGAAATGCAAGAGATTTCCGACAGTGGGAATATGTTGCAGCTCATACAGATAACCTTCCAAAAACTGTTCAAAATATCGATTTCGCAGTTGACCTTTCAATGCAACCTCATCTAACTTCAGCAAATATCAATACGATTGGGCAAGTCATCATAGAAGTCTTGGCTCATGTTACCAAATAAGGTCTCTGTGAGCATCTAAAAAATCATGAATATCCTCAATCTGCCAAGGCAATGCTTTGTTGATTTGCCTTCCAATAAATGCGTCAAAATCTGGATTGTATGTTTTGTAAGTTCCAGGTTTGGGGGTTAATTCACAAAAATATGCACCGTTTTCATTGAGAAATAAATCAACACGAAGAAATGGGATAGGAAAATATTGAGCAATTTTATCAGCCATTGAAATTAATTCACCCCAGTTATCAGGTAGCTCTAATGTTGATTCAAAGGTTAATTTAGAATTTACAGACTTAATTGGTATACCATTTCGTAACCAATATCTGTATCGCCAATCGGTAGAATTATGTCCAAGGTTAACATCTCTTTGCATAAAACAAATTGCCCTTCCATTTGCAGTATAGACTTTATAATCCAATGGAAATATATTTTCACTTGTACCTGAAAATATTCTCTCTTCGATGGTGAACTCTTTAGAATACCTTGAAAATAGTTTACTTTCCAAAAAGTAAGAATTCAGGAATTCTTTGGCGGTGTACTTGATATTTGTGTGAAGGTCAACAATGAATTTATTTTCAATTTTACAAATACTTATTCCCCTATTTGAACTACCCCAACAAGGTTTTACGACAAATTGATTTGGTAGATTTTCAATTTTGAATTTTTCAGAATCTTCAACAAGCATATGTGTTTCTGGGCAACGAAGGCCTAATTTTGAAACAATTACTTTGCTTCTGCGTTTACAATCAATAATATCAAGAAACTGGCATAACTCTATGTTGTCTCTTGAATGTAATTTTATCAATGATTGAACATAATCTTTCAATGAAGTGCAATGTTCAATGTAATAATTCTCCAATGTTATTCACCTTTAGTTTCAAGGAAATTCTTGGAGAAATCAAATTCAACATATTCACCATTGAACAAATACTCATCTGGTTTGTTTTTTCGATTAGCATAGGAGGAGACAATATTCTCCCATGGTGCATACAGCCAATCAGGGAAATGATTTGCAGCATCCAAAAAGTACTGTTCAGGATGAGGATGGTTAACATTTCCCATGTATTCTTTTACTTTAGCAATATTCAATTTCGCCCTCGGTGAAACATTCAATTCATCAAGTTTAAGATGATACAACCAATACTCCATATCAATTTGCTCGATGATTCCCAATGGCCCCCCTAAAAAGATGCCATTTTCATTAATCGAGGGTTTCTTTTTATCTTTAAACAGATTATTCAATCTCTCTTCAAAATAGGGTCCAGATAAGAATTTTTCATTGTCAAATTCCTCATCACTTTCTCCAACCGAATTAGTGTACAAAAAATAGTAAAAACATTTGTTACATTTTAAACAAAATCGCTTGTTCATGTCAAGAATTGTTTCACATGTAAGAGTGTATGGGAAGAGATCAGGATACCTTTTTTGTACAATCTTGTAGTGAGTATTTATACCCGTGGGGGCACCCATGTTGATAATATTAATTTCATTATTTTGCAAATTACTGAATTGAGTCGACAAAAAACCTGTGAATTCTGGTCTCGAACTTTTAAAGAATGGAGTGTACTTTGTGCTATCTTTTTTGTTTGTCCAATAATGAGGTATTTCATAATTAAAAACGAACTCTGTGATTCCCAATGTGCTTGAAAGAATTGGGAATGTCGATGTGTAAAAAGTAATATGCGGGGCATTCTTTGCATCCTGATTCAAACATTTACCTAAATAATCTGTTTCAATGAGTACAACCTCACAGTTTCGTAGGTGTTCAACGTGATCAAGGACAAGGTTTTGTCTTCGTTTCAATAATTTTTCTTTGAAATCTGTACCAAGTGATTGCGGGTGAAGGAATGATAGTAATTTAATTGATTTTTCAGGATAAATTTCTGACAAAACGCCTAAACCCATCATTGAATCCTTCCCTCCACCAAACAATAAACCAATTTCATTTTCGTGAAGGGATTTTAATTTTGGTGTTGGTTCTGTTCCAGATTTCAAAACAATATTTGTTGCGTTAGTATATTTCTTCCATAAGTGAAATATTTCATATGGAAGATTCTCGGTTGAAACGATTTCAATATCACCCATATTCCTCCAAGAAGGAAACATTATCCCAAATAAAATGTTGTAGAAATATGCGTTAGGTATTGTTTTTATGTCTATTTGATGAAAGTTGTAAAAAAATGATGAATTTTTAACTAATGTTTCTTCAGTATCCTGTTTCCAAGAGAAAGTCACTTTATTTCCTTCTCTTATTAACGGAAGAATTTCTATCGATACCATGAGAATACCTACCTTTTATCTTTAGCTTTGGACGAGTCAAGATACAATTGAATGCCTTCATCAATATTTTTAGAATCGAGAATAATTTTTCCTTCTTCCATGCATATGACTCTGTTGCAGAAACTCTTTACAATCGACTCATTGTGAGTTACAATAATCACAGTTGCGTTTCCATTCACCATATCGAGAATTCGCTCTTTCGAAATTTCTCTAAAAGATGCGTCACCGACGGTAAAAATCTCATCGATCAAGAAGATATCAGGGTTCATGTGTGCAATAATAGAAAACCCTAACCTCGCCCGCATACCGCTTGAATATGTTCGGATAGGTTCGTCGATTTCTTGACCTAAACCAGAGAAAACTGAGATGGAAGGGACAAGAGTCATTACATGTTCAAGAGTAAAACCTTGAATTAAACCACTCAAAATGATATTGTCCCGACCCGTCATTTCCCGTTGGAAACCAGTCCCTACGTTTGCGAGGAGCGATGTTCGTCCGATTGTATCAACTGACCCCGATGTTGGGGAATAGATGCCTGCAATTAATCTCAAGAGTGTGGATTTCCCTGCACCATTGTGGCCTAAAATACCGACAACTTCACCAGGTGCTATTTTCAAATCGATGTTTGTTAGTGTTTGAGGTTTTTTCTGTTTTCGTCTATTGAAAATTGAATGGCTTTGGTAATCGAATCCAACATTTTCGAGATGAATTGATCCTTTATTCATATCAACACCACCGCTCTTCTATTGTACTTCATAAAAAACCATGTTCCTATGAAATATATTGCAAGTGTAATCAATAATGTACGACCAATAATCATACTCGATAAATATGTGAAGTCATTGAAAACTGCAGCCCTACCTATTTCGATGTAGACTGCTACCGGGTTCAACATGTGATACTTGAGATAATCGTCAGGCATATGAGAAGCTGAGTAAAACACGCCAGATAAGAAAAATAGAGCACGTAATGCGACATCGATCAACATAAATGTATCTGGAATATACACATTAACAATTGATGTCATCATCGAAATACCATGGGCAAGGAGGGCAATTCCTGCGATTGCAAGAAAAATCATTATGATTGAGATAGAGAATTTCAATGATAGCAACATCATCGCCACAGGAACAATAATCAAACTTAGTATGAGTCGGATAACTTGAAAACCCGTGACTTTGAACATCAAAATTTCTCTTGGTAGAGCAGTATTCTGAATAAACATTGAATTTTTCATGAGTTGGTTTGTACCTTGCGATATAATTTTTGAAAAACAAGAGAAAAATAAGATGCCAATCATGATGTTGATTGGAAGATTTTCATCAGGGTTTCCTCGAAGCACAACGAAAACAAGATAAAAAACGAGTGTAAACAATAATGGTTCCAACAACGTCCATCCGTAACTTAGAATGTATCTTCCGTATGTGATTTTCAAATCTCTCTTGACCATATATTTGATAACGTCAAAATAGGAAATCAAGTTTCGTAGATTTTCCTTCACAGCACCTAACATGTCTCAAACCTCCAAGATTTTCCGATAGACATCGCTGTATGCATGGACCGTTGCTGACCAACATCGATTGGAAATGACAAACTCTTTACCTTTCAAACCAATGTCAAGTAATCGTTTTTTATCTGCAGATTCTTCGATTAGAATCTTTCCGAGGTGTTCAGGCTCTCCTGCTTTGAAAAGAAAACCATTTTCTTGATGAGTTATGATTTCGGCGAGCACCGGTAAATCTGAACAAATTGTTGGGACACCCATAATCATCGCTTCAAGAGGTTTTATTGGTGGAACAATCTTTGTTACCCTAAAAGGAGGTCGGCTAACCACAAAAATGTCAATTAAGGAATATATTTGATGCACAATATCATGATCAACCGGTCCAGTAATGAGGCATTGTGAAGATATCCCTAAATCATCGCATAATTGTTGAAGGCCATCTTGGTTTTTTTTGCTACTACAAACCAAAAATTTGAATTTTACACCTTGCTGCTTAGCGTAAAAAATCGCTTTTGCTGTCTCATCTACGCCTTCCAATTTCCGTATACTTCCTACATAACCGACGACCATTTCACCTTCACAAGTATCTAAGTTGTCCTTTATTTGTTTTATTTCATCACTGTAGTTCTCATTTTTCTGAGCCATTTTTTCAAACCCTGTGCCAACAGCATTAGGAACAATAGTGACCTTATCTCGTAGATTTGGACTCCTGACGATGACATCTTTTGATAATTCATGACTAATTGCACACACCCAATCGGCTTTCTTTAGAATACTATTTTCATAAGAACGAAAAATTTTGTAGCGCAATGAATCTTTCTTCCATCTTCCTTCTGCAACGGCAGAATCTTCCCAAAGCCCTCTCATTTCATGCACATATGGCACCCCAATTTTTCTTGCTGCACGCAATGCAGGGATGCCAACTCGGAATGGCGTGTGGCCGTGTATGATGTTTGCTTCTTCTGATTTTGCAAGTTTGATGATTTGGCGTTCAAATTTCTTCATTAACTTTCGTTGGTTCAAGTAGTTGTTCAACAAACTGAGTTTTCTTTTGATCGGCCGCATACATCGAATAAAAAATCGGCCAATTTTTTTCATCCTGTAATAAATAAATCGAGCAATACTATTCTTTGGTGGTGTAGACCGTTTTATTGAGAGGGCATTTCCCGTTTGTGATAGTCCACAACGATGATATGTGATGCCATCAATCGTAGCATCTTGTTTTAAGTTTGGATTATTAGGGTAAAATGGGGATGTGATTGCCACTACATTGGCAATATTTTGTTTCTTTTGAGCAACTAAAAGATCGTGTGAACGAATTGCATAACCATTGAGGTCTGGCGCACTGTTAGCCAACACGTGCAAAACTTTTGGGAGGATTTTGTCACTCATCTAAATAACCTACAATTGAATTGATAATGCGAGAAGATGTTTGACCATCCCAATATTTTGGAATCCTCCCAGTCGTAGAGAAATTTCTTTCTTTGATTTCCTTGTATGCACTAAGGATTCTTTCTTTTGAAGTTCCAACAAGTTGATTCGTTCCTTCGTGAATCGTGATTGGACGTTCTGTGTTTTCTCGCAGAGTTAAACAAGGTAATCCAAGTGCTGTTGTTTCTTCTTGAAGCCCTCCAGAGTCTGTTAACACAATTTTGCTTTTGGACATAACAGAAATAAACTCAAGATAACCTAGAGGCTCTGAAATATGTATACCATGTTGAGTTGAAAGATAATCCATCAATCCGAAGTTTTCCAAACGAATTCGAGTTCGCGGATGAACCGGAAATAGAATTGGTGTTGACTTTGCAATCTCATGCATCGTTTGGATAAGTGGTTCAAGAGATTCCTTTGTATCAACATTTGAAGGACGATGTAATGTGAGTAGTGCATAATCACCGGATAATCCAAAGCGTTCCTCAGCCACCATACCACATCGTCCAATCGCATCAAGTAATGAATCAATCATGATATTGCCTACAAATTGTATTCTGTTCGATGCGATGCCTTCATTTTTTAGATTTATATCTGCATCTTGTGAAGGAGTTAAAAGCAAATCTGCCACGCAATCAGTCATTAATCGATTGATTTCTTCCGGCATACTCATGTCACCTGAGCGTAAACCAGCTTCAACATGTGCTACTGGAATATTCATTTTTTTTGCTACAAGTGTACATGCAATTGTCGAATTAACATCGCCAACAACCACAACCATTGAAGGTTGCTCTGCAATACATACCTTCTCAAATTCGATTAAAATTTTAGCCGTTTGGACGGAATGAGAGGCTGAACCAATGTTGAGATGAATATCAGGCCGCCTCATATTGAGGTCTTGAAAAAAGACATCAGACATATTTTCGTCGTAATGTTGACCTGTGTGGACAAGAATCGTTTCTATTCCTCTTGATTGACATTCTCTATCAATAGGTGCAATTTTCATAAAATTTGGCCTAGCTCCGACAACGAGTAATAATTTCATATTTTCACCTAAATAAATGCATATTCCTTTGGACTATTCTCGCCTACAAACTTTGCACCAGTGAGAAGTTGATCGTCTGTGGCATCCCAAGTATGGAAGCCTTCAATCATTTTTCTCATGTAAACAAAATTGAATGGGTCAGTAGAATAAATCTTAATCCCCGCTTTTTTGCAATCTTTCAAAAATTGGGTATCTTCGCCTCTCGATAAATCTTGCATTCGGATTCTATCTTTGACTGATTTTTTGAAAAAGAATGTAGGACCGAGTACGAAGTCGCAATATCTGTGAAATTTATTTGGGAAACGGAAATACGTAGAGTTTGATTTTTCATGAAACATAAATGAAGCATGTTTACCAACGAATTCAGCATCAGTGTACTTAAACGGCAACAACATGTCTTCAACATAATGAGAACCATAGAGGTCATCATCATCGAATTTTGCGATATATTCTCCATTAGCCATATCCAATCCAAGATTAAAACAATGGCCTAAACTCAAACCATCTGTGATATGTATCAATTTAATTCTTTGATCAGTAATTTCATTTTCAATGATACCAAATTCATCCTTATTACAATCCATGAGAATGATTAATTCTAATTCTTGATGGGTCTGGTGATTAAAATTTGAAAGAATATTGTCGATCATTGCAGGCCGATTTGAACAAGTAATCAACGATACGAGAGGAGATGAATCTTGAATGTTGTATTGGATGCCAATTTTCTCACAAATAGTTTTACTACGGTGTTCATATGTGTGGTTTTGCATGACAACCCGATGTCCAAAATGGGCATGTTTCAACGTTTGAAGAGGATTTTCTGTAAGAAATTTCAATTGTTCTTCAGCTTCTTCTTCAGTATCCACGACTGTTATGCCGAATTCCGTTAGTGAACTCATTCCGATTGATGGAGTTGAAAGTATGTATGTTGATGAGGCAAGTAATTCATAGACTCGACGACTAAACATAGTCATTGAATTAATTACAGAATTTACATTGAGAAAAATACTGTACGACTTATATGCCATTCGACATTCATCGTAGGTCAAACTACCTCGGATGTATTTGTTATATTGTTCTGGGAAAGCATTTTTTGTATCGGTCCCATAAAACCTATCATAAATATGCAAATCATAATTTGAGGCTGCGTCAATAAGCAACTTTGTTTGTCTTTTTCGATCGCCATGCTCTCGATGATACCAAGAACCCGCAAAACAAATTTCGTAATTTGGTAGTTTATTTCTGACAGGATTGTGAAGTGTAGGTTCACAAGCAAATGAAAGAGGAAAAATATTCTTATGATGACATTGCTCTTTGTAGAGGTCAACTGACTGATTATCGGAAGTAAAAATATAATCGAACCGCTTTGCAACATCGATGAATTTTTCAAAGTTTACAGGATCTTCTTTGTTCCAAAAAACACTTGGTATTTTTTTGGATTTGATGTAGGAAAGCATTTCATCCAATTTTTTTGCGTTTGGTGTATTTGGTGATGTCATTGCAAATTTCCATTGATTATCATGCCCTGTCCAGATTGATTCTGCGAGGACGAAGTCAAAAGTCTGACTTTCAAAAAACTCTTTCCAATACATCTTTGGTATCGGGTATAAATCTAAATCTTTTGAAAACGAATCAAATGAAAATCTATCGAGTAAACACGCAACTTTGGGGCGAAATCCTTGCCTAGAAATATTTGGTTTACTTAGAATTGAAAACATTCCATTTGATTCTTGATTGACATCTTTCTTTAATCGATCTTCAAGAGTGATTCTCATATTTCCTTTCCAATCATTCTCATCCATTTGATCTAATATTTGTAAGCTCACATTGTACCGTTTTACTCTATTGTTTAGTGTTACAAGTGTTCTTAGAATACGTTGTTCGTTGGATGGGAAAGAAACACTAAGTTGTAGAGCGGAAAACTCATCCGCTTTTCCAATACCACGGAGTATTCCAAGGAGTAAATTTGTATACGCTCTTTCATGACTTGGATTACTTCCGACATAGTCTAGTAACCATTTGATATCTGAATAGGTTTCATGACTTTTTGCTACATAGTTTTGGTATACAACATCTCTAATTTTGTTGATATTTGGAGGATGGAGGTTTGCTGCAACGAATATTTCGTTGAGTGGTAAAAATTGAGTCGTAGAACTAATTCTCCCTTGTTCTACAGTTTCAATGAAATGGACGAAATTTTTGAAAATATTCGACCAAGGTTCTAATGACGAATGTACAAATGTTTTTTTCATTATTATGGCTTCATTAATCGCAAATTCGAGTCGTTGCTCAGAGTTTTGGACAATGACATAAGGCAAAGGTGAAACTGGCCCACTTGTATGGGTGATAATGCATGGGATTCTATGGAAAACGAAGGACATTAGACCTGGTGGACTATTTGATATCTCACTTACAGGAACATCAATTACAGCGTCCCATTGAGAAAAATATCTGTTCGCATGCTCGATTTTCCTAAGCGATAAGACTTGAATGTTTTCGGGTTTTTGAACATCCTCTGGCCATGTAGAGCCAACGAGTTGGAACTCTTTTTCACTCATTCTTATTGCAATTCGAGATATTTTATCGAAATCCAACTCTTTCGAGGTTCGGGGAAAAATTCCAATTTTATGGCTGAGTGATTTTTTCTTTGTTTGAAGATTTAAATCTGAATAACCATCTTCGATTATTTGATGAATCGGCATTTGAATATTCTTATTTTTCATGGCATTTCTTTGAAATTCTGAATTAAGAATAATACTGTTACTATGGCCGATTATGTGCCCTTCTACCTTCGATAGCATTGCACGACGCTTTATATTCCAACTTGACAAATCAGAAATGATTTTCCATTTGCTATCTTGGAATTTGTGAATGTGCTTTGCAATTGATGGCAGTGGTCGAACAATGATCAAAACCTTATCGGACTCTCCGAAATCAAAATTTAGGAATGATGTCAATGAATTAAAAAAATCTAATGAACTGATGTTTAAGATATTTGGTGATTGATTTTCGGCTCGATTGAAATTAAAATCTGTATTGATGTTAACAACTGGAAAACCCTCTAATACAGCCTCTTCAATGATTCTTGACGAGCGATACATCGATGATTGAGGATTAACATTGTCATTTCCCATGAAGAACAAGATTTGTCTCTTGTCTGTAAATCTACAAAATCGTTGAAATTCTGTTAATTCAACCTCAGAATATGATTTTTTCTTCGACTCATTGAGTTCAATATTTGCACCAAGTTCAACACCGGTCGAGTTCTTCCAATTCCTAAAATTCAGAATGATGAGTTTAGTATGCTCGGGTGGCAAAATGCTTAGATTGAAAATTCCATTTTGTTGAGGATTGATGTATGAATAAGCACCAACAATGTTTGAGAATTTCAGCCCGGAATTTGAAATATCTAATATAATTTCATCATTTTCATCGATAAATTGTACCGCAACCATCGAACCATTAAACACATTTTGTTCTCGATAAGTGATCGTACCAATGAGGTCAAGAATTGGTAATGTTGAGAACTTCTGTAATTCTTTTGGAATTTGGAATGCTAATCTATACCCCGAATCATTGAGGATGATTGGTTGGTTATGGTGAAATAAAATTTTATTGAAAGGATGACATGTTTCGATTGTAGTATCAAATTGTTGTTTCACTTTCGCAAGAGTTTCGGCCAATTCATGTTCCATATTATGATTGAAAATAGTTCTGTAGGCTAATCCTGGGCGGTCAACAGAAATTAATATCTCGCAAAAAATTTTCACAATTCGTTTGTCAAAAGGTTCGATGAGGTATTTTTCGATATAATCTAAGGCATCATGTGGGGACTGTTTCGATAGAGTTCTCGCAACTGCTAAGATAAAATTAGCAATATGATATTTCCCGCTTTTTCTTTTTTGCCACTTTCTTGCTTGTTGTTGAAGTTGTGTCTCAAATTTTTCTTTTGATATTAGAAGGCATTTTTCAATCTCAGTCTGAATAGCCTTAATGTCGACCGGGCGCATTTCGGAAAGTTTGAATGCAGATTTCATGTGCCGGGAGAAATTCTTGGGATGAATATTCTCATTTTCAGCCTCCATCATTTTTCACCTCAAGACGGCATACCAACACCGTAAGTCGTCCAGCCTAATTCCTTTAATTTACTCAAATCAAGCACTCTTCGACCATCATAGATGATTTTGTTCTTGAGTCCAATGGCTAGTTTATCAAACTCGATATCGAGGATTTCTTTATGCGCAGTGACCAAAACAATCAAGTCGAACTCTTTTGAATCGTAAACTGAATCCATATTATCGACAAAATTTGGTAATTCTGCTTCGTCAATATGTGGGTCAAAAACAGAGATTTCGATGTTTTTAGCAACCAATGCACGTGCCAATGGTTCCGCAGGTGTTTCCCTAGGGTCGCCTACATTTGCCTTGTATGACCATCCTAGGAGGAGAACTCGTGCAGTTCCGGATTGAACACCCGATTTGTAAAGAATATTTTCGATAACATCGGCGACATGCAATGGCATTGTTCGATTGACGGCTCGAGCAGCTGTAATCAATTCAGCAGGAACACCAACATCTTGAGCACGCTGCATCATGTAATAAGGGTCAACGGGAATACAGTGGCCGCCGACTCCAACGCCAGGCGTGTACCGATGAAAATTCCATTTTGTTGCAGCAGCATTCAACACGTCTTCAACATCAAGGTCCAACTCTGGAAAAATTCTTGCTAATTCATTGACCAGTGCGATGTTGATGTCTCTTTGCACATTCTCAATAACTTTGGATGCTTCAGCGACTTCGATTTTTCCAACATAACGCACATCTTCAGATGTAAGATGGCGATAGAGTTGCACAAGTGATTGCCCTACATCAACATTCGAACATCCCACGACCCGTGCAACTTGTCTGACTCCATGGGCGGGGTCTCCTGGATTAAATCGTTCAGGGCAATAGGCAATTTCAACATCAACCCCCATTTTCAATCCCCTTGCTTCCAATTCCGGATACCAGGTCTGGGCGGTGACGCCCGGATACACTGTTGATTCGAGAACCACGATGGTTCTCGACGAGGGCTGAATAGCATCAAAAACAGCACAGCCGGCCTTGTGTACATAGGAAAGATCTGGTTTGAGGTCTTCAGTAATTGGCGTTGGAACCGTGATGAGAACAACATCGCAATGTTGCACTGCCTCCTCGGTGTGCATCGTTATGTTCCATCGAGGGTCATCTTTTGATGGAATAAGCCCCTCAACTTCTGGGTCACCCGTTGGGTTTTCTTGTTGGTGTATCTTTGAAACAGTATGTTCGGAGACATCTACACCCCAAATTGTGAAACCGGCGTCATAAAACCCGATAGCAGTAGGTAAGCCAACATAACCTAGACCAATGATTCCAATTGTAATGGAGCCTTGTTCCAAGGCCTCATCAAAGGATTCATTCCATCCCATGAAACGATACCACCTGTCTTTGTTCTTCAATTCAATGGCTTGACAAAGAAAAGAACCATACAATTTGGCGTTCTCAGAACAATCCATGAAGCGAGTGTTGGTGACTGGAGGCTCTGGCTTCATTGGCCTGAATTGCGTTTCAGCACTTCTCAAACATGGCGTTGAAGTTCATGTTTTGGATGTAGAGATGCCAGTGAAAAACCATCCAATCATCACCCACTCTAATCTCAGTTGGTTTATTGGTTCGATTTTAGATAGAGATGTTGTTGATAATGCCATGAATGGATGTGGTGCTGTAGTTCATTTAGCAGCACAATCCTCAGTACCTGAATCGATGAAAGACCCTGCTCGAACGATGGCCATCAATTTCGATGGAACAAAAAACATTCATTCGAGTGCACTCCAATGCGGGGCGTCAAGAATTGTGTTTGCATCCTCAGCAGCAGTGTATGGTGCCCCAGAAAGCGTGCCACTCACCGAAGAATCTCCTTGTACTCCTCAATCGCCGTACGGACAGTCAAAATTTGATGCTGAGCGTTTTCTTATGAATCAAGAATCATCACGATTGTCATCAATTGCATTGCGTTTCTTCAACGTGTATGGGGCGACACCACATGGGCGAGGGCGAGGCGTCATACCGTCTATTTTTGATGAAATCAGCAACAAACAACGATGCATCCTCTTCGGTGAAGGGGAGCAAACAAGAGATTTCGTGCATGTGCATGATGTCGTTAATGCTATTTTGTTGTCCTTAGATTGTGACATACAAGAGAATCGAACCTTCAACATCTGTTCAAATACTTCAATTTCGATGATTGAATTACAGCAATATATCGGCGAAATCTTCCAAAAACGAGGTCACAAAACAGGCTACGAATTGGTCTTTGAACCCAAAAGGGATGGCGATATCCTTCACTCATTAGGTTCGTATTCGAAAGCCGCTTTGGATTTAGGATGGTCACCAAAAGAGGATTTCATAGCATCAATAAATGAATATTTCCCAATCGAATGACGTGATCGTATGGAGGTACTATGGCTATCCACAAGGAAGGTCGAAGATTTGAGTTCATCGACCCAACAAGGAATTGTGACGACGCTTAGAAACGCAAAAATGAATGTGAAATTTGTTGGCCCTATCTGTACACCTTCAAGGCAATTCATCGATTGTGAACATATTCAACTTCCTCAAAGACAATCATGGGGTCGACGCACATCGAGTTTCGCAAAGCATCTCAGAGGCTGGCTTCAGGAAGAAACAATAGAGGCCGATGTGATTCTCATCGATTGGACATTGGTGCATTTCATTCAATCAGCATTATCTCGACTTGATATTCCAAAGATATTGATCGACCGTTCACCCCCAGCCGACAAAGGCCTTCTTGCTCGACTTCAATGGCGGCATTGGAAAGCAGCCTGGTCTGCGGTAACCTTAGGCCAAATTCGGGCAGGTTGCGTTGTATCTACCGCACATAGCGATCTTGTTACTTCGAGTTTAGGTGTTTCCCAAGAGAGCATCGACATTCTTCCAGCAGGTGTATCATCGATTTCTCAATCCGATAGAGTACTTTCTCGACCTATCCAATTAGTGTACCATGGACGTTTGGATAAAAATCGTGGATTGCTAAAGATGTTTGAATTTGTAAAATCAGCCAACGACAATGGTTTAGATTTGAACCTCACATTGTTTGGTGACGGAAATTTAGTGACATCTAGAAGCCCGATGTCATTAGAGCACATCCACTTCGGCGGTCGTATTGAACACAACAAGATCGTTGAAGAACTCGAGCGTTTTCATTTTGGTCTTTTACCCATGCCAGCAACAAAGGTGTGGTCCGTTGCAAGCCCACTCAAGCAGAATGAGTATCTCGCTGCAGGTCTGCCAATCCTTGGTATTGACCATCAAGGACATCGTCTAGAGCAAAAATTAGATTTCTTGAATTTGTATTCTCCCGACCAATTTTCGTCGCAGTCTTTGAAACTCCTCAGCCATCTTACTGAGGCTGATTACGAGAAATTATCACAGCAAGCACGTGTATATGCCCAAGACACATGTCATTGGGAAATGAGGTGCGAGGCGCTGCTTGAACGTTTGAAATCATTGCAACAATGAATTGTACACCTCTTCCCAGCGTTTTTGGACAGAAGCAATTGAAAATTGCTCATCCAATGTTGGTGTTCGTTCATCATCAAGTACATTCTGAATTGCCTTTGCCCATTGCTGTGGTGTCTCACCATCCACTCGCACCACCCCCGGTATTTCTGGAACGTGTTGGGAAGCGAGCACCTTTGTGCCACATGCTAATGCTTCAAGAGCAACCATTGGCTGACCTTCAAAGGCAGATGGTATCAGAAGAATTTCTGCAGAGCGGAGATGAAAAAGGACTTCTTCATCGGTGATCCAACCGAGGCTGTGAATTTTTTCAGACTGATGCGTCGTCACACCAGTCATCCAAAGGGAAATTTCACTTTCAAGAATGTTGACAACATCGACAGCGATTTGATGATTCTTAACTGGGTCATTTCTTGCAAGAAGGAGGAGTTTCCCTGGTGTTCTTTCCACCACATCACTGACGCAAAATTTTGGGTCAACCGGATTTGATACGGCTTCCACCGATGGTCCAAATGATTCGAATGTCGTCTTCCAATGGTCATTAAGTGCGACAACTTGAACCAAGTGATGTGAGGCAATTTTCTTGAATGTTTGAGCTCTTGAAGATGCGCCTTGTTGAGATTTGCCTTGCATCAACCATGCGTACATATTCCCGCTATGGAGATGAACAACACAGGGAATGTTCAATTTCAGAGCATAACCCAAGAATTTCATCTTACGACGCCACGACCAATCTGATGCTGCATGAATGTGGACAATATCGGGTCGGTTTGAAGAGCGACATATTCTTTTGAAGGATTTCATCGATGAGAAATACCTGCTGAATTTACGGAGTACATGGCCTTCACAATGGGTTGCAAGAGCCTCAGCATGCCATGTTTCAGGGGGATGCTCGACGAGTGTTTTCATCACCGTTCGCATACCACCTCTCGTCTCGAATGGTCCGAGGTGAAGCACCTTGGGCATGGTTAAACGACATCGGTTTGCCACATCAATGTAAGGTGATGAAATGTTCTTATCAACCATAAATATAGCAGAGGGCTCAAATGTAGAAATCCAATCAGCGTAGCGTGCGTTTACACCCACCTCTCATTTTGGAGGTCGTTTTCATTGTTTGGTGTACATTTCCATTTTTATTGTACGAAATCCGTTCACGTCAGTGGAAAAAGAAGTTCAAACTCGTCAGGCCAGATGCAAACAAAGACCTGACATTGACCTATCTTCTACCCGTTTGGAACGAAGAGGTGCTGATCGAGCGGAAATTAACCGATATAGCACAGCAGAACGTCAAGGCTTCGCTGCTTCTCATCGATTCAGCCTCGACGGATTCAACTGTTGAAAAAGCAAGGGCGTGGCTAAAAAACCACCCTGATGCCTTTACTGAGGTCAAGTTGGTCACCATGTCCCAACGTCTTGGAAAAAGTTCTGCAGTTCAACTCGCACTCAAGCATCTTCATTCTGATTTCAAGCACGACCTTGTTTGTATGACCGACGCGGATGCAACAATTCAGCCTCATGCTGTTGAACGATTGTGTGCTTGGTTCTCCGAGAAACAAATTGGTGCGGTAGGGGCATTACCACAGCGTCATACTGCACGAAGAGAAGAAGAATTGCACAGAACTTTTTGGGATGAATGGAGGGTTAGAGAAGCGCACCTCGATAGCACACCTTTTCTCGAAGGTTCCTGCATGGTGTGGCGAAATGAACTGGTACTTCCTGATGATATTCGTACGCAGGCGAACGCGGACGATGCCCAAATCGCTCTAGCAGTTCGTACCAAGGGCTCTCGCACAATCGTCGACGAAGAGGCGAGATTTTCCGATGTGGCCCCGTGGTCTCGCCAAGAGCAAGCAAAGCAAAAAATCCGGCGCGGGCAAGGTCTGCAACGTGCATTGCTAAGATATAGGCCTGTGATGATCTCGCAAAATATCGGTGAATTTCGTCGTGTGTTCCGAATGCAATTTCATGCACTCATCATTGCTCCACTTCTTATCGTCCTCGCCCTTTCTGTGATGGGTGTTCGGTGGGTACAGTATTTCATCTTCGGAACACCAACGCCTATTTTTGATACCATTCTCACAGCAATTGAAGTGGTCTTTCTCGTCGGTTTGGTCCTTATTCGATATCTGAAAACCAACATTCCACTTGTCACGCTCGCAGGTGCCTGGTTCTCGAGCATGCTCTATCTTCAACGCGCACTGTTTGATATTGTGCGAGGGAAATCTCATCATATGTGGGATCAACTCAATGAACCACGTACATTAGATTTTGATGTGTAATTTGGCCTATGAGGCCATCACTGTTGTAGTAGCGATTGTTTGCCCGAGAACGGATTCGACGATGGTCACGACAACTTCACATTGTTGTGTTCCATCACAGATGTCTTGTCCGTCTTCTTGGATAGTGAATGAATCACCAGCAGCGAAGTCTTGGTCGGTTGTGTCAGCGCCGTTGTCGACGATGACGCAATCGTTGTTCGCACTGTCTTGGCCAGGATTGGCACAAGTTCGCGGTGCTTCACCGTTGACTTCGATTCGAATTGACAATCGAGACCATTGAACATTGCTTCCCTGGTCCATTGTCATTCGAACTAGTTCGTCGTCTGTGTCCGATCCAAGTTCACCAGCTTCACTTGTGACATCTTTTCCAGTAAATTGGTAGGGGCCATACAGAGGAATGTACGAAATATCATTCCACCAACCTATTGTGCTTATATCGATTCCCGCTTGGATAAATTCAGAGTTTCCCACACCATGTTCATCGATTGCAATGAAGGCGACGGTCATCCAATAAGATGTGTTGGAGGTAGGATGCTGGTTCCAATGCGATGTGGGTACAGAGATGTTCGTATACCCACTGGAATTGAACACATGAATGTCAATGTGCCCATCTAAATCGATGTCATATCCACTAGTGATGTTATCACCGTCGATATCGATTGTTGCATGATACAAGGTGAGAACAGTATCATTAATCATCGATACATTCGAAGGTAATGATGCGTTGTACATTGATGTCAAGTTCACTACAGGGTCATCAAAATTAGAATGTTCTACTGATATTTCTGGAGCATGGTTTGGAGTTGGGGTGCTGGTTGCAGTTCCATTTGCCTCTTCTGGTTCTATACAGCCTGCAAGTAATGCTGATATGAGGATGAAAAAAGTGAAGATAATCTTTCGCATGTATGCTTCAAGATTTTTATCATTTAATTTATTTTGGACTCAAAGAAATTCTCTAGTCAAAAAAGAAAGAATTAGAAAAAAAGGGGGGCCATCTCGCCTGCCGAAGCAAGCGAGATGGCGACAAAGCACAGTTGTGCTCATCTTGAATTGGTTCAATCATGTTTTACTTTGATTGACTTCAAGAAGCCATGACAGTTGTTGTGTCGATGGTTTCACCGAGAACGGATTCGACGATGGTCACGACAACTTCACATTGTTGTGTTCCATCACAGATGTCTTGTCCGTCTTCTTGGATGGTGAATGAATCACCAGCAGCGAAGTCTTGGTCGGTTGTGTCAGCGCCGTTGTCGACGATCACGCAATCGTTGTTCGCACTGTCTTGGCCAGGGTTGGCGCAAGTTCGTGGTGCTTCACCGTTGACTTCAATTCGAATTGACAATCGAGACCATTGGATATCGTCTCCTCGGTCCATTGTCATTCGAACTAGTTCGTCGTCTGTGTCTGATCCAAGTTCACCAGCTTCACTTGTGACATCTTTTCCAGTAAATTGGTACATGGAAAAGTCTCCCTGTGCGTTGCCTTCAGCGAGTGAGCTAGCCCACACGTAAAGAACACCAGCGAGAACCACAGTGATCGCAACCATAAGGATGGTAGCGATAACAGGGCTTACTGCTTCTTCATTCATTTGTTCGTTTTTCATATTTTTGTCCTCCTTCCCCATTCGGGGTAATATACCCTAACGCGATTCTCGACTTAAACGAATCGGTATCGTTGATTCCTAAAATCGCCGTTTTTTGAGGAAAATATACGATTTTTATTTTTCTCGATATTTTTCTTTGGCGTCACGAATGGTGCAAACTGTTTGTAGAGTCGATGTTGATTTCTAGGAATTATAACATTTTGAGGAATTTGGGTGAACAGGGTGAGAGTAACGCAGAGGGGATGGGATGCACTCAAACGAGAACTTCTACAGCCCTGTTCATGTGAGGGCATACTTTCACAGTTTATATTTATTGTTTAATTTGGCCCAAAATACAGGGTTTTACTCATTCAACAGTTAGAATTTCTGGCCCACCGTCTGTAACATAAACCGTGTGTTCAAACTGAGCGATGTTACCACCATCGTGACATGCAAGAACATGATAGGTTTCAAGGAATCGAATGCTCGTCAACTTCTTGATGAGGGCATTCCATTTGCTTTGGCGACTTTCCTCATCGGCATCAGGAAATGGTTTCTCGAGCATCGGAAATGCCCATCGTTCTGCAAATGGAAGCGTACTGTAACGCTCTTCGAGGTTTCTTGCCAATTGAGCACCCAGTGGTTTAAGTTGATTTTTCGCACGAGCCTTTCTTGAAGAAGTGAGGCCCGTGATTCGATAGATATTGGATGAGTTGGATGGTCCGAGATTTTTGATTAACCCTGAATCTCCTGTTGTGTTGAACGGCTCAACTGCATAAAATGCACCCTCTTCGACCACTCCTCTGAAGCCTTGGTGATCTGGACCGCATGCATAGGATGGTACAGAAACACCGGCATGCAATTCCCACGGTTTGAGTTGGTGACCGCACAAATTTCGTATTGGTTCAAATCCTGCATCGAGTGAAGGCTGTGCTGCTGCTTCGCCAACTTTGTACCATGGCGTGCCTGGGTGAAGCATCTCAATAGCAGCATCACGCGATTCCTTTGCCGCCTTAATTTGTTCAGTATGCATGTTGGAATTACCAATTTCTACGGTAAGTGCATTGTCGCCAATGCAGCCTTTAATGTGGACGCCAAAGTCGATTTTGACGAGATCGCCCTTTTTGAGCGTCATCTCGCCATCCCAGTCTGCAACCCCTTCAACAGAGTGGTTGGTCGTAAAGTGGGCAGCTAAGTCATTAACTGCGATTGTGGCCGGGAAAGCGGGTTTTCCGCCGTGCCTGTGAATGTAGCGTTCCGCAGATTCGATAAGGTCATGAAATGAAAGGCCAACTTTGAGTTCATCCTTCATTGCCTCAAGTGTTCTTCGAGCGACATGACCAGCATCTCGCCAATACTTGATTTGACCTTCTTCTACCATTGAATCACGACATTGGTAGGTAAAATGTCTTTGCTCATAATAGTTCCTTTTTTTAGAATGAACAAGAATAACTCAAATGCCTTGATGTTGTTCAATCCAATTCAGAATCTCCTCCTTCGAGAGAATACCTTCTCGAAGCACAGTGACCGAGTCATCATCACCATCGACTTTTACAAATGTACTCCCTTCTCCTCCAGGACATGAGCCGGGTAAGATGGCATAACTTGGTAACCGAAGGATGCGTCCAGCATCTTCTGCTGTCGATTCTGGTACTTCGCCCGCTTCATTGGCACTCGTTGCAGTGATTGGCCCAACCTGCTCAACGAGTTGTCGGGCGATTTGGTTTGAAAAGCAACGAACTGCAACCCACCAACCTCCAAGACGGGTATCAAATTCTCGAAGTGCTTTGAGAACGAATGTGATGGAACCCTTCGGAAAATGCTTTTCCATCTTTTGTACAAAAGCGGAAACGTGCACGAAATCATTGGCTTGATTCAAAGAAAGAACGCCCAAACTGACCGGCTTGTCAGCGCTTCTCCTCTTCAATTTGAACAGAGCATCCAGCCCTTCCTTTGTTGGTAGAGCCCCTAAACCAGGAAGCGTGCTTGTAGGGTATGCGACAACGCCGTTGTTGCGAAGATGTTGAATGAGAGCATCATCAATCATTTCATGTCACGAATCCTGTTGAACCCATGTGTTGAGGTGCCGTTGAGCCAACTCTTCAGCAAGTGCTTTGTCTGTGGTTTTGATGAGAAGCTGCCCACTTGGGTAAAGGGTCATGTCGCATTGGCCGGTAAATGTCCAGCAGAGCCTGTTGCGAACTTCAACTTCAAAACCATCAGCCTCAATGCATTCTCCTGTTCGTTCAAGCGAAAAAGTTCCTTCAATATCTGGAACGATTCGCCAGGCGTTTTGGTTTCCACACAATTCCATTGAAAATTCGTTTGACATCAACTCAACTCATTTGTTCTTTGAGATCCATTTGTATGTTCGCTGACCTTCGTACGCTTGGTCTTCTGAAATATCCACGAGTGCAAATTCTTCTGTTGGTGGAATGACACTATTTTGTTGAATGCCCTTGTGTAAATTTTCATAGGTCAAATGGTCGATAGCAATGCGGCCCGCAAGTCGCTCAAAAAGGCTCCATCGAGAAACAACTTCACGCCAACCAGGCTGAACAATGGCTTCGAAGACCTTTGCCTTTGCTCCGGAACCATAGCCACATAGTCCAAAGATCCCGCCATCGATGTGACTGTTCTCTTCAAGGTCAGATTCCAAGGTGGACATGAGGGCGAGGAAAATTGAACCAGTGTATTGGTTACCTATCAAACTCGATGCACGTTGTCCTTTCTCAATCTTTGTTGCATGGAAATGCACATATTCGGGAGTTTTTGATATCGCACGACGGTATCCATCCATTTCCTTTTCGTAGGTTTCTTGATTTTTGGTGTGTTGTGGTGCGACGGGAGGTTCACCGATTTGAAGCAACACATCATCCCACACCGGCGTACCTAATCGGTCATGACGAAAGACATCAGGGAACATTCGTTTTGCTTGGAATGCATAAGGGAGGTGCATGATGATTCTCGACCACTGTTCGGTTAGTTGTTCGTCACCTTCGTTCCATCGGTTCATTCGTTCAGCACGTTCTTTGAAATTGTGAAATGCTTGACGCACAGCATCTTGATAGCAACGGTTTGAAAACTGTCCATCAAAAATTGGTTCGTCGCGGTGTACGCTCACCGTTTCTTCACCATGTGCAAAGATGCCAAGTCGCCGAACAGTTGATTTGGGAAGATGGCGAACCATTCGGTCGACGATACCCTTTCTTACGGTTTGACCTGTTTCTTGAGCGAGTTCCATCACACTTGAGATGACCGAGCGGATGGATACTTTTCGTCGAGGTTTGAAGAAATCATGGACAGGTGTCGTCGAGACCCCCCAGCAATCTGGAATTTCAAGAAGTCGAGGGTTTTGGCGAATAAGCAGTGCCCCTCCGCCAGCACCTTGGGTGTATTCTCCACTTGAACCAAGGTCATACTTGGCGTTGTCCGAGAAAATGACAATGCCGATACGCTCGTCCTCTCCACTAGGACGAGCGGCCCAGTCAAGCGTTGTGTGTAGTGCATCTACACCGCCAATGCATGCAAAAGTCATGTCGACAACATCACAGTTACGAAAACAATCTTCACCAAATCGCTTGGAATAACGCTGTGTGAGCATGTCAAGAATATAGGTTGCAGTCGGTTTTGCTCCATCAAGTGCGGATTCAGTGCCGAGGTACATTCGACCAATAGACCGGGGGTCGATGTTGTTCCTATCGATGAGTCGCATAACAGCCATGGCACCCATTGTTGCTGTGTCTTCATGCACATCAGGAATAGCCATTGCCTGCAAGCCTAGGCCCTTGTTGAGTTTATCATAATCAGCCCCCCGCAATTCTGCGAAATCACGCATATCCAAATACAATCGAGGAAAATGAATAGCGATATCATCTATACCTACACGAACAATCGAATTCTGGTTCATGATATCACACTCAAACATCATCTTGTTGCTGTGGTGGCCCGGACGGCGGCCCGGATGGTGGCCCTGAAGGTGGTCCGCTTGGAGGTCCCGATGGTGGCCCGGACGGTGGTCCCGAAGGCGGCCCGCTTGGAGGTCCCGATGGTGGCCCAGACGGTGGTCCTGAAGGTGGTCCGCTTGGAGGTCCCGATGGTGGCCCGGACGGTGGTCCCGAAGGCGGCCCGCTTGGAGGTCCCGATGGTGGCCCAGACGGTGGTCCCGAAGGTGGCCCGCTTGGAGGTCCCGATGGTGGCCCGGACGGTGGTCCCGAAGGTGGTCCGCTTGGAGGTCCCGATGGTGGCCCGGACGGTGGTCCCGAAGGTGGTCCGCTTGGAGGTCCCGATGGTGGCCCAGACGGTGGTCCCGAAGGTGGTCCGCTTGGCGGTCCCGATGGAGCGAAAGATCCGGGTGATTCTTCGACTTGACGCTCAATGTCTTGGTCATCTTGAACTGCTGTCTCGATTGAAGCCTCAGCAACCGTGGTTTCGGGTGGTCCTGAAGGTGGCCCGGATGGTGGCCCTGTTGGAGGTGCAGATGGTGCAATCGTTACGGGTTCTTCCTGTACAGGTGGTTGAAGGAGGGGGTCCTGAGAAGGCGGGGTAGGAGATAGCAACACATCGTTTTGAATTGGTTCAGGGGCTGAAGACGGTGCATTCATTGGCGTAAGAGGCTCAGTTTCTTGAGGGCTTTCCTTTTGCCAAGGAGGCGTTCTAGGTCCTTCGTCGTCCTCTTCCAGCTTGACTTGAGTGCCACCGCCGGACGCATTTTCAACAAAATATTCCGTCATAACAACGCTTGAAGGATCGATAAGTCCTTTTTCTTCAATATTGCCAAAGTCATCCAAGTTTGCATCGAATGCTCCGGAAAATAGACTCGAACCAATTGCGTTTCCAAGAGAGCGGCCTTTTGGTTGTTGATACTCAAAATCACAAGCGTATGGACCGATGCTCAATGAAGATGAATTCGATGAAATTGCACATTTCCATTCATGTTGACTTGGGTGAAATTGAAATTCAAAATTTCGAGTTAAACCCGGGCCGATGGAAGAAACACCTTCTTGAGGCTCAATCTTCATTTTACCCATCGTAATTTCGGCTTGTATCCCTCCAACTGGTATTGCAGATTCGTTGGTAAGGGCTACTGAAACTTCAATCACATCTTCATCATCATCATCGATTTCCATTCGGACAGAAACCAATTCGATGCTCAGCGAGCCAGATTTTGCATGATGTTCGTCAGACATTGGGTTCACTCATTTTAGGGGGGTGGCTCTATAATACTTCAATTCCTTGTTAAAAAAATCCTTGTTTAACCGAGTTTGTGGCGAGTCTCAATTGGTAGAGACCAATCAACTGCAGCAACAGTGTTGTGCTTTCTATCGATATTGGTTCGATATTCCGAATTTTTCATTTGAGCTTGGAAGAAATCACGAACACCAAACCAAAGCCAACCTATTACCGGTAATAGATACATCACTTTTGAGATGGCCCTTGGGCCCCAGTGGTGAAGGTCAAGAGCAGTGCCGTTATCGTGCACGATTGCAATTCGAAAAGCCCTTTGACCAAGTGAACGTCCAAATTTTCTGCCTGTGTATTTGAAGTACAAATAATGGGAAACAAAAAAGATGAACCAGTTCACAAGCGTGAACATACTCGTTCGCCCTCCCTCCAGAGCTAATGCATAATTTGAGATGGAAGCGAGAAAAAGGCCTTGGGTGAGGAGTTCAATGACCAGCACAATCAAAACAACGTCCGTTGCAAAGGCAACAACCCTCTTCCACGCTGGTGCAATGAGCATGCCATCTGGTGCTGAAGAGAGGATGCTCTGGGCAAGCGTACCTCCCTGATACACTTGGACTGGGCTCTCTGCCATGGTTGTCTGACATCCTCTTTATTTTTGAAATACTGCGTTCTCACCATCTGCCTACATGGGTACCGATGTATACGACACATTGCGTCTTTATCTGTTTGGATAATCTTCTCTATTTGGGTTCACGCGAAATCTCTTGTGCATACCCCCCTTAACGTTCAGCATGTAGTACATTACGAATGTGACAAAAAGTTATTTCAAAGG
>Ga0255764_10000638_pt1 | contig 30918 bp, 23 predicted proteins | sample 071ome_30_FD_179964 | JGI IMG/M metagenome (GOLD analysis project Ga0255764, IMG submission 179964) | Coastal salt marsh microbial communities from the Groves Creek Marsh, Skidaway Island, Georgia - 071406AT metaG (version 2) | ecosystem: Environmental > Aquatic > Marine > Intertidal zone >... | reverse complement strand
TGAAGAGCCGGCTGGGTCGTTTTTCTGAAGCTTTGCAGATGCCCATGCATCTGCTGGACGCAAGTATCATCCAGGAATACCTCGATTCCATCAAAGGGACGGGACGAACTAGACTAAATTATCTTCGCCCCATCATCGCACTGGTGCGCTATGCAGTCCGGAAGAAATACGCCAGTCGCGATCTGTTGGATGAAATTGAAAGCATCGAAAAACCAGAGGCCAAACCTGGCAAAACCGAAATATTCACTCCGAGTGAGTTGGATGAAATTCTGACATCTATCCGGACGGAGCTTGTTCCTTGGATTGCCATCGGGGCGTTTGCTGGTTTGCGTACAGCGGAATTATTACGTCTAGATTGGAAAGACATCCACCTGGATCGATCCTTCATAGTAATGCAAGCCGGCAATGCTAAAACCGGAGCCCGACGCATTGTGCCTTTGTGTCAAAGAGCGATTGATTTGCTGAAGGACCATGATCAAGAAGCCGGACCATTCAAACATCACAAATCAGAAGGTAAGTATTTCACGCGATTAGTCGCAGATATGAATGAAGCCAGGAGGAGGAGGGGGATTACACAAAAATTTAAATGGCGTCAAAACGCCCTCCGTCACTCCTATTGTTCCTATCGTTTGGCCGTAACTCAAGATGCCGCAAAAACGGCTCTTGAGGCAGGCAATTCGCAAGCCATGATCTTCCGGCATTATCGAGAACTTGTGACGGAGGATGCCGCTAAAGAGTGGTTCGAACTTGTTGACTAACCAAGAATCACCCAAGCCCATAAAGCTTCTGATAAATGGGCCGTAATGTTCAATTTTCTGTGTTGGCTTTGATTTCCTCTAGAAGTTTTAGCATATCATTTCGCAGTTCTTCAATCTTGAGTTGGTTTTCGAGTGATTGAATGGTGATTTCAGATGGAATATCGCTTAATTGCCCAACTTGCTGTTGAAGCTCAAGAATCTCCTTGAGATTAGAAGCTATCTCATAAATGCCGCATTAGGATCATCGCACAGGCAAGGTGGATGAACCCGATGAAATTTACAGCATCGTATTCGCAACGCACAACCAGTCGCCTGAAGTTGAAGAGCCAAGCAAACAGACGTTCGACTTTCCATCGTCGTTTGTATCGTCTCAGTTTACGACCGTCTTGTGTTTGATTGGATTTTTTCCGCCCTCGACGATTTGGCGCTATCATTTCAGTTCCGAATATTTCCTCAATTCCTCGGTCCAATGGATCACTATCATAGGCTTTGTCCCCGATCAGTTTTTCAGGTGTATCCTCTACGACTCGATGCTCTATGGTATACTGAACCAGCGTTACTTCAGCTGGCGAAGCACTGGCTGCGCATATGGCGACAGGAAGACCAGCGCCGTCTGCAATCGCCATGATCTTGCTGCCCTTGCCTCGCTTTGTTTTGCCGACGAGGTACCCCCTTTTTTGGCCGGCACAAAAGTGCCATCTATGAAACATTCACTGAGATCCAAACCGCCGCGTTCCTGCAAATCTTTGGCGATTGCCAAAAGGAGTTTTTCGAGAACTCCATCCTGAACCCAGTTTTGAAACCGACGATGAACAGTTTGATAGGCTCCATAGCGTGAAGGCATGTCTTTCCATGGCGCACCCGTTCGCAAAATCCAAAGGATTCCATTCAGTGTTTTCCGCCTGTCACTCCAAGGACGACCGCGTCGATCTTCCCTTACAGGGTCTTCTGGTAAGATGTCTTTAACGACGTTCCATTGTGCTTCGCTCAAGTCCATCCATAACCACTATACTTTATCGTTAAAAGTACAATATTTATTTATGAGATAGCTTCTAGGCCCAGTGCGTGTCCCAGGGGGCGCCTTCATTGATCCATGCTTCTATGTTGGCAAGGGTTGTTTCATCCAAAGCAGGCCCTTCTTCTGGCGGTGGCATTCGGTCATCAGGATCGTTGGTGCGGATCCGTCGGATGATTTCTGATGCCGATGCGTTTCCGGGAACCAACGGGGTTTCTCCGGATTTGGCGGGTTTCAATAGTGCGCTTCGAGCAAGGAAACTGACATTGCCCGCTTGTTTCACGCCGCCATGGCAGGAGGTGCAATGCTCATTCAATACGGGTTGTATATCGGTGGAAAAATCAACCTCGGCCCTGAGGGATGTGTTGAGCAACGGTAACAGCGGTGCACCCATCAGCAACACGATCGTGATGCATTTGCCGAAGCTTTCGGTCGGGAAATTCAAACGAATGGAATTTGGGACATTCATCGTCCCCGCATCATATGAAAATGAAGTAAGACTGACAAGTCGTCGGAGAAAGAGAACCGCACTGTTTGTTGCCTTTTATGGGGCAATTGGAGTGTGGTTTTCCTTAAGTGGTGGAATTGGGTTTGTGTCGCCACTTGTCGATCAACTGGCCCACCTGTCCGGCATCGATCGGTTTGGCGATGTAGTCGTTCATGCCTTCTTCCAAACACTTTTCGCGGTCGCCACGCATGGCGTTGGCAGTGATGGCTATGATGGGCACGCGTTCGTTTTCAGGCACTTTGTTGTCTGATTCGAAGTCACGAATGCGCCTGGTCGCTTCGTAGCCGTCCATCTCGGGCATTTGGCAGTCCATGAATATAATGTCGTAGGTCTGCTTGCGCGCCATGGAGACCGCTTCTTTGCCGTTGATGGCGAGATCCACGTGGCAGCCCATGCGGGATAGAATTTTGGCAGCCAATTTCTGGTTGACGGTGATGTCTTCCACGAGCAGGACAGAGAAACCGGTGGGAAGGGGCTCCATTTGGTCCAGATCAAATTTACCTGCGCCTTCCTGCGCCAGTCGATTCGGTTCAGTGGCAGATTTTGAAAGGTCGGAGGCGAATTCCCAGGCCGGCAAGCTGAACCAGAAAACCGAGCCGTTGCCTTCCTTGCTCTTGAATCCGATTTTGCCATTCATCAAGGAAACCAGTTCCTTGCAAATGGCAAGACCGAGTCCCGTTCCTCCGTACTTTCGGGTGGTGGAGGCGTCGGTTTGAGAGAACTTTTCGAACAACAGGTTTTGTTTGTCGGAAGGAATGCCAATGCCGGTGTCGGTGACACTGATTTTGAGTCCATCCGGGTGATTGTCGACGGCGCTTTTTTCTACCCGGACATGGATAAAGCCCGACTCAGTGAATTTTATCGCATTGGACAGAAGATTGATCAGAACCTGTTTGGTTCTCCCTGGGTTCCCGACCAGATGCTTGCGTGCGTCCGGTTCGTAAAAGAGTTTGAGTTCAAGGTTTTTGGCATTCGCCTGCTCTGAAAGCAGCTCGACCACCTCGCTACAGGTGGCGGACATGTCGAACGGAGTCGAATCAAGGAAGAACTTGCCGGCTTCAATTTTGGAAAAGTCCAGAATGTCATTGATGATCACCAGCAGCGATTCACCAGAGCTCTTGATGGTGTTGGCGTAGTCCCGTTGTGTTTCATCCAGGTTGGAATCCAAAAACAGATTGGTGAATCCGATGACACCGTTCATCGGAGTTCTAATCTCATGACTCATCGCCGCCAGGAACTCGCTCTTGGCCTTGCTGGCAGCCTGGGCTTCCACCGCGAGTTGCTTGGCTTCTTCGATGGATGCTTTCAGTTTTTCGTTGGCTTCCAACAGCTGGTTGTTGATCGATTCGGTTTCGGCCTGTGCTTGTTCCAGTTCAGATGTTCTGGCCTTGACCCGATCTTCCAATTGCTCGTTGGTTTTTCGGATCATATCATCCCGGTGCTCTACTTCCTCCAGCATTCGATTGAAGCCTTGATACAACATCCCGATCTCATCTTTCGACGGGCTGTAGACACGCATGGAGAAATTCTTTTCGTTGGCGATTTTGTCGGTTGCCTCTGCCAACAGCAGGAGGGGTTCGGAGATGAACCGCTGTAGTCTGTGACCTGCCAGAAGAGCCAGGATCACCGAGACCGAGGCGATCACAGCAAAAATGGCAGTTGTGGTTGCTGCCTTGATCTGTGCGTCCTGAACGTTTTGGAAAACGGAGATGGTTCCTTTGGTTGTTCTATCCGAGGTGAAAACAAATGGAACCGCTACATGAGTGGTCCATCCATCAAACTCGTCGACCTCGTCAAGAGAGTCATTTGTCATCGGAAGCCTGATGGGGTTCGTCTCTTCGTGGTTCATGAATTGGCCGCGCAACTCGTTGTCTACAAACAGTTGAACGCCGATATCAGGTTCCAGATATGCGAACACCTCAGAGAGGGCCAGGTCACCTTCATCACGGTCGGCTGGAGGCAGTGATCTACCCAGGCTGTTGGTGGCGATTTTAGCCAGTACGGAACTTTCGCTCAGGCCTTTGTTCTTATAATGGTAAAGACTCAGACCAAAAATGGCACCAAGCACCAACATCATCGCCAACGAATTGGTGATGATGGTCAAAGTATTGACTTTGCCGCTCAGCGGTTTTTTCGCAAAAAATTCCTTCATACGATTCAGGCCCGAATCTTATTCCTGACGGAATGCATAATATGCATGCATTTGTCACGGTTGTAAAACGGAGATTCAATATCCTTCATCACATCTTGAAAACTATCCGGCTGTATGCTAAGCGGTTGGAATCATGATTGAGCTCAAGGGGCTTGTTAAGCAATTTGGCGATTTGATCGCCGTCGACGGCATCGACCTGGTGGTTCCCAAGGGCGAGTTCTTTGCCGTGCTCGGCCCCAATGCGGCAGGAAAGACCACCACCATCAAGATGATGGTCGGTTTGATCAAACCCACCCACGGTTCGGCCGTTGTAGCGGGATACGACATTCAGCAAAATCCGCTCAAAGCTCGCGAACGTTTGGCATATGTCCCGGATTTCCCGTTCCTGTATGAGAAACTGACTCCGCTCGAGTTCATGCGGTTTACCGGTCAGTTGTTTAAAATTGATCCCGACCGTGTCAGAACTGAAGGAGAGCAATTGGCCAAACGATTTCATCTCGAAACCTTTCTGCATAAGCCCATCGAAGGGCTGTCCCATGGCACCCGTCAGCGTGTGGCCATCGCATCCGCTTTGCTGCATGATCCTGAGGTTTTTGTGATTGATGAACCCATGGTGGGGCTTGATCCGCAACACGCCCGCATCGTCAAAGACATCCTGAAGGAACGTTCTCAAGAAGGAATGACCGTGTTTCTATCCACGCACCAGTTGTCAGTGGCCGAGGAAATGGCGGATCGAATTGGAATCATCCATCAGGGAAAACTGATCGCCATGGGGACCAGCGAGGAATTGAGGCGTCAGAGTGGTCAGGACGGCGCCTTGGAGAAAAGCTTTCTGAGTTTGACCACGGAATCCGAGTCGACGGCCAATTTTTCCTGAACCATGGACGCAAAGGATACCCATCCGGAACCACATCGTGAGCGCAGTGCTTTCGCTCTGCTGGCGGGCGTTCATCTCAAGCAGAATTGGCGGCGGCTGGAGGGGGTGCTTCTACAGTCCAAACTGTTATCCGCCACTGTTCTTCTGTTTATCGTGGGCTATTGCTGGTTGTCGTTCGCTCTCTTTTACCGTGCGATGCGATTTGTGGGCGCGTTCCCCGGACTGGGGGACTTGCTGGTGGAACGCATGATTTTCATCTTGTTTGCTTTCCTGTTCGCCTTGTTGTTGATCAGTAATCTGGTCATCAGCTATTCCAATTTGTTCCGGAATCGTGAAACCAATTTTCTTCACTGCCTGCCCATCTCTCCCAATGCCATTTTTCAATGGAAATTCCTCGAATCGACCGTGGTGGCATCCTGGGCGTTTCTGTTTTTGATCGCGCCCTTGCTCGTTGCCTATGGTTTGGTGGAGGAAGTGGACTGGACTTTTTATCCGGTGACAGTGTTCATGGTCCTGATGTTCGTCATCCTTCCAGCCATTGCAGGAGCTTGGTCCGCGATCGGATTGGCTCGTTACATGGATCGGCGTTTTTTCCAATACACGACGCTTGGTTTGGGAGTTTTGGCTTTGGTGGCCCTGGCTTTCTGGTTGAAACCGGATGTTGTGACCGATGACATGCTGGAAACCCGCGTCATGCTGGTGCTGGACCGCTTGTTGAAGAACACTCAGTTCAGTCAGTTTGCCTTTTTACCCAGTTATTGGCTGGCTTCCGGCGTGATTTCCTGGAGTGAAGGGGCAACCAGCGCCACGGGATTTTTTATGCTGGTCATGCTGAGTTATGGGCTGTTTTGGGGCCGGTTCACCACCGTGATGGCTGGCTCACCCCTTTATGAGGCCGCTTCAGCCGTGCAAAGCCGCGGACCTGTGGTGAGCCGCTGGAAATGGGTTCAGTGGCTGAATCGCAACAAAGGGAATCGAACCAAAGCCTGGACCCCCCGATTTTTGGAACGTTTTTTTGGTTTGTTGTTTTGGATGCCTCAGGATCATCGCGCTGTTTTGGTGAAGGATGTAAGGGTCTTCTGGCGGGATACCAGTCAATGGGGGCAAAGCCTGCTGCTCTTCGGCTTGCTGGCCGCTTACATTGTGAATTTGAAGAATTTCTCCTCGAAATTGAACAATCCCTTCTGGATCCATCTCATATCCTATATGAATCTGGGGGCGTGTTCGCTCAATCTGGCGACCTTGACCACCCGCTTTGTTTTTCCCCAGTTCTCACTTGAAGGCAAACGACTTTGGATCGTTGGGATGGCTCCGATCGGTTTGAAAAAGGTCATTGGCATCAAATACACATTGGCCTGCCTGATTTCCATGAGCATTACCGGGATATTGATTTTCATGTCCTGTCACATGCTGAACATGCCCTGGGGGCAGATCAGCTATTTTACCTTTGTGATCGCTGTGATGGCCTTGACCCTGAATGGGCTCGCCATGGGGCTGGGAGTGATCTATCCCAATTTCAAAGAAGATAATCCCAGCAAAATCGTGAGTGGTTTCGGGGGGACCTTCTGCCTGGTCCTGAGTTTTCTGTATATCGTGGGCAGCATCGCCATCCTGGCCATCGGTTCTCCCTGGCGTGAACAATCTGTTCCCTGGGTGGTGATGCTGGGGTGGGGGAGTTTTATGGCTTTGTCATTGGGATTGGGGTTGATTCCATACCGAATTGGGATCAAACGGCTTCGGCACATGGAAATTTGACCGTTTTGATGAAAAAGTAGGTCTGATTGGCGTTAAAATGGCCTCGGTCGCTTTACAGATCACCATGTTGTCATTATTTTAATAGAATGGCTCCGCACGACGACAACGATTTTATCGATAGGGAATTCCAGCAATCCCAGCAAATGTCCCTCACCGACATGGCTGATGCGCCACAGGAAGATTCGGTCAAACGCATTCCTGCACGCGAACAACTTGAGGCCAAAGTGGGCACCACCCAGCAGCGAATCATTGAGCTCAAACAAGAGCAGGAGAAGCTTGAAAAAGAAAGAATAGCTCTCGAAGACCTGAGACGCCGCCGCGCCGAATTCACCAAGGGACGTGAGGAAATGGTGAACAGCCTGAGCAAGGGGATCGCCACGTTGGAAGAAGAAGAAGAAAAGGCCCGCCGCCAGATTGAGGACATGGGCAAATCCCTGGTGGAGTTTCGTGAGCATTTGGAAAAGGTTGAGGGTTTGTCTGAAGAAGCCTGGGAAGAGGATAACCTCAATCGTGAACTCACTCGCGCCCTCATTGCCATCGAGAATGCCCGCAAGGAATGGATCAGTGCCGTTCCGAAATTTCCCTTTCTCAATCCGAAAACCGGGCAAGCGGAGGTCGCTGTGCCGGAATCCATACCGGAACCCAAAATCAAGCCTGCACCCAAGCCGAAGTCCCCATCAAGCCTTCAATCCCTTTTGACCTCCCTGGATTTCGATCAATTTTCATGGAAACAATGGGCTCAGATCGGGTTGGCATTGACTTGGCCCGTGGCTTTGGTGTTACTGGTGGGCGTGTTCATGCTGGTGGCTGTTTGGCTTCAGGGAGGTTCCTGATGCTCTACCTGCCGATCAGTGAATAACAAGTCATGATGCGCATCACCGGTAAAGGTTCACTTTTGAACAAATTGCTGCAGGCTCGGAAAGATCCCATTTCCGCCCGGGCACGCAATCTGAACGTCCGCGCCCGTGAACTCAAAGCCGAAATCCGGCGCCTGAAAAAGCAATCGAGCCTGGAACCAAAGTTTCAACGAACGACTTCAGTCATCCCGCGTAGATCAGACGATGCATCCGAACAATCCTCCATGGGGGCGCTGTTTGAAACGGTTGAACATGATGACCTGCGTGTCGCCGAGCAAATCAGGGATCCGGAGGCTCATTACAATGCCCTGGGGGTGCGAAAACTCGATCCCATGGCGTGGGTGCGTCGTCGGACCGGGAAAAAATCTGAGCCAAAAACCAAAACGGCACCCGAAGAAGCAGATCATCAGAAATTGGTGCAGTATATGGCTGCCGGAGGCGTGCAGGGGATCGAACCGCTGCGGAGAGAAAAACGCATTGCACGCAATCGGTTCCTGATGATGTTCCTTGTGTTCTTACTCATCCTTTGCGGCGTATTTGCCGTGATGCGTCCCTGACCTATGGAGGAACCGATCCACATCGACACTTTTCGAATGGGTTCGGATACCTGGGTTGCCGCGTATTCGGAGGCAGGACTGACGGGAATCTGGTTTCCCGGTCGGTTTCCCGTTGAGACAAGCGCTGATACCGGGGTGCGTCCGTCCAAACAGATTCAATCCTGGCAAAAAGTCACCCGGCAGTGGGTGAAAAGCTATCTGCAAGGAAAGCAACCGGACATTGCGTCAGCTCCGCCACTTGATCTACAGCAAGGCACCCCATTTCAACAAAGTGTCTGGAATGCCCTGCGTTCCATTCCCTATGGGGCAACCCTGTCCTATGGCGAAATAGCCAACAAGATTGGCAAACCAAAAGCAGTCAGAGCCACCGGCGGCGCCTGCGGAGCCAACCCGATCCCCTTGATCATCCCCTGTCATCGGGTCCTGGCAGCCAACCGCAAATTGGGCGGCTTTTCCGGGGGCATCGAGTGGAAACAAAAACTGCTGGCGCTGGAGAGCATTGAAATATGACCGATCAGACTGAATCCATCGCCGCGCCAACAAAACCACCCACTCAAACCATTTGGGACGCCTGGCGCATCGGAGTGTTGGGCTTTGGATTGGCGAGTTTGGCGGTTTTTGGATCGTGGGCGTTTCTCGGGGGATGGTTCTACAAGACGCTGGGAGAGGCGGGGGCTTATGTTGCCTGGTTGGTTCTTTATCTTGGAATTGGGTGCGAGGTCATGAAAGGATTGACGCCCGGCCCAGGCGCGCGCTTGCGCTTCTTCAAGGTTTTTTCAACTTCGTTTGCCGCTTATGCCATTCTGTGGATTGTGGTCTGGATGGCGATGCGAAACAAAACAGGCGAGGCACTGGCGGCAGTGTTTGGATCACTGGCCATGGGGCTCTGTATTTGTGCGTTTCTCGGGAACATGAAGGAATGGCACCGGGTATGGATGGTGCTGACGATTTCCAATGCGAGCGGCTATTTCATCGGTTCCTGGTTGCATGCCACCATGGGGATGCCTTGGGGCGCGGTGGCGTGGGGAGTGGCTTATGGTTTCTTTTTTGGCGGCGGCATCGGACCGGCCTTCTGGTTTGCCAGAACGGGTGGGATGGTTCCGAACCCTCAAGTTACTCAAGACTGCCAGGATACCTGAGCTACCGCTGTGTATTGGGCATCCGCAGATTTACTCAATCATATCTGCGATCATCTGCGCAAATCTGCGGATAAAAAACAAACCCGATTCACCGCTGTGCTGTCTCCACCAAGGCCTGCATCACCAGATCCTGCCCCACCTTTTTCCACGTCACGTTTTGCAAACGAATCGCTTCCTGGATCGTTTGAGCGCCCTTTCCGCTGACGGCCCGCCGTGAATGCTCACCTCCCAATACCTTGGGAGCATAGTAGAATGCCACCGCCTGAACGAGCTGTTGATCGAAGAAGCTCGCATTGACCTGGCCTCCGCCTTCCACCAGCAATGAAGTGATATTTTCTGCTCCCAATCGATCCAATAACCAGTTCAAATCCACATGGCCCCGGTTGGGTGATTCCCACACTTCGACCTTTTCTTGCAGAATTTTTGCTCTTTTTCTGGGGGCAGATTGGGATATGACGACCCGTGTCCATTCTTTCCAGGGATCTGTGAGCAGCTTGGAATCGAGCGGGGTGCGCGCCTTGGAATCGAGCACCAGGCGCAGGAGTGGTTTGGAAGGTTTATCGGATGTGCCCCGTCGAACCGTTAACGAAGGATCATCCGCCAGCACGGTCTCGATACCCACCAGCATCGCGTCCATACCATACCTTAATTTCATGGCATGCCTGCGTGCTTCCGGGCCTGTGATCCATTTGGATTCTCCAGAAGCGGTTGCGATCTTGCCATCAAGGGTCATGGCGGCTTTGACGGTTACCCAGGGGCGCTGACCCTGGATCCAGTGAAAAAAGGATTGGTTCAACGCAATGGCTTTGTCTTCCAAAACTCCGGTTGTCACGTTCAGTCCCGCTGTTTCCAGTAAGGCAATGCCGCGACCGGCGTGTTTTGGGTTCGGATCCAGGCATGCCACGACTACCCGTTTGATGTCCGCATCCAAAATGGCCTGGGTGCACGGGGGCGTTCTTCCTGTGGTGGAACAGGGTTCCAGAGTAACATAGAGCGTGGCTCCCTTGATTTTGTTTTTACGTCGTTTTGCGTCATTCAGCGCCGCGACTTCCGCATGCGCTTCTCCCGCCTTGCGATGCCAGCCTTCGCCAATAATGGTGTCCCGTCGTGTCAGCACGGCTCCCACCATGGGATTGGGCGATACACGACCATAACCGCGCTTGGCCAGCAGCAGTGCGCGTCGCATGAACTTCAAATCGATTTCATTGAATGGTGTCGTCATCGCTGGCGGTATTCTGGCTGGGAATCATTGGGGAAACCAACAAAAAGGGCGTCCCCTTTTGATGGGAGACGCCCGTGAATTCATTCATCTGGCTGGCTGCATCAAGCCTTGGCCACCAATTGGCGGAGGACGTACTGAAGGATGCCTCCGTGTCGGTAGTATTCGATTTCGATATCGGTATCGATGCGACAGCGCAGGGGCACATCAACCTGCTCACCGTTGGCGCGGGTGATGCGTAGTTGCAGTTCCTGGCGTGGCTTCAGATCGTTGCCGAGTCCGACGATGTCAAAGGTTTCACTGCCGTCGAGGTTGAGTGATTGGACATTTTGACCGTCTTCGAATTGCAGGGGCAGCACACCCATGCCCACCAGATTGGATCGATGGATGCGTTCAAAGCTGGCGGCCACCACGGCACGCACACCCAGCAGTCGGGTACCCTTGGCGGCCCAGTCACGCGAACTGCCTGTTCCGTATTCTTGACCGGCCAGTACGACCAAAGGAGTCTTGTCCTGAGCATAACGTTGCGCGGCGTCGTAGATGCTGGTTTGTTCGCCGGAAGGTTGGTGTTTGGTGACACCGCCTTCCACTCCGGGAACCATCAGGTTCTTGATGCGCACATTGGCAAATGTTCCGCGGGTCATGATGCGGTCATTGCCGCGTCGGGATCCATAGCTGTTGAAATCGGTCACAGCCACGTCGTTTTCACCCAGGAAGCGTCCTGCAGGTGAATCCTGTTTGATCGCTCCGGCGGGACTGATGTGATCGGTGGTCACACTGTCTCCGAAGATGCCCAAAGCACGGGCGCCTTCGATGGAAGTGATCGTGCCGGGTTCGAGATCGAAATCGGTGAAGAAGGGCGGCTCCTGAATGTAGGTGCTCTTCAGATCCCACTCATACACATCGCCCACGGAGGATGGAATTTCGTTCCACTTGGGATTCTGATCCGCGAAGTCGGTGTAGAGTTTGCGGAACACATCAGGATCCATGGCTTTGGCAAACAAGGTCTTGATATCCTCCAGGCTCGGCCAGAGATCTTTCAGGAAGACCGGATTACCTTCGGAATCGGTGCCAAGGGCTTCTTCTTCCAGGTTGATATCCACGCGACCCGCCAGGGCAAACGCGACGACCAGAGGTGGTGACATGAGGAAGTTTGCCTTGATGTTCTGGTGGACCCGGGCTTCGAAGTTGCGGTTTCCGGACAGGACCGATGCCGCAACGAGATCGTTGTTGACGACGGCTTCTTCGATCGGTTTGGCCAGCGGGCCGCTGTTGCCGATACAGGTGGTGCAGCCGTAACCGACCAGGTTGAATCCGAGTTGATCCAGATAAGTTTGAAGTCCGGCCTGCTCGAGATAATCACTCACCACGCGGGAACCCGGAGCCAGGGAAGCCTTGACGGCAGGGTTGACTTTAAGTCCTTTTTCGACCGCCTTCTTGGCGAGCAATCCTGCGCCGAGCATGACCCCCGGATTGGAGGTGTTGGTGCAACTGGTGATGGCGGCGATCAAAACGCTGCCGTGTTTGAGTTCCACCGATCCGGAGCCATTGTTCTCCGCCGATACCTGGGTGGATTCCAGAGCGGCTGCGTCTTTGCCGAATCCGCCGTCGGAAACCGGTCTGGAGAACATGGATTGAAAACTGTTTTTCAGGTCCGGCAACACGATGCGATCCTGCGGGCGCTTGGGTCCCGCCACACTGGGTTCGACGGTTCCCAGGTCAAGTTCGAGATCGACGGAGTAGTCGATGTCTCCTTTGTTGGGGATGCCGAACATACCTTGTGCCTTGTAGTAATTTTCGTAAGTGGCGCAGAGTTCTTCGGAACGGCCGGTGGCACGCATGTAGTTGACGGTTTCACCATCGATGGGGAAGAACCCCATGGTGGCGCCGTATTCGGGAGCCATGTTGGCAATGGTGGCGCGGTCGACCAACGGCAGCGCCTGGGCGCCCGGGCCGTAGAATTCAACGAATTTGCCCACCACCTTGGCCGCGCGCAGCATTTCGGTGACAGTCAAGGCAAGGTCGGTTGCAGTGACCCCTTCGCGCAGGCTGCCGGTCAGGTTGACCCCTACGACATCGGGTGTCAGGAAGTAAACAGGTTGACCGAGCATGCCTGCTTCGGCTTCGATGCCACCCACGCCCCAACCCACAACTCCGAGCCCGTTGATCATGGTGGTGTGTGAGTCGGTGCCAACCAGGGTGTCCGGATAGTAAACGTTGTCCGCGCTGAGCACCCCTTTCGCAAGGTATTCAAGGTTGACCTGATGCACGATGCCGATGCCGGGAGGAACGACCTTGAAGGTGTCGAAGGCCTGCATGCCCCATTTGAGGAACTGGTAGCGTTCGCGGTTTCGGGTGAATTCCTTGTCCAGGTTGCGGTCCATGGCATCCGCGGTGCCGGCGAAATCCACTTGCACGGAGTGGTCGACCACAAGATCCACCGGAACGAGCGGTTCAATGATTTTGGAGTTTTTGCCCAGGCGGTTGACGGCTGAACGCATGGCGGCCAGGTCCACCAGCAGCGGCACACCGGTGAAATCCTGTAGCACAATGCGGGCGACCACAAAGGGTATTTCAGAGGTGCGTTCGGCTTTGGGTTGCCAGTTGGCGAGTTGCCGGACGCTTTCTTCGGTGACTTTGACTCCGTCACAGTTGCGGAGCACGGATTCCAGCACGATCCGGATGGAAACAGGCAGGCGTGAAATGCTGCCAATCCCGGCTTCTTCCAAGGCTGGTAAGCTATGTAATTGACCCTGGCCTCCGCCGCCCAGTGTGAATTCCCTCAGTGTGTTCAATGTATTGTTGCTGCTCATATTTAATGTTTCGGTTCGTTCCCAGTCGGAACGATTCATTTTCAATTCAGAATCTAAACAGAATCACCATGCGAATCCACACTTGGAAAGTCAAGTCGGCGGTCGGGGCGAGTCGTTTGAGTGTGGTTTGCTTCTAGAGGAGTGAATGGACTGATTGCTCCCGGTTTTTCAGACTGCTTTTTGGGAAACTTGCATCAACAAAAGACCTGGAACTCTGGGAGGGGCACAGGATATCGGTTGGTTATATGGCGCATTGTTATCCGGTCTCCATGAGGTTCGTAAGGTATCGGTTGGATAAAGTTCTGTAGACGTAGAAGTCGCTATCAATGCTTACCACATATTCAATGTTCATTCTTTCGGCGACAGCAATGAGAGACGTGTCCGCAAAATCAGCCGGCAAATCCGCGTATTTCTGAGTCAAATGCCGAATGGCTTTCAGGTCCGAATGATCCAATTCAATGACTTCCAACCCTCCGGACAAGACCCAGTCCAGCATTGCCAGTTGTGCCTGGATATTAAAATCAAGTAGATAGTTAACTTCGGTTAATACCGCGATTGTTGAGTAAAGGTTTCCTTGAAATGACTTGAAAAACGCCAGCGCAGAAGGATGGAATGCATCCTTTGCGTTAAAAACAGCAACCAAAGGTCCGGAGTCAATGACGGCACGCCTTTTCACGTATTTTTTCCTTCAAAATGGCTTTGCGATTTTTTGAAAGGTCGGATCGGCCACTGTCAAATTTGCCAAACACATGCTTTCCCAGTTCCCATGGCGTCTTTTTATGAACACGTTCAGTCTCCAATTTTTCAATGATTAATCCCCGCAGATATTCCGATTTGGACATTCCTTTCTCCTTGGCTACTAAGCTAAGTTCATTTTCAAGTGTGGGATCAATCCTTACCGAAATCATGTGTCATACAATATGTCATACGTGTGATGTGTCAATTGATGAATGAGAAAAAATCCAATAACTTATTCTCACATCAATTGCTTTTCAGCCCTGTAGTCTGATTCTTATGAAATCCTTCTTGGAATCATGATGCTGATTGCTACATGCTTGCTGGGTGATTCAGGAAGGCGATCATATATATTTTGTCGGCATTTGCGGAACAGCGATGGCTTCGTGTGCAGGGGCTTTGAAATCAAGGGGTTTCAGGGTTTCTGGTTCGGATGCCAATGTGTATCCACCGATGTCGACTTTCCTGTCCCAGGCGGGTATCAAGGTTCATGAGGGCTACGATCCGAATCATTTTGGCGAGCAACCGGACTGGATCGTGATTGGCAACGCCATGTCCCGGGGAAATCCCGAGGTGGAATATGTGCTGGAGCAAAAGTGGCGTTACTGTTCGCTGCCGGAGTTGTTGAAGGAATTTTTCATCCGGGGAAAGCGGTCCATTGTGGTGAGCGGCACACATGGCAAGACGACGACCACTTCCATGATTGCATGGATCCTGGAGTGCGCCGGGTTTCACCCTTCCTTCCTCATAGGCGGCTTGCCGGGTAATTTCCAGCGGGGCGCCCGGTTGACATCGAGTGATTGGATCGTGTTGGAGGGGGATGAATACGACACCGCCTTTTTCGACAAGCGCAGCAAGTTTGTGCACTATCTGCCCGAAGTAGCCATCGTCAACAACATCGAGTTTGATCACGCAGATATCTTCGAAAACCTCCAGGCCGTGCAGAAGACCTTCTCGCACCTCATACGTCTGGTCCCGCCCAACGGACTGCTCCTGGCCAATGGAACGGATCCGAACGTCGCGCCGTTGTTGGATGTGGACTTTTGCCCTGTCAAACGTTTCGGATTGGAGGGTGATCAGGATTTCACCGCGGAGGTCATCGACATGGTAAAGGGGGTGTTACATTTTCGGGTCAATGGCAATGAATACCATTTGCCCATGATCGGGGAGCACAACATGGAAAACGCCCTGGTTGCGATTGCCTGTGCGCAGCATTGCGGCGTGCCCGCTTCGGTCATCGAGAGCGCCATGCGAACTTTCAAGGGGGTGAAACGTCGATTGGAAATCATTGGCACCCCGGGCGATGTGACGGTCATTGACGATTTTGCCCATCATCCCACTGCCATTCGAAAAATCATTCAAACCCTTCGAAAGGCCTATCCGGATGCCCGGATCTGGACCTTGTTCGAACCCCGCAGCAATACCACCCGACGGAACATTTTCCAGCAAGAATTGATCGAAGCCTTTTCAGAAGCAGACGTGACCCTCCTTGGCGGGGTGGCTCGTGAGCATTTGTTGAAGAAAGATGAGCGACTTGATTTACCAGCCTTAATCGAATCCATCGAACAAAGGGGAAAGATCGCCAAGGTCCTTCCCGGTGCCGACGAAATGGCCGCCGAAGTCGCTCAAGGGGTGCAACCAGGTGATGTGGTGGCCATCTTAAGCAATGGCTGCTTTGGTGGTGTGCACAACAAAATCCTGCTTGCACTCGAACAGCGTTTTTCTTAGTCTCTGATCTGCACTCTACTCTGAAGTAATATGAATGTGAATTGGACATTCGATTACGAAAACAATGAGAGATAAGAAAACGGCAGTCAGTCGAAAGATAGAAAAATTTGTTACGGATTACGATGTGCCTCTGTTGAGGTTGCTCTACTACACGCGTTGGTTGCGTTGGGGCTTGCTTTGCATGTTGTTGATCCTTGTTACGGTTCCATTGGGGCTCGTCAAAGTCTGGACCGCGACCCCCTTGGACTTCAATCCGGTGGTTAAAATCAGCCTGCTGGATAAACTTCAATCCTGGTCCCTGCGCCGGGCGGCCTACAAAGCCATGGATGCCGGTCGGTTTGAAGATGCGGTGCATGCCTGGCATTCTTCGATTGCCAATGATCCGGGGAATCAGGTTTATCAGCGCGAGTATTTTCAGTTTCTGATGGACGAAGATTTGCAGAAGAGCAAATCTCGCGAGGCCGCGCAAAATGGGTGGTGGTATCTGAAGTTGAATCAAACCAACCTGACCTCATTGGAAGTCGTCACCGATGTGTTTGATTACTACCAGCTGCATGAAATCAACCAATTGTTTCTAAGCCAACAGCTGGAAAAACTCACTCCGGAAATGGAGGTGAAGTATCTTAAGAGCGCGTTTCACATGGGGAACATTGCCGGTTTCCGCAAGGGGATTGAGCGCATGGATCCCTCGCGTCTGGAAGCGGAACCCGAACTGAAACTCTATCATGCGGCTTACATGTCGATTTGGGGTTCTCCCGCATCCGCATTGTCATACATCGACACGCTTCGATCTCACCTGAATCATCCCAAACATGCTTTCCTGGCGCATACCCTCAATTGTGAGGTCAGCGTGGCAAGAGGAGAGATCGATGAGTTTAGGCAATCCATGGATTATATGATCTCCCGTGGCGCCGATCGTTTGGTGCATCATCTGCAATATTGGAGCATGCTCGTCGAACATGGAGAAAGGGATAATGCGATCGAGCAGTTCAGACGCTATAATCTGCCCCCGGACCATGCCAAGGATTTGGTTCATTTCGTGGATTTTGCGGTCTTGATTGGGGAAGATGATTTGGCCATCCAATACCTGAAAACCTATGCCGGGGATTTTGGATACTATGAGCCGGTCTGGGTTGCCTATGCCAACATTCTGATCGATCGCGGAGATTGGCAAAGTCTCAACAACCTGGCCGTGCAGGCACGGCGACATCCCCTGGCGTCCAATACACTGGAAGGATTTACTTATTTCATGGAAGGACGTGCGGCTTTGGGGGAACAGAAGCTCGAATTGGCCGCCAGGATGATGGGAAAGGCCGCCCGGGTAGAATATGAGATTGCAACCGTCGGATTCTATATCGCTCAAGAACTCGGAACGCTGGGTTATGATTCGGAAGCCTTGAGCATTTTGCGTGGTTGCTCCGATGAGATGAAGGGCGAAAAATCGTATTGGGAGAGAGTGTTCCCATTGGCATCGAGTCAGGGGGATTCGGAATTATTCCTGCAGGCTGCTGAGCAACTTTACCAATTGGAACCCAAGAATCCTGTTTATCGTAATAACTATGCGGCATTGTTGCTGAGCAACCGGCGTGAATCCGATACCGCCGTCCGATTGACCTGGGAACAATTGAACGAAAGCTCTGCCAACCGCCTTTCCAAACCTTCAAAATATCATGCAGCATTGATCAACCATGCATTGGCCCTCGCTCTCAACCATCGCTATGACGAGGCGGTGGGACACTTGAAACAGGTGCCTGAAAGCGCGCTCCCTCCGCAGTTTAAATCGGGTTATCACCTGGCATGGTTCGAAGTGGCATTGCGAATGGAGGACTATGATGTGGCCCGAAGCCATGGAATGTTGGTGGAGAAGGACGAACTGTTGCCATCGGATCGTGAGTGGTTTGCATCCATATGGGAGCAATTTCTCACCGAAAGGTAGAGGCATAGGACCTCGCTGATTTTTGGAGGGGCAAGCTCCTGCTTGAACCCACTTCAATCCTTATCGCCTGCAAATTGATATCAAGCCACCTTGGAAACGCTGCAGTTCTATGAATACCTATGGCTTCCCGCGGTTCACGTCTTTTGTGGATGAAAGTTGACTAGTAAGAAGCATGGGGTTGGGTGGAACCAACCCCTCCGGTATCTAAGAATCGAACGCGCATGTTTACCGGATGCGTTCTGAAAACGCTTTGCCAATTTTGCTTTTTCGGGTTAACTCCTCACCAATATGGAACATTCGCCTGGATTTTTGGAGCTCGTGAACGAAGCTCGTGAACACGTCAGTGAGTTGTCGGTGGAACAGGCCCGTGTACTCCTTGCTTCCGGTGAAAACGTCATCCTGGTCGATGTCCGGGAAGACCGTGAGTGGGACAAACAACACGCTGCAGACGCCATTCACCTGGGGAAGGGAATTCTGGAGCGCGATATCGAAGCCAAATTTCCGGACAAATCCACCGAACTCATCATGTATTGCGGCGGGGGATTTCGCTCGGCCTTGACTGCGGATGTGGCCCGAAGAATGGGCTATGCGAATGTTCACTCGCTGGTGGGTGGATACAAAGCCATGCTGGAATCAGGTTGGCCGATGACGACGTCCGATGATGCCGCATGAACCCGGTGTCGAGGATCATTCGAGAAATCACCAAATGGGGGGAATTTGTCAAATTCTCCCACACCGTCTTTGCATTGCCCTTTGCCCTTGCTTCCATGCTTGTGGCTGCCAGGGATAATCGGGGCTGGCCCGGTTGGCGCACGTTCCTGCTCATCCTGGCGGCGATGGTCTGTGCCCGAACTTGCGCCATGACCTTCAACCGGATCGTCGATCGTAAGTTTGACAAACTTAATCCCCGCACCGCCAATCGACACCTCGCAACCGGCGCGATTTCCTTGTGGAGCGCGCAGTTCCTGCTGCTATTGAGCGGTGGCGGATTTCTGATGGCTGCCTATTATATCAATACCGTTTGCTTCGTGCTTTCTCCTGTTGCCTTGTTTGTGGTGTGCTTCTATTCCCTGACCAAACGGTTCACGGATTACACCCACGTTTATCTTGGCATTGCCCTGGGTTTGGCTCCGATCGGGGCGTGGTTGGCTGTTCGTGAGAGCCTTGGATTGTCGCCGGTCCTCCTGAGTATTTCGGTGGTCTTCTGGTTGATCGGATTCGATATCATCTACGCCATGCAGGATCATGAATTCGATCGCAAACACGGATTGCACTCCGTGGTGGTGGCCTGGGGAGTTAAAAATGCCCTTCAGGCGGCGTTTTTGAGCCACATGATCATGTGGGGATTGCTGGCGATTTTTGGATTTATCGAACGATTCAAACTGGCTTATCTGGTCGGTTTATCGTTGATTCTGGTCGCGCTGCTGCTGGAACACTGGCTGGCTCGCAAACGCAGTTTGAAATGGATCGGCTACTCTTTCTTCAGGTTAAACGCTTTGATCAGCCTGGTGTTTCTGGTTGTGACCGCTGTGGAAGTCATCTTCCCATGGTGGAGAAGCAGGGTTTGATCTTTTCTGAAGCAGCACTCATTACAGAGTTCCTTTTCGGTTTTCATGGGATTGGAATATCTTGCGTTCATGCAAGTTAATTTGGGTTTGCTCCCATCTGGTCATTCAGTTATGACATTCATGTCTCCAAAATAACATATTAAGGATCTAAACCTTGAAACGTATGAATAACCTAACCGAAACCTCACGCGCAAGGGCTGGCCGCCTCGTGGGGCATGCACGTGTTGCATGGGCTATAATGAGCGCCATTTTACTGATCGCACAGGTCCAATTGATGGCTCAACAAAGCGCTTCTATTCAGGATCCTGCCGATATGGCGGATTCCAGTGGTGACATAGCAGGTGTGCAGGCCGCCGTCGTTGGCGATTTCCTGCACCTGACCATGACAGTTCACGGGACCGCGGCTCCAACCGCTGATCAAACTCCCGAAGGCATGACCAATCGTTATTATTATCATTGGTTGATTGATTCCGACAACAATCCTGCCACCGGTCGAACCAACAGCGAATATGAAGGCAATGCCACCAATTTGGAAAAACCGATAGGTGCCGACCTGATTGTTCAGTTTGGTTGGCGTGATGGGGCACCCAACGGTGTTTACGCTTACAATCCCGCCGATGATGAAACGGCTATCGTCAGCAATTATGCCTACTTTGCTCGTGGCAATACTATCAATGCCGTCATTCCGCTTTCTTCCCTCGGATTGGCCAAAGGTCAAACCATTGCGGTGTCAGCTTTCCAGGAGGGCGCCTCCAACGGATGGCAAGTGGATTGGATCGAATCAGCCGAGCTTACCCTGGATGGAGGTTCTTCCTCCACGGCATTTGTGGCCGACGAAGCCGACATGGAGGATGTGAACGGAGACATTTCTTCCATCATGGCTGCCGTTGTGGGTGATCAGTTGCATCTCTACATGACCACACAAAATATCGCAGCACCCACAGTGGACCAAACGGCTGACGGCATGACCAATCGCTACTACTATCATTGGTTGATCGACACCGACAACAATCCGGCGACCGGACGCACAAACAGTGAATACGAAGGAAACGCGACCAACTTGGCAAAGCCGATTGGTGCAGATCTTGTGGTTCAGTTTGGCTGGCGTGACGGGGCTCCAAATGGAGTGTATGCTTATGATCCCGCCGATGACGAAACCGCCATCGTCAGTGATTTTGCTTACCAGATAGGTGGAAACACCATCGGAGCGGTCATCCCGCTTTCCGCGCTTGGTATTTCTGAGGGCCAGACCATTGCTCTCTCCGCTTTCCAGGAAGGCGCTTCCAATGGTTGGCAGGTGGATTGGATTGAATCCGACACCTTGACTGTGAATGGCGGCGGCATTGCCAGCTCGGCGGTGGCCGATGCCGGAGATGATATGGAGGATCCAAGCGGTAATCTGACCCAGATCTCTTCCTTCGTCGTCGGAAATCAATTGCATCTGTCAATGACTGCAAATGGATGGGCAGCTCCGACAACCGATCAAACCGCTGATGGCATGACCAATCGTTATTACTACCATTGGTTGCTGGACACGGACAACAACCCTGCCACCGGACGCACCAACAGCGAATACGAAGGCAATGCAACGAACCTGGAAAATCCGATTGGGGCAGACCTGGTGGTTCAGTTTGGTTGGCGTGATGGGGCTCCGAATGGCATTTATGTTTATGACCCAGCCGACGATGAAACCGCCATCGTGCAAGACTATGCGCACGTCGCATCGGGGAATACGATCACCGCGATTTTGAATCTGGACGATCTCGGCATTGCTACAGGCCAGACCATTGCCGTATCGGCTTTCCAGGAAGGCGCCTCCAATGGCTGGCAGGTTGACTGGGCCGAATCCGCTCAAATGACGCTGGCTGCTCCCGGTGGCGGCGCCGGACTGGACAGCGCCCGTGCTCAGGACGAGGCTGACATGGCCGATACCAGTGGTGATATTTCCGGTATCCATGCAACCGTCGTCGGAGATTTTCTCCATCTATCCATGTCAGTTCATGGGATTGCTGCTCCCACAGTGGATCAAACTCCTGAGGGCATGACCAATCGTTATTACTACCATTGGTTGCTGGACACGGACAACAACCCTGCCACCGGACGCACCAACAGTGAATACGAAGGCAATGCAACGAACCTGGAAAATCCGATTGGGGCCGACTTGGTCGTTCAGTTCGGTTGGCGTGACGGTGCGCCAAATGGCGTTTATGTCTATGATCCCGCAGATGATGAAACGGCCATCGTCAGCAACTATGCCTACCTTGTTCGAGGCAACACCATTGAGGCGATTCTTTCATTGGAAGCTCTCGGATTGGCTCAAGGCCAGACCATCGGCGTTTCGGCTTTCCAGGAAGGTGCTTCAAACGGCTGGCAAGTGGATTGGATCGAATCCGATACCTTGACGCTCAACGGCGGTTCGGTCTCCACCGCCACAGTGACTGATCCAGCCGATATGGAAGATGTCAACGGAGACATCTCTTCTGTTCAAGCTGCGGTAGTGGGCGATCTTCTCTACCTCTACATGACGACTCAGAACTTTGCCGGACCTACCGTGGATCAAACTGCGGAAGGTATGACAAATCGTTACTACTATCACTGGTTGCTGGACACAGACAACAATCCCGCCACCGGCCGCACCAACAGTGAATACGAAGGCAATGCCACCAACCTTCAAAGTCCAATTGGAGCTGACTTGGTGGTTCAATTCGGTTGGCGGGATGGTGCTCCCAATGGAGTGTATGTCTACGATCCGGCCGATGACGAAACTGCCATTGTTCAGGATTACTCCTACCAGATCGGTGGCAACACGGTCGCAGCCGTGATTCCCCTGTCTTCCCTTGGATTGGCTTCCGGGCAGACCATAGGCGTATCCGCTTTCCAGGAAGGTGCCTCAAATGGCTGGCAAGTCGACTGGGTCGAATCCGCAACGCTTGCGATCAATGGAGGAGGTATCGCATCGGCATCCGTATCCGATCCTGCCGAGGATATGGCCGATCCGAGCGGAGATGTCACTCAAGTCAACGCTTGGGTTGCGGGTGATCAACTCCGATTGCTCATGACCACCAAGGGTTGGGCTGCTCCGACGGTGGATCAAACGACCGAAGGCATGTCCAATCGTTACTACTATCACTGGTTGATCGATACCGATAACAATCCTGCCACCGGTCGCACCAATAGTGAATACGAAGGCAACGCCACCAACCTTCAGAGCCCCCTCGGTGCGGATCTGGTGGTTCAGTTCGGTTGGCGCGATGGCGCTCCGAATGGTGTGTATGTCTACGATCCCGCCGATGACGAAACGGCAATCGTTCAAGATTACTCCTACGTGGCATCCGGCAACACCATTAGCGCTACACTGAATCTGTCCGATCTGGGAATATCCACCGGGCAAACCATCGCCCTGTCCGCCTTCCAGGAAGGTGCTTCCAACGGGTGGCAGGTTGATTGGGTGGAATCCGCCGCCATGACCCTGACTCAGGGAGTCGGTTCCGGATTCGGAGTTGAGAACAGCTTCAACGCAAACGGCTATGGATTCACCCTACAGTTGACAGACGAAGGCGACAACACAGTGGATCCCAACTCCATCTCTGCTTCCATCGGAGGAGCAAACGCCATCGTGAGCGCTTCCAAAGCCAACGGAATCACCACCGTCAACGGACGATTTCCTCAGCTTTTGGCTCCCGGCAGTGCGCATGAAGTATCTGTCAGCGCATCCGTGGGAGGAAGCACTCAGAGTCAGTCATTCGTGGTAAACGTCATGGAATATACCGCGTTGCCGGTGAGCAGTCGCGGTGCTTTGACCAATGACAGCAAACCCGGCTTTATCGCCACCTTTACCATGATCAGTTCCTGGCAGCCATTGGAGGTCTCCAATGTGCACAACAACCTTGCCGAAACCGCCGAACTGCAATTGGCCGGTGAACTGGAGGACGAAACTGGATTGGGCTATTACAACGAAGTAACGACCAACTTCAGTGAATGGGAAAGTGAAGCTGTCTCGGTGGACGGAGTGGTCAACTGGTATGCATTGGCCGACGAAAAAGACGCCGTGCTGAATTTCCCAGATGATCAACTCTTCCCAGTTCTGTCGGACATCGGTGCGCCCGCCCTGGAAGGTGTCGTGCTGGAACTCAAAACCTACCTCGAGTTGTCCGCAGGTTATCATCAACTGGGATTGTTCTCCGAAGGCGGCCACAAGGTCACGGCAACCCATGACCCCAGCGGACCATTGCTGAGCCTCTACGACAACACCGGAGACGTTGAACGCGTTCCGACCTACTACGGTCGCAGCCAGATCTTCGACATCGTGGCTCCGAGGGATGGTCTGTATCCCGTTCGTATCCTCTGGTTCCAGTCGGAAACCAATCAGGAAGACGGGTTGATGCTGGAATTCTACTCGGTCAAAGACCGCAAGATCCATCTGGTCAACGACACGTCCAATCCGGACTCCATCAAGGCCTATCAATCAGCTGGCGAAGTCCAGAACGTGACACCTGAGATCCAGATCAGCAGCGATGGCGCCAACGTCACCATCGAATGGATCGGCATGCTCCAGATGGCAGACGAAGTCACCGGTCCCTGGACGGACGTCGCCGACGACAGCCAAAGCCCCCGCGTCTGGTCCACCACCGAAGCCCCGCAAGGATTCGCCAGAGCCGTGGCCGAATAAAATTCGAACAACAAAACAATCACAACCCGGCCGGCACCCAACGGTGCCGGCCGTTTTTCTTGAACTCCATCCTTTGCACGACAGACACCAAACGTTAACCTCACAATGACAACTACGAATCATTTGTTGTAAGAAAGTTCTTTGAAAGTAAACCGCAATTACGGTTACGGTGTCGCCGGGTGTGTGAGTTTATGGCTTCAGATACTATGACCCTTCGTTGGGACGTTGGATCAACCGAGATCCGTTGGGTGAAGCTGGGGGATTGAACCTGTATGGATTTGTTGGGAACAATCCTAATTATTTCATTGATACCGATGGACGTGCTGCTTGGGGTTGGGTAGCGAGAGGCGGGTGGGCTATCGGGGTATGGGCTGGGAAATCCTACTTATTTGATAAGTATGTCCAACCCCACATAGATGATGTCGTCATTGCTGTTGATAACTGGAATCCATATGCTGGAGCAGTAATAGGAACTGCAAATGACGCCCATCAACTGCTGAGCCTAAAGAAACAAGTTAAGAATTTATCTAAACTTGGTTGTTCAATAGCTTCAGGTAAGGGCTCAAAGAAACCAAACCTTAGAACAGGTCAAGGGTATGATGCAGGTGATACTCCTGTTCGAATCGAGGGAGAATGGACGCCGGGTGACATGAAACAAGCATTGCTTGGACATCCTCCAAGAGGATTAGGAAAGCCAGACTTGCACCACGGGGGGCAAATGCCAGGTGGGGCCAAGCATGAAGTTCTACCCAATCTTCACCGGAACAATCCGGCACTACACCCAAATAAACGGAATCAAGGCGTAACACCTGAGATGAGACAATCTGATCGCCAATTGCACTGGTGGTATCGGGCACGTGAACAAGGGGCGGATCAAGTTTTGCCAGATTGGATATATGATGACTAAACCAATGACATTGGAAGAGTTTCGACAATTGGATTGTGAGTTTCGACAAAAGAGACCAAAACCATTTCTTTTAACTCCACCCGATCCAAAAGCAGAAGAGTCTACGTTATTCACAATAGAAAATGAATTTGGCTTTTCCTTACCCATCTGCTACCGCCAATTTTTGAAAGAATTTGGTGGAGGAAATTTTGGTTTTATAAATGTCTTTTCTGCTGAACCGCAGAGTGAGTGGTATCTGCCGGCCATGCAAAAGAATGCACGTGAATATATTCCAGACAACTTTCTTGCGTTTTCGGATGATTACTCTGGAGGTTACTATGGTTTCAAAATTTCGACCGACCAAGCGATGGAACCTGTCTTTTATTGGAATACAGATGGAGGCCTTGTCTCAACAGATTATGCCAATGTATTCAATTTCATCATTAGATTTGCTTACGATCCTGCTTAGGCGATGCCTCAGATGTTGGATTTCATTTTGAGTTACAACTACAAGACAAGGAAGGAGCGGCCGTCGCCGCTCCTTATCCAAATCCCTCTACTGTCGATTTTTGACCACCCCGAGAAAACGGTCCTGAATTATTAAAAACTTGCTCCTTTTGCTCTTCTGAAACGGGTCTGAAGCCCAGTTTTCACCCGGTTTCTGCTACACGCTTATTATGTGCAGGTTATGGAATATGTGTTTTGCCTCCAATAATTTCGTTACTGTTGTTACATATAAGACAAGTAAGGGGCTCCCGGGCCGCTGTCGCGGCCCAGGGAGCCCATTGAGCCCGCCTAAGACCTTGGCTCTTAAGTAAATTTACAGTCAACAGGCCGCCGAGACCGCGAGCTATGGCCCGGCAATCGGTCTCCGCTCAAATTTACCTCGCTTCGGATACCCTTGGCGCTCGATTGCGGCCTCTCGGGCTCCCTTGGGATGTGCCAATCTGGCCCGTTGATCTCCGGTTCACGAGGATGCTGTTTTGAGGTAACCTTCCAGGATCTCGACCACAGCCTTTTGTTTTTGACGGGGGAGGTCGGCGAGTTTTTCGCTCAATTGTTCGAACCGGGAGGGAGGTCCAGGTTTACCTTTGATCCGGGTGGGTTGGACGCCCAGCAGTTCATCGAGGGTGATGCCGAAAAGATCGCTCAAGGGGACCAGCAACGAGGAAGGGATGCGACGGGTTGCCGTCTCATAAGTGGCAAGTGCCTGCTGTTTGAGGCCCAGCTTTTCGGCCAGTTGCACCTGTGACCATCCCTGATGCTGGCGCAGTGTTGCCACGCGCGCGCCCAGTTCCTGGAAAAACTCTTCATCTCTCATGCTGTTATCCAAATACGTTGTGTTGTTGGCCAGCATGATACCAACATCATTTTGTAGTTGACGTCTCATGGTCTTTGTTTACTACATAACGTAGTTATTGGCGTGAGTAAATAAAAACCCATGAATCGACTTGACACCTTTTTGAAAACCTATGGCCCGCATCCCCGAAGAAGACATTGATCGCGTGAAGCGCGAAACCGACCTCTTGGCCCTGATCCGTTCCAGGGGGATCGAGTTGAGGCAGCACGGAAGCCGGGACTACATCGGCATATGTCCCTTCCATGATGACGGCGAGACTCCCAACTTCATCGTGAGTCCACTCAAGGGGCTGTTCCACTGCATGGCCTGTGAGGTGGCCGGTAATGCGATCCAGTTTGTTCAGAACTTCGATGGAGTGAGTTTCCGGCATGCATTTGAACTCCTGGACAACGGAGGCAAGTTGGCTTTCCAGAAGGTTCCAGCCAGACGGACAAAACAAACGACGGTTCCAAAACTGCCGTGTCCCATCGATCAGGATGGAGACGCCGCCGAACTCTTGGGCCAGGTGGTGGATTATTATCACGAGCGTTTGGTTCAGTTCAAACCGGCGCTCGATTACCTGGCATCCCGAGGCCTGGATGATGAGGAACTGATCCGACGTTACCGGATTGGGTTTGCCGATCGCACGCTTGGGTTGCGTCTGCCGGACAAGAACCGAAAGGAAGGTGCAGCCATGCGTTCACGTCTGCAGGAGCTTGGGGTGTTTCGGCGTGAAAGTGGACACGAACATTTTAACGGATCGATCATCTTTCCCATTCAGAACCAGTCAAAGCAGGTGCTTGGACTCTACGGAAGACGTATTGCAAGGGTGACCAACAAAGGCGCACCCGTTCACTTGTATCTCCCAGGACCACACAAGGGGATGTTCAATCCCGAGGCCTTGAAACATTCGGAGATCATCCTTTGTGAATCGATCATCGATGCCATGAGCTGCATCCGGCATGGGATGGAAAACGCCACTTGCATCTTTGGGTGTCAGGGGTTCACGGACGAACTCTTTGAGGCGATCCGGAAAGCCAATCCCGATGCCATCCGATTGGCCTACGATGGAGACGAAAGCGGGGAGAAGGCTGCCAAGCGAGACGCTGACCGCTTGCAGTCCTTGGGGATCTCCGTTTACCGGGTTCGCTTTCCATTGGGGGAAGATGTCAACAGCTTGGCCGTGAATCAGGGAGCCGAAGCCCTGAAAAAAGCCATCCGTTCGGCCCAGTGGCTTGGTGCAGGCGCGCGCCCTTTTACTTCTTCTTTCTTAGCTGCTAGTACGGCTGCTGTAGAAGAAGCGGCTAAAGAAAAAAAAGTTCCGGAACTTACGAACGTGGGCGAACAGCACGAGTTGCTTTTGGGGGATCGACGTTATCGAATCAGTAATCTGCACCACAACGCCGGACTGGATGCCCTTAAGATAACGTTACGTTTATGGGTGGAGGAAACCCGGTTCCATGTGGATCAACTGGACCTCTGCAAAGATGCCGACAGGCGCCGGTTTTGCGAGCGCGCCGCTCAGGAATGCCGGTTGGAAACGGAGTTGATAAAACGCGACCTTGGCAAGTTGCTCCTGGCCTGTGAGGGCGCTCAAGATGCCCGTCTGCAAGTGGACATTGAAACGGAGGAAGACGCCGTGAGTCTGGATCCCGATGAACAAAAAGAAGCCCTGGAACTTCTGAAGGCTTCGGACCTGATCGAACGCTTGGGCGCTGCCTTTGATGAAGCCGGAATCGTCGGCGAACAAAACAACCGGCTGGCTGCTTATCTCTCGGCCACTTCACGCCTCTTGGACAAACCCCTTGCCGTGATCATTCAAAGCACCTCGGCTGCCGGGAAAACCATGTTGATGGAATCGGTGTTGGCCTTCTTTCCTTCCGAATCCCAAGTCAAATACTCGGCCATGACGGGGCAGTCCCTCTACTACCTTGGCGAAAGAAATCTCAAACACAAGATCCTGGCTATCGTGGAAGAGGAAGGAGCTGAGAAAGCCAGCTATGCATTGAAACTTTTGCAATCCGAAGGACAGTTGACCATCGCCAGCACCGGCAAGGACGCTGCAACAGGGAGGATGAAAACCGAGGAATATCACGTGGAAGGCCCCGTTGCGATCCTGCTCACGACCACCTCCATCGACATCGATGAGGAACTGATGAACCGTTGCCTGATCCTCACCGTCGATGAATCCCGAGAGCAGACTGAACGCATCCACACCCTGCAACGCCAGGCTCGAACCCTGGAAGGCCTCCGGATCAAGAAGCGACGGCAACGGGTGTTGCACTTGTTGCAGAATGTTCAACGCTTGCTCAAACCCGTGGAAGTGGTGAACCCCTTTGCCGACCAACTCACCTTCACGGCTGAGCGCACCCGAACTCGAAGGGATCATGAAAAATACCTCACCCTCATTGAATCAGTGACACTGCTCCACCAGCATCAACGCAAACTCGAAGAAGATCCCGAAGCCGGTCCCCACATCAAAACCACGCTTGCAGACATCGAGGTTGCAAACCGACTGGCTCCGGAAGTGCTCGGGAGATCTCTGGATGAACTGCCACCCCAAACCCGGAGACTCCTGGAATCCATCAAGGCGCTGGTGTCTGAAAACTGCGAGACCAAAGCCATCGATCAGGATCAATGCCGCTTCTCACGACGTGAAATCCGGGAACGCACCGGCTGGAGTGAGTTCCAGGTGAGGACTCACATTCAAAAACTTGAGGACCTCGAATATCTGATCAAACGTCACGGCAAACAGGGCCTTGGTTGCGTCTACGAACTGTTGGTTGATGCGAAAGAACCCAACGGCGTAGCCCATGTGGGACTCCTGGAAATGGACAAACTGCGCCCCCTTTCACCGGTATGATGCAAACTTCGTGCATGAATGAGGCCACTTCGAGCTACTTCGAGATTAGGGGATCACGAAGTTTAACCATTGAAAGGAAGCATCTTGCCCAAACTTCGTGGCTTCGAGCATTCGCACATCAGGAGCTCGGGAACCTTTTCAACGTAACGTAGGCGAATGTCAGGCCGAAAAGGATACAACAACGTCACCGGAATGCGTGGCCGAAAGAAGGGAGGACTGACATCCGGAGAACCCGACGGTTTTGATCGATCCGGACCCGACACCCTGGCAAGCCTGGTGGACGTGTGGCTTGAACGCATGGAGCAACGCGCCTACTCACCCCGCAGCCTGGACATGCACCGTTGGGCGCTCAAATCCTTTCTTGCCTGGTGTCAGGAACGGGACATGAACCATCCACAAGACCTCACCAAAACCATCCTCGAAAGCTTTCAACGCTGGCTCTATCGCTACCGGAAACAAAACGGCAAACCCCTTGGTGTGACCACCCAAAGAAATCGCCTTGGAGCCGTGCAACGCTTCTTTGCCTGGCTGTGCCGGGAAAACATCCTCGATGCCAATCCGGCTGCCGATCTGGAACTACCACGCAAACCGGCCAAGATGTTGCCCAAGGCCCTGAGTCATGATGAACTGGCCGACCTCTTCGCAATACCGGACACAAACGATGTGCTTGGGCTTCGCGATCGATGTATCCTGGAAGTCCTTTACTCCTGTGGACTGCGACGCCGTGAAGTAGCCCACCTGGACCAGGAAGACGTGGACATGGAAAGAGGTGTCTTGACCGTTCGCCAGGGGAAAGGAGGCAAAAGCCGAACCGTTCCACTTGGAGCCCGAGCCATCGCATGGCTGACACGTTACCGGGAAGAAGCACGACCCAAACTGGAAATCGATCCGGCAGAACACGCGCTTTTCATCTCCGGATACGGAACCAGGCTCACCCCCAACTACATCGCCAACTGGGTCAAACGATCTATGAAAAAAGTTGGCATCAACAAGCCAGGAAGTTGCCACCTCCTTCGCCACACCTGTGCCACCCACATGCACGACAACGGAGCCGACATCCGTTTCATCCAACAGTTGCTTGGCCACGCTCGACTGGACACCACCCAGATCTACACCGAAGTCTCCATCAATCAGCTGCTCGAAGTCCACGCCCGAACCCACCCCCACGGCAAAGCCTGAAAAACTGTTGCCAAACGGCCAACAATCCTTCCTTTCCTTAGCTGCAAGTAGTTGCTAGGGTGCGTGCCGGAAAAGCCACGGGTGTGGCTTGTTGGAACGTTCTTTGAAGTGGCTTTGTGGGGTGCAAAAAACCGCGTCTGGGGTTTTTGGAGTAAAATCGTCAAAACGCGCCTGGGTCAGCCGTTGCAAGTAGCTGAAAGCGTGTCAGGTAGATGATGGTATGCTTACAAAAACCGCGTCGGGTGTGTGAGTTTATGGCTTCAGGTTCTACGATCCATCTTTAGGTAGATGGTTGAATCAGGATCCATTGGGCGAAGCTGGAGGGATCAATTTACATGGGTTTGTATTTAATAACCCCAATTACT
>Ga0255764_10000631_pt1 | contig 31056 bp, 47 predicted proteins | sample 071ome_30_FD_179964 | JGI IMG/M metagenome (GOLD analysis project Ga0255764, IMG submission 179964) | Coastal salt marsh microbial communities from the Groves Creek Marsh, Skidaway Island, Georgia - 071406AT metaG (version 2) | ecosystem: Environmental > Aquatic > Marine > Intertidal zone >... | reverse complement strand
CGTTCAGCAACGGGTTAATGCGACCATCCGAGGCGGGTAAGCCACCGGGTGAGGTTATCAACTGTCGTTGTCAAATGGGCTTTTTGCCTTAATTATTTAACCACATGGACCAGATAGAACAGACGGGTAAGATCATTGAGGTCGGCAAATTGATTGCCGGAGTGATCGCCGTGTCGATGGTTGTCGGCGTTGCGACCGCCGGGTATCGGGAGATCCCTGAGCGCCTTGATGTGGTTGAAATGGCACAGGGTAGCATGATCAACAACTTCCGCACGATGGAGGACCGCATCGAAGCCGTGGAGCGCAGTCAAGCCGACATAAAGAAGGAGTTGCAACTAATCACCTGCCTGCAACTGGCAGAAGCCAGAAAGTTATCCTATCAGGAGTGTATCCAATGAAACGAGCCGCCGCCATCATCCTGTTCTTCCTTTTCGCAACTGCCGCACATGGACAGGTGGGCATTGAGCGCGACCTATCGGGCAACCAGATCAACGCCGAGTTCTACCTTGAGGCGGCGAAAGGTGACGTAAAAGGTCACAGCGTAGTCAACAAGTTTGGCGAGGCTGACGCAATCGGTACGGCGTGGACCGTTATCACAGACAGCAAGACCTATCCAACGCCCACTTCTCCGGTATCGTTGGAGATACTGTCCTCGTCAGACGTAGACAGCACAGGCAACGCCGGAGCGCAGCAGGTCATTGTACAGGGTATCGGTGCAGACTGGCGCGAGCAGACCGAGACTGTATCCCTGCAAGGAACACAGGCGGTAGACCTGAGCAATACGTGGCTGCGTGTATATCGTATGTACGTTGTCAGCACAAACACCTACGCTTCAACGTCAGCCAGTACCCACGCCGGGACCATAACGCTACGAGCAGACGGTGGCGGTGCTACATGGGGTGTACTGACTAAAGACGGTGTGTTTGGCTATGGTCAGAGCCTGATTGGTGCGTATACTGTGCCGAAAGGAAAGACCGCTTTCTTGACCTCGTACTCGGCAGATATTGAGCCAACCAAGAACGCCAACCTTGCGCTGTTTCAGCGTTGTGGCGCGGACGATGTAGCCGAGCCATTCGAACCAATGCGCTTGCAGTCGCTACACAAGGGCTTGCAGAATACGCTCGTCATAACAAATCACGTGTCACGCGGTCCCTTCGTCGGACCCTGCGACATCGGCTTCTTTGGCAAGGTGGCAAACGCCACCGCCAACATCTCGCTCCAGTTTAACCTTGTCCTGATAGATAACGGTGACTGAGCATGACAAAAATATCAAGAGCGTAGAATACTTGGCGTTAGTCATTGCCGCGTACTACGCTGAACTGATACGCCTCGGCATACCGGAAGGAGAAGCCACGATCATCGCCGCAGCACTACAAGACATTATCTTCGAGGGAATGGAATGACCTACACGTACAAACGAGAGGACGGTACTGTATTCGAGCATTTCGCTTCGATCAAGAGCGCACCGCTAACCAAGTGTCCTACCACCGGTCAAAAGTGTTACATCGTCATCACAGGTGGCAGCGGGACCGTGTTCAAGGGCGGCGGTTGGGTAGATAAGAAGTGAACCGCTAAATCACCGAACTGTATAAGGGGCATGGAAGAACTCGACGAGGTATACCGCAAGTGGAACAGGCTCGCCAACATGAGCGCGTCCGATCTTCGGGCGTGGTCCGAAACCGAGTGCAGCCGCTTGGCATCGGTAGACCCGGTAGCAGTAATCGCTCGTAACCTTGAACTGCTCGAAACCAAGAAAGACGATTGGACGGAGAAGCACATCAAGAACGCGAACCGCGCCATCTCCTTTATTGAGCGGATGCGTAACGGCGAGCAGGGCGAACCCGCAAGAGACGGATGCCCGAGCAAACGGGATATATCACTAATGAACTGGGCGCACGATCCGCGTAAGCCGCTCAACAAATCGACAGACACAATGAACGATAACGAACTTCTCATTGCCTACGGGGGCGAGGTTAAGGCTCTGGGTGACGGTCGAATCGGCGGCTATCTGGTGAGGTTTAGCGGACCGACTGACCCCGACCTATACGGTGACTTCTTTACTAAGTCCACCGACTTCGGCATCCAAGCAACCCTCCCCGTTTACTACCAACACGGTTACGACGATACCCTGAAAAACAGGCAGATCGGCGTTGGCGAGATCAGCAGCACCGATACGGGTCTGTGGTTCGAGGCACAGTTGGAGAAGCGCGACGAGTACGAGAAGATGGTGAACGAACTGGTCGAGATGGGCAAACTCGGCTACTCGTCCGGCGCGGTCGGTCATCTCGTCAGCCGCAAAGATGCGGACAACGGGTCCAAAGAAATTGAGACATGGATACTCGGCGAAGCATCGCTCGTGCTAAACCCTGCCGAGCCACGCAACCATGTCATGTCTATCAAAGAATTTGTCGAGGCATCAGCCCCGGCAGCACAGGAAATTGCATCTGATGTAGTGGAGCCAGAGGCAGACACGGCAGAGGCGGGGCATGATCACCCTGCGCCAACTGCGGCAGAAGCCAAATCGGAAGCAATCGATGAAGCGCCCGACATGGGCGAAACTCCACACACAGAACAAGAGGACGATACAATGTCTGAACAGAACAATGACGTTCTGAAAAGCATCGAGTCAATGATCGCTGCTCAGAACGAACGCCTCGACGCTATGGAAGAAGCCAAAGCCGCTCCTGCCATCGTCGAAGTGCCTGCCGAAGCCAAGTCTGCTCCGGCTATCATCGCAAGCACCGGAGACTCCGAAGCCAAAGCATACGCCGCATGGGTACGCGATGGTGACGCAGGCGGTCTCCGTGGCGCTAAAGGCTACGATGTAGATGGTCGTGAAGTTGAGATCAAAGCATCTAACGACACGGACATGAACATTGGCACCGCTGCCGATGGTGGAAACTTGGTCCCAACGGGACACTTCGAAGGCATCTTCGCCAAGAAGTCCGAAGCCGACCTTACGGACCTGCTCGGTCTGACCCGTATCCCCGGTGTCGGAACGACTGTCAACGTACCCTTCGACAACGAAGCCGATGGTGAGTTCGTCAGCACTTCGGAAGCCAACTCCTACGACCGTGACGCTCCGGCAGTCGGTCAGCAGGCTTTCACGCTTGTCAAGTACACGAAGAAAGTACAGTTGAGCGAAGAACTTCTCGAAGATGAGACGAGCAACCTGCTCGCCTTCATTGAGAACTTCGTCGCTCGCGGCATGGCGAAAACGAACAACAGCCTGATCGTTGCCGAGGCTGCTGCCTCTGGTACGGAAGCAAAAGTCACGACCGCCGCAGGCATCGCCGCAGGCGAGATCGAGGACATCGCTTTCAACGATACGGTCCAGTTCTACCTCGACAGCCCGAACATCGCATGGCTGACCCGTGGCTCCACCTACGGCAACATCGCTGCTCTGACGGGCAACGAGCGCCTGTACGCAGAGCAGGGCATCCGTTCGACCTTCGGTCAGTACGCCAACCGTCCGAGCCTGCTCGGATACCCCGTCATGTTCTCGGCTAAAGTCGACGCTGACGGCACGGGTGACAACAAGCCGATCTTCTTCGGTGACTGGTCGCAGATGGGCTACTACATGGCACCGACCATGAAAGTCCTGCGTGATCCCTACGGAGACGCTGCAACCGGACAGGTCAACCTGTTCTACTCATACCGTGTAGACTACGAGATCCTTCAGCCGGAGGCTATCGTATACGCTCGCGTATCTAACACCTAATAGGTGGGTGAGCCGGGTGGTGTAAAGGCGCACACCTTTTCCTCTCTCGGGGTGGAGCGGGTTCGATTCCCGCCCCGGCTCCTACATTTCAAAAAACATCTGCCATGTCGCTTACCGTTACATCTGCACCCTCTGTTGAGCCAGTAAGCACAGCAGAAGCAAAGGAATGGCTCCGTATCGATTCGTCCGATACGAGCCAAGACGCGATCCTTACGATCCTTATCAAGGCGGCTAGTGTCCGTGTTGAGGAATACTTGCGGCGCTCGCTCATCACCCGCACCTATTCGTGGGAGATGAACGGAGACGATATGCGGGACCGGATTGAGATACCCAGACCTCCGGTGCAGTCGGTCACATCCTTGACCATCTACGACGAGGACAGCGCAGGCGTGGAGACATCCTACACCGAAGCCGCCGAGAACTGGCAACTGGTCGAGGCATCCTACCTAAAACACCGGAACGATGGTTGGGAAGTTAACCGCATGGACCGCGCGGGTACGTTGGTATACGTTGCCGGATATGGTAACGCATCTACCGATATTCCTGCTGACATCCTGATTGCTACGCTGAAACTGCTCGCCCTCTGGTACGAGCGCAGGGGCGATGAGAACCGCGACAACGTAGAGGAGCGGGAGTTCAGGATTCTTGGCGAGATCGCCCACCACAGGACAATCGGATTCTGATGATAGGAGAAATGCGTCATAGGGTAGCGGTGCAGGCAAGCACTCCGCAGAACAACCTCGGTGTCATCACGGACTCTTGGGCAACCATTGAGACCGTGTACGCCTCTGTGCGGACGCTGACGGGACGCGAAGCCGAGGACGCGAGTAAACCCGAAGGCATCTACACGCACGAGTTTGTGATGCGTTACAGGGACGATCTCGGGACCGCCGACACGCAGATGCTCAACAAGTACCGTCTTGTCTTTCGCAGCGAGAACTACGATGTGCGCTCGGTCGATAATGTAGACTACCGCGACAAGTTCATGATCGTCAAGACGGAGCGGCAGTCCTAAATGGTAAAGGTAGAAGTACAGGGACTCGACAAGGCGCTGAAGGACATCGCAAAGTACAGCGAGCAAGCCGCCGACCGTATCGTGCAGGAGATCAACACGACGAAGGAGCTCGTCCGAAATGATGCCGTCCAAAATGCCCCGGTCAACAAGCAGAGCGGCAGCGGCATGGGTGCGCGTGGCGGTTCGCTTCGCCGCATGATCGTTACCGAGCCGACCCGCAACTACGAAGCATACGTTGTCAGCAAGGCCAAGTATTCGGAGTTCGTCGAGTTCGGAACGGGTATCTACGGGCAGAATCCAAAAGGCGGTCATCGAACAACGCCGTGGGTCTACTACAACGAGGCCACGGACTCCTTCGTCCTGACCCGTGGAAATAAGGCGCAGCCCTTCATGGTCCCTGCTGCCGAGGCCAACCGCGAAGATCACCGCCGCCGCATTATTGCAGCCCTGAAAAAGAAATGAACGACCCTCGCAAAGCAGTACAGGACGCTATCTGGACCCTTCTAAACGCAGCAGGTGTCACGGCATACGTTAACCCGCCCGAGGGTCTTACACCGCCTTACACGGTCTTTGGTGACGCGACCTTCATACCGGGACCGCTCACGACCAAGACAACCGAAGGGGCAGAGGTCACGCACACTTGCATATCGTGGGCAACAGACCCTAACACGGCGCAGGCTAACGCATCAACTGGACTTGCCGCTCTGACCGACCGTGACGTTGTGTATACGGTGACTGGCTATGAGGTGTCGGATGTATACCCAGACTTCGGCGGTCCGATTCTGCGCGATGACATGAGAGCCAACGAGGTTTATTGGGGAGTGCCGTATCGGGTGCGCTTTATCCTCACACAGACTGCATGACCCTCGGGATACTGACAACGCTATGGAAACGCCACGCTATCGCTCGCATTGTTCTGGAGCATTATGCCCACTTGGACCTATCTCCTGTCCACTCTGTCCGTTTGGCGGTCGGTAGCGAAGGCGATGTAAGCAGGAGCCTTGCAGAGCAGGCGGGATGGGAATACCTCGAACATGACAACCTCCCGCTGTCCGATAAGTGGAACGCAGGCATGGCGGCGCTACGTGGTAGGGTGGATGCAGTCCTGATCGTAGGCTCCGATGACATAATGACCGCTAACGCTATACGCTTGTCCCTGTCACACATTGACCTTGGCGCAGATGCGGTCGGACTCAAAGACCTCTACTATTACGATACCCGTAATAGACAGGCGTACTACGGGGAGCGCCACAATCCCGGCGCGGGAATGATCGCCACCTCTGATGTACTTGAACGGGTAAATTGGCAGCCGTGGGATTTAGGGCTGAACAGATACCTCGACAAATCGTTTACCAACCGTATGCAAACAAAGGCATACCCTTGCAAGTTCAAGTATATACAAAACTGCCGCGAGCAAGCCGCCGACTTGGTGGACATAAAGACCGACACAAATATGTGGAGCGTTGAGCAACTGGCAGAGGCAACGGGTCGGGTTTATTCCGTAGACTCGTCTGTTTTCGAAAACACGTTTCCCGACCTACGGGATAAATTAAACCAACAGGACAATGGCTAAAAACAAATCCGCTCGGGATTACTGGCTGTACGTTGCGACATCCGCACCGACAGCAGCAGACGAAGCCAATGATGCCAACTACTCGCTCGTAGGTCTGGCAACTGAGCACTCGCTGTCACGCTCCCGAGGCGCAATCGACGTATCAACAAAGGATGATGGGGATGATTCCTCGTTCATCGCAGGACGGCGCAACCAGACGGTTTCCATGTCCGGTATCTTTGATCACACCGAAGATGCAGGCTACACGAAACTGTCGGACGCATACGAGGCTGCAAACGGTACGGTATACTTCCTGCTTACCTCTACCAACTCCGGTGACACGGAATGGTACGGTAGTGGCGTGATTACCGACCTATCGCTTACATTTAGCGATGAATCGCCTTCGACGTTCTCGACTACCATTCAGGCATCTGGAACGGTTACGGAGGCTACCGGCACCACCAGTTAATCTGAATAACGATGAAAGACAACCATCCTGAAGCCGTAACCATTGAAGTCGGCGAGAAAGAGTACACGCTAAAACTCGGACCCGCTGCCTTCAGGATTGCGGAGATCAAGCACAACCTGACCTTCACGTTTGAGCAGATGGCAAGCCCGAGTCTTGCAGACCTTGCACGTATCGCATACGTGGGCTGCTTGGTAGACGCTCCAACTCTCAAGGAGGACAAGTTCATGATCGCTATGGCTAACTCCGACGAAGGCGCGGTACTCGCTGCCGTTGGTAAAGCCCTGCGCAGGATGACGGATGGACTGTCTGGCATCGGCGAAACTGATGAGGGAAAGGGGTAGCCGGGGGCAACAAACCCTCGGCACCCTTTCCTGATTTAGTAGCCATTGACAAGATGTGCGCCGCTTATCTCGGCATGACACCATCGCAGGTCGATGAGTGTTCACTACGGGATATTAACGTGATGCTTGCAGGCGTTAGGGAGCGCATCGAACAGGATCAAGAATTGGAGTGGCAGCGCACCTTTGTTGTAGCGCAGCAACTCGAAAACCTGATGCTGTTCAGGGCGGGCAAACGGCAGAAGCCTCTTGATGCCATGTACCGCCAACTGAAGAAACAGGAAACGCCTGTCATGCGGATGGCTGAATATCAGCAACTGCGGCAACGGGCAAAAGCAATACTGGAAGATGGCTACGGTAGCACAACTTGATGTAAGGATCGGCGCGGACATACAGTCCTTTCAGTCGGGAATGGCAAAGGTTGAGGGTCAACTTAAACAGGTTGGCTCCAATCTTCGCAACGTAGGGCGCACCTTATCTACTGCTATCACACTTCCAATACTCGGCATTGGTGGCGCTGCGGTAAAAGCGGCTTCAGATGTTGAGGAAATGCAAGCCAAGTTTAATACGGTATTTAAGACCGTTGGCGGTGAAGTATCTCGTGAACTTGGCAACTTCTCCAAGCAGGTCAACCGTTCGCGCTACGACCTGCAAGGCATGGCGGCAACCTTCGGCGATATTATCAAGCCGATGGGGTTCACAGAGGAAACCGCCGCAGATATGTCCGTAACGCTAACAAAGTTAGCGGTGGATCTTTCATCCTTTAACAATATGCCGATGGACGAGGCTGTTCGTCGGCTACGCGGTACGCTTATTGGGGCGCACGAGAACGCTGCGGAGTTTGGGGTTATCATAAACGAAAATACCCTGAAGCAAGAGTTGATGAGGATGGGTGCGGACAGACTAACTGGTTCGCAGAAAGAGCAGGCAAAAGCACAGGCAAGGATGAACCTGCTGTTGGCAGGCACAACAGATGCACAAGGAGATGCCACCAGAACAGCGGACTCGTTTGCTAATCAACTGCGAGGACTGCGTGACAGTGTCAGAGATTTGGGCGTACAGATAGGCGAGATTCTTCTCCCCTATGCCACCTCATTGGTTCAGCGATTCGACCGAATGGTTGACATCGTAAGCAACCTATCCCCCGGCGCACAAAGGCTTGGCATAGCAATCGCAGGAATAGCGGCGGCGGCGGGACCGTTGGTGCTCACGCTTGGCGGCATGGCTTCGGGATTCTCTGCTATTATGCGAGCCGTTACGCTGACAATGGGAATGTTTAATCCCTACGTGGCGGGCATCGCTGCTATTGCTGCGATCCTGATTGGTTTGCATAGAAACGCCGATGCTGTCAAGGCATCATTGACCAACCTTTATACGGAGATCAAAGAGCGTACTGCTCCGGTAATCGCCGTTATGAAGAACGCGGTTCAGGATCTTTTTACTAAGGTTGGCGAGTGGGTGGAGTCGGTAGTCGATATTGGGGCGGCAATCTTTGGCACTATTGCTACGTGGTGGGACGATAACGGGCAGGTTATTACCACCAGATTGGTCACGATATTTGGCGCAATAGGCGATTTTCTTGGTAGTGCTATGGAATTGATTGGCACTATCATCAGCAAGGTTCTGGATGGCATCAAGTTTGTCTGGGCAAGGTGGGGCGATGACATCGTTTCTACGATGGGCTTCATCATAAGGACGGTGTTGTCAATCACAGAGGTAGGCTTTCAGAACCTGAACCTTTTAGTGCGGGCTCTTATTGCCCTTCTAAACAAGGACGTTGTTGGTGCAGCGGATCTTATAAAAGAAGGGATGGCGAACTCCTTGAGAGGAGTAGACCAGATTGTTGAGGACTTCAAGACATCATTCCTGAACAAGTCAGCCACAACCGCCGACGAGTTCTTGGCAAAGTTTGACATTCAGGGTTTCGAGAGCATTATCAAATACGCATTGGAAGCCTCGACAACGGACATCGAGGAGTTCAGAAAAAGCGTTCTTGGCGTTGGCGGTTTGTTGGTTGGAGAAGAAAAACTGGATGAAATGTTTGGCTCGCAGGAGTTTGCGAGCATTATTCAGAGTGCGCTTGACTCAAGCAAGACAACGATCCGCGGGTTCAAAACAGAAGCGCTGCTACAAATCCGGGCAGGCGGCGAAAAGTTAGACGAAAACTTTGGTGCGGGTGAGTTTGAGACAATGATGAAGGGCATTTTTGATGCTGCTCCTGATCTTGTTAAGGACTTCAAGGACCAGGCTCTTGGGTTTCTTAATCAGTTCAAGACCGGGGCTAATGACGCGCTTGTTGATGATGAGGATTCAGTTACAAAGGCTTCAGAAAAGGTAGCAGAGGGTCTTGAAAAAGTCGGCTTGCTGTCAAGAGAGATGGACCTCGGGCTTCCACATAAGTTTGCACCTCGAGTGATTAACGACTTCGCCTTTGCGTTGCAAAACGTGCAAGGCAATCTCGAACTTGTAGGGGATGAGGCAGACGAGTTGGCTCGGAAGTTTGATACCGTGTTTAAGGCTATCGACAGGCTTGGCATCGATGACAAGTCGAGGGTGTATCGCGCGTTTAGTTGGCTGTCAGTTGCTTCTGCCGACCTGACTCTTTTTACGGACGGGTTCAACAACCTAATAGACCTATTAAAACCATCGACTTACAAAGACTTCATTGAGGGATTGAAGGGTGGTTTTAAATCGCTTGTTCACCTGTCGATGGAACTCGGAGACAATATTTTCAGCATTTTTTCTGACAAGAAAAATGGCTTCTCTGACTTCATCGGCAAACTTAGCAACTCTGACGGTCTTGTTGGCAAGATTGCAGGAGGTCTTGGGAAATGGTTGCCGGGTATTGGTGCAGCAGGGTTGGCGCTCAAGGCGTTTGGTATTGATGCGAGCGATGTTCTAAAGGGTGTGAAAAACGTCATCAAGGGAATCGGTGACGGTATTAAAAACATCTTCGGGAGAGCGAGCAAGGAGAAGAAAAAAGCGGCTCGCTTGGATAGGTTCGTATCGGATGTTACCGCTCTCGGCGTTGACCTTAGCAACTTGTCGAGCGTGGACAAGAAGGCAATACAGGCGCTGATGACACCAATCCTGACCTCTGGTATTGCTACGACAGAGGATCTATTGGCTGTTCTCGGGTTGGATGCTTCGGACCTTATGCGGACTGTTACTGATGCTTTTGAAGGCATACAAATCCTCGCGTCGGGGATGGACGTTGCAGATGCTGGCTCAGGATTTAACTCTGCAATCTTTGGACTGCTGAACAACTTCGCAGAGGATATTGCTGCTGAGTTCGGCATGACTACGCTTCAGGCAGAAATGCAGATGTTTGAGTTCTTTGGCGTATCTGATCGCATCCAAGAAATCAGAGACGAGGTTGCAAGGATGCGAGCCAATCAACTTGGCAGGGGTGTTGATCCTGACGGCGAGACTGGTGTCGGTGGTTTTGGTGGTCCCGACAGACCGGGTTCAGCCGTTGATATGTTTGGCAATTTGGTAGGCAATCTTGCAGGCGGCTCACCTAACTTTGCAGGTATAAATATGTTTGGTCCTGATATGCTTGCTACGCTCGGCGCATACGGCGCAGCAGGGATGGGGGTAAACATGGGCGGCAGCGATACACAGCAGACGATCAACATCAACCTTGACGGTCAGACCATCGCCACCGCAACGATGCCGTACTGGTCGCAGGAACTGGAGATTTACGGGACGAACCGCTGATGGCAATAGCAATCAAAAACCAAGCGGGTACGGATGTTGACTTCGTCAAAGAGTCCTTCCGTTTCGAGGATGCCGTAACCCAACGCGGGACGCTTTCCTTTCAGGAGATCGGAAGCAGTCCCTCCTGCGCGTGGGGAGAAGATGTTATTGTTTGGGACGATGGCGGCGATCCCCTTTACTATGTGGGCGATCTGCCAATCGAACTTGCAAGCGGTGGATTCTTGGAGTTGGCACAGGAGACGATATACTGGGGTGGCACAGTTGAAAGCATCACCGAAGATGATATAACCGTTGGTGATACTACGACTATTCGGTTTACCTATCGCTGCATTGACTTCTCCGAGTTTGCAGGTCGGCTGATTATAACAGATCAAACGGCAAACGAAACCGCCGGGGCATGGGTCCGATCTCTATTAACTGGACCGCTCGGTCTTTCGGGGTACTACGGCGTAACGGAAGGGGATGTTGATGATGGAGCCTACATCGACTATATGCCGTGGAATTACGTAACCATTGAACTCGCTCTTGATGAACTGGCAGAGATCAGCGGCTACTTCTGGAATATCGACAAGGACAAAAAACTAAACTTCCAACCTGTTGACGCTGCTCCTGCGCCGTTTTCTATTACCGCTTCAAACAAACCTTACAAGTCGATTCGATTTTCTACAGTTAGGGGTTCGTATAGGAATCAGATTTTTGTTAGGGCAGGCACAACCAACGACGAGGATGATACTGTCGAGGTGCAACTCGGAGATGGCAACAAGAGAGCCTTTGTTGTTGGCGCTGAAATAGGTGACACTCCGACCGTAGAGGTGGACACAGGGAGCGGGTATGTAACGAAAACAGTAGGCGTGAACGGGATAGGTACGGTCTCTGATTTTTACTACAACACAGGCAGCAGCGTAGTTGTGCAAGATCCTGGGCAGACGGTCCTTTCCGCAACGGACAAGATTAAGATAACCTATAAGGCGCGTTACCCGATTATCGTCTCTGCCTCGAACGATTCCGAGATATTAGATAGAAGCGCGACCGAATCTGGGACATACGCTATATACCAATCTGTTGTAGATGCCACGGACGTTGACAATGCCGATGCTGCTGAATTGAAAGCGCAGTCTATCCTGTCGCAGTACTCACAGCCCAGAATTACCTGCCGCTATACAAGCGACCAAGTAAACTTAGCAGCAGGGCAAACACAATACATCAACCTGCCTGAACACGGAGTCGATGCAAACTTCTTGATTGAAAAGATCGGCGCATCTTTACGACATGACGGGCAACTATCCTTCGACGTTACAGCCGCCGCAACCCAGACCGTTGCCGGGTGGTCTTATTGGAAGCAGAAAACCCGGCAAGACCGTAAATTCGTTGTGCGGGACAATGAGGTACTTCGGTTGTTAAACAGCGAGAAGGACAACGCAACCGCAGCCGATACCGTAACAGGAACGACTTATACAGGAGCCTACACAGTCAATGGCACAGACACCTACATTGATGGATTCCATGTTGGATAACATACGACCACACGGACGGGTAACTGTTGAAGTCATTACCGACGAAGGCACGACCGTATACGAGCAGAACAACGTTGTCACGAATAATGGCGTGGCTCGTATTGCTGCTGTCTGGGCGCAGGACTCGACAACTTTTCCGTCTCACATTGGCATCGGAACGGATGACACGGCGGCGGCTACGACAGACACGGCGCTCGGCACAGAGGTCGACCGTAACGCCATCGTCACAGACTTCGCAACGGGTGCAGTTGCCACCTTTAAAGCATTCTTCTCTAAAGCAGAAGCCAACGGCAACACGATTGCCGAGTTGGGAATGTTTGACGCGGCATCCGGTGGCACGATGTTCTGCCGCTCCGTCTTGGCAACGGCTATCGTCAAGGATGCCACCAAGAGCATCAACGTAACATGGACCATAACCTTCGCTGACGCATAATGGCTACCACAGTATTCCCAGAAGCAGGCGATCAGATCACCGAGGCGGCATGGACTTCGGCGAACAAGACCATCGCGGTTGCCACAGAGTATCGCTTAAATGGGTACGCGCTGTCAGCAGGCACAGGTCTGAACGTGGATATATCTGCCGGGACTTGTTTTGTAAACGGCTTTGAGGTGGTGTCAGACGGTACGCAGTCAGAGGCTCTGTCAGCCAGTTCTACAAATTACGTTTATCTGAATGACGATGGCACGTTCACGGTAAACACCAGCGGGACGCAGCCTGCTGATACGCTTTTTCTCGGAACAGCCACAACAGATGGGTCAGGGGTCACAGCGGTATCTCACCTGAAGGACATCGCCAACGATTACAACGTGGCAAAGGTCAAGACCGCCGACGAGTCAGTAGCATCAAGCACAACCCTGCAAGACGATGATTCACTTGTTTGGACCGCAGGCACAGGCGAAACCTACGAGCTGCTGATTGTGCTAAAGATTAGCACCGGGTCAGGCAACCTGAAGTGGGATCTGAAGGGCTTCGGTAGTTCTGACTATTCGTACCAAGAGGGCAACAACATAATCTTCGCCGAGGCGGGTACTCCTGAAAATACAAGCGACACGGCAATCATTATCCGCAGCGTAGTCACAACAAGCACAAGCGGGACCGTTGGCTTAGAGTGGGCGCAGAACGTGAGCGATGCAAGCAACTCCACCATACAGGCGGGTTCATTCTTGTATGCTCGGAGGCTGCTCGGGTAATGGCTACCACCGTATTCCCACAGACCGACGATACCGTTGCCCGGACTGCGTGGCAATCGCTGAACGCTACCATTAACCGAGGCGATGATGGAGGCACAGCCGACACCGATACGGACCTGCTTAAGTTTGAACTTGACACGAGTGGCGAGGTAGCAAACGACCCTTCGGCACATTATGTCACGACATTATCGCTTGACGCAGGACACACCTACTACGTGCGCGGCTGCTTCTCGGTAGAAAAGCCTGTCGCCGACACCACGGATGATACCTTAAATGCCGGTATATCTTTGGGCGCAGGTCTTACTGCTTATGTAGCGGCTTGCAAGAGCAACGCCGCGCTATCAGGCAGCACCGATTTCTTGCGTGTTGATAGTTTTACAGGATCAAGCGACGAGGGTCTTATCGGCGCAATCAAGGGCACGAACAACGTCACCTTCGCGAACGAGCCTGTTCTGTGGGTAGACATGATCGTTGTGGCAGATCAGGACGCGGTTCTCTCTTGGTACTACGTCAAAAACGCAGATGCTAATTCCACGTGGTTTCGACCCGACCCGATCACCTATCTTATTGCAACACCGATTAAGGGATAGACGATGGCAACAGTACACGACTTAGCAGAAAACACCGCGCCGGACGGGACCGATCGGCTATACGTTACCGATGGGGTCAACGACGAGGGCGTTCAGATTGCCAACCTGCTTAAAGGCAGCGGGGCAGAAGTGCCGGGTTCAAAGATCACAGGAACGGTATCAGCGAGCGCAACCGTTCTTGGCTCATCGCTTTCGGGCGATATTAACATGGCAGACTCTACGCTGTCGCGTCCGCTCGTCAAAGACTACGCGATGGAGGTCTACGCTCACGGCAGCATCACCACAGCCACGACCATCGATCTTGAGAACGGCAACGTTCACACAGCAACCATTGGCGGCAACCTCACGCTGACGTTCTCAAACCCTATCGCATCAGGTGACGCTACCAGTTTCGTTCTTGAGTTGACCAACGGCGGCGCGTATACGCTCACGTTTCCTGCTGCCGTAGATTGGGAAGGCGGGACCGCACCAACGCTGACAGCCGCAGGCGTTGATATACTGGTCTTCTACACCCGCGATGGTGGCACAACGTGGCATGGTATCGTCTCATCTTTAGACAGTAAGTAAGATGTTTACACCGGGAATGTTAGCCCTTCGGAGAGCGTCTGGCGGCGGCGGGAGCGGCGGTGTATTTAGAATGGACGGAGACCCCGATGTCGCGCCCACGCACCTGTTTAGCGCAAGTTCATCGGGTCATATTGCAATAGTAGACATACAAGACCCGACAAGCCCATCGGTCACGGCATCCTATACAACATCTTATGCTTTCGGCAATTATGGATGCAAAGCAAGTTGTAAAGATGGCGTGATATACTGCTGCGATACTTCTGGTAAAATCGTGGCTATTGATGTGTCTGATGTTAACACGCTTGGCGCATCGCAAATACTGGGCGAGTGGAGCGATGCTAACTTGACATCGCCACAAAACGCTATCGTACACCCTACCAAAGATGTCTTGTGGATCAGCAATTCTTCCAACGGACGGGTCGCAACAATAGACATCAGCGACCCAACCAATATGACAACCATTGGATACCATGCACAGGATAGCGGAAGTCAGGGAATCGCTATCGCTACAAGTAACGACGGAGAGTATTGCTATTACAAATCAGCCTCATACATCAACCCTAATACTCTAAACGCATCAAATGAGCCGTCTGATAGCGCAAAACGCAACGCTTGGTATGAACCCTATTCTTACGCTTTTAACTACCAAGTAAGCCCAAACGATGGCGAGATATACATGGCAGGCGGTGGCGCTGGGAATTACTTCGGCTTAACTAAGTGGGCGAGCGATACAAGTTTGGATTGGTATACATCGGCATATGATTTAGACCTATACGACAGACCAGTAGGCGTTACCGGATTGCAATACTTGCCGAACTATGACGGGGTATCTGATAGTGGATGGGCTGTCATGGCGCGAGATGATAGGGAGATGAACATCGTAACTAACAACGGCACTTCCATCACCAACCAAATCAACTACTACAACGTCTACGCATACGATGTCAGGAGTTGTGACGCTTACGAAAACTATATTTATGTCATTGGCGGCGGCTACAGTGCATCATCCCGTCTTGTGGTTTTTGATTGGGAGGGCAAGACAACCATGTCCACCGCAGCGACTCTGAATGACGCCGCTTTTGATGATTCAAGACAAGTCACCCTCTTTGCCCCATAAGCCATGAGCATCTTTGTAATTGAGAATCAAGACGGAACGCTTTCTTATCCCGTAGCAAGAAAGAACGTTCTAAAAGCCTTTCCGCACGTATCCTTTCCAAAGGTGCTGACGGATTACGTGAACCCTGAGTTGGGCATATATCCGCTTGTTAGGACTGAACCACCCGAAAGCGAATACACCCACATCAACGTTCAAGTTGACCCGGTGAAGAACGGCGATCACTACCTGCAACAATGGGGCGCAGCGACACCGAGACCAGAGGAAGAAGTAAACTTGCACAGGGACTTTCTCACCGAAAAGGTCAAACGAGTGGCAAAGCAGATTATCGAGGAAAGATACCCCGATTGGAAGCAGCGCAATATGACGATGCGCGTCTTAACCTTGCAGAACACAAGCCCATTGACCGATGACGAGCAGGCAGAACTGGCAAGCATCTCGGTCGCGTGGGATTGGATCGAAGCAGTAAGGGCAGAATCGGATGCTTTAGAGCAGCAGTTGCACGACATGGGTGTTGCAGCCGCGCTTGCCTACGATATACGATCACACGCTTGGCCTCAATAACCCAACGACACCATGTGGACCGTCTCTCGGCTTGGACCTGATGCACACCAGATAGAGTTCGACGATGAGTTTGAAAACAAAGACTGGGAGCAGTGGGTACTCCTGACGGGTGACCGCCATTGGGACAACCAACACTCCGACTGGTCGCTGCAAAAGAAGCATCTCGAATTGGCAAAGGAGCGCAACGCTCCGGTCATCGACGTTGGAGACTTCTTCTGTTTGATGCAGGGCAAGTATGACAGGCGCAAGTCCTCGGATGCTCTGCGACCCATCCACCGAGGCGAAGAATACTTCGATGACGTACCGAACACGGCGGTTGATTTTTTTAAACCGTACGCCCACCAGTTCGCCGTCCTCGGATATGGCAACCATGAGACCGCGATCATAAAACATCACCAGACGGACATCCTCGCTCGCTTTGCCTATCGGCTAAACAAGGAGACAGGATCTAACGTTCAGGTTGGCGGCTATGGTGGCTATATCAAACTTCGCTTCGCCACGCCACACAAGAGGAAAAGCGTCTGGCTTCGATATTATCATGGCTCGGGCGGCGGAGGAAGGGTAACTCGCGGAACGCTTATCTCACAACGCAACGCCGAGATATACTCGGATGCTGACATCGTTGTCACTGGTCACATCCACGAGCGCTGGCGGATGGAGATTGTGAAGGAAGCAATTACTGATTACGGGAAGCTGGTGCTACGTCCACAGATCCACCTCTGTGTATCTTCCTACAAGCAGGAGTACAACACACAGGGCGGTTGGCACGTCGAACGAGGCGCTCCACCCAAACCGCTCGGCGGGTGGTGGCTGCGTTTCACACATGACTACAAGAAGCAGCAGGTTGTCTTTCAGACCATGGAGACGCTCTGAGGCTTCGTAGAATCGCCTGTGCCGCACGATCTATCTTTGCCCGATAAGTTAACCGCATAAAAAAAGGACGCCTTACGGGGCGTCCTGTGCTGTGTTACGGCTTACTTCGCTTCTTCCTGAAGTTTGCTTGCCTTAATCGCCTCTCGTCGGTGGCTCATCCTGATACCTGAGCGCAACCCCTCAGCCATGGACTCGAGGATTCTCGCCATCACTATCTTTTCGCGGTTTGTTGTAAGGCGGAATACGGTTCCGTGATGTCCATTTGCGCCTAAAAATACAATGCCTCCGTCATCGACTATGTTGTTGCGTACCACGCCCATTTCAAAATCAGGCAAATCAACAAAGGGTTCTACTAATACGGTAGTGGTGGTGGTTTCTTTGGCTGCTTCTGTTACGATAGTCATTGTCTCTCTCGGTTGGTTATGGCTTGCGCCGTGTTGTTGATATAAAGGTCGCGCTTTATTTTGACATATACACGCCCTTCACATTCTATTCACAAAGCCAGATCCGAGATGACGCTGTTGATGTGATCTGTAATCGCCTTGTACGCATCCGTCCACGAGTAGCACACCAGACAGTCATACCCGACACGTTCGAGCCTTTCGAGCCACGCCTTCTGATGCTTGCTCGGCTTGTTGGGCTTTACCTTCATCTCGATAAACAGCCCTGCCGAGTACGAGTTGGGGACCGCCACGAAAATGTCGGGGATGCCTGCCTTCACTCCTTCGGCTTTTAGTTTCGCCGCGACCTTAATGTGGCGATGACCGCCGTTCGGAATCGCAAAGACGTTGGCGAATAGCGGGTTGGTCCGCTCTTGTAATTTCAGCGCCTTGAACAGCGCCACCTGCTCCCGGTGTTCTTGGTCTTTCATTATCGCAGCACTACGTATTCCTTGCCTTCGCCGAGCGCAGCGAAGTCACATTCCAGACCCGCAGCCAGAGCCTTGCCGATGGCGGTCTTGTCTGGGCGGCGTGTGATCTTGGCGAACTCATCCGGCACGAGCGATTCATCCTCGATGATAACCGGAGCCTTCGCCTTGCGTACTGATACGCTGACGTGGTTGGGTGTCTCTGCCTTCTGCATCCCGAGCATCTTCATGGATAGCATGATGCGGTCCTTGAGGCTGTCAACCACGCGGCGCTTGCTGTTGGCGCGAGCCTTCATGGTGTCCATTCGCTCCTTTAGGTACGCGGCTTTGGCTTCGTAGGCTTCGGCATCCATCTCCATCTGGGCGATCACCACGGCGTATGAATCCAGTTTGCTAAGGATATCATCCTCGCCTTGTGCGATCTGGTCGAGTAGCGCCTCGGCATCCTCGGTTATCTCGCCGCCCGTTGCTTCGAGCAGTTCTTCCAAGTTGGCAAGGTCTGCCAGTTGGTTGTGTGTCAGGTCAAAAAGGTTCTGGTTGCTCATTGTCTCTCTCTGTTTGTGTTATCGTTTCGGGTATCCGTTGTTGCCGTATCGCATGAGCCGACCACGAGCGTGGGTCAGTATATCGCCACAATGCCGGGTCACGACATCAAGGTATGAATCCGCTCCGGTCATGCCCTCTTGCGTATCGTTCAGGCATGATAAAACGATCCACGTTGCAATGTCAAGTTTCTCCCGTTGGGTGCAGTTTTCTATTGCTGCTCCGACTTCTGCGTATATTTGTTGTTCAATGAGGGTCATGCGATAAGCCTCTTGATCTTTAGTATGAGCCACGCCTTGACGCGCCACACGAGCGCATCCTGTTCTGGCGTAGACTGCGGTTCCTCTGTCCAGTGTAGCTTCATAATTCCTCTTTAACCATCTTGTCATACAAGTGTTGAGCGTATGCGTGGGTCAGCTTGTCCACGAACAGCTTGGTGTTTTTGTATTCGACCCTATCAATACCAAGCTGCTGACCGATCCACTTCGTACCCATGAAGCCAAGATTGTGCAGGTGTAAATCTACCGCACATTTACGAGCCGCCATGCTGTCATGACTTCTATGGTGAACCATCATCCGATAGATAGGAACGCCCGTTGCAATAGACACGGCTTCCTTAATCATCTGAGAACGCTCTGGTATGTTAGGCATCGCCAAGTACCTCCTCGACCAGTTCGCCATCTACAAACGCCTGCATAGCGTCCTCTATGTGCAACTTGGAAGCATTGAGACCATGCTCAAATCCCTCGAAGTACCCTTCATCCCTTTCGATCCAGTAGGTCTGCGCTTCCTGCATACCGAGTGCCGCGACCTTGATGCGGGTGTGGATCATGTTCGCAGCCCTGCGGATCTGGCTTTCGATCTTCTTTCTTGCTGTGCTATCCATTGAGTTCGTCGATCAGTTTTGAGAGCGCAGCGGCATCTGCCGTCTTTGCTCGTTTGATGTATGCTTCCTGCTTGTCCTCGGGCTGCTTCTTGATGAGCGACCACGCAAAGTTTTTCTGCTTCTGCGATGGCTGACCCGGTGCGGCTGACGGGCTGCTGCCTTGCTTGCTGATCGCCTGCGCTATCTCATCGGCGCTCGCATACGCATCGCCGCCAAACCCGGCAGCACTCAGCGCCCGACCGATTGCCGAAGTCTCGCAGTTCTCTAATGCACTCGTGCTGTTAATGCCGCGCTGAGATCGTTCTTCTTCGGCGTAACCAGTAGCCACTACGCGACCCTGCGGGTCTGTGATGACGGCTCGCATGATGACCGTCTGTGCGTCAACGGCGTAGCATTGAGTCTCAATACCCCATCCATCATCGATGGGGTACTTCTCACGAAACTCGCTCACACGGAGCGCCACGGTCTTGTATTGCTTGCCGTGTATGTTTACGATACCGCTCATTTTGTCACCTCGTTCATCTCTTTAAGGATTGCCGCCATGCGGTCGAGGCTACGCTGAAGTGATGTTGTATCGATCGTCCGCAGTTGCGGAATCTCCTTCTGCTCCTTCCACATCTCGTACTGCTCGTCGGCAATCTCGTCGTAGTAGGCGTCGAAGTTGTCTGTCTCTCTCTGTGTCATTGTCTTGGTAAGGTTTTGCCGCCTTACAGGGCGGCGGGTTGTTCTTGGTTCAAAGATTGCACTATCGATGTGCAACTTCAGGTGCGGCGAATGTTATCACGCCCATCCACTCATCGGAGCATCGGTCAATTTTGCCTGCTGCGTACAGGTTGCGAAGGTAAACGAAATGAGAAGCAGGCGCTCTTCTCAGATCAATCTCAACAGCGCGTCCTTCAAAAAGAGCGGCATCAACAAGGGCGATGAACTCGTCTCGGCTATTAAGCGGCGAAGGTGTGCAAACAGTCTTGGTCATTGTCTCTCTCGGTTAGTGATGGCTTGCGCCGTTGTCTTGATAACAAACTCGCGCTTTTTTCTGACATTGTCACGCCCTTCGCATTCTATTCACAATCAGTCCCGAAGGTATCGATACGTATACGTCTTGCGGCGGTAGGGTCCGGCATACACCGAATCATCGCGCTCTATCTTCCCTGCATCGTGCAGGTCCGTGATGGCTCGCCTGACGCTCGTGATCGGCACATCGCCACGCAGGAATGTCTTGATGGTCCACGCATGAATGGATGTGTTGGGCATTGACCTGAACAGGTCGAGGATGCGCTGGGTCTGGGATGCGGCGGACTGGGTTGCGGTTGCCAGTTGCTCGCCTGTCTCGCTGGTTGTGTTGTAGTACATCAGTCTTTGTTGGTTAGTTGTACATCGTTCTCGTCAAGCAGCTTGTTCAGCATAGCGACCTGATCGCCTGTAAACCTCGTGCCGCCTTCCGGCTTTTCTATGTTTGACATTAGGATTGCAATAATCCAAGTCAAGACCGAGGCGCAAAGAGCGCCCGTCAGGAATATCGCAGCTTCTTCGTAGCTCATTTTTTCTTTCGCTTGTTTTTGTTGGCTCCGTTTGATTGCCTTCGTTTTTCAAGTCTGCGCTCCCAAAAGGTGACGGGATCTTCGTCCTTGCACCAGTCAAACCACCACGAGAGGTCGTTGTCTTTCTGGCTGACGTAGTGGCAGAGGTCGAGGCGGTCGGTGTCTATCTTGAGTGCCATTATCCAACGATGGTTCTAATGATGAAGTAAGAAGCGCCGATCAGGATGACCCAGTAGAACACCTTGTCTAAGTTGTCCAACAGGCGCTCGACCTTGCGTAGTAGTTGTGTCTTTGTCATTGTTCTCTCGTGGTTGGTGTTATCGGAAGCATTTTATGGGTAGGTTTTGCCTAATTACTTCCGACCTCGGTTTGTGCCGCCTTACGGGGCGGCGTGTGTTTGTTTGCGACCTTCAGATTGCTGCCTAATGCAGCGGCTTGTAATCCTCTAAGGAGATCTTCTGCATATCTACAATCTGATCCGATTCGAAACGGCTTTCTTGTCGGAACAGGTAGAATGCTTCGTCATGGTGGCGAACCTTATAGTCTTGCCACCCGCCATATCCAAATCCTGAATCGAAGGTTATTCTAACCCAGTACTCATCGCATGACTCGGTGTCATCAGGCAGCATGAGTGGATACTTGCTCTTGAGCGGATACTTGATTTTGCTCATTTTCTCTCTCTTGATTGTGCCGCGTTACGGCGCGGCGGTTCGAGGTGTCTGCCTCATCAGCACCGGGAGACGATCCCCGGTGGACGCCCCGAAGGGCGTTTCGGCTTAGTATTCACAAGACAGGTCAATCTCTGGGTGAAGCCAGAAGTACTCGCGGCACAGCCCGATGACGTTTCCGTCCGGTGTATCATCTCCGAAGAAGTCAGGATCAACAAGACCTTTTTTTGTAAGCGATCCGACAACACCACGCAAAACCTTAACGTCAATCGCCAAATTTTTGGAATAGTCCTGAATGTCTCGGTCATAAAACATAGGCTCTGTCGGGATTGTGCCTACGCAGATCAATGCAAACATGAACATCGTTTCCATATCTGTCAGGTTAAGTGTTGCCAAGTTCTCGGTGACTTTGGTCATGTTCTCGATAGTCATTGTCTCTCTCGGTTGGTTATGGCTCGCGCCGTTTGTTGATGCAAAGGTCGGATTTTTTTTTGACATATACACAACCCTTAACAAACACTTCACACAAATAGATCACTTAAGACGGAATGAGAGGTTTGGTGGATAAGATGCACCCAGATTGTCTTGAACCAATCGCGATCTCGCGTTTACTATTGACTTGGCTGATGCGACAGGTGTCCGTGGTTATGGAAGCGGAGCCGTTCGAGGCGCAGGAGGTCAACCGAAACACGTTGGGGATGCAGGCAACGAATCCCGAACAGCACACAGGGGCGGCGTTCTTTCGGCTTTATATATAACCCCTGTTGTACCCTTTTGACATTCAGGGTTGGCACACCGTATCCTGAGAGACAGAACAAAACAAATCCAAAAAGAAGCCATACGCGGCACATGGCGAAGGATTGACTCGGACTGCCGAGAGAGGCTACATTCATAGAATGAATATGGAAACACTTAAGCCCAGCCAGATCGACGCCAAGGCGATTGGCTATATACAGAGAAGGCTAAAGAGAACGCTTACCTACAACGAGAAGGTGGCGCTCGTCGGCAACATCGAGCCGGGATCTGGGCAGGAGTTTAAGGATACCGTGGACTTCTGGTTTGACCACGGTCTTTCCTTCGAGGGCAGGGAGAACATGGAGGACTTTCGCACCAACTACCTGACCCGCTGCGCCGACCGCAGGGAACGCGAATGGGCAAAGGAGAAAGCGCAACTACACAACACCAAGATCATTGACCTTTTCGACGTTAGGATATGAGGCAGAGATGCTCTGCCACAAGATTACCGGGTTGTCCATCGCTCAATGGGAGCAGTCTATAAAAGCCCGTAGGCAACGCGCCCTGCGTTCTGGGAAACTGCATGGGCTACCTATCAGCCAACACCAACGAGACGAGTGGATAGCCTTATACGACCTCGCACCAGAGGACTTTGAACTAATCTGCATCAACAGGGAAGGCGGCTACGAGCAGAACGCCGTTGTTAGATCAGAGAACAAGGCTCGCTCCGAACTGGGAGACGCAGCCAGACCCGGTGAGGCGCTGCCAGTACCTAATGTGGAGGACATCTCCGATCATTGGTGGTCCTATTACGACCGCAATCAGAAAGCCCAGACGCCGCGCTGCACAAGCAGACTTGGATACAGGCTACGCAACAGACTCGAACATCGGTAACCGCTTCAGCGTTATATTGACATGGAAAAGATCAAGCCACACCCGCCGGAGCAGATACCCGTTTCGGCACTTGTACCACCAACCGTACTACCTACGATGATCAAGAAACTACTCGACCGCCTGAAAGAAGCATCTACATGGGCAGGACTTGCCATCATCGCGCAGTTCTTGCCCATTGGCGTTGAGGACTTGCAGGTAATCTGGGAAGCCATCACAGCCCTTGCTGCCGTTGCTGCCATGTTGATCCCAGAAGGCAAAGACAAGCAAGAATCCGATAAAGGATGAACGCACCCGAGTACATCGTCCTGCATACCCTCGCCTTTGATGGTGACGCAGGTATTGATCGGGTCCGGCGTTGGCATCTTGACAGGGGATGGTCGGACGTTGGTTACCACTACCTCATACGCAGGAACGGTGCGCTTGAAACAGGAAGGGCAGAGGATGAGCAAGGCGCTCATGCGTTAGGTTACAACAACCGAAGCATAGGTATTGCTTTCGAGGGTCACGGAGACCACGAGATGTGGACGCTGCCGCAGGTCTTGTGCGCTGTCCGTCTTTGTGACCGTCTATCTGATCTGTACGACATACCGCCACACAACATACTCGGACACCGCGAGACAGGAGCCAAGAAAACCTGCCCCGGCACGAAGATCGACATGGACGCGTTCCGCGCCTTGTTCTTTCATTGCATACCAGAGGACTAATACAAGACGCTCACGCGCGTGAACAAGAACAGACATACCGACGAAGAGATTATCGCAGCCCTTGTAAAGCATAAGGGTATCATCACCCGTGTGGCTGAGGATCTGGGATACCATCGCAGTAGCATATACCGCCGCATGGAAGAGAGTGAGACGGTAAAGACGGTCTATAATGCCCTGAAGGACCAGATCGCCGATGAAGTGCAGGACTGCATTGCCACGGTAGCGATGGACCCAACGCACCCGTCTTGGTTTCAGACCGCTCGTTATTACAGCAGGGTAAAGATGGGTTGGAGCGAGAACAACACCATCGACATCACCTCCGGCGGTCAGCCCTTGCAGATCAATTTCGTCCCGGTCGATGCCGACCACGATGATTGATGTCTGGCGATCAGATTCAGTACAACAGCCGCTACTCTGGCTTTCTTAAAAGCGAGGACAGGTACGCGGTACTGTTTGGCGGGGCGGGATCTGGTAAGTCCTACACGGTAGCACAGAAACTCGTGTACCGCTGCGTACAGAATAAGCGCGAGCGGATACTGGTGATCCGTAACGTCTACCGGACCTGCCGCGAGTCCACCTTCCGTCTGCTCATCGAGGTGGCTTCCGCTTTCGGCGTAGAGGTAACAGCCAACCGCTCCGACCTGTCGATCACGTTTCCCAACGGAGCGCAGATCATCCATGCCGGACTGGATGACCCAGAGAAACTGAAGTCTATTGCAGGCATCACTTCCGTCTGGATAGAGGAAGCAAGCGAGGTCAAAGAGGATGCCTTTCGGCAAGTAGACTTGCGACTGCGTGGCGATGTGCCGACCTACAAGCAGGTGACGCTGACCCTCAACCCGACCGATTCTCGGCTCTGGGTCCGGCGGTGGCTCGACGAGAACCCCGACATCTTCGTGCTGCGTACCACGTGGCGCGACAATGCTTTCCTCGACAAGCAGTATATCGACGTACTCAAATCGCTTCCAGAGGATCTGAGAGCCATCTACGAGCGAGGGGAGTGGGGCGAGGCGCTCAAGGGTGTTATCTTCCCAGAGTGGAAAACGTACAACCAACACCGAGAGCCGGACTTCTACGGTATCGACTTTGGGTACAATAGCCCCTCTGCCGTGGTTGCCGTGACCGTGACCGATCCCGACATCTACGTGCGGGAGGTTATTTATCAGAGCGGTCTAACAAACTCTGATCTGATTGCTGAGTTAAAGAAAGTAGTCAGCAATAAAAACGCGCCAATTTACTGTGATTCCGCAGAACCGGACCGGATTGAGGAATTGATCCGAGAAGGGTTGCAGGCGTATAAGGCCGACAAGAGCGTAAAAGATGGTATTGACTTTGTAAAACGTTTCAACGTTAACGTTCATGCAGGGTCGCAAAACTTACAGAATGAACTACGGGAATACCGATGGGACGAGGACCGCAAGTCTGGCGAACTAAAGGACGTTCCTCTAAAGCGGCACGACCACGCCGTTGATGCCATGCGGTATGCCATTTATACGCACCTGAAAGGCGAAACTAACACTTGGGGAGTCTGGTAATGCCAAAGCCCGATTTTTATGTACTCGGATCGTCAACGAAGGGCGTAAGCCTTAACGACCCCGAATGGCTCAACATCTTCAACCTGCATGGTCACGAACACGTAGCCAAGATGTCCCCGGCGGTAGCATGGACAGACGAGGGTTGGACGCGGCGGTGTGTAGACGTTAGGGCAAAGGCGCTCGCAGCCTTGCCCTTTGTCGTTCACAAGGGTAACATGACCAACGTGGTTTGGAAGGCAGGAGAAGAAGCGCCCGAAGAACTGGCGTGGCTCGACCTCTTCGACTACCTGTACCGAGCGGAAGCATCTCTCGCTCTCGTTGGTGCTGCCTACGCCATGAAGGAGGGCACGTTCAACAAGGACGGGATTATCACCAAAGCAGACGGGCTGTCATGGATTAACCCGACGAGCATGAAGCCCTGCTTCAAAGATGGAAAGTACGGACCCGACGAGCAAGGCAACTTCCGCTATTACGAGCGGAGAGCCAACGAGCGTAAATTTCAGGTTCCACGCTCAAGAGTCCTCGGCACTTTTCAGCCTTCGCCCTTTGTAGAGCAGGGACCGGGATCGGCAGACGCTCGCTCGGCGAATATGCACAGCCAGATTCTACATGACCTTGCAGAGTACACGAGTGGTCAGTTGCGATCAGGACTGGTCAAAAAGACCGTCTGGGTTGCCGACAAGGACGCACGTCAGCCGGACGAGTTGACGGTCAAGCGGTGGCAGCGGTGGGTGCGCCGCAACATCCTCGGCACGAAGCCGACACCCGATGACCCGATGGTGATGCAGGGGCTGTCAGCGCAGGAGGTAGGATCTGACCTGTCCGACTTGCACAGCGATGTGATCACGCGAGATGCAAGGGAAGCCATCGCCTCGACGCTTGGCGTTCCGCACTCGCTCGTCATGTCTAACGCCGCCAACTACGCCACAGCCAAGAGCGACCAGTTGGCGTTCATGGCAAATACGGTTGTGCCACAGGCGCGGCTACTCGCCCATGCTATCAACCAACAACTCTTGATGCCGCTCGGCTACCACTTGGAGTTTGAGCCGCACAAGACCGAGGTCATGCAGCAGAGCGAACTGGAGAAGGCGCAGGCAATCGCCCTTGCCGTGGGCGGTCCGGTGTTGTCCGTAAACGAGGGACGCGAGTTGCTCGGGTACGAGCCGATTCAGGGGCAGGACGTTGTTGCAGAGCAGCCACAGGAAGTCCGCTCGGCTGATACCGTATCTGATACCAAGAACCTCGACATCCAGAGGTGGCGCACCAAGATCAACCGCAAGGGGCGGGACGTTAAGTTCACGCCTGACGCTCTGGCTGATTACGAGGCTGATATTATCCGCGAGCGTTTGGCAACAGGCGCAGACCTCGACGAAGTGTTCCGACCGCCCTTCGTGGGTTTTTAGAAGCCGACCGGAGCGAAGCCGAACCGGAAGGCACAAAGGCACTCAATCCGCTCGCTCGAACGCGGGCAGGATGGCGTGAACACGCAGAAGCGATGGAGCGCCTAATCGACAAAGAGGTTGATTCCTTTGTTGATGATATAGAGCAGGCTATCACCAAGCAGATCGACGCAGCAGCACGAGCCGTCCGTAACGACAGCAACATCGATGCAGCCATTGACTCTGAGCCGATCACAGAGGTGTATCAGGGCGCTTGGAAGAACGCCGCTTTGACGATTACAGGCAAGGTCTACAACGCCATCGACGCAAGCCGCAAGGAGTTCACCGACGAGCAATACACTTCATGGGAGGACAACGTTGATACGTACCTCGCCCAAAATGGCGGCGAGCAGATCCGTCTGATCGACAACTACACGAAGGAGTGGGTGCAGGCAACGGTCACATCGGCAACACAGACCGCCGCAGAAATGGGTCTTGGAACGGATGACATCGCCAAGATTCTACGCGGAATGTGGTCCGGCTACACAGACCAAGATGGCACTGTCTATCCGGGCATATCAAAGAACCGCGCCCTTCGGATTGCCCAAACGGAAATGAACGCCGCCGCCAACTACGGGGCGATGGAAGCCGCCACCGCCGCAGGCATGACTCGCAAGTTCTGGATAACCGCAAGCGACCAGAGGGTGCGACCAGACCCGAGGAAGAAGCCTCGAGCGGGCGATGCCAACCACCGAGTCCTCGACGGTGAGGAAAGACCCATCGGCGAAGCGTTCAGCAACGGGTTAATGCGACCATCCGAGGCAGGTAAGCCACCGGGTGAGGTTATAAACTGTCGTTGTCAAATGGGCTTTTTGCCTTAATTATTTAACCACATGGACCAGATAGAACAGACAGGGAAAGTTATTGAGGTCGGCAAATTGATTGCCGGAGTTATCGTCGTGTCGATGCTTGTCGGCGTAGCGACCGCCGGGTATCGTGAAATACCAGATAGAGTTGGTGCGGTTGAGATGGCACAGGGCAGCATCCTGACGCAAATAGGAACGATGGAGGACCGTATCGAAGCGGTAGAGCGCACTCAAGCCGAAATCAAGAAGGAGTTACAACTGATCACCTGCCTGCAACTGGCAGAGGCCAGAAAATTATCTTATCAGGAGTGCATCCAATGAAACGAGCCGCCGCCATCATATTGCTTTGCCTTTTTGCAACTGCCGCACATGGACAGGTGGGCATTGAGCGCGACCTATCGGGCAACCAGATCAACGCCGAGTTCTATCTGGAGGTGGCTAAAGGTGACGTAAAGAGCCACAGCGTAGTCAACAAGTTTGGCGAGGCTGACGCTATCGGTACAACGTGGACGGTCATTACAGACAGCAAGACGTATCCAACGCCGACCTCTCCGGTATCATTGGAGATACTGTCCTCGTCCGATGTAGACAGCACGAGCAACGCCGGAGCGCAGCAGGTACTTATTCAGGGAATAGGTGCAGATTGGCGCGAGCAGACAGAGACGGTAACCCTGCAAGGAACGCAAGCAGTAGACGTGAGCAATACGTGGCTTCGTGTTTATCGTATGTACGTGGTCAATACAAACACCTACGCATCAACGTCAGCGAGTACCCATGACGGGACGATAACCCTGCGAGTAGATGGTGGCGGTGCTACGTGGGCGCAGTTAGCGAAAGATGGCGTGTTCGGATATGGTCAGAGCCTGATCGGTGCGTATACTGTGCCGAAAGGAAAGACTGCTTTTTTGACCTCTTACGCGGCAGATATTGAGCCAACCAAGAACGCCAATATTGCTTTTTTTCAGCGTTGCGGAGCGGACGATGTAGCCTCTCCGTACGAGCCAATGCGATTGCAAGCACTACACAAAGGATTACAGAATACGCTTGTCATAACGAGCCACGTGTCACGCGGTCCGTTTGTCGGACCCTGCGACATTGGATTCTTCGCAAAGGTGGCAAACAATACCGCCAATATTTCGCTCCAGTTTAACCTTGTGCTGATAGATAACGGTGACTGAGCATGACAAAAATATCAGGAGCGTTGAGTATTTGGCTCTCGTTATAGCCGCTTACTACGCCGAACTGATACGCCTCGGCATACCCGAAGGAGAAGCGACTATCATCGCCGCAGCACTACAAGACATCATATTCGAGGGAATAAGATGACCTACACCTACGAACGCAAAGACGGAACACGCTTCGAGCATTTTGCTTCGATTAAGAGCGCACCGCTGACCAAGTGTCCAACGACCGGACAGGAGTGCCGCATCGTCATCACAGGCGGGACTGCTACCGTGTTCAAGGGCGGCGGTTGGGTAGATAAGAAATGACAGCAGCAGACCTTTTCGAAGCGGTGTGTTATTGCCTTGCCTTAGCAGCGCTTGCAATCCTTTAGCGAACTCCAAATTACACAGACTGTATAAGGGGCATGGAAGAACTCGACGAGGTATATCGCAAGTGGAACAGGCTCGCTAACATGAGCGCGTCCGATCTTCGGGCGTGGTCCGAAACCGAGTGCAGCCGCTTGGCATCGGTAGACCCGGCGGCAGTCATCGCCCGCAATCTTGAACTGCTCGAAACCAACAAAGACGATTGGACAGACAAGCACATCAAGAACGCCAACCGCGCTATCTCCTTTATTGAAAGAATGCGTAACGGCGAGCAGGGAGAACCCGCAAGAGACGGATGCCCGAGTAAACGGGATATATCATTAATGAACTGGGCGCACGATCCGCGTAAGCCGCTCAACAAATCAACAGACACAATGAACGATAACGAACTGCTCATCGCCTACGGGGGCGAGGTTAAGGCTCTGGGTGACGGTCGAATCGGCGGCTATCTGGTGAGGTTTAGCGGACCGACTGACCCCGACCTATACGGTGACTTCTTCACTAAGTCCACCGACTTCGGCATTCAGGCAACCCTCCCCGTTTACTACCAACACGGCTACGACGATACCCTGAAGAACAGGCAGATCGGCGTGGGCGAGATCAGCAGCACCGAAGCGGGGCTGTGGTTCGAGGCGCAGCTGGAGAAGCGCGACGAGTACGAGAAGATGGTGAACGAACTGGTCGAGATGGGCAAACTCGGCTACTCGTCCGGCGCGGTCGGTCATCTCGTAAGCCGCAAAGACGCGGACAACGGGTCAAAAGAAATTGAGACATGGCCGCTCGGCGAAGCATCGCTTGTGCTGAACCCTGCCGAGCCACGCAACCACGTAATGTCTATCAAGGAATTTGTCGAGGCATCAGCCCCGGCAACACAGGAAATTGCATCTGATGTAGTGGAGCCAGAGGCAGACACGGCAGAGGCGGGGCATGATCACCCTGCGCCAACTGCGGCAGAAGCCAAGTCGGAAGCAATCGATGAAACGCCTGACATGGGCGAAACTCCACACACAGAACAAGAGGACACCACAATGTCTGAACAGAACAATGACGTTCTGAAAAGCATCGAGTCAATGCTCGAAGCACAGAACGCTCGCCTCGACGCTATGGAAGAAGCTAAAGCCGCTCCTGCCATCGTCGAAGTACCTGCCGAAGCTAAGTCCGCTCCGGCTATCATCGCAAACACCGGAGACTCCGAAGCCAAAGCATACGCCGCATGGGTACGTGATGGCGATGCGGGCGCTCTCCGTGGCGCTAAAGGATACGATGTTGATGGTCGTGAAGTTGAGATCAAAGCATCCAACAATACGGACATGAACATTGGCACCGCTGCCGATGGTGGCAATTTGGTCCCAACGGGACACTTCGAAGGCATCTTTGCCAAGAAGTCCGAAGCCGACCTTACGGACCTGCTCGGTCTGACCCGCATCCCCGGTGTCGGAACGACTGTCAACGTGCCTTTCGACAACGAAGCCGATGGCGAGTTTGTCAGCACAGCAGAAGCCAACTCCTACGACCGCGATGCTCCGGCAGTCGGTCAGCAGGCTTTCACGCTTGTCAAGTACACGAAGAAGGTACAGTTGAGCGAAGAACTTCTCGAAGATGAGACGAGCAACCTGCTTGCCTTCATTGAGAACTTCGTCGCTCGCGGCATGGCGAAAA
>Ga0255764_10000624_pt1 | contig 31269 bp, 24 predicted proteins | sample 071ome_30_FD_179964 | JGI IMG/M metagenome (GOLD analysis project Ga0255764, IMG submission 179964) | Coastal salt marsh microbial communities from the Groves Creek Marsh, Skidaway Island, Georgia - 071406AT metaG (version 2) | ecosystem: Environmental > Aquatic > Marine > Intertidal zone >... | reverse complement strand
GGCTGGTGAGAGCGGGCAGGGCCAACTGGCGAAGGAGACGCCGGCGGCCGACGCAGTAGAGGAGAAGAAGGAGAAAAAGGAGAAAAAGGAGAAGAAGGAAAAGAAGGAAAAGAAGGAAAAGAAGGAGAAGAAGGAGAAGAAGGGGAAAAAAGAAAAGAAGCGGTCCGGAGAGGATGAGCCCGCAAAGAAGAAGTCGAAGAAGAGTTGATTTCAGAGTTGCCAAATTTGTCTATAATAAATTACATGTTCGTGAATCCGCATGGCTGACTAAATGACGACGCGCACCTCGTCTAGGTCGGTGCATCTGTTAGACGTGAACTCGTATACGCCCGTCTTGCCGTCTTCGGCAGATCCTTTCGTGAGCGTAAGCACGTGATGGGTACCACCAAAGTCCATATAGAATTTGACAGGCGATTCAGAGAGCACGCCCCATTTTCCTTCATTCCACGGCGTGACGACGGTGCCATCGAGACGATAGACGATGCCCTCGCTACCACCCCACTTTCCCGGTGTCTTAGACGTTTTCGCAACGAGTATCCGAGCCAACTTAGAGTCAGAAATGCCATTGTCAGTCGGGCGCTTCACACACTCTTTCAAGTCTTTTCTGCCTTCGCCCCAATTCCAAATATCGATGGCGTTCGGCTTGCCATCCCAGTATTGCGCAATGACTGAAACCATGCGGTCGGGTTTCTCTGGGTGATAGTTGATGTGCACGCTCGCGGGTCTGTGATTCGGATACAAATCTGTGTCGAAGCGCATGTACCTGAAGAGGTACTTGGAATTTTGGAAGCACATATAGTTCATGATGCGTTGGCTAGTGCCGGAGTACACCTTGTGATTCGCTTGACCCCAGAGGTACACTTGCTCTTCATTATATGCGGTCTGATCCCACGTCCCCTTCTCGCTAGCCATCCGGTCTGCGAGTCGAGACATCATCGATTGCGTTTCGTGCGTCGCGGCAACGAAAAACAAGCCGCTGTTTCGCGCCATCAATCTTCGCTGCCCATTCCACGAGAAACCGTACGCGCTGTCGTCATCCCACCCATCCGTCATTCCTTCTACGTCTACATCGCGATAAATCAAGCGCTCGTTTTTCGCTCCCGGTCCATCGGCGAATGGGTCCTGTGTCCACACCACGTCGACGTCAGAAAGCAACACTGAAGTGCCAGTGGACACAAATTCGTTCAACACCTTAAACTTGAGCCCCGACGTGGCGTGGTTATCCGTCGATCCGGTGATCGATTGCAGTTCTCTATGATAGTACGGCACATCGCGCTCTTTGCACCACTCGGCGGTTTCCTTGTCGAGCGCGACGATGACGTAGTTTTCGATCCCAGTTCTCTTCAACCCATCAATGTACAGCGAAAGCATGTGAAAGATATTCTTGTTGCTCACCGCCGCGAGCACCTCTCGATTACGTGCTACCTTGCGAACGATCTCACACAAGTCTGGGTAATCATCGCACGCGACGGGATAATCGCCGTCGGGTTTAGCTATGTATCTCAGAGCTCTGGGCGAAGGACCGACTCGATCATTCGGACGAACGATGCCGCACTTTTCTGATCTAGATACGTGCGCCTTTGCGATCGTGAAAGTGGGATCCGCACCAATGAGGGCGTTCTCGTGTGTGCGCGCGCCATCCCAACGCGTCTTACCGTTGGGAATCGTCGCGACGCGCCCTTGCGCGCCGAAACACGCGCTGTCTAACATACGAAACGTCACCCCGGCGCGTTGGCGACCGTCGTGCGCGGGAAGCAACACCTCATCTGTGAACGCGTCCTCCGTGCCGTCGTAGTCCGACTTGTCGCTCGCAAGCCATTCGACCAAGGAGAGCGCGGCTTTCGTTGGTCGGAAGACGACAAAGGACGTTCGAATGAGCGGAACGACCATGGATTGAGAGTACTGCGACCATCCCATTTTCGGATCGGACATTCCGACGACACGCGCCTTTTGTTGCCCATCGTTCCTAACCGTCGCACTCACGTCGGCACCTTCACGCGGTACGTCTCTGAGTGGGTTCGATCCCAACTTGACGTCCGCCGACGCCAAGACGGCGGTGTGACCGCGTTTCAAGACCCAACTCGTCGTTGCCCAACCAAATTCGTCACCGTTCGCCGCGGGAAGATGCACCGGCACTCCCGCGCTGACGCACGCCCTCTTTTCGGCCTCGTCTCGCGCCGCGACGATCACTGCACGCGCCCCGGACTTTTTTGCGCTCGCTATCCGCGCGTCAACTTCTCCTCCAGCTATGACTAACACCCCAAACTCGGCCGACGCCTGCGGTCTCAAGGCGTCAAGCGTTCCGCACGGCGTCGCCTCGATCGCCTCATCATCCATCGCGCGCTCCCGCTTCGCACCAGGCGACGCGCACGTCGACGCCATCGACGCACTCGCTTCGACCGCTGGATGTTTCCGCGTCCACGACTCCGGCACGAAGAGCTCTTCGTGCCCTGAAGAAGTCGAAATCGAAGAGTCCACAACAGCGCCGACGCCGTTGTGGACGCCGTTCCTCATTGACGCCGACGCATCCATCACACGCGCGACGACGAAGTCTTCGCCCTTTCGCGACGACAAGTCCCTCGACCCAGCCTTGGTCGTCGTCATCGCTCCATCATTCCACGACGACGTGCGCACTCGAGCGGTTGATTTCACACCGATGCATCCGACAACGACGAAGACGACCGCGACGACGCGCACGATCGCCCGCGACGTCCCGCGTCGGACCGTTCGCGGTGTGCGCGACGTCGCCATGAAATCGCCCGCGCGGTCGTCGTCGCCGTAGTTGTTGGCGAGCGCGATGCTGTGGAGGGATTATTCGTTAGATGAACGAAAGTAGGCTTGAGCGCGTTGCGTATTTTAGAAATGTTGACATTGTCTGTCGTCGTTTACATCGTCGTCGACCAACTCGTCCCGCGGGTGTTGATCGGTGCCCCCGGGCGATCGTCCCCAGCCGCGAATTGCACGGCGCTGAGCAACTGCTCTACCTCTGGGTACGCCGTGGTGTCGATTCGAACTTCTCCGCGTAAAATCATGCGAGACGTCGGCAACTGCGCGTCCGGCACATTTGGATCGTTCAATCCGTAGTAATCCCGCGTATCGTCGTCCCGGGTGCTGAAATACGAAACCTCAAATCCCGCACCGACGAATACACCCTTCGAATACGAGTAGTGATGGACACCAACGGCTTTTCTAGTCTCTCTTCCGTTTTCATATTTGGAATCCATACCGATGAAAGCGCTTCCGTCCACCGACCGTCCGAGCGGACCCAGCGACACGCTCGCCGTCAATCCAACCTTGACGCTCTGTTCGCTGAAACACGTCTCCACCGCGTCTTCGGTATCCAATATGTACACTTGAGAATCTTCTTTATACCCGACGCCAAACATGCCCGTCGCGCCGCCGCCAGAGAGCGCCACCGGAGCGCCCCATTCCTCCGTTCCCGGTTTCTTCGCGATGAGCACCCCGTGCGTGAACGTTCCACCGCCGAAAAAACCCACGGTGTACGACGTGAGAAACGCCACTCCTCGGCACTTTTTCAAAGCGTCCGATCCAATCTCCATGTCCCCGTCCGCCGTGCCCGACGAGGTGTAATCTTCCAACATTGCGATCGCTCGCAAGATTTCTCTCTTCAACTGCAAGTGTTTACTGCTCATGATTGCTACGACGATTCGATTCGATTGAGTAGTATCTGCGCCGCGTCTGCACCCTGACAGAAACCGAAACCGAAACCGATCGGCCGTCTGTTCGCGAACGCGGCGTCGTCGAGTGCGGATGCAAAGACGCATTCACGAAACATTTTTAGTGTTCACCACAGAGAGAGACTGCGCTGAGTTTAGACTGCGACGCACGTCGTCGTCGCTCTGACGCCTCTGACGCCGGACGCCGACGATGGCGAATCTTCCGTGGAGGGAAGCGCGAGTGATGCTCGATGGGACGCCGAGACGCGTGGACGGGGAGACCATCGTGCGGGAGCACGTGTTGGTGCACAAAGCTGGCACGCCGACAGTTGCCGCAGAGGAGGAGGAACGGAGCGAGAGGGTGCGGCGCTCGAAGGAGGCGCTGTCGTGGATATCGTCGACGGGATGGGATGACGACGCGTTGTTTTTGATGGGGACGAGGGACCCCGAGGACGGGACGACGCTTCGGTGTGATGGGAATCCGGCAAAGGCGTCGTCGAGGCGGTGCGCGGGTGGCGTTTCGGCGTATTTGGACGACGCGACCGACGATGGATGCGCCTCGATGTTGTACGCGGCGCAGATGGAACTGTGTGAGAACGATCCAACGATTGAAAAGTTGTATCGTCCGGGTTTCATCGAGTTTTTGCGTCGGAGCGGGGCGGTGAAGAATAGACACGCGTGGGTGAACGCGTCGCGGCGGTGTCGGACAAATTGGCACTACGACAATTACGAAAACGTTTTGATTGTTTTGGCGGGATCGAAACGCGTCGAGGTGCGAGGTCCGTACATGAACGCGTTCGGTGGTGGTGATTGCAAAAGCATGTCGGGTTTTTACGCGTCGGGAACGGAGGAGTCGAACCACGGAATCGAGGGATTGGACAGGGCGGCTTTTTCGCTCGAGTTTGAGCTCAAAGTCGGCGACGCGTTCTACATTCCGAGCGGATGGGCGCATCGAGTCGAGAGCGAGCCGTTCACCGTCGCCGTGAGTCACTGGTGGAAACGGGATGACGAGCTGGGTGGTCCGCGCGTCGATGTTTCCATCGTCGCGCGCAAAAAGCGCTTGAGAGAGTGGGTGAGTGACTCGTTGACGAGCGAGCGAAGGACTCAGCGTCACACATCGTTGATGAAGGATTCCTATCATTTTCGCAAAGAATTTGAGCATCAGCTAGACATTATCGAGTTTTTCGACCACCCAGACAGAGAAAGCTTGATGGACGACGAGGTTGAGCGCGACGTTTTCGACGACATTCTCAACGCGGACGACGATTGCGTTCTTGAGCGTGTCGTCTGGGCGCCTCCGAGGAGAGTGCTCGAAACCTTCTTCCCGTCTGACAAGGCGCGAAAAGGAAACTGGAAGAAGACGTGTTCGTCAGCCAAGTACGGCTACGAACACGTCCCGCGAAACTTCACCACACTTCTCGAACTGGCGCGAGAACGCGCCGTCGCCCTCGGCGATTACTCTCTCGCGCATCGCGTCGACGTCGGTTTTCAAGCCATCGTCCACGCCATCGACGACTCGGTCGCGGTCCACCGAGCCGACTCATGCGTCTTGATGAAAGACGACCCGTGGACATTCGCCTACGAATGGTTCATCGGTATCAACCTCGACGACTGGTATCGCTGGACCAACGCGCGTCGAAACATTCCGCCGAATGCGTCGCATTATTTCCCTCCATCTCGCGCGCGTCCGATTCCGGCTGATTTCGTCGCCGCCGTCGCGACAAACGCGCGATACGCCGTCGCCTATCGCGCATCCCGAATCGTCTCCGCGCACTTGGATTCCGGATTCGACGTCACCATCGTCGCGAGAGACGCTCCGGATGTCCACGGGCGCGATTCAACATAGAATGTAGGCTCAGATTTAGCGATTTCAATCCATCCACCCAACCGTCGACGCTCTATCCACAAAACCACGCGAGTAAAGCCCTCCACTCAGTCGCGCGCATCCTTTGGCCGAAGGGGTACACAGACACGCGAACCGGACCGGACACACGCGCACGATTATGATGACGGCGACAAACGTCACGAATGCGTCGATGCCCGTCGTCGCGCGCGCTGCAAGACGCGTCGTCGGGTCGATGAGGAGGAGGACGACGACGAAGCCTTTGAGGGTGCACCGAAACTCCGCCTTCACGACGACGCCGTCGAACCGATCGCTTACCGTGGTTGTTCGCGCCGAAACGAACGATGACGCGAGCGTTGAACGCACTGGTTCGGCGTTCGATGGGTTCTCCACCGCCCCGAGCGAGGCAGATGCGGCGAGAATCGGTGAAATGGTGGGTGAGATCAAGGATTACCTCAAGCTGTTGTACGTCAAGCGAGAAATGTCATTCAACGAAGTCAAGCTGACGATTGGGATTGAAGACCCGAGGTTGGCGGAAAACCGAGAGAGGTACGGGATCGAAGATGAGAGCGGGGTGAGCGCGGATGAAAAGGTGGCGACGCTCGAGATGATTGAGAGAGGAGAGACGCCGACGGATGCGATGGCAGTGGAGACGGTGCTGGAAGAGTTTAGAAATTGGCCCGGATTGGACTCGATGTCGGCACAGGATAGATTGGATGATGGACCGTCAAGGTATGAAGAAATTGCGATGCGTTCTGCGGGGATTAAGACGGCGAATCCGCGTCGACAGCGGGCGGCTGAGGCTGATGAAGAGGAGAAGGAGGGTACGATTTTTGGATTTTTGCCGCTCTACTTGGTGAGTGCCGTGCCGATTTTCATTACGATTTTCGCCGTGGGCATCATGTTTGTGAACTCGTTGCAATAGTCAGTCGTTTGCTTTATAAGACAAGTGTTGTTAATATGCTACCTTATGCTATCTGCTCTTCAATTCGCGCGGTATGCTACTATCTAAATGGATTTTTCTGTCGAGCGAGCCTCCTGGATTTCGCCTTGCCAACGAGTCGCGGAAAGGCATAACGAACGAGCGCCACCAAACCGGCGATCCAAGAGCACGTTCCGAAGGTCCAGAGTCGAAACATGCGCTTTTCGTGTTCTTCGTCCGGAACGCGTACCGTTTCCGGCTTTGCGTCGTCGACGCGGGGCTTTTCGAGCGTCGGCGGCGTGTGCGTCGTCTCTTCGACGACGCGACTTGCCTCGTCAACCTTTGGGGTCGTCGTCTGTGGTTCTCGAAGCGCTCTGCGAACGGACTTGACCTCGGTTTGGACGTCGCACTTTTCCTTGTTGTACTTGTCTACGGCTTCGTTGATCATCTTGACGGTGATGTGCCTCACCTTGTGAGCAACGTACTCGTAACGCTGCGCCCGGGACGCGTTTGACGCAAGATCAACCGGCATGTCTTCGACTGGAAAAGGGGTTTCGTTCCGCGTTTCACACGTCATACGCTGCCTCTTCCCTTCGGCAGAGTGTTTGTCCCACTCGTAACCGTTCGTGCCGCTCAATTTGAGACCGTAATGTATAATGTACGGATCGGCGCTATCGCGATCCCAAGGCCGCATTCCCGCATACAGCTGTGTCGACCTCATGACGTTGTGTCGAAGTCCCGCGACGCCGCATCCGAAAATGAAACCATACATCTCACTAATCCAAGGTCGCGGAGCATCCTTGGACACGTACACGTCCCCCGTACCTTTGTAAGGAAACCAGACTTTCGGTTCCATCCTCACCTTTGCCGTGTACTCCAACCAGTACGGCGTCATCTTTTTAAAATCCTCCGCGTCGAAAATCTCCCATCCACCAACGCGTGCCAATCTACTCTCTACGTCCTCGTCCACGAACCACTTGGCCATGCCGTTATCAACACCGACGAGGTATCCGTACTCTCCCGCTGCCGTCGTGCCTTTGCTCGCCGGAATCTTCTCCACAGTTAACGGCTTCAACAGCAACATATCCGCGTCGAGCTTGACGACCCACTTCCTATCGGTAAACTCTGTATTCTGTGCCCAGTGATTCATCCCACCCGGCAAGTTGTACGCCGCGTACCAATCGTCCACGTCGCCCAAGTTTTCCTTGCCGTAGCGTGTGTAATCCGGACACCGAACCGTCTCTGGAACGACATCAAAGTGTCGGTACTGTTCGTACTGCGCATCCGTACACGAGAGTAACCGCGTCAAACGTCCCGGTGAGCCTATCGCGCGCCAGGAGTCGTACAACGCGCGCGCCTGCCACGTCATGTACGGCGCGCAGTCGGCTGAGAAGACGTAGTGGTAGTCATCGATCTCGCGGTTCGCTGCGTCGGCACCGGGAGCGCCGAGGTCAACGAGGGCGACGACGAGGAGGACGACGACGACGTGAAAGCGCGCACGCACGCCGAGCGTTTCGCGACTGGCGCCGACGACGCGATGACTCGGCATCGCTGCGGCAGACAGTGAAGATGGTTTTCTGTCTGTCTTGTGTACTGAAAAAGTGGTTTTACATGTGAAACATACAACGGACGAAACCAGCGCGGATGCTCGAACCAAGAATTTCGTCATCTAGATCTATGTGTACTAAGTGTCTAGCATCCACGGCTCGGCGGCAGCCATGGCGGTCTCTTTGGATTTCACGCGCCGCGAGAGCGCCTTGACGTTGTGCGTCTCGCGCGAGAGTTTACGCTCGAGCTCAACCAATCTCCTTCGATCGCTCGCCCGCGCGTCGTCAACCGCCTGGAGGGCGTCGCGTAAAAACGCAATCGTCTCGCTTGCCTCATCTAAGAGGGCGTCGGCGTCTCGCTTCTCGGCGGCGAGTCTCTGTTTCTCTTCCGTGAGACGCTCGACGACGACGTCTCGCTCGGCGTCGTTGACGCGATACGGCGACGGCGTCGACACCGAAGGCGTCGGCATCGGCACCGGCGTGGTGCGCGGACTCTCTTCGATCGGCTCACTAGCGCATGCGAACCGATTCGAGACGGGCGTGCGCTTAGGCGTGTGCGGCACGTCATTCACGTCGGCTGTGTCGCCGCTAAGCGTTCGGCGCGTCAATTCGTCCGCGTAGTAACGCAAGGTGGAAAATCTCTCAGTCACGCCTCGTCGCACCCTGACTGAATCATCGCGAGACACCAACCCGACGAACACGAACGTCCCGGCGAGAATGAGACAAATGGTGCCGATTTGAAGCGCAAAAATCACCGCGTTGGCAGCCATGCGCAACGAGCTCGGCAACACGTACAACCACGCGCCTGCGACGTACACCACCGTCGATGCCAAAGCCGTCCGTCTCACCCAAGGAGTGTTCACATCGATAGCCTTAAACGCCTTGTACGCGTCATCCACCGCTCTGGCGATCGAGGACACGTCATCTGCGCCCGAACCGATGCGTCTTGCCACAACCGCCTCCTCCGCCGGCGACCGCTTGGACGTCTTCCTTCGTCTCAACCGTTCCGTCGCCCCGAACCATCCGGCGCTACCGATGCCATCGCCCACCGGGGTCAAGTATCCATCGTCCGTCGTCTCTCCACCGCGCGCGCTGCGCTCTGACCCGCTCTGCGGGCCCGCGGTGTCGTCACCATCTATCGTTGGACACCGTCTGTGTCGGTATCCATCCTCACCGCTCTTCTTGTACCGCGGGTAGCCGACGCAGGTGCGTCCGCAGAGGACGCACGGCTTTTTAACGCCGGCGTTGACGACGGCGGACCGGTTCGTCGGTACGTCGGCGTCGGCGCGCATCGGGTCGATGGACGCGTCGGCGTATGCGGTCGCGCGTCGCGTCGTTGTTTGACGCGTGGCGAACGAATGCTAAACCCTAACACGTCGTATTGTGGACTTTTTGAGAGTATCCAATAACGAACGTTTGGGTATTTATCGAAAGCCATTTTTTCAACACCCTCGCGGGCACGGCCGCAGTGTCGCGCACGTCGAGAACAAACGTCGCGGGCGCGCGCGCGAGCGATGCGAGGCGAACGCGCACCCTTGTTGGCGTCCCGCCACGATCTCGAGGCCGCGGGAACGTCCGGTGAGAGCGGCGGCGACGTCGTCGCTGACGAACGATCGAGGAATCATGGTGTTGACCACGAAGTCGAGCTCGCGCACGCGAGCACAACGTCGCGACGGCGACGCACCGGCGTCGTGTTCGTCGTTGCGAGTGTCGTCGCGGTTGGATTGATGGCTGTCGCGAGCGGTGGGGACGTCCGGGGCGGCGTTGGCGGCGGCGTCACCGGCGTCGCAACGCTCGGAAGCCACCACGAAAGCAAACACGAAATCGTTGAAGGGTCGACGAAGCACTGCGAGAACGCCGCGGCGGATAACGCCGCAGGGACGTTTCAGGTGCAATCGAAAGATTGCGCGGATTCCACCGCGCTCCCGGGGTGCGTAGGCAAGCGAAGCGTGTGTCGATTTTGCCAGACGCACATGGCGACGAATCGCAACCATGACTGGCCGCTGTGTCCAGCGCTCTTGTGCGAAGAAAAAAGTGTGTACGGATGCAAGGGTTCGAAGAAGGAATCCAAGCGCGAGATTGCGTGGAGAGTATTGCGCGAACACGTACTCGATCACAACAAAATGGTGGATGGGGTGAAGATTGGCAAGTGTTCGACAAACACTCAAGACAGAGACTTGGGTCGCTTCATGTATCACGACGAGCAGTGCGAGACGCAAGGCTTACCAGGATGCATGGCCACCGGGAACAGCCCGTGTCGTTTTTGCAACGTCAAGGATGCGAAAAAGGCTAATCGGGATTGGCCCGATTGTCCGCTGGTGGTTTGTGAAAAGTACAAGCACAAATCGTCCAAGTGCGTAAAGCTTAAAAAGTACGACGTGCCGAGCGAGCATCCGCCAGAGGATTGGGACATGAAGGGTTTGCCGGATGAAATTCACATTGGCGACGACGAGGAGGATGAGGAAGACGACGACGAATATGAGAGCGGATACCAGGATGCAGATGGCGACGACGACGACGACTCAGAGTCTCAAAGGACGCACAAAAAGATTGAGGACGAAGACGACGAAGACGAAGAGCCGACGACGCATTCGTTGAGTTCGAGTCACCAATACTCTAGCCACCACCACCACCGTCACCACCATCACGGTCACTCGAACGACGACGACGAAGACGACGACGACGACGACAATTCATACTACAACAAGGATGAAAATCACCCCGTCGAGAGCGAGAAAGTTGAAAAGTTGGGTCAAGAGGAAGCGACTGAAGAGTTGGAGGAGCAACGCGAGAAGCGATGGACCCAAGCCACGGATCTCGACTCGCAGGTGTTTGACTCGTTCGGGGAGACGCAGGCGAACGCGCTCTAAACGTAACGATTACAACATACTACAAGTAGCCTTGATAATATACACAAACAAATCTGTACTCTACACTCATAGAGCGTCGGCGCTCGTGGCGATTCGGCGTCGTTCGTTGAAGACGACGCTCTGCACGAGAATCGTCGTGTCGAGCGCCACCGTCCCAAAACTACCCACCAACCACGGCAACGCGCGCATGATATCCCCGCGTGAGGAAATCCCAAACAAAACAGACGCACCGTACGATACGTTGGCTGTGATCGCGAGCGCAAACATTGTCAAGCTCAATCCTTTGACGTTTTTCCTTTGCGCGTTTTTCGCGATTTGCGCGACGCGTCCGCCCAAGTAAAACACCGCGGCGAGATACCCCACGCCCCGTCCAAAGTGTTGCATCCACGCTGGATTTGAATTATAATCGCATGCATCGCTCGGGATCGTATCCATCAATACTCTCGACGTCGCCACGTCGCTATTTGAGCGCATCATCGACGCGAGTACCGTCGACGCGACGGTGGCTCCGGTGAGAACAAAACCGCCGACGGGCGACAACGGCGCGCGCGTCGATCCTCTCCGCACGTCGTACGTCGTCTCAACATCGTCGTCGTCACCATCTTCATCACTATCTCTAAGAGCTTCGTACATCGATCCATCCTCGTCATCCAAAACTTCGTCGTCGTTGTCCGAGCGCCGGTTCGAGACGTCGCCGTGCGACTCGTAAAACACGTACTGCGTCAACAACGCCACATCACTCAACACAAAGTACACCGCCGTGTACGTCTGCGTCGGTGCCTGATCCCCCGTTGCGATGCATCCAATGAGGTTAAACGCGTCCCCGGCGAGCCACTGGGTGAGAAACCACGGGGAGAGCCCGCGGGCGGAGGATGTTCGGGCGTTCATGATGAGCTGTGGGATTTGCGCGCACATCCAGGCTGCAATCGTGAGTAAACCGAGGTAGAAACCGACGAGTTGGGCGTCGGTGGAGACGCACTCGCGAAAGGTGAGGCGGATCCAGTCGAGGGCGTCCGCGGATGGGCACGTGCACGGGGGCATGGCGGAGCTGACGGGTTGGGGGCGTCGGGAAGTGAAGAGGGCACCCAAGAGAGTTGTTTTGTTTTTAACCGACGCGCGCGCTGACGAGTTGATGGGAAAACACTATCAATGAAACGAATAGCTGGTACGGTACCTGTTACATGTTGGATGATAAATTCTTGAGCGCCACCTTGGCGCGCAAAGTTGAGAGTTGGTTGTCGAGAACGGAAACGCAAAGCCGGAGACGGTCCATTAAACCGTGGTCGGTGGACATGGCGACGGCGCGACAGGCGATGAGCTTTTGTAAATCGCTCGCGGTGGACGCCGGAGCAATCTGAAGAACGGCAAACGAGAGTCTCTCCGCGCGTGTGAGGCCATTGTGTTGAAACCCGTCTGGGAACTCGGTCCAGTTGGCGTCGTCCATGCTCACGGGGTTTTCGATGCGCTCAACCGTGACGGGAGGCGCTTCGACCCACTCCATCGCGGACCGTAAATTTCCCATCTCCTTGTGCGTCCACATCCCACCGTCATCTTCCTCCTCGTCTTCGCCCCCGCCGACGACGCCGCTCAAAGATTCACGAGCGCCATCGCTCGGTTTATCCGCCAACATCTTGTCGCTCAGCGCCAAGATATCCTTGACGGAGTTTTCAATGTAATCCGTCACTTCTTTGACTTGCGCGAGCTCGTCCTCGCTCGGCACGTAGGTGCCGACGTCCCCCATTTGCGGAATGTGCGTAAACACCCCAGTAATGTACGGCTCCCTCCCAGCGATATCCTCCAGCTTTATCCTCGCCTCACCCACGACTTCCACTCTCGCCCCAACCTCTTGTCTGTGCACCGCCTCTATCCGCGCCAACGTCGCCGAAGCGTTCACCCGCAACCCTTCCTCGTCGCCCCCTTCCGACGGTAAAAAAGTCAACTGCGCGATCAACCCACCCGTGTCCCCCATAGCCTTTTCTAACAGCGCCAAAAACCGCGCTTCGTACAGGTGCAACGTCATCTTACTCCCCGGGAGCAGCGTCTCCCGCTGGGGAAAGAGCAACGCCGGCACCTCCGTCTTCGCGAACTCCTTCGCCATCGCCGCGCCGTAATCGATGTACCCACCCGGAGACGACCCCGCGTCACCGGCTGCGGCTGCACCACCACCACCAACGCCGCCGCCCTCACCCGCTCCGTCTTCGTCCGCCCCGCTCGCCGCCGCGACGACGACGACCTCACCCCGACCATGACCCCGACCACCACCGAAGCGCCGGCGCCTGGCGCACCGAAGCGTCGCCGTTCCGCGCGCGCCTCTCCTCCGTCGTCCGCGCGCGCCCACGACGTCCCTGGTCGCCGTCGTCGTCGTCGCCGCCGCCGTCGTCCCACCGCACCGCATCGCCGATCGTCGCCCGTCGTCGCCCGACGTCCGTCCGCCCGTCTTCTGACGTCTATCCGTCCGTCCGTACGTCTTCTGACGTCGACGCGCACGGGGCCGCTCCCTTCCGGTTCTTCCGGTTCTTCTTCCCGTTCTTCCGTTTCCCGACTCGAACTCGAACTCGAACTCGAACTCGAACTCGAACTCGAACTCGACCGACCGACCGACCGACCGGGACCCGTTCGAGTTGGGTGAGGTCGGGGTCGGGTGAGGTTGAGTCGGTGAACGGGGCGGTTTTTTTTTTCTTCATCTCCTCGCACTGCACACTGTGCTCGTAGAGGGTGGAAATTTCGAACGTTGGCGAGTCGTCCACGTCGTCGTCGTGCTCGTCGTCGTCGTCCACGTCGTCGAGGGAGGGAGGGCACCGGCGACGCGGGTCGTGACGGGAGAACGCGACGCGTGGTCGTTGGAGCGACGACGGTGCGACGACGACGCGACGACGACGCGTAGGACGACGGGTCTCGACGGGCGGTACCGGACGGGATACGCGGAGCGAGCGCGAGCGCGTGCGCACACACGGAGACACCGCGTCGGTTCGGCGAACGTCTCTTCGCTTCTCGACGCGCGAGACGGGCGCGAGACGGGCGGAGGAGATTTGAATTGATTTTGATTTGATTTTCAAACGAACGAACGAACGAACGAACGAACGCGTGGGTGAGCGGTGACGACGACGAGGGCGGGTTGATAAAAAGAACGAGAGGAACATGAGCGCGATCAACGTGACTTCGGTGCAAGTGCTGGTGCGTGCGATGCTTGGATTTTGAACCGCCCGGATGACTGTTTTTTTTTGAAATCGCGAGCGCGGGGCGCCCGACCCGACCAGACGCGTTCGAGAGAGAGGTTTTAGCCGTGGAGCGCGTTCTGACGACGCGTTTTCTTCTTCGGCGACGCAGGATAACCCCCAGTTCTTTGTGAACCCGTTACAGTTTGAGATTCAGTACGAGTGCTTGCACGACCTGCAACACGGTGCGTTTCCGCTTTGCCCCGCGCGCGACAGCTGAAAATTTGAAATTTGAGCGAGACGCGACGATCAGCCTCGGAGGTTGGAGGAAGGACGCGAACGACGATGGGAAACGATCCGGGAGGACGATGACTGACGATGAATTTCGATTAACGCCGCAGATCTCGAGTGGAAATTAACCTACGTCGGAAGCGCGGAGGATGATAAGTGCGATCAGATTCTGGACACGGTGCTCGTGGGACCGGTGGTTCGAGGCGCGTACAAGTTTGTTTTCCAAGCCAACCCGCCGGATGTGAGCAAGATCCCCCAGGAAGACATCCTAGGGGTCACCGTATTGCTCGTGACTTGCTCTTACAATAACCAAGAGTTTATCCGCGTCGGTTACTACGTGAACAATGAATACGCCGACGAAGAGTTGAAGGAAGACCCGCCGGCGCAACCGCGCATAGACAGAATCGTCCGCAACATCTTGGCTGAGAAACCGCGAGTGACGCGCTTCCCGTGCGACTTTGATTCTCAATCCATCCCGGGTATCGAAAACGCCGGGGCTGAGGATGAGATGATGGCGGATGAAAACGCCCCGGCGCAAGCCATGCCGGGGGTTGACTTCTCCAAGGAGCAAGGCTTCTTCTCGCAACAACAAGTTCCGGGACAAATGCAACAAGGTTTATGGTGATGATGAGAAGAAGGGTGAGATGACGCACTACGTGTAGGTATAATACTAGCGCAAATTGAATTAAAAACATCAGTCTGTTTACTGTATTGTACATCTAATTGACTTCTTCGTCTGCTCTCACAAAGATTGGAAGCGTACCAAGAGGCGCGGCAAAATCTTCAAGCCAACGTGGCCCGACGTGAATCTTGCCGTTTGACATGTCTCGCCACTGGCCTTCGGTTAAATAAATGGCTCGCTGGTTCGCACCTCTGCAAACGACGGGCGCGACAATGACGTCTTCGCCAATGGCAAATTGATCCGCGATGCGAAACGTCTCGCTATCCTCTGGGTCCAACCACCACAGCGGCCGGCAGATTGGCTCGAGAGATTCGACCGCCTTCTCGCTGTGATGCACGAGCGTTTCGATAAAATGATCGCGCATCTCCAGAGCGGACGCACACAGCTCTTTAGCAGCGCTACCCGCGGCCCAGGGCTCGAGGGAGAATTGCATAGCCGGCATGAGGGCGTTCGCCTGCGCCCACCTCACGAGAAGCTCGCTGTCTGGGTGGCGCCCAAAGTACGCGTTCCCGCCGATAATGTCGGGCAAACAGAACGGGTATCCAAGTACACCGGAAGTGAGCAAGGTTGGGATGATTGACCCAAGCCCATTTTCAATTCCCCATTCGGAGAACCTGTCGCCCATGCGCACGAGAGACGCGTTACCCGTGCTATTGTGTCCACTTCTCACCTCGGCGAGCTCAAACTGCGAGGCGACGTTGTTCACCCAAGCGCGAGTATACTCGGACGGATGCGACAGTGGCGTGTGTGTGATGAATCGTCTCGGCAAGAAGCACGGTTCACCCGCATCAAACTTGAAACCATCGATGCCGTGCATCTCTTGCAGTCTCTTCAGACGAGAGACAAACCAATCCACAGCTTCTGGGTTCGTGACATCGAGAGCCACCACGGGGGGCGACTGCCACCACTTGAAGAATCCGTTCTTAATACTAGACTCGACGAAATAACCCTTGTCTTTGCCTTCACGGTAAGCCATGGTGTCCTCGGCGATGAAGGGCATCACCCACACCGTCACCTTGAATCCCATCGCGTGAAGCTCTTCAACCATGGCGCTCGGGTTGGGAAACTTCTTCGAGTCAAACTCCAAGTCACCGTACCCACACTGCCACTTGTCATCAATCTCAATCACGCTCGCGCGCATGCCGTTGTCCAAAATCTCTCGCGCAAAGCTCAACACTTTCTCTTGCGAGACGTTCGTCTTCATCTTTGCCCACGTCGTCCAAATCGGAGCGCGAATCACCTCGGCCGGAGGCGCCGCTTTCGGTTTCGGGAGCGTTCCGAGCACGTTCATGGTGGCCAATTTCACGTTTTTATTGGCGCATAACGCGACTCGCATGTGACGACGCGTTGCGTCCACGTGCATAGGTGACTCCCATCCGACGAGCGGGTGGTTCATGCTAAAGGGGCCGTAGCCTTTGCGGAAAGAATCTCGAGCTTGGAGCCGTAGCAGCCCATCACCTTCTCGCTGCTTCTTATGAAACGGCAATATCGTTCGCGTCGCGTTTTGAATGCCGACACCAAACTTTCTCTTGCTCATGATGGAATCGATCCACGTTGCCGAGGGTGCATTCAGGCCGACGTGAAAGTAAGGCGTGTCCGGATCGGCGACAACGGCAATCCCCTTGCTCGTCACCCAGTGCGAAGACACCAGTGTGTTGAGTCCATTTGGCCCGTTATCAAACGGGTAATGAGGGCCAATCTCGATGCAACCTTCATTCAATGGCCAATGCTGCGCCATGAGGTGCGAGCCTCCGTACACGTCGCCCATGCAGTCGAGGTCCACGGTGATTTCGGCATTCGTGTGAAAGAAATCCCCGTCGACGACGGAAAAATCCAACACGAACCCATCCGTGAGACCATCACACCACCGCTCACCGCTCACCGTCGAGCTTGGCCGAGCCTCGAGCATCGCTCGCCCTCCCCAGTCTATCCTCGCCGTTCCGTCGCTCGACGTAACCGCCGCCTGCTCGGCCGTCACGCCCAACGGAAGCGTACACCTCGCCGAACACACCAGCTCCCCACCTCTTCGCAGCTCAATCACCCCACTCACCTTCACGACGAGCATCGCGTCTCCGCAACGCATCGTCACCGCGACAGACTCATCCTGTCTTCTCTTCACTCGAGCCGGCGCGACTCGCCCGCGGGCACCCGCGCGACTCGCCCGCCCTGTCGGGTCCCCGACCGTCGTCGGCGGAGGAGGCGCCACCGGTCCCACCGTGAGCGCCCGCGTCGACGTCCCCTCTCGCAGTCGCACCTTGCGCGCGATCGATCGATCGCCCGCGTCCGATCCCGGGACTACACCGCTCGAACCGCCAGTCTCGGTGGTGCCGACTAGCCGAGCCGCTCTCGGGGTCGACGCGCCCCTCGGACGCGGCGCTCTCAAAGGTTTCGACATTCGCGTCTCGGTACCGCTCGCGCGCCACCCCGTGTCGACGAAGTGCGCCGATGAATGCGACAAAACTCCTCGCATCGAAATTGCGCGTGAGTTGTGCCCGGGACGCGTCGCCCGCGGCGTTCGCGGCGTCGCGCGAGACGTCGTAGGTCCAAAGCTGCGCATTCCCACGGTTGACCGTCGTCCGCGGCGCGCGCGTTCGTTTCAAAGGTGACGACGCGATGACGGTGCGAATGCGACGAACGCAGCCGCGGGAGAGTAAAAATGTACCCCCAGAGTTCTTCGCGCGCGTCGGTCGCGGGTGACGTCGGCGTCGTTCTGTGACGGGTACACTTTTGTCGTCGCAAGATGCACATTTGCCGCGTCAGCAAAGCGTGTTCGCGAGTATCTTTCGTGGAATGGTATGCATACTCTATTGTTTTTAGATGTATCAATATGTGATCTGACCGTTATCTGTTTGTTTTTGGAAACGTTCGGCTACAATTTGCTTGAATATACATCCGATTGGATAGATGTCGTGGGAGGTGCACTTTTTCCCATGGAAGCGCTAGAGCGTGTCTCGATCACTTCCAGGTGGCCATGACGGCTTTCTTTTTGGCGTCGTAATCGCGCATATGCGTGGAGTATTCCTCAAAGTTCCAAGCGCTGGGCACGCGACCGCCCATGTCGTCATCCGTCTTGTGCGCGTGGAAGACGGAGGACATGACAGCTTTCGCCTTGGCCTTGAGTTCGGGACCCTTTCCTCGGCTGACGAACATGATTTTCGTGTACGTCTTCGGGTCGATAAAAGGAGAAATCATGGTCCAGAAGACGCGGAAGATGGTGGGCGGGTTGAAGCACACTGCAAGACCAAGGCGTTCGGGATAATGGTTCTGCAAAATGCTGAGCGTCTCTCTCGCCGTGCTCATGGAGACGGCATTCTTGCGAGACCAATGCGTAAAGTTGATGAGGATCACGATTTGCTCCGGGGCGAGATCGGCGTTGCGACCTCGCGGTTGTCGTTCTCGCATGGGCTTCCAGAGAATGTTCTCTAGCATGTACACCAAGAATTTGATGTTGGTTTCATGATTGAAGGTATTCTCGCGATCCGGACGCATGACGAGTACCCTACGCTCGCGCCTGTCTCTTCCGCTTCTATACTGCTTACCGGTCGCAGCTTCACTTTCAACTTCGTCCCATGTGATCTCGTCCGGCTTCATTGTTGCCCGCCAATGCAAGGTACCGACGAGCATCTTCAACGCCTTGTCAACCTTCCATTTACGTGCGCGCAAGTATCGGCACAAGCACGAGTCATCCACAAACGCGCGTAGCGCCGCGGTTCCGAGCAACTCCGGATCCTTCTTCGCCGCCTCGTTCAGCGCGTCTCTAAGTTGACGCAGCTTTGCGTCATCTTCCGTCGTCATCGTGATCTCCTTGCCGCTCTTGGTGCGCTCGATGCGCTCCGGTCCGGCATTCGGTATCTCCACCTTAACCTTCGCTGCTGCGGCCCGTCGCTTCGCCTTACCGAAGACCGCATCCCGCGCATCTTTAGCATCCAAACCAGCGACCCAACGCCAAAAGGCGCTGAATAAATACAACATGAACAGCAAGACGAACGGACTCGCCAGCACAAACTTTGTCAAGGCGTCGTCGTCCATCGCCCACGCCTTGTACCTCGCGTTCCTCGCGATCCACTTCGGAAGGCTCTTCCTGAACGCCCGCACCTCTGGTCGTTTCACCAGAATCTTTTTATACGTCTTAAACCCCGCCGCGATCTCTCCCTCGATCGCCGCGACGCGTTTCGAGCCGATGATCTTATTCGCGTGTCGTTTAAGCGTCTCGAGCGTCTTCACGATGACGCCACCGCGGACGGACGTCGATCTCTTATCGCCGCGCGCCATGATTCACGTTTCGTTTAAATACTCCGATTCGACGCGTCGATCGAGACGACCCAACGAAGCGACGAAGCGACGACGTGTGATGCTCTCGTTCATCTTGTTTTGAAAACGAACAACGACAACAACCTCCAGTCGGCCTCTTTCCACGGCTCGCGCGCACAAAGTCGACTACCGACTCTCGTAGGGTGGAAGTTGCGATGGAGATACCGTCACCGACGATCGCTGCGCTCGACGCCGCGCGGTTTGCGTCGTGGTACGCGAGTTTCGGCGCGCACACGTTCGAGACGAGACTCGTGCGAGTACCGGCGGCGTTCGTTCGGTATGCGCTCTCTGACGGTGTCGTCGCGGGCGAGATGAACGCGGCGCTTCCGTTGCGGGTAGAGCGGGACGCGTTCGATGCGGCGGAGAGCGCGGAGAGGTTCGCGGATGCGAACGAGGAGGAGGCGACGGACGAAGAGGCGAGGCAGGCTTTTGCTGAGTTTGAGCGAGACGTGGCCAGCGCGATTGAAGAGTTGAAAGGGGAAGTGGCGCCGAAGTTTGCGTGGAGTGCACCGAAGGATGCAGTGTGGGTGAGCGCGGGAAACACGATGAAATGTCGTAACGTGGATGAGGTGGTGATGTTGTTGAAATCGAGCGATTCGGTGGCGCATGACTTGACAGAGGCTTACCGGGCGTGCCAAGACTACTCGAATCATGGCGAAGAAGGTGAGAGCGAGGAAGAACGAGCGGTTCGGCAGCACGAGACGACGGTGTTAGCACTTCGCGAATGGTACGATCTCAATCCGAGCATGGAGTTTCGGTGCTTTGTGAAGAACAAGAATTTGATTGGGATTTCGCAACGGCACGTGAATGATTTTTACGACTTTTTATTTAGGGACAAGGATAGTATTGAGGACGCCATCGCCATCTTCTGGGAGGCAAACATTTCTGGGTCATCTTGGCACGACGAACAGGTGGATTACGTCTTCGACGTGTACGTCACTCCGAAGACGAAAAAGGTGAAAATTGTCGATTTCAATGTATGGGGAGGGACGACACTACCGTTGCTCTTTGAATGGCACGAACTCGAAGCGATGGAGGCTGGTTCAGCCGTCGCCGATGGAGACGACGCTTGCGGGTACGCTGATAACATTGAATTCCGCATCATCGAGTCTCAAGGACACATCCGACCGGGCTTACAACTCGGCGTGCCGTTTGACTTGTACGACACGACGCAAGGCAGCGCCATCGCTGAGTTTTTGCAGGAACAGAGACGTCAACAGGAGGGACAATAGATGTTTGAAGACATTTTAGCCGTTAGCACGCGCGCTCTGCGCAGAATATCAACAGTAATAATACACGTTATTGGTTAGACGAATCTCACGGCGTAGCCTCGACGACGACGAGCAAACCGAGCAACGCTCTTTGAGACTTGACGACGCGTAAACCGGATTGATCGATCAACGACTCGACGTCTTGGTTCCAAACGCAGCCTTTCGCCATCGTCTTTACTGGCTGCGACGTCAAATCTTGGTACGCACCGAGAGGACCAATGTCGCTCTTGCTATGTTCTATGAGCACGGCGCGGCCGCTCTTCCTAAGCACGCGCCTCACCTCCTTCAGCGCCGCGACTGGATCCTCTATCACACACAAACTAAACGTATCGAACACGAAATCAAACGATTCATCCTCAAACGGCAGCGCCGTCGCGTCAGCCTCGACGAAACGCGCGTTTTCGCTAAAATTCAGCTCGGCCGCTCTCGACTTTGCTTGCGCCAACATCCCCGGCGACAAATCAATCGCCGTGAACGTCTCCACGTTGGACAAATCGTACGCCGGAAGGTTCAAACCAGTCCCAACCGCGAGCTCCAACACGTCACCAGACGCACTCCTCAACGCTATTGCTCGCATTTCATCCAATCCCAAAGCCTTGGCAGCGGCGCCTCCGTCCAAGTCGTCGTACGTGCTCGCGTACCCATCGTACGCCTCCCGCACCTCCGTCGTCCCGCGTCCGCCCTCCCTGGCGCTCACCGCGCGCGTCATTGACGCCACCGTGCACGCGATACCAAAATTCACGACGTCTCGTCGGTTGACGACGAATGAGGCGGCGTTCAACCGAAAAGCGTCTTCGTCAGCCGCATCGACGTCCCTCGTCGCGCACACCCGTCGCGTCGAACGTCGACGTCGAACCACCGCGCTCCCGCACCCTAAATCTCGTCGAGGCCATTCTTTACACGTCAACCGATCGCCCGATGCGAGACGCGCGTCGACGCGCACCGCGGTCGTTCGCGTCGTCGTTGCCATCGTTCGCGTGTAGCACCTTTTTGTGGCGTGTGCCACCTCACTTGACGTCGCCCGTTCGTTCGACGACCCGACGCGACCCGACGCGAACACTCGCGAAAGGTGGTCGCCATGTCTAGTGTGCGACGCGACCGACCCGCCACTGGGGCGTTCGCGCGCCGTCGCGTGGCCGTCGCGTTCGCCTGCGTGATGACGGCGGCGTCTCTCTGCTGCGCGCCCGCGCGCGCGTACCCGTACTACAACGCCCACGCGTGCGGCGACACCGCGCACCCGACGCGGTCCGAGGGCGATCACGGATACAACGGCCAAACGGACGACATCACACTTGCGTTGTATTGGTCAGCGTGGGACGGGTCGGAGACGCCACAGGCTTGGGAGAGTAATAACCAGAGGCGTATGCCCGAGACGTGGAAAACCAACTCGGCGGGTGATGAATATAAGCCCGGAACGCGGTTGACGCTCGTCGTGGATTTGAGTGGCTTGGATGCGGATGACGCAGTGGCGATGGTGCTCGTCACGGCGTCGGCAGGGGAGTTCGAGGATGTCGGGATGCACGAGGACCACGACGCCGAGGCGGGCGGAACGGCGTTGAAATGCAACGGCTTGAGGCTCAATCCGTCGCACATGGCGAATAGACATATGTTGCTGTGGAAAGCACCGACGACGGCGGTGCCGGTGACGTTTCGGGTCACGTCAGCGGCGGGTCATCGGAAGAACTTCAATAAGAATCATATGTTTGCGTCAGCGAATGGCGCGTTGTTGGAGCCGAATCACGCAAACAGAACGGATGCGCCTTCGACAGAGCCGACGCACGATGATTCAACAGTCATTGGTGACTCTAGCAAGAGGATTTCACAGTCGTCGAGCAATAGGGCTTTTGCAGCGCACGGTGCGCTCATGTTTTTAGGTATTTGGATGTTTATGCCCGGCGCGGTGGTTTGGTCTCGATTCGGCCGACCGGGTCCAGGTGATAAGCCATCAGCGCTGTGGCTCTCGTGGCATAAAAACCTCATGATTGCGGCGACGATTCTTGTGATTGTCGCCGCCATCGTCGCCTACGCAGATGTCGCGAAACTTGGCGCCGAGCACTACGACGGAGCACACGGCAAGCTCGGTTTGGCGGTGATCATCATCATTCTTATTCAACCCGTGAACGGATTCCTCCGTCCGGGTAACCCAGCCGAGGGCTTGCCCAAGTCAACCAAACGTGTCAACTGGGAACGATTCCACAAATCGACCGGCTATCTCGTCCTATTTCTTGGTTTCATCGCCGTCGTCACCGGAATCGACGCGCTCGCCGAGAAGGACGCCGGCTTTCCGGGCGGCTACGCTCTCGTGCTCTTCATCCTCTACGTCCTCCTCTTCGTCGCCGTTCTGGGCATTCATCTCCTCAGAACCCGACGACAAGACACCACCGCAGCCTTTACCAACCGCGCTCGGTTCATAGAACTCCCGACCACTGCGACGCCGCAGTCCACGGGCTCCGTTCCTCTGAGTTCCGTCCCGTGAGTTCAAAAGCCACCATTCCCCATCCCCACGCGTAGCTCTTCAAGTCACGTTCGTCGTCTTAAATTTGTAGTATTTAAAATCGAAGGACGCGCGCAGTGGATTTGATTACTCGACGACACTTTCGTCCATCTTCTGTCTCTTCTCGCGACCATGAAAAAGCGCCCGCCACATCAGAAAATATCATGTACTGTTTACCCATATATAATTCGTTTCGAGATTCGACCTCTCTCACACACACGCATAAGCGACGAGTCAAAACTCAAAAACAACTACCACCTCGGGGGACCAACTGCTGACTAGGTCAGCTCTCCTGTCCTCGTAACGACCGCGCCCGCGCACGCGCGCGCCCGACGTCGTCACTCACCACCCGCCGGACGCACGCGTCACATTCGCGCGCGAGCGATTGATTGACGACTTGAACGACTCGAACCGACGGAGAGAGCAATGGCGACGCACGTGTGCGCGACGCACGCGCGAACAATCGGGAATGCGCGATCGGTGACCCGCAATTCCGCGCAAACGCAACGAACGACGACGACCAAACGGGCGGCGTTTGACGCAAAGCGCGGGGATGAGATGAAAGCGTCTTCGTTCGATGCGACGCGGGTTGAATCTCTGGCGACGTGCGCGAGACTTGCGGTCGAGGCGTCTGGTAAGGCGAAGCGAGGTGAGCTCGCGATCACTCGAGCGGGCGGCGACGCGCCGGTGGTGCGATCGGCGGCGAGTGACGTGTTGGCCAACTGGAAGGGGGCCAAGTTGAAGCCGTTGGGGTATTCTGTCCTCTCCGGTTTGTTACTTTGGTTGATTCCGGCTCCGGCTGGCGTGACGACGCAGGCGTGGCATTTGCTAGCCGTCTTCGTCGCGACGATCGTGGGCATCATTACCAACCCGCTTCCACTCGGTGCGGTGGCGATGATCGGCCTCGGCGTGTCCATGACGACGGGTCTTCTGCCGTTCAGCGCCGCGTTCAGCGCCTTCTCGAGCGAGATTCCGTGGTTGATTGCGCTCGCCTTCTTCCTCGCACGCGGTTTCATCAAGACTGGTCTCGGTAACCGCATCGCATACAAGATTGTGAGCCTCTTCGGCAAGTCCACGCTCGGATTGACCTATTCTCTCGTCTTCTCCGAAGCGCTCCTCGCGCCGGCCATTCCGTCCCTCGCGGCTCGCGCGGGTGGTATCTTCTTGCCGCTTGCCAAGGCACTCTGCGTTGCGTGTGGCTCTGATCCGGCCAATGGAACCGAAAAGAAGATGGGTGCGTACGTCATGACCACCGTCTTCCAAACTTCCACCATTTCCTCCGGTATGTTCATCACCGCCATGGCGGCGAACCCGTTGAGCGTCAACTTGGCGGCTTCCATCACCGGTATCACTATCACCTGGGCGCAGTGGGCCATTGGCGCCGCGCTTCCAGGCTTGGTGTGCTTGCTCGCCACCCCGCTCATCTTGTACGTCTTGTACCCGCCGGAAGTCAAGGACTCTCCGGAAGCTCCGGCCAAGGCTCGCGAAGAACTCGAAAAACTCGGGCCGATGTCTCTCGATGAAAAGATTATGGCTGCCGCTCTCTCTTTGACCGTCGGCTTGTGGATCTTCGGATCCAAGTTTGGCGTTGGATCCGTTGCCGCCGCGCTCAACGGCTTGGCCATCCTCCTTGTCTCTGGTGTCATCACTTGGAAGGAATGCCTCGCTGAGGGTCCGGCCTGGGATACCCTCGTATGGTTCGCCGCTCTCATCGCCATGGCTGGCTACCTGAACAAATACGGCTTGATTCCGGCCTTCTCCGCTGGCGTAGTCAACGTTGTCTCTGGCCTCGGCTTGGCTTGGCAACCGGCGTTTGTCATCGTGACGCTCGTCTACTTCTACTCCCACTACCTCTTCGCGTCTGGTGCGGCGCACATTGGTGCCATGTACAGCGCCTTCTTGTCCGTGCTCATCGCCTGCGGCGCTCCGCCGCTCGTGTCCGCGCTCACTCTCGGTATCCTTTCCAACGTTATGGGTTGCACCACGCACTACGGTATCGGTTCCGCCCCGCCGTTCTTCGGCGCCAACTACGTTCCGCTCGGGACCTGGTGGCGTATCGGCTTTGGCATGTCCATCTTCTACATTTTGACCTTCCTCGGCGTCGGTTTCCCGTGGTGGAAGATTCTCGGCTACTGGTAAACGCGCTGACGCGTCAGTGCACAACTCTTTTGACCGCGACACCACACGTTCGGTAAACGCATGAGTTGCTGATAAGTACTTCGAATCGTTTTCTCTTGTTTGCACTCGTATTTAATAACAAAATCCTACTCATGTGATGATGACGAAGTTGGCGTGTTCCGTGGCTACGTCTTTCAAACTCAACTTCTGCGATAAAACTCCAAATCAGCAGCTTCCGTGCTCGCGTCTCGAGTGATGGTTGCAAAACTGTTACGACTGCGAAGACCCGCCGCCACGTCCGCATCGCTCGCACCGTCCGGGACGACAGAGAAGACTGCGTACAACCGCCCCGCGTACACGGTGATGGAGGCGAAAATGTGTCCAAAAAAGCCAACCAAATCGTAATCGACGTACAGTTGCCCGTCGACGTCTCTGTCGTTCACGACGAAAGAATCCGCAGCGATAATGGCGTCTTGCAGATTGTAATCGCTCAACGCGAGATCACTGATGATTGCCTCTCTATCATCCTTGAGCTTGGCGTACCCCGGAAGCGTGACGCAGTACACATTCGCCCCCTTGACCGACTTGGACTTCCACCTATTATCCGTCCCATTCGTCGACTTTTCCACCTTATTCACGGTATCCTGCTCCCATCCCGAAGGGATTTCGTAGAAGTACTTAAACTTGTCAAAGTTGTTCTCGTTCCCGCCGTACCCGCCGTACGAGCTCGAAGACGTCGCCTCTCCGTAAAACCGCATCCATCCGTTGTCGATGGGCTGTGGGTTTACGATCCCTTCCGCCCGCGCTATCTCGCCCTTTGTCATCAACATCGCCGCCATCGCGCTCATCGCTAACATCGCTTCACGGCGGTCAATCGTCGGTCGGTTCTCTTCAAAGTTTGACGAGGAGGACGATCTCGCCGTGACGATACCCACGCGCGCACTGCGCCCGCGTCGTCGTCGCGCGTTTTCATCGCGATGTACCGCCCTGGGGCGCGTCATTGCGTTCGTCACCGCGCGCATCGTCGTCGCGCGCATCATTCTTCCGTCTTCGTCGTCCTTCTTCCCGCGTTCGAGTGTGAGGATTCTAGCGTCAACAAACGTTGCGCCCAGTCAGTGAGGTCGGTCGGGGGCCGCGGGTTTGGTTTGAGGGAAGGGTTGCGTTGGTGAGACAATGAGAAAATGTTATAACTCGGTATTGTACGAGAGTGATTTTTGTATCGCTACGCAGGCGCTAGAACATGAAAACATTTAAACGTTGAGCGACTTGTCCGTGTTGGAGGAACCGTCGGAACCAGCCAAGACGGCGCCGTCCAAGTAGGCGTCGGCCAATTGAACGCGCTTGATGTTTTCTTGCTCGTTTTCGATAGCCTTACCGTACGCCAAGAGCACTTCGAGGGACATGGGCGGCGGTTCGAAGACGACTTCTTCACCCTTGCGCGGGTTGACGAGGCGCTTGCCGAGGGCTTCGTAGCCGACGTCGAGGATGAAGTCGCGAACCTTGTCGTCGTAGACGCGGGCTCGGAGGGCACCGAAGAAATCGATGGATTGACCGTCGAAGGTGGCGACGAGGGTTTCAACGTCTTCCCTGGAGACACCGTCCGCCATGAAGATACCGTGGGCAATGCCGACACGGTCTTCAAAGGTCGGGGACCAGTAGAACTTTTCCATACGGCCGTCACGGACGAGCGGGGCGTACAAGGTGGAGAAATCGTTACCGGTGGCGACAATCGGCACACGCGGGATTTCGATAACTTCGTATTGGCCCGGAAGCTGAACGTTCGTGGGGTTATCCGCGATGTTCATGAGCGTGGCGTTAACCATTTGGTTGTTAACGGTGTATTGGGTGGTACCACCCATACGACCGGCGCCGGCGTCGAGATCGTTGATGAACAAGCAGGACATCTTACCCTTCTTGACAATGTCGGACGCCTCACGGTAACGTTGACGCACGAGCTTGGCCGGCTCACCGGCGTTACCGGATTCGAGCTCACCAGCAGACATGACAATCGGGGCAATACCGAGCTTCTTGAAGATCAAGTCAGACTGGAAAGTCTTACCTTGACCCTTACCACCCCACACGCCGAGAATGAGCGGCACCTTGATCTTCGGCAATTCCATGTAGTTCTTGGCAATGTGCACAACCATCTTATCCATGAAGGACGGGGAGATGTAGAAGTTCTCCGTGGTGATGTTGTCGTGTTGGGAGTACGTCTTCATACCCGCGGACAAGTAATCAGTGGAGGACATGGTGGCGTTGTGGGTACCGCCGAGGCCGGCCGCGCCTTGAAACTTCGAGTCAACCATGCCGCGGCCGCGGGTGATGTCTTGCTGGTCGTCAGAGATGTCTTCATCCATTCCCTTCCAGCGGGACATTTCAACCTTGGAGCCGTTGGAGACGGAGGAAACGCGGGCACCGAGGAAGGTCTTCGGCGCGATGGCGCGCTTCGTCGTAACGTTGGCCTGCTCAAAGACAAAACAAAGGGTCGGATCATCGGGTCAGTCGATCCGTTTTTTCGTCATCGTAAGACGTCATCACCTCATCCACGTCGGATGAGGCGATCGACACCCGAAAAATCCAAAGAAAAAAAACACGCGTTATAAAAAACAAACGGGTACGAATGGCAATATAATAACCAAATCGTAACCGTATACAGAAGAAAAATATTGTTTCCCCAGGGGTGGGTGGGTGGGTCTCCATCCAGCCACGGGCGACCGCGAAACAACCGACGGACGTGGAGCGGACCCCCGACGACCTGTGGACGGGGATCCCAACGACGACGACGGACGACGGACGACGGACGACGGAACGGACGATCGGGAACGGAACAAAAAACAAGTCTTTATTCTTCATCCGTCGTCGTCGTTCGGTACGTGCGCGCGCGTCGCGAAGGGGATGGCTCGTCGGCTTCGTCGCGCGACCCCCTTCTTCCGCGCGCGTCCCCGCGCTTCCATTTCCATCCACACCGCGGGTCGACGCGCGCGCGCGCGCCACCGCTCGACCGCCCGCGAGCGAATGGAAGAATGAAAGATTTCTTTCGCGTCGTCCGTCGTCGAGTTTCGCTCCGTATCACCCTCCCGGTGGCGACGACGCGGAGGAGGTTCGCACGCACCTTGACGCCGCATCGCGGCTGCACGATCGTGGACATTGGTGCGAGTTTTCGTATAGGTGTCGCAGTGTGTCGCCCGCCCCGGGGCGCCGCGACGGGTCGGGTCGGGTCCAGAGCTCCACGTCGGACGCGCGCGTTTTTCGTTTGGGCACGTGTCCTCGTAAATTTACTCGTCGATTCTTGAGTGAATACCCACATGTCCGTCCAATCGAACCCATCATCGATCGGGCCACCGGATCGATGCGAGTTTTGTTTCGAAACAAACCGTGAGAAAGAGATGGAGAGACAAGGGGGGGTGTGGTGGTGGTGTACCCCTCCCTTTGCGTTTCATTTCCACACCCGGGTGTTGTTCGTTCGTTTCGTTTCGTTCGTCTCGTTCGTCTCGTCGTCCGAGGGGGTGGTCGGTTGAACGGGAAACGTGCGACGTGGCGAGTTTTTTTTTGTACGACGTGAATTCAATCGATCGCGCGTCGTCGCTCGGAACGGATTTTGGGCGTGCCGACGGCAGTGAGTGTCGACGACGAACCCGGATCGGATCGGATCGGATCGGGTCTGGGAATTCAATCGCGCGCGACACTTTCGATTTGACCATGAAACGCTTGTTCGGGGCGCCGAAACGGACGGCGAACGCGGCGACGGCTGGGAAAACGCTCACAGATGCCGCGGCTTCGCTGGAGACGCGAACGAACGCGATCGATGAGAAGATCCGGGCGTTGGATCGAGATCTGGCGAAACACAGAGAGGCGATCAAACGGGCGAGATCTGGACCGGCGCAGGAGGCGGCGAAACGGCGGGCGCTGGTGGTTTTGAAACAGAGGAAAATGTACGAGTCGCAACGAGAGCAACTGTACGGGCAGCGTTTCAACGTGGAGCAAGTGGCGTTCGCGAGCGAGCAAGCCAAGGATACGGTGGAGACGGTGCGGGCGATGCAGAGCGCGTCGAAGGAGTTGAAGACGGCGTTCAAGGCGAAGGAGTTTGATCTGAACGCGATCGATGCGTTGAATGATGATATGGCGGACCTTTTGGATCTCGGCGACGAGATTCAAGAGACGCTCGGACGGTCGTACAACGTTCCGGATGGTTTGGACGAGGATGACTTGTTGGAGGAGCTCGACGCGTTGGAGCTGGACATGTTGGAAGAAGAGTCGGAGCTCGCGGGTGGAGTGCCGAGTTATCTGCAGGATGAACCGCTTCCAGAGGCTCCCGAAGAGGAACCCGTCGTGCTCCCAGAGGCGGGCGCGGCGACGCGACCAGTCGAGAGCGCGGAAGCGGCGCCAGCCGTTCGAGACACGGCTTAGAATGTAGAAAACAATCGTGTGTTCATTCGTTGTAATTTCCTAATCAGTACTTCTACTTGCTACTTGCTACTTGCGTTCGCGACTGCTGACCGAGCGCTCTAAAGCCATTTTACGTTCCGAATGCGGCTCAACCGTGGTGTCATTTCCCGACGCTAAAAGTGTGTTCATTAGCGCGTTTCCAGAGAAGGATCGAACACTCGAGCCATTGCGGGCTCACGATGCGAATGTTGCCGCGTTTGATCGCTTCTTTGACCTTGTCCGTCGTGCGCGCCGCGGCGACGACGTGCGTCGTTTCTTCAGTCAACGTGGGAGAACACTTTGCGCCAAAGTCCTCCGCCAGCGTCCACAACGGATGGTTCGTCGGATCTGTGTGTATCGGAAACACGCGACTAAAGACGATGTTCACACCCGCGAGTACGTCTTTTCGGTGTTCTTGTAGAATGTCTGCTACGCTCGGCGGACGATTCAACGCGTCGTATCGATCAAAATAATCCTTGTGCACAGATGTGAGCACCTTCATCGCCGTCGCCAACATGCCCTCTTCCGCGCACTCATCTTGACCCACATCCAGCAGGGATAATCCGGGTAAACCAAATTGCTTTCTCGCGTTCGGAAAGAATAAGTATCTCTCGCACGTGATGAGGTTTCTTCTGTGCGACGCCCAGACGCTCACCGTGTCGTCGAAAATCAGGCACGCGTCCGCGATACCTTCCAATGTGCCGTTGAGGCTCTTCTCGCTCGGAGCTATCAAAATCCCATCCTCCATCTCACCGAGTCCTCTAATTTCGCCGTTGATCCAGCGCCTCTTCGGGTCGAGGAGAGCGGCCATCTGATCGGCGTACAGTTGCGAGCCCATTGTGTTGATGTGAAGCTCAAACAATTCAGACGCCTTTTCGAGAAACAATCTCACGCCGGGTCGCAACTTTGTGAGGAGGTCCATGTGTTCCAGATGGAACACACTTCGCGCGAGAGGATTGTTCGTTTTAGCCGCGCGAGCGACGTCGGCATCGAGTAAACGCATGGCGTTGATGAGTGTACTCGCGTTTTGGCGCAAATCTCGCACCAAAACTGTGTTGAGTAACGTGTGGTCGAGATCGAGCACCAGCGGAAGCTTTCGGACCTCGAGGAGACGTTTTAGTTTGGCGTCGAGGCATTTAGAATCATTGGCGAGTTTTTGTGGCGGCGATATCGGCGTTCGCTTTCTGAACTGAGGCGAGTTGATGTTGTTCAGCACCTCAGCCGAGACGTCTTGAACGCGAGTGAGGGACTCGAGGGTGTCAAACTCGCCACCACCCATGAGGTCGTGACTCGTCGCGTCGGGTTTCGCTTTCTTGAACGTTGGCGACGCCAGTCCATCCTCGTCATTCTCTTTCGCGGTAAAGTCATCCTGCGGCAATAACTCCACCAGTCGCGGCGCGATTTCACCCTCCTCTGGTTCCGACTCGGATTCCTCCTCCTCTTCTTCATCCGACGAAGACGGTTTTTCCGTCGGCGTCGGCACCACAATCGGATCCGCCTCCCGCAACGATATTCTCATCTTCTTCGCACGAGACACCATGGCCTCTGGCGGGGGCGCCCCCGCGGGCGGTTTCGGCGGTTTCGGCGGCGGCGGTTTCGGCGGTTTCGGCGGCGGTGGTTGCGGCGGTTTCGGCGGCGGTGGTTGCGGCGGTTTCGGCGGCGG
>Ga0255764_10000604_pt1 | contig 31550 bp, 22 predicted proteins | sample 071ome_30_FD_179964 | JGI IMG/M metagenome (GOLD analysis project Ga0255764, IMG submission 179964) | Coastal salt marsh microbial communities from the Groves Creek Marsh, Skidaway Island, Georgia - 071406AT metaG (version 2) | ecosystem: Environmental > Aquatic > Marine > Intertidal zone >... | reverse complement strand
CGTCGTTGGCGCCTTCGTCGCGGCCGTCGTTGAGTTCACCGAACGCCGCGCGAACGCTCTCAGCCACCTTGGCCCGGAGCGCCATCGCCTTGGCCTCTTTACCCGAACGCGCGCCAAACATTCCTGGAATGGTTCCTCGCCCGCCGCCCGCACCATCGGCGCCTCCTCCAGCGTTTGGATTGCGCCTTCTGCGTTGGCGTTCAGCGTACGCCGCCGGCAAATCCAACATCGGTGGCGCGTCTCGCCCGCTCACGATGGCGGTCGTGATGAGATAGTGCGCGACAGACTGCCACCCGTACGTCAAGGCTTCGTTCGTCAACTGTTGCGTCGGGAACAAGTTGCGCTTCGCTCGCAAACAATTCGCTCCACTGCAGTTACAAATGTCTCGGCAAACCGGACATCGCCACTCGGCGTCGCTCACTGCCTCATCCAAATTTTCACCCATTCGCATCTCCAAACACCATCCACACCACACCCCTCGCCCGCGCCCACCTTCTGGCGCACGTTTCCAGAACCCGCACTGACAAGTCGTCTTTCTATCCGTCGTCTTTTGTCGACAAAAGTGACACGACGTGCACTCCGTGCATCCGGGTCCATGTACATCCTTACACCAAACCTTTGACCCACGCGATTCCCGCCTCCACGGCGCCTCGGATCCGTATAACCGATCGTAGTGACTCATCGTGTAGTACTCTGCGTGTTCACCCTGCGCCGAACGAAGCTCACGAAGTTCCGGACCGATCCTTCCGACGTTGACGCTCGCGTGCGCCGTCTGAATACCGCCCACGTTCGCGTTCGATACCACAGCCGTGCCGCCACCGCGGTCCGTCGCCCCAGCCACCGAAACCCCGGTAGAGATTGCTTCAGCTTCCACAAACCTCCGCGCGTCGTCCTCTGTCACCGAAATCGTCGGCGGTGGAGCGCTCACGCCATCCAACATCATCATCGTTCTCAAACCATCATCGTCACCCGTGACGACGACGTCCTCGTCGCAATCGTCCTCATCGCTCGCCCCATCATCGGAATCACTAAACGCCGCGCGCCATCCCAATCGATCTTCGTCGTCGTCGTCGCCGCCGCCGCCCGTCGGCATCGGTGTTCGGCGCTCGGCGTCGACGTTTGGCGCGGCGACAGCTGTGTTCATCTTTCAAAAAAAACAGCTTCAAGGGCGATAAACGTTAGTAAAAGTAACCATACACGGTGTTTGAGAAACTTCAGTATGTAAAACACCCGGACGTCTCATTGACCCATGGGGTCAAATAACGGTTCGTGAACCGTAAAATTAATGATGAAAACACGTGATCGGACAAGTGGTGTCACCCTCGAAAAGCGATGGGGAAAGCCATCCATCGGCGTCCGCGCGCGCCGTCAAAAGTAGCGCGTCATGTCGACGAGACTGGCGATGACGGCGACGGCGACGACGAGCGCGTCTTCGGCGGGGTCTATGCCGACGGCGGCGATGCGAGGGGCGGTGAGACGCGCGTCGACGCGTGGTGGTCAACAACGTCAGCGATGTGCACCGAGAAGAGGGTTCAACGCGTTCGGCGCATCCGCGACGCGTCCACGACGCGCCGCGCTCGCCACCGCGAGCTCGGATCGCCCGGTGGTGATCATCGACAACTACGATAGCTTCACCTACAACCTCTCGCAGTATCTCGGCGATTGCGGGTGCGAGCACGTGGTGTATAAGAACGACGAGAAAACCGTGGACGAGATCAGGCGGATGAACCCGCGCGGCGTCATGGTGTCCCCGGGTCCGGGACGTCCCGAAGACTCTGGGATCTCTCTTCAAGCCTGCGCCGAGCTCGGGCCAGAGTTTGGGGTTTTTGGCGTGTGCATGGGGCATCAGTGCATCGGCCAGGTTTTCGGTGGCACTATCGTTCGCGCGCCCACTGGTTTGATGCACGGCAAGTCTTCGCTCGTGTGGCATCGAACGGATATGGATACCGTTTTATCCGGTTTACCCGATCCGTTCCAGGCGGCGAGGTACCACTCCCTCGTCATCTCGCGGGAGGGGTTTCCGGAGGACGAGCTCGAGGTGACGGCGTGGACGGAGGATGAGACAATCATGGCTGTCAAGCATAAAAAGTACCCCTTGATTCAGGGCGTGCAGTTTCATCCGGAGAGCATCATCACCGAAAACGGGTTGTTGATAATCAAAAACTGGGTTCGAGCCATCGACGAGGCGGCGGCCAAGGCGGCGGCGTAGCGCATCATCATTATCATCATTATTGTCATTGCTATTCGTCAGCGCCATCAATTCATTAATCCATTCATTCATCCGCTCACGCACGCGCGCTCGCGCACGCACTCAACCGCGACGGGCACTTCTAGGTCGGCACCGATCGAGGTCGGTGCCGTCACAACGATCCACGTCGAGCGCTGGACCGAAGAACGACGCGCGCACGCACGCGAGCACGAACGAAAGACACTTAAAGAGATTAGAACGATGGCGCACGGATTGATTCGAGCGATGGCGACGCGGATGTACGCGCGAACGGCGGCGATTACGACGACAAAGGTGCGTCAGCAACGTCATCAGCTTCAGCGCTGTGAAGCGACGAAGGCGCGGGCGTACGTCGCGGCGGCGGGCGCGCCGTTGACGAACATCGACGTCAAGGAATTGGCCGAGTTGTTGGAAACGGCGGACGATGAGGATACAATGTTTGTGGATGTGCGGGAACAGGATGAGTGGGATGCGGCGCGAGTGCGTCGGTTCCAGTTGAAGCCGTTGAGCGAGGCGGCGACGTGGTTGGGAGATATGCCAAAGGATAAGAAATTAATCGTCATGTGTAAAGCTGGCGGGCGAAGCATGAGGGCGTGTGAAGCGCTCGTGGCGGGTGGACACGAAAACGTGTACAACGTCGTCGGGGGTATCACGCAGTACGCCAACGAAATCGGTTTGTAAGCAACCTGAAGATGCGCGCGTCGGTAGTACGGTTTTGTAATGTCGAATACGTGCGATAAGAGGAGGTGGACAGAGGATACATGCACTCTTTAATTTACATCGCATACAGTAGGGACGAACACGTCTTTCGTTTGTTTCACGCGGCGAGGCTCGTCGTTCGCGACTTTGGCGGCCAAGGCGCACCCATCGGCGTTCGCTCCTTGGCTTTGAGAAGCAGGCTTTGATGCCAGATTTCAAACGAGTACGCGTATCGTCCATCCTTCGTTTTGGCAAAAAAGTTGATGGGTTGACCGACGAGATGCGTGTGCAGCATTCTCTTGGCGATGCCGATGTCCAGACAATAATCGTCAAAGAGCAAGACGTTTTGGAAGTAGTCAAACGTGTACACGTCCTCCGTATTGAACTCGTAATTGGCCGCCTGTTGCGCGTCGGAAAATATTCTCGAACGTTCATTGAGCGACACTTCGCGCTCAGCAAACTTACCCCCAAATAAACGCGTGTTTTCACCAATGTCTGACGTGATATCCGGCACCTGTCCGTTTTCATGCGCGGCGAGTATAGAAACCGTCGAAGCCATCGGAGCGTAATAATACGGCGGATCCGCGAGCATGTCCACCTCCAATCCTGGGGTGAGTTGCATGAAAAACTGCTGACCCGCGTACACGAGCGATTTCGGTGGCACACTTTCAAACGGGTGATAAAACTCTCCTCCCGTCACCAACTGGTCGGCTCGAATGCGTTCCTTAAATTTCCCCTGCACGAGCACTTGAAACGTACAGCGTTTTCTCGAGTAAAACGACTCAGGCGTCTTCGACGCTGTCTTATCGACACCCTTGAACCGACACAAGATTTTCCCAGCGAAGAGCTCCGTTTCAAACTCCATCGCCGTCTCGGTGTTCACCGGAACGCTCGCCTCGCGTTCGTCAGCCCGCGCGTTTGGATGGTTTCTCCTAAACACCGGACCGCTCGCGCTCGCCCACCCGTCAACAGTCCGCTGCGTCACAGACCTCGGACTCGACCGCACGAAGACTGGTCTGTGCGGCCACATATTCACGGGTGGGAGTCTTCGTCGTCCCGGCGGAAGTGGCTCGTCCGTCGACGCCGACATTCTCTTCGACGCCGAAACGAAGGACGCTTCGTCCGCGTTCGCGCTCGCAGCCGACAGATGCCTCTTCCCACCCAACCCCCACGCGATCGCGATCACTCCGTACCCCGGCACGCGTTCAAACACCGCTCTCGCGAGATCTCTCGACGTCAACCCTTTCGCTCGCATCGACCCGATGGCGTGCGTCGGCACGAACATTTGCCAACTCGACACGCTCAAGCACCCAAAACAAAACACCAGTGGAACCCGAAGCACCGCCGCGACGATGAGCGAGACGACGAAGACAAACGCGAACCCGACAGTGATGTGCGCGAACCATTCTGCGGTTTCGACGGCGAAAACGACGTCGGCGCGTTTCATCGTGGCACCGCTCGCCCGCGGCGCGTAGTGACGCCGGTTGACGGATTACGGTTACGTCCACACAACGAGCATGCGTGCGGGGGTTTCACCGACGTCACGGATCATCGGTCGACATCATGGCCGGTGGTGTTCAGCGTCGCTAGCGTTAGCGTCGTCGTCCTTGTCGTCGCGGCCCGATCCGAGACGTGTGTGCGCGTTCAAACGCGTCGTTGATGATGCTGATGATGCAGCGCTCGAACAACTGTTGAAACTAGACGAAGTGTCTGCAGCTCGAACGGCTGCGCACGCGGCGGTGACGACGGCGATGCGCGCGAAGAAAACCAACGCGATCGCGACGGTGAAATCAGACTCTAGCGTAGCGACGACGGCAGATTTAGCGGCGCAGATTGTGTGTAGAAGGGTGCTCGACGGGTTCGCTGCGACGACGACGACGGGCTTCGTGGGCGAAGAGACGCAAGTCGAGGCGTTGGAGGACGCGAGAACGCTCGAGGCGGTGCTCGAGGCGTGTGGAGCGGTGATAGAAATTGATGCGAACGACGCAGTGGAGGCATTGCGGGTCACCGTGGATGATTCGAGGGAATGTGGTGAATATTGGGTGTGCGATCCGTTGGACGGCACGAAGGCGTTTGTTTCGGATGACGAAACAAAACAGTTCGTCTTCGGCCTCGCGCTCGTCGATAATGCAGGGCCGAGAGTCGCAGTCATGATGGCGCCAAATTGGTGCGGCGGTGACGGGATTGAACTGTTCGCCGTTCGTGGTCAGGGGTGTTTTGCGCGAGCATTTGGCGACAATGCGTTTCGCACTTTGTGCTCGTCCGCTCCAGAGAGTCTGAATGACGCGCGCGTCGTAGTTTCGGCGCACGAGGATTTCGAACATTTACCGCTCGGTCGGGCGGGGGTTAAGCCAGCGGGTGTTTCAAAGTTGTGTTGCGGGTCGCTTTGCAAGTACATCGCGGTGTGCGTCGGCGATGCGGATATTTTTGTCCAGCATCCGAAAAAGGATGATCCGTACGTCAACTCTTGGGATCACGCCGCGGGCGTGTTGTGCGCGAGAGAAGCTGGCGCGGTCGTCACAGACACGAACGGTGAGCAACTTTCGCTGACGGGGCAAGATGGCGATCGGCGATTGATGCTACCCGGCGGTGGAGGTGTGATTGTCGCGTCAAAGGTGATTCATCAAGACGTCGTTCGCGCCTATGCACTAGGAAAAATAGATTGAAACCGAAAAATATATTTTACACGCGATCGATGGATGACACCGTGATGTCTGAAGTCGCCCACGTCAAATACGCAAATGCTCGACGTATCTCCACGACGAAGTCAGAATCGCAGTCGCTCTTCTCGACGAGTTTTCTCCGCAAGGCATCGCGCTCGGTTGACATGCGACGAATCGCCGCGCCCAATCTTTCCGCGTCGTCCGAGAGAGCACTTTCGTGTACCGATCGTGCAATGTACGCCCGAAATTTTCTTAGCATATTCTGAAAGCAGCTCGTGCCAAGGACGGCGCGTTCGTACTTTTCGCGCAAGTGGACCTTTGCTTGATGCAGCAACGAGTCGCGCTTGGATTGCAAACTGAGCACGCCTCGCCATACGTTTTCGTGCGAACGATTAGTCTCATCTAAGTCACCCTGTAAAGCTTCAATCTTGAATTGCAGATTTCGCATGTCATTTTCAGACGACGTTATCCTCCTCGCGACGTCTTCTTGAGCGCGCAGTGCGGAAGTCATGTGTTCAGCCTCTCTCAATTCAGATTCGTTGGCATTCGCGCTCGTGTTTGAGGCATCGCCCTTTGCGACGATGAGTTTCCGACGATGTATGCACGACTGGATTTGAGAGCCGACCTGGTTTTTGATGGAATCGAGTTTTGAAATCGTGCTTCTTAGTCGCGCGTTTTCCTTGATTGCTTGGGCGACGTCGGCGTCACCCTTTTCAGGATCTAAAGCAACTTGCGCCTCGTGCTCGACGTGAATTTTCCGCTCTTCATCGGCTATCAATCTCAAGAGTTTTTTAGCATCCATCGTTGCAGACCCGATGGAACTCTGACGACGTCTAATTTCAGCGATAATCCCGCTGTTCTGAAGAGTAAGTGCATCCGTCTCTTGCAACTTGATCGTTTCTGCTTCTATGATGCACGTCGCCCGTTCTCGTAAACAACATTGCGCGCGCGCGATGGATTCGTCGATGGACGTCAATTTGCGCTGCTGTCGAATCATCACTTTTTCAATCGCCATAGCTTCGTTCGACAAGAGTGAAATGTTACGCTCATGTCGACACTTTTTCTTTTCGAGTATTTGCTGGTCTCTTTGCATGATTGCGAGTTGTTCCATAGACTCTTTGCTCAACTTGTCGCATCGCAGCAGCGTCGATTGAGTATCCAGCCATTCGGCTCGCAGACGCGCGCTGGCGCACTCCAACTCTTGAATGTCATTCTTCAAGTGTGATATTTGAGCCTCCAACGGACCAACGTGCTCTGGACTTTCCCCACCGAGAGTTTCGAGTCGCCTGTTCGACTCGTCTATCTCGTTCGTAACCTTCCCAATGTCTTCAAGGTTCTGAGCAAATTCAAGCTCGCTGGCGCGCACATCTGCTTCTTGCGTCTCAATCTTTTTCTCCAAATCCTCCAAGATTTCAACCTGACTCGTGATTTCGTTCTCGCAAACCATCGTCTCCACGTTTACTTGCGCTATCTGATGCTTCGTGCCCACGTAATCGCCGATGTTTGCCTCCGTTTGCGCTCTGAAATCCCTGGATTCTTTCACCAATTTCTGCACGAGCTTGTCCGTCGTCATCGTGTCCGCCATGCGAAGTAACGCGCACTCCTTGAGCTCTTGCAGAGCGCGCATATGGGTGACATAGGATGAATCAGCCCTTTTGATTTCGTTTTCTACGTCTCCTCTGCGCTTCTCTTCACCTCGAGATCGCGCTTCATAATTTTTAGACTCGAGCTGAACGGTATTGTATCGCGCCTTCTTATCATCAATCGCGGCAGAAAGAGACGTCGCAAGCGCGTCAGTCGATTCGATACTGGCCTCGGCATTCTTTATATCAGTGTGATGACTGTTCGATATCTCCGATGAAGCCAATATCGCGGCGTCTATTCCCGCACTCTCAGCGTCCACGATGCGTATGTCGTCTTGCTTCTCTTCAAGTTCAATGCGGTACTGCACGAGGAGCTCATCACGTTTGCGCACTTGCTCGAGCGTCATTTTCCAACTCCGCAAAGTGCGCTCGACGTTCGAATCGACGTCTCGAATCTTTGAATCGCAATCCTCGATAGCGCTCTCAACGCCAGTCGCCTCCAGCTCGAGCTCCTGAATGACATCGGCGCACTCGCGGCAATTTTCTCTTGTTCTTTTGATGTACTCTTCGAGAGTCGCAATGCGTTTGTCTCTCGTGCTGCGATCCGCTTCGGACCGATCCAACGCGCTCGACAATGCGCTCGAGACACGTCTCGCAACGTTCGTGTCGCTCTCTCTTGCGTCCGCGGCGTTTTCACTCTCCAGTTTGAAGAGTGAATTATGCTCCAGCTCGATTTGCCGTTCTTTCGTGCGCCTCGCGGCTTCCTGGTACGACTCGGCGAGTTTCTCGCTCTCTTCGACAGCGCACCGCGTCGCTCTCTCGGACACTTCTCGCTCGTCGCGTGCGCGTGTCGTCATCGCATCGCTGGATACCCAATCCGCGCGCACGCGCGCTAACGCGCTTTGCAGAGAGTAGAGTTCAATCCCCGTGTCCTCTCGCGCTTGACGCGCGAGCGCGAGCGAGCGCGATTCCTCAACTAATGTGAGCTCCAAATCAGTCAACTGTGCTTCGAGTTGCGCCGCGAGCGCGCCCTGCGCATCGCGTAAGTGCGTCACCAAACTCTTCTTTTCTGGGAAGTCTGAGTGCGCATCGACACCCGTCTTTTCCGGTCCCGGGAGCGTGAGAGAAACGATCGCCGTCATCAAACTCCCGCGCACTGCGATTGGGCGGTAGCGCGCGCACTGGTCGCGGCGACCACGACTCGACGAGGTCCGCGGGAATTCGTCCCGGCGACGTGTGACGGTTCGTGTCGTTCTTCGACTCCAAGTCAACGCCAGGGAGTAAAGACGAGCGCTAAAAATAGTCCACAACGCGCCGCGCGAGACGCGGTCGAGCGTTGCAGTCGACGTGCAACGGGGAATTGAAAGCATCGCGAACGTAACGGCGCCGTCACAGATGGGGTCGCTCGCACCGAACGAGACTATGGAAGTCAAAGCACCGATGACGGAGACGGAGAGCTCAATTGTCGAAAAGTGGAAAGAAGTGTCGCGCGCGCAACGCCGCGAGTCGACAAAGGCGGATATTCTCGCCGCCGCAAAGTTGCACGACGATCTCTTAGACGTGCACGAGCGTCGCGTGTCGAGGCTCAACGAGGATTTGGACGAGAGCGAGCGAGCGCACAGACGAGAGGAGGACGCGCACGGGAAACGCATACGAGGCATGCTCGCGCGGTATGATTCTGAGGCGAAAGATATGGACGAGCGATCCATTGATGAACTCAGAGACATCTTCGAGCGGTTAAACAACGAAGATTCTGCGGCGCACAGTCGATGGGCCGCCGACATGACGAAACTAAAGGAAGCAGAGGCGTGCGTCGCTCGAGAGCACGGAGACACGCTTCACAAGCTACGCGGCGACTTTGAGGATTTACGAGAAGAGATTAGAAACCAACACGGAGAGGACATGTCGACGATGAAGATGATGTACGAAGCGAAAATCAACGAGCTCGAGGACCAAATGGCTCGAGATGCCGCTCCAACGTGGCGAAAAAAAGATTTAGTGGATTGCGGCATCTCTCCCCGGCGTCGCCGAGCGCGAACGCTCGACGATCAGACTATGTACAATCTCGTTCGCGAGCAGAACGACGCAGACCAGCGGCAGATGAACGTACTCCGCGAAAAATATCTCCGCTATCGCGACGGCATACGCTACTATCGTTCAAAACGAGCTACAAACGCCGCTCGCCGAAGCGCCGCCGAAGCCGATTACAACGGGACGTTAAATGCTATAGTCGACGACTACAGTGACGCCCAACGGAGCGCGGGCAAAGAATCGCGCGATAGATACCGCTCGATGCGCGATCTCTGCGTCGCCAGCGAGTTGGCAATCAAGGAATTGACGCTCTGTCTCGATCGAGCCAAGCGCTCGATGCGAACCAACCACGAGTTCGCGTTTGGCGCCGCCACCGTCGCGGTCGTTCAACACCGCGCGCGACCCACCAAACCCGCGTCTCCATCGAGCAACATCATTGATGCTCGCGTGTCCGCGTTCACAACAGACGAATCGGACAGAGCGGACGCATTGGCGGACGCCACACTTAAAAAATATTACAATTTGGCCCGCTCGCGAGAATAGAGCTGTATACTCACATAAGCAATTCCGAAAACCCGCAAACGTCGACGCTCGTGCGACGCCGGTCCTGCGCGAACGCACGCGGGCGCTACAGACGCGTCTTTTGTGCGCGATCTCCGCTCGAGACACGTCCACGCGCGCATCATGGGTGCGTCAGACGGTGGTGAAAAGAAGCAAAAGCCGCGATTCGGTGGCGGCGGCGGCTCCGCCAATGGAGACGTCTTCGATGACGAACGGTTCTCGGCTATGCACAGAGACCCGCGGTTCATGGCGATGCCGAAAAAGGCGACAACGGTTACGATCGATGACCGGTTTAAAGGGTTGTTCGAGGACCCGAACTTTGCGTCGGGCGGTGGCGGAACGGGTTTGGACAAGCGAGGGAGACGAGCGGCGTCGAAGACGGGAGCGAAACTCGACGCCAAGGCGCGTCAACGACGGGAGATGAAGGAGTATTACAAGATGGAAGATGAATCAGATGACGACGAGGACGATGGACTCGAAGAGAAGATGGAAAAGTCGATGGATCGCATGCGTGGTGTTGGCTTGGTGTCTTCGAGCGACGAGGACGAAAGCGAGTCGGAAGATGAAGACGCCGAAGAGGATGAAGACGAGGGCGTTCTTCCGACGATGCTCGTCGGTGAAGCCGATAAGGATATACCGACGATTGATGCGACGAAACGTCTCGCCATCGTGAATTGCGAGTGGCAACACATTCGCGCATGTGACCTTTTTGCGGTGTTGCGCTCGTTTGTTCCAAAGGGTGGCAGCTTGGAAAAGGTGACTGTGTATCCGAGTGATTTCGGTCTCGAGCGCATGGCCGTCGAGAACAAGTACGGTCCTTTGAGCGCATTCCAAAAGGATGACAAAAAGAAGAAAAAGGCGAAGGCCGCCGAGAAGAAGAAAAAGAAGGATGAAAACGACTCGGATGATGGAAACGAAGAGGGCGAGGAGGCGGATAATGAGCAAATGCGACAGTACGAGAGGGACAGATTGCGTTACTACTACGCGATCGCAGAGTTCGATACCGTCAAAACCGCCATGGGTGTGTACCACGAGTGTGATGGCATCGAGTACGAGCGCTCGAGCTTCAAGTTAGATTTACGCTACGTACCCGATGACCAGTCTTTCGACGGTAGGCAAGTCCGAGATGAAGCGAAAGATATCCCGGCAGACTACGAGGCTCCCGAGTTTCAAGTTAAAGCACTTCAACACTCCAATGTCAAGTTGTCCTGGGACGACGATGATCCCGTGCGTCGCAAGACGTTTCGAAGAAAGATCACAGAAGACAATTTGAAGGATGAAGACTTTGCGGCCTATTTAGCATCTGATTCGGATGAAGAGTCAGAAGACGAGGAAGAAGAGGAAGAAGAGGACGCGAAGGCTGCCAAGAAAGCATACCTAGCAAAGCTGCTCGGTGGCTCAGTTGGTGACGATGACGACGCGGATGAAAAGGATGATTTCTTCCTCTCTGATGACGAAGAGGACGCAGAGGACACAGCGAAAGCCGCCACCAAAGCCATAAAAGCCAAACAAGACAAGAAGAGGTTTGGTTCAAAATCGAATGCTGGCGACATGGAAGTCACGTTCCATGCGGGTCTCGAAGAGTTTGGCGCTCGAATTAAGAAGCGACAGAAGGAGGGCAAGCTCGGCGTCAAGGAGACTGTGTATGAGAAACAGGAGAGACTACGCAAGGAAAAGCGTGAGGCGAAACGCCTGGCTGCGAAAGCTGCTAAAGGTGCTGCAGAAGACGCGGAAGAAGAGTTTGCTGATGGCGAGAACGCAGCCACGTTTGATGATCCTTTCTTCATGGATGATGGTGGTGAGATTGATTTTGACGCCGAGTATGACTCTGAAGATGGCGCACCGAAGCCAAAGAAGAAGTCGAGTAAATTCGATGACTTCGACGATGCGCCCAGCAAGACGAGTCTTAAAAAGGCGAAAAAGAAGGCTAAACGCGGTGAGGTCGACGAACAAGCTGAGGCGGACTTGGAGTTGTTGATGATGGACGAGAAGCAAATTCTTGGCAAGTCTGACGGCGCCCGCAAGCCTTCGAAGAAATCCTCCGAGGACGAACCGAAGAAGAAGTTGTCTAGAAAAGAACGACTCGCCGAGAAGCGCCGACTTCGTGGCAAAGCTGCACGCCGGGCTGAAAGTGATGAAGAAGACGATGGCGAGCCCAACAAACTCGATACCACTGACGAGCGTTTTGCAGGATTGTATGAATCCCATCACTTTAGCCTCGATCCGACAGATCCTCGCTATAAAGAGGTACAAAACAAGACGCTCATCATCAATGAACGGGATAAGAGGCGCAAGAGCAAAAAGGAGAGCAAAACCACGAAGGTTGTCAGGAGTGCGCTGCACTCGGACGCAAAGGAAGTCGGGTCGTCCGAGCTGCAAAGCATGCTTTCTTCCCTCAAGCGCAAGTCGAAAAAGATGTAAAATTAGATATTCAAACATCTATATTTTGTTTTCTAGATTGAATCTAAAGCTGCGAGCACGCCCTTCTCTAAGCCTAGAAGCAAGTCTTCTTTATTTTCAAGTCCCACAGATAGTCGCAGCAAGCCAGCCGGCACGTGTGGATTTTGCTCGCCCGGAGCGCATTCCACAGAATATCGATGCTCAATAAGCGACTCGAAACCACCCAAAGAAGTTGCACACGTCCACACCGTTGAGCGAGTAGCTACTAATTTACAGAATGAAACTAGATCGCCGAGACCGACCCGACCACGTCTCCCTTTTGCGTCCCATTGCCCCTGCAACCATTCTGGGAGGAGCACGATGCTCAACATGCCGCCATACAAACCTTCTTGGAATAATCGTCTCGCAACGTCGTGCTGCAGATGAGACGGCAAACCGATATATAATACATCAAACCCGTTGAACATATCGCTCTCCTGCATGCTGCGAGCTAGCCAAAGCGCGCTTTCGCTTTGTCTCTGCACTCGCAAATCCAAAGTGCGCATTCCGCGAAGTAGAAGGTACGCATCGAACGAGCCAAGCACCGCGCCACCAAGCTGGCGCACGTGCAAAATTTTGCGCCAATTTTCATTTTTCTCTCTTGTGACGAGTGCTCCAGCGACAACATCACCGTGACCATTGATATATTTGGTGGCAGAATGCATGACAATGTCACAGCCGAGAGTCAAAGGTTTCACTAGACACGGCGTCATCACCGTTGAATCGACGCAAATACACCCATGTCCGAGCTCGCGAGCCCTTCGAACGACACGCCTCAGGTCAACAACATCCCAAGTCGGGTTTGCGGGGCTTTCGATCCAAATCAAGCTAATTCTCTTGCCATAGTGCGCCGCGTTGTACATACAGGTGTATATGCTAACTCCGGCGTTGTGCCCATTCTTAGGGGTGTCCTCGGGGCAATCGACCACGAGACGTTCATTTTCCGCACCGTACGCCACGTATGGATAGTCTGGATCATACTCGATGAGATTGACTCTCCTGCTCGCGCACCATTCCTTCAAAAAAGCTCGCACCGCAAAGTATCCTCGCGTCGGCGCAAGCACGCATCTCTCGTCGCCTCCGCCGCCTACGACACCCTCAAGAACGGCGTTTACCGCTGCCATGCCCGACGAAACCAGGGCACAGTCCGCGCCGTCCTCTAACGCGCAGAGGATTTCTTCGCACGTCGCCACAGTAGGATTGTCCGGTCGAGAGTAACAAACGCTCTTACCAGAGCGTGAGCGCACGTGTAGTTCGTGGTTTTCGTCTCGCGCGAAAGTCGTGCTTGTGTATATGGGTTCGATGACCGAGCCCAGGTCGTGCGCATCGCGCGCCGCATTTGCGGGATCGCGTTTACCGGTCACGAGGATGCTGCCCAGGTCGCTCATCTCGAGGCGGTGTGTGAGGCTGCGCTCGAGGCATCGCATGGTGTGTATGAACAACTATTCTATCGCTACGGGCTACCGGTAAATAATAATGAATGATGAATCGCAATGAATACGTCGCGATCTATGAGAGAGAAACGCGCGCCAAGGCGTTGGCCAGTATCGCCGCGCTCCATCGAAGGGAGCTCGCAGCCTTGCGTTCTCGCGCGTCGGGATACCTGAACGGTGCAAGGCGGAATGCGACTCCGACGTCATCGTACCGTAAATTGCACGACTGGACCATCTGCTTGGCGTGTTCAGCTTCTTCTAGTCGCAAGATGCGAGCGAGCTCGTCGAATGTCATCGTCGTTGAATTGTTCGCGATGTTCATCGCTCGCAACGTCTCCAATCGAACGTTCGTAAAGTATTTTTCGAGACATATTTCGTGCAAGTGCGAGCACTCTGACGATTCAATCAACCTAAAGAATCCAATCCCATTCCCACTCGCGTACGCTCGATGACACTTTATGGCGAATCGAACCTGTGGCGAACTAATCACGTCTCGATGGTTAAACTTGCGCAGCTCTACCGAAATCTCGCGAGTTGCGTCGATCCGCAAACACAGCCAGAGGGAGAAAAATTCAGCCATGCGTCCCAAATTGACGGCATCACCCAAATCCGCATACAGTCTCAAAAGCATCCCGAACGTCTTACCGAGCTGCTCCGTGTGAAGTGCTTCGTTGAACGTTTGTGTTTCGAGTCGACGTAAAGCGAAAGTTGTCTCAAGCGTGTGCGTCACCATTCGCTCTAGCAAAGCGACGACTCGAAGCGCCGATTGAGCGTCTTCCACAAAGCAGTTCTGTACGGACAAATCCTGCCTCACCCCTCTAAGCCGATCCCAAAGAAACTCCGCTTGGTGTTGTGTCGAAGCTTTCGCATTCCACTCGTCGCAACCGAACCGAGCCAGCAACCACGCGCACGTATCTTCGCACGCCTCGAGCGTGCGCACGCCGCTCGATTCATCACCCTCCTTCTCTCCCGTCGTCGACGACGCCGTCAAATTTCGCGCGTATCGTCGAATCACGCGTCCGTTCGGACCTCTCTCGAGTGGATCGATGTCGTCGCGTTCCACTCGGCGCGCGCGCTCCGCCTCTGGACACGACGTCTCGCACGTCCCGCGCAACGACTCGCGATATTCGCGGGGATCGACCGTCGTCATCGCCCTTCGCGTCGCATCTGTATGGCCGTCGCCAAGTGACGCGAAGGGCGGCGTACCGTTAAACGTAACGAACCAAAGCGAAGTCAGCAAGCGCCACAATCGCTCGTGCGGTTCGTCGATGCGACGTGCTGATGTGTTGTCGACGCGCGCCGACGGTGCGCGAACCATGCGATTCGTCGACGTCGACGTCGGCGCCATCGGCGTCTTTCGACACGTTCGATGCGCCAGCGCTTCGCGAGGCTGCGGTGCACTCGGGACTCGGACGCGAAGTCGACTCGAACCGAGTGCGTCTCTGGGCGCGCGCGTTGGGCGTGGATATCAAACGGGTCGATTACGAGGGGTTCAACGCGTGTGCTGTTCGTCGCGCGGACGACGTCAGGGGTGAAAGGAGAACCATAGCGGCGGACGTGTCGCGCTCGGTGCACATGTTTCGCGAGGAGTACTCAAACGAGGAAGAGTTGGATGAAATCCGTACAGACGTCGGGTGGGTCCTGAGTCGCGCGCTGAGTGCGCACGATGGGTGTCATTATTATCAAGGTTTGCACGACGTTGTCGCTGTTTTAGTGCTGGCATCGCGGCGAGGGGTGAAACGCTTGAAGGGAAAGGCGCCGGCGGGCGAGGAGGTGTCTCGTCGAGCAATCGCATGTGCGATCACAGAACGCCTGGTGAGCTGGCACTTGCGCGATCACACTCGGAAGGATCTTTTTCACACCTTGGAGATGACGAGCGCGTTGCTGACGCTGCTCGAACGACGCGAGCCGTGTCTCGCGGATACGCTGAGAAACGCGACAATCGCAACCGCCTTCGCCATTCCGTGGTTCATGTGCTGGTTTTTGCATGGCGTCACGTCGTTGGAGGTCGCGGCGAGACTCATCGATGTGTTCATCGTATCACATCCCTTGATGCCCGTATACGTTGGCTTGGCGTTGATGCAGGCCAACAAGGAAGATATTCTCGCGGCGGCGGATGATCCGATGACGCTACACGTGATACTGGGAAAACTGACGATGCCGAAACCAGGCGGAGCGACATCGCTCAAGGATGCTTTAACCGAGATGCAAAGCATAATCGATGCGGCTGTGGTTGCGTTTCGGGAAGTACCGCCCGAGACGCTTCGTTTACCGACTGACTCGGACTCGGCATCGACGCACTTTCCGTATCCTTGGATGTCTCCACCTCGAGATGGTCAGTCGACCGAGAACGACGCAGACGGGGAGTACCTTTCGTCTCCGCTCAAATCATCCGTACTTCCGGACAATAAACCTAGCGCGTGGCCGCTCTTTCTCATCGATGACGCGCGCATGGCCATGCGTAAGCGCCGATTACGCCGACTCGGCTTGGTCGGCCCTTCTTCTTCGTCGCGCGAATCTCTCACGAGACGCAAACTCATGGCCGTTACGACGTTTGTCATGTTACCCTTTGACAACTCGGCTCGTTTCCTGACGTTACTCTCCCTCTTATTCGTGACCGTCGCAATGTCCGTGACTGAAAATTTCGCTGTTTTGGGTCTATGGATTCGATCCGAGGCGTCGTCGACGACGCGGTTCGGTGTTTCGCGAGCGCTCGCCCTAGTCTTCAACGAACGCGCATCTAGGCTCATCGCGTTGAAATAGTTAGATAGTTCGTTCAGATTCCATTTTCAAGACGTGTGCGTTCGCGCGAATCCCCCATTTCGCGAATTCCCCATTTCGACTCTTATCGTTACCCCGAGCCAAGCGAAACCCACTCAACAAGGCTCCCACAACCACCTCACCACTCCACTTGTACGCGCCAACATGTCCGACGCCACCGCTGAACTCGCGCGCAAAGCCCGGGACGCGTCCCGAGCGTTGCAACAGCTCACCTCAAAGCAGCGCGCGGAACTCTTGCGTGCCGTCGCCGACGCGCTCGAACGCCGTGAGGATGAGATACAAAAGGCGAACGATGAAGACATGGCGCGCGCTGCGGCGTCCAACGACGTCGAAGACGCGCTCTTGCAGCGGTTGAAGCTGAAACCGGGGAAAGTGAAGCAACTCGCGGATGGCGCGCGAGCGATCGCAAACATGGAGGAACCGATCGGAAAGCCGTTGAGCGCCATGGAACTCGCTTCGGGGTTGACGCTGACCAAGGTTACGGCTCCGTTGGGAGTTTTGCTCATCATTTTTGAGAGCCGACCGGACGCTCTTCCTCAGATTGCGTCGTTGGCATTGCGGACTGGTAACGGCCTCTTACTCAAGGGGGGTAAGGAAGCGGCGAGCTCGAACGCGAAGCTGAGAGAGGTGATTGTGGATGAATTCGCCGCGTTCGGGGTTCCGAAGGAGTGCGTGTGCCTTATCGAAGGTCGCGAAGCCGTCGCGGATTTGTTGAAACTCGATGACGTCATTGATCTCGTCATTCCGAGAGGCTCGAACTCTTTAGTGACGTACATTCAAAACAACACGAAGATTCCGGTGCTTGGTCATGCTGACGGCGTCTGCCACATTTACGTAGACAAGGACGCGGATTTGGACATGGCGGCCAAGTGTGCGGTCGATTCCAAGATTGATTACCCCGCGGCGTGCAACGCGCTTGAAACGCTTCTTATTCACGACTCTCTCGTCAAGAGTGGAGGTGCTGCGGAGCTGATGACGGCGATGAGAGCCGCCGGCGTCGAACTTTTTGGGGGTCCACGAGGCGTAAAGGAACTCAAGCTCCCGGCTGCGCCAGCCCTCAGACACGAGTACGGTGGGTTGCAATGCTCCGTCGAGCTTGTGGATTCGATGGATAGCGCGATCGATTACATTCACGCGAATGGTTCCGGTCACACTGATTGCATCATCTCTAGCAACCAGTCGACCGCCGACGAGTTCATTTCGCGCGTCGATAGCGCTTGCGTCTTCCACAACGCGTCAACTCGGTTTAGCGACGGTTTCAGATTTGGTTTGGGCGCAGAAGTTGGGATTTCCACGTCGCGTATTCATGCACGAGGTCCCGTCGGCGTCGAAGGTTTGTTGACGACGCGTTGCCTGTTGCGTGGTAAGGGCCAAATCTGCAACAAGGACAAGGGTGTAACTTTCACGCACAAGAGGTTGCCTCTTCCAAAGCGCGAGGGTCTCTTCAATTCTGGCGCATTCCAAAAGGTTGCGTCCACCGTAGCGCTCGCTGCTAATAGCGTCGTCCTTCTTCGAGCGATGATGAAAAAGTGAGCCAGACACTCAAACCAAGCACACACTGTAAAGCCCCCGACCGCAAGTATTGACGTTCTCACTAAAAATTCTTTGTCATATTAAAAGAGAAGAGTAAAACATGATAACAACGGAATTACAACATTTAGATGGTCTCCAACGCGGCGATGCCCTCGAGGTGTCTATAGTTCTTGCGCAAGATGTCCCACGAGTCAGAAATGCGGAAATCGTAGCCATGCTTCTTCGCCCACTCCTGCACAATCGGCCTGAGCTTGTGAAGCTTGTAGCGCGGCATCGTGGGGAAGAGGTGGTGAATGAGCTGAGTGTCCATTCCTCCCCAAAGCCATCTCTCGAGCGGGTTCTTGACGTCCGCCTCGCGCGTGCTTCTGAACTGCACATCCACAAAGGAGCCATCCTCGTACATGATTTCCTCGCTTTGGTGCGTCGCCGTGACGAGAGACCCGACGAGGAAACCGCCGATGAGCATGGAGCCGAGCGCGACGCCGAGCGGAAGCGTACCGAACAACCAAGCGTAGTGCAGCGCGAGAAGCGCGATCTCTTTAGTGTCCTTGCGCGCCCAAGCGCTGGAGACGCTGTGTCTGCGCCAGAGCACGTAAGTAAAGGCGTAGAGCGGATAGCCGTAAATGTGTTGATACTTGCGCAACCAGCTGTCTGGTCGACCGCTCGTCTCTGGCGGGGACAAGTAATAGAGCGGCTCGAGCTTAATGTCGCCGTCCTTGCCGTCAATGTTGGTAAAGGAGTGATGCATGTTGTGTTTGTGGGACCACCACTCGGCGGAGAAGCCGTTGGTCAGAGCGCCAAAGCAGCGCATCAACGAGCACCACCAGCCACGGCCGTGAACGTAGTCGTGCGCTAGCCAACCAGCTTGTTGCATGCCGATACCGATAGACAACGCGGCGAAGAACGGATGCGAAGCCGCGATGGCTTGTCCAACGACGTAGCACCCCAACACTTGCGCGAGAACAAACGCCTCAGAGAAAATGTTCCTCTTAAACCAGCCATCGCGTTCGAGCTGCGCTCGAAGCTCACCAAACTCAGCGTTCGCAATCGTGAGGCGATTGGTTTCCGCCTCTTCGGAATCGTACGGCGCGTCGCACTTCGGAAGCGCTCTCAACCTTTTAACGGCTTCGTCGCTACCGTTGGGCCCGTACGAGTGCAACGCGTAAAACACATCCGTCGCATCCTGTCCGTGCATGAGCCTCACAAACCCCGCTCCACCCGGATGCGCCAACGCCCAACCACTCGCGTCGTACCACTGCCCATCAACCTTGAGCTTGACCTCCTCCTTTCGCTTCTTCCCTCCTCGAGCCTTTTCGCTCAACTCCGCCGCTTGCTCCAACACCGCCGCCGACGCCCCAAACGGCGAGAGAAATCCCCACGGCTTGCGTTCCGTCTCCGTCGCGCCCTCACCCACGCGTTCCGTTTCCTCCTCCATCGGTTCCGCCGCGGACGACGACGACGCCGACGAACGCGTCCTCGTCGTCTCTCGCGTTCGCCGCGCGCCACCCAGAGCCACCGTCGTCGGCGTCAGCATCTTGTACGTCACCTTCCGCGCGTTCGCGCGCGTCGCCGCTCGGACGCCGCGCGGCGTCACCGCTCGCGCGCACGTCGTCGCCATCATCGTCATCGTCGTCGTCGCCCGCGTGTTCGCCGAGCGTCGGGTTCGGGCGCGGGCGCGGGCGCGAGTGAGGAGGCCCTTCGCTTATCCAGCGCAGATACGGCGGGGCGCGACCCCATGTGCGTTTTGACGGTTCATGACCCGTGAGTTGGGGTTTAGGCCTTTGGTTTTAAACCGTTTCCGGTTCGTGAACGGTCGATTAGTGAGGGACTGGTTGATGCGCGCGGCGCAGTCATCGCGTCCACGCGTCCGCGCGTCCGCGCGTCCGTCACACGGCGGCGCGCGTGCTTCGTCGGCGCTCGCCCGGTCGCGCGCGCGTTCAACCCAGGGTTCGTTCGTTCCCTCGACCTCGCGCTCTCTCGCGCGCGTTGGGTCTCGCTCGACGATGATTCGCTACGCGTTGCTCTTCAGTAAGCAATCAAAGATTCGCCTGAGCAAGTACTACGTCTTGACGTCGCAAAAGGACCGGAAACGCATCGAGCGGGAGGTGATGCACGCGATTCTCCCGAGACCGGCGCGAGCGTGTAACGTGGTCGAGTACAGGGATGCGAAACTGGTGTACCGGCGGTACGCGTCGTTGTATTTTTGCTTGGCGGTGGACAGAGACGCGAACGAGCTCGCGGCGTTGGAGGCGATTCAGCACTACGTGGAGATTTTGGACAAGTACTTTGGGAACGTGTGCGAGCTCGACTTGGTGTTCAACTTTCACAAGGCGCACTACGTGTTGGATGAGGTGTTCATCGCGGGGCATTTACAAGAGACGAGTAAAAAGTTGATCGCGAAGCTCGTCGGGGAACACGACGCGCTCGTAGAGCGAGTCAAACTCGGCGGTCCCGCGGCGGAGGATTCGTAGCGCGGCGGCCGAGGCGGGGAGGAATTATTAGCACACATTTTGACGTAGCACTAGTGGTCCGCCGAACGACGCGGGCGTTCGGGGCGTGTAGACGAAGATTATCGAAATTAGCGTTTTCAGTCGGTATCCCGCGCGCGCTACTCCACGCGCGCGACACTGCGCGACTCGACGACACTGCGCGACGCGCACACCTCGACGATACCGCGCGATGCCGCTCCGCGACATCGCGAACACGACCCCCACAGAAGCGGAACCGCACCGCCGATCGGCATCCAAGCCACCGACGCAACGCGCGCGACACGTTTTACGTGGCGATGCGAACGAAGAACCCATCGTAACCGTCACCGGTGACGACTCGGCATCGCCACTGAGCGCGAGCGCGCGAAAGAGACGCTCGGCGGTGGAGACGGAGGCGTTAATACGCGATTTTGAACTCGCGGGTGCGTGCGCGCGCGCGTTCGAGGCGACGCGTCGCGGGGATTTCGGCGTGTGACTGTTGACGTTCTCGACTCGTCGCGCGCGCGGCGTTGTTCCCCCTGACTGACTGACTGACGTTTACGCGTCGTTTAATCTGTCGCGCAGTCGAGCGAGAGTGCGCCGCGATAGAGAAAACGGCAGAGGAGGAGTGCGCTCGAATCACCGCCGAGTTTAACGGGAAATGGAGGTCAATGCCGAAGAAGGTCAAGTCGACGCCGTTGACGGATTACGCCGACGAGCTCGCGCGAGACGGGGGCGAGGACGCGCTCTTGGAACTGATTGAAATTAATAAAGTGCTGCGATCGATCGATGCGAGCTTGGTGCGAGCGGTGGTGGATGAAGAGGCGCTGTTGAGAGCAGCGGCGAAGAATTTGGTGGAAAACGTGGCGAATGAAGCGGAAAAGTCAAACGAGGCGCCAAAGTTGGAAGTCACCATTGACGACGTCGAAGCGAGGGGTATTTTGGAAACGTTTCAGAATCAAATTGCCGCGCTCGTGGCGCGATGGCGTAAACATTAAAAATTAGTATGGAGGGAGATTGGTATCATATAGTAAGGGCGACCGGGCGAGGGGCGGCGACGCGGATCGTCCGAATGTGTAAAACAAACAAGCCGAATGTGCGTATTCACAATAAATTGAATTTTTAGATGGATAGCGTCCCCTTGCTCGAGGCGACGGATCCCGCGCGTCGAGGATCGATCGCGGCGCACTGACGAAGACACTTTCCGAACGCCTTGGCGGCGGCGACTGCGACCTCCGTTTCGTCGGAGCCGCGCGCGTGCTCGACGAGGTGCACCGTCATTTGCCCGTTGAAAGTGAGACTCATAAACATGTGTTCAACCATCTCGACGCTCAAATCCCCAACCTTGTCCGACTCGAGCTCGAGGCCGTACCCCAAGTACGGTCTGTTACTCAAGTCCATGACGCACTCGACCTTTGCCGCGCCTTCCGTGGACACGGCGCTGCCCATGCGGTTGCAGCCCTTCTTCGTGCCGAGCGCCTTGTTCAACGCTTGACCAACGGCGATGGACACGTCCTCTGCGGTGTGGTGATCATCGATCCAGAGGTCACCCGTCGCGTCAATGTCCAGCGACACGTCTGCTTCGCGCTGAATGGACGCGAACAACCCATCCAAGGCTGTGATGCCAGTGCTAATCTTCGACGTGGCGCCCTTGGCGTCCAAATCGAGCGCCACGTCGATGGAAGTTTCCTTGGTCGAACGCTTGATTCCACTCTTGCGATCTTCATCGCTCTTCGTCTTAGAGTCGTACACATCGATACCTTCCACTTTGTCCATCGCCGCTCGAAAGCCACGAGCGAAAGCCTTGAACGTGGATTCCACGATGTGGTGTGCGTTGTCGCCGCGCTCCTTCACCAATCGTAAACTCACCCCGGCCTCTTCCGCCAAAGCCTTCCAAAACGTCTCGGTGAGCTCTGTCGGGTACGTACCGATGTGCGATCGACCCTTCGTACCCGGGCGACCGTACGGTGCGAGTGCGAACGTCTCCAACCCGCCTCCACTGTACAGGTTAACGTCGCACGTCGCGTACGCCTCATCCAAAGGGCTCGCGAAACGAGCCTCAGCCCCACCGACGGCGCCCGCCCGGTCCCTCCCACTTTCCAACATCTCCCGCATCGCCTTTCCGAGCGCTCTTCCCGACGCTTCAAACACCTCAGCCGTGTGGTCGCCCGCGTCCACGCACTCCTCGCACGCCGCCCCGCTTCGCTCGACTCGCACGCTCACCCCGAGCTGCGCGTGCGCCGTGAGCTGATCAATCATGTGATCGAGAAAAGGTTGTCCCGTCGCAATCACTCCGCGCTTTCCTCGCGGGTCCACCGTCGCCGACGCGTCGCACGCGCCGACAGAGGCGCGTCCTCGACCAGCGGTCACGTACACGTCGGTCGCGCCGCTCGCCGCGCGCGTCTCGACGCTCACGCGGTGCGCGGGAACAACCCGCGACGGTCGATGCGCGCATCTCAGCGTCGTTGCTGACGCGTCGCGGGCGCTCAAAGTCGTCGTCGTCGTCGTCACGCGGGCGGTCGCACGCATGATGATGATGGTGATTCGCTGCAGGGCGTTGTGACGCAACCACGAGACAGAGTTTGTCGTCAAAACTCGGCGAGGATGCACGCCGGGACGCCCACCGCGGACGGCGCGCACGTCATTCTGTGCTCGGCAATGTCGCTCGTCATGACGGCGAGGACGTTCGCGGACGCGCTCGGGTTGAAGCGGACGATGACGTCGGAAAAGAAGCTCGATAAGGCGGTAGTTGCGCTGAGCATCTTGTACGCATTCAGCGCGACGTACTTTGCGCTGTCGACGGGGAGATCGCTCGAGATGGCGCCGGGGACGATGAAGCATTTATTGTACGTGACGGTGCCGACGCAAGCGTTGCTTGTGGGCGCGATGCGCGCGCGTGGGAGCTTTGACGGGTCCTCGGCGTTGTGCGCGTTGTGTTCGTTGTGTTGCGCGGGGGCGTCCGTGGTCGCGCCGTCGCTCGCGGGACGTAAGATTGTCTCCGCGCTCGGACTGGGCGTGGGATTTATTGCGGCGCGATTGGGTGCTCGTGGGGGTGGCGTTTTGGTGTTGATGAGCGCGTGTTGGTACGTGACAACGAGGCTCGTGGTGCGTTCCGTCGAAGAGGTTCATTTCGCCAACTGGTTCGGATCGATTGCGGCAGAAATCGTTCCGCTCGTCGGTGTCAAGTTTGAATTTCCCGCGCTGACGATCAGCGCTTCCGCTCGACGAGATCACGCGCGTCGAGTGCTGGCAGCGGCGAGGAAAAAGTCGCAGTAGACGACGTAGGCGATTTTGTAAAAATGTTCAATTAAACGAGACTAGATCAAAGTTTAAAGGCCTCTCGCGTCGAGGTGTTTGTACAAGGCGTGCAACAAAGTGACGCCGTATGCCGTCGCGAGCCCATCCTTCGTGTTGCCCGGACCAGCCATGTCGATGTGGAGCCATTTCGTGTCGGCGCGCTTTGTCCATTCCTCGTTGAGATGGTTCGCGATAAACTGTCCCGCGCACGAGCTTTGCGCGTTGGCGCGATCCGCTACCGAGTTCTTCATGTCGGCAACCTTGGAAGCGAACTCAGACTTGAACATTTCCGGTGCGTACGGCAGGGCGTGCGTCAAGTCTCCAGACATCTTGCCAAGTTTGACAATGAGGTCCTCCATTTCCTCGTCATCCGTGACAATTCCCGCGTGCTTTCTCCCGGTAGCGATCATTTGAGCCCCTGTCAAAGTTGCCATGTCAACGACGACGGATGGCCTCAAATTGGAGTTCGCGGGATCAGTGCAATACGCGACACCGTCCGCAAGCACGAGGCGACCCTCCGCATCCGTGTTGTTAATCTCAACAGTCTTACCGCTCTTACCGACGAGAATGTCGTCCGGACGGATGGCACCCGATCCGATAGCGTTTTCGGCAATGCACAAAACAAGATCTAACGGTGTCTTGAACGTTCCTTCCGCATTCCCTTCAGATGCGATGGCTTCGAAGGCGCACAGCATACCGGCCGCTCCGCCCATGTCCGTCTTCATGCCGCACATGCCATCCTTCGATTTAAGGCTCAAACCACCCGTATCAAAAGTGATACCCTTTCCAACGAACGCAATCGAAGGTGAATTTGGATCCTGGCATCCCTTCGGAATGAAACGCAAGTGCACGAGCGCTGGATCGCGCCCATCGCGGCTTGACGCGCTTCCGACGCCCGCGAGGCAGCCGTAGCCCTCCTTGACAAGTTGAGCGTATCGCTTAATCTCAACAACCTTGACACTCGCACCGAGCTCTTTTGCCACGCGTTCAGCCTCTTCGACGAACGTGTTCGGGTTCAATTCGTTCGGAGCACTATCGACGAGCGATTGGCATCGTCGAAGCGGTTTCGGCAAAGAACGCACTTCGGCACCGTTCCAAACCTTTCCATCGACGAGGACACCGACATGAACACTTCCATCCTTGACGTAGTCTGCTGCGCGATATTTATTCGCGTACGGAGGCAGAATACGAGCCAGCGCGCTCAGCGCAGAGGCTGCGTAGGTGTCACCGTCGAGCGCCGCGAGCACAACCGCCGAACGCTTCTTTCTGTCACCGATGGCAGACTTGGCCTTCTCGGTGATAGAATGCGAAGAGATTGGCGAATTGTGTCTCGACACCTTGTCGGAGAGCATGCACACGACGAGTTCGAGCAATCCGTCGTCGCTCGTCGCGAGCACCGTGCTGCGGGTGGAACCGCCCTCGAGCGTCTTCACGAGAGCTCGGAACGTCTTTTTCGTCGCTTCGTCCGCGCCGAACGCGCCCTCCGAAACGCTCTCACGCTCGAGAGCACTTTTAGAACCGACAATTACAATCTTCGTGTTCTTGGAAGACGTCAGCGCGCGCAGAGACGCCTCGCTTTCGATGGTTTCGAGTTCGGAGGAAGTTGCCCACCTAGGATCGTGAGAGGGTGCCATGGCGACCGTAGTAAAGCGTCGACTACCCGCCGTGCGCGTCGATCGATGCGTTCGCTGGTTGACTCGTGTGACTACGTGCGTAAATGCACGGGTTGCGAGCATTTAATCTCCCGAGCGCGCGGGAGTGTGAGGAGTAATCCAGCCTCTGCTGCGGGAGGCAGACAGTTATTAGTTTCGCCACGGCGTTTGAGTGCGTGTGAATGCAATCCGAGCTAAACGTAAACTACAAGGTTCGCTACTAACGGCAACCCTAATTGAAATTCTAATGCGCATCAGGGGTCGATTACTATGGCTTCGTCCATGTCGAACGTCGTGATTGTGTCCGCCTCGGTTTCGTCGCTCGCACTACTGGTGACCTTCTCTTCTTGGACTATTTCACCGACCGATTCGCTCTCAGCGCCATTAGCGATCTCGTTCGCTTCTTCAGCAACAGTCGCGTCGACATTGACGACAGGTGTATCATCAACATCATCAATGTGAGGAACGACGGGTTTTTCAATGTCGAGTAAAAGTTTCCCTTCGGCACCCCAGCCCGGGACGCCGGCGCCGACGATGTCGTCTCGCCAGGTACCAGACCAGACACCGGCTTCGCCTCTTCTGGCGCGTTCAAAGCTCTCCGCAAGTTGCTCGTTGACGATAGCCGTATGTACCGTAGGACCAGAAGCCGAGAACATGCCATTGGGTGCTTTCGGTCCGACGCGACACGGAATGTGGTCGAGGTTCGTGACTTCCGTCGACTCGGTGGACGGATAGTACAGCCGCATGATTTCCTTGGCGGCGTCGTAATCTATCACCACGGCGTCGTACCAACTGTTGTCATCTTCAGGATTATCCGTGTCCCACAACACGCTGAGGCAGAGATTGCGCCACTGTCGACCTTTTGGCTTTCGACGTGCCGGGGCGCCGCCAGAGGCATACAACTGTTCGATTGGGATGCCACGAGGAGGGATGGCGTTCTCACCTCTGCTCGAGAGAGGGCTGAGGATGAATGTTCTGAGCGCAGACAGCACCTCTTCAGTCTCTTCTGCGCTGATGGTCGTCGCGGTGGTCTCGCGTTTCGCTTCCGCCTGAACCTGTTTCTTTTCCAAACGACTCGAGCGTTTTCGATCCATCATCTCCCACGCCAGTTTCTTCGCTTCTTCCTTCTCGCGAGCGAGGCGCTTCGCCTCGATTCGTTGGACTCGCTCTTCTTCGTCCTTGATTTTCTCCAGGTGAAATGGCAGGTGGTCCTTGGTCAAAAACTCGTGCAAAGCGAGCTCCCTCTTGTCTCTCGAATGTTTCAACGCCATTGCAAAACTAGAAACTTCCTCGTGCGACACGTACGGAGTCGACCAGGATGGGTCGTCCTTGTCGGTCGGCGCAGTCTTGTCCGCTCGAAACAAGCGCACGTCGTTGGAAACGGTGTAGTAGGCGCGTCCGCGAAGATCGAAACCAGCCGGCTCGCCGTGCACTTGCCTATCGCACTCTTGAAGCGCCGGGATTTTGGCGCGTCTCCTCGCCTTGTCAAGCTTCTCCGCTGAATTCGCGACGACGTTCGCCAAGTCGAGGCGATTTTCAAGAGCGTCTTCGAAGACGGCGTGCATGATATCGAGGCGACTGAGCGTCTCGACGTCCAAGAATCCGTGCGCGTCTTCCTCGCCAAAGAGACGACGAATCGTCTTCATGCTCTCGGCTTCCCAATCGTGGGGCACGACGAGCACGTCACCGTTGCCCTCGCGCATCGCCCAGCTCCGGATGAACGTCTCCACGATCCATTCGTTCTCGCTCGCTAGCGGGTCGCACAGCGCACGCTCCCAGTCTTTACACGACCGCTCTGGAAACCGAAACGTCGACTTGAACGCGCCGACAAACGTCATCAACGCGTAAAATTTCCACTCTGACCGAAGCTCTGAAATTTCCTTTTTAGTCGCCTTGCTCATCCCGTGCGTCTGCGCCACCGACGACCCGTACTCATCCGCGTTCTTCACCTCCACGACGGCGGATTTACGCCCCAAACCACCACGACCACCACCAGTCTTCTTGGTGTCCTTCTTCGCGTCGGACGACGCTCGTCCGCCTCGTCCACCGCCGCGTCCACCGCCGCGTCCACCGCCGCGTCCACCGCCGCGTCCGCCGCCGCGTCCACCGCCCGTCGTCGTCGTCGTCGTCGTCGTCGTCGTCGTCGTCGTGGTTTTCACCTTCTTACGCGCACCACTCGCCGTCGTCGTCGCCTTCCGTCCGTCGTCCCGCTGTCCCTCATCTTCATCGTCCCACACCGCCGCAGAGATCCTATTCCTCTTCATCGTCGTCGATGAGGTTGATTTCCCGCGCCCGCGTCCGCGTCCGCGTCCGCGCCCGCGCGCCGCCGTTCGACCGCCCATCGTCGCCGCGTCCGTCCGCCCGTCCGTCCGTCCGTCACGTCGCGCGCGCACGACTGACCCGTCCGACGGCTTTGATGTTTCCGAGACGACTAGGCAGGCCCCACCTGTCCGAATATAGGAAGTTGATGGTTCGTGACTCGACACAAACGAACAGGGTAAGGTCCGTCCGAGGACTCGCACTCTCTCGGAAACATCAAATCAAATCAAAGCCGTCGCGACATCACTCGCGCGCGCGCGCGAAACGAAGACGACGACGACGACGATGATGACGATGACGACGTGTAGGTTAACGGCGACGGTGAATGGATCGCGAGCGCGACGACGACGATGCGAAAAGAGCGCGGGACGCGGTAAGATGCTGACGATTTCGGCGGCGTCCGAGAAGGGTGAGACGACGAATCAACGTCAACGTCACCAGCGGAACGCGGTTGAACGGAAGATCGCGCACGGTGCGATGGCGCTGGGTGCGATCGCGCTCGGTGGGTTCGTGCACGAAGCGATGGAGGCGTCCGCGCACGTCGATGGTGCGATGGCGTACGCGGCGATGTCAGAGATGGCGCCGACGGATAACGACGGCGCGGTGGAGCTGTTTCAGCTGGCGGGCGGGGAGGTTCCGTTTTGGGCCAACATGGTTAAATACGCGCGGTTCTCGATCTCCATCATGGTTGGGTTCGCGTTCATGTTTGGTAGACCGATCGTGGCGTTGATGAAAAAGCCGCAGACGGCGGTGGCGGTCGTCGCGGTGGCGACGGGTGGGTATTACTTTTTCAAGTTTACCATTGAAACGATGCTCGGGATGAACGACCCGACGACGCTCGGGTGATCGGGCGAACACGCGGGTGAGAGAAAAGTTGGATAATCTTGTGTAATGTTACTACTGCTACGTGCTAATTTGATCGCTACGTGTTGTAATGGTGCCGGCATCGGCGGCGGCGGCGCCGTCGTTCGTTCTATCTGAAAGTGGAAATCGGCGCCACGCGGCAAAGGCTCGTTTGGCACGCGAGACTTCGCAAAATTCCATGGCGGCGTATCGTCGACGCTGCGCGAGCGCGTACGCGCGCCATGTTCGAAACGCGTGCGCGTCGAGGTACTTGTCCGCAAAAGTCACGGCGAGAGAGTCGACGTAAAATTGCGCGCGAGATTCTAATCTCCTGGCGCGTTCCACGGCGCGCATCCAATCCGCAAACGCGGCGGCGACGAGGGCGAATTTCTCAGCCTGTGCGCGGTGCACGTGCGATTTGAGCGCGTAAAAGACGCCGAGTAGTCGCACTTTACGATGGTACTCCACCGCGCGCGCTGTCTCTTCTCGCTCGACGCGGGAATCGTGCACGCGAGCGCCCCATCTGCAGAGCGCGCCCATCTTTATTCGCGTCTCGTCGTAACGAACCGCCGCGTCCCATCGAGCGGCGTCGCGCTTCTTCGTTTCTACGACTCGTCTCCACGTCGTAAATTTAATGTAAAGCCTCGCCATGTCTACGAAGGTGTTCATGCGCCTCATCAAATCGCGCCATTCGGTGAAAACGCGCCGTTTCATTCTCGTCGCTCTGTACGCTTCGACGCTCGCCATCGCCGCCCGTTCGGCTCGCAGTTCCTTTGCGCGTTCAATCCAAGACGCGAGACACACGGCTTGGAGCTTTAACCTTCTCCAAATCAATGCGCGGGCGTTTAAAGCGCTCGCCCGCGCGTGATGGCGCCATCGAACGAAGAGTCTTCGCATCGTGCGCGCGGTTCGCGTCGGTTCCGCGCGCCGCAACGTCAAACGGCGTCTCTCATTCGCTCTTCGCGCGTAGTCGCTCCATGCTCGAATCATCGCACCTCGAGCCCTGTCACGGCGTCGCTGCGTGAACGCGCGCACGCGTCGCGCGCGCGCGGTGTGTGTGCGCCACGCACGCACGATCGCGACGAGCGCGCGCCGCATGCGTCGCCCCTCGTAAAACGCTCGCAACGATTCCGCCTCCTTCTCGCGCGCCGCGGCGACGCGCGCGCGTCTCAAATACTCTCTCCAAGCGTGGAACACCCGTCTCGTCGACGTGAATTCCCTAAACGCGATCGCGATGAGTTCACTTTCGAGCGATTCGATATCGTCGCGCGGCGCGTCCGACGGATCGACAATCGTCGACGTCGTCGCCGCTCGCAAATACTCTTCGTCGTCCAGCGCCAACAACCGCTCGACGCTCGACAACCCACCGTCACCACCACCACCGTCGCGCGCGTTCGCGTCCACGCCCGAACCCGACGCCTCTCGTCGACGCGCGCGCGCGCCCGCATCCCTCTCCGCCCTCCGCATCGCCTCCAACCGCTCGCTCCAACTCGTCGACGCGTCCGCGCACGCCCGCAACACGGCTTCTCTCGCGGCGCGCGTCTCCGCCTCACCCACGTCGCTCCACGACGCCGCGATCGTTTCCAGCGCGTCCAGCGCGTCCAAAAGTCTCGGCGGTGCGTCGTTCGTCATCTTCGCGTCGTCGGCGTTCGCCGTCGTCGTCGGCGTCATCGCGCGTTCAACGCTCTCCCGCGCCAGGCGAGTCCAAACGTCGCGTTTCAACGGCTGCGTCATCGCCGTCGTCGCTTTGCCGCGCTCGCGACGGGTGCTCACCGGGGCTTTCACCGCGGAGAACGGTTCGGAGAATTTCGTTTCGCTCAGCGCCAAGTCGTTTCGGTGTCCCCGACCCCGGACGTCGTCGTCGGTCGACGCATCTTCGCGCTCGGCGTCGCGGTCGCGAGTCGCGATGTGCGGCGTCAGACCTCGACTCGACTCGTTCGTTCCGTTCCGACGCCACCATGGGAAACGAGGTGAAGACGATCGCGGTGATGTTCGCCATGGACGCCGAGGCGCGCCCGCTCGTGGACCACCTCGCGCTTGAGGAGAACCCGTCGGCGTTCGCGCGCGCGAACGGGGCCGCGCCGATGAAGTGTTTCACCGGACGCGTGACATCGTCATCTACAGGTGAAGACGACGCGCCGACGGTTATTCACGTCGTGTGCGCGGGATCGTGCGCGAAACACTCGGTGTGTAACGTCGGAACGGTCGGTGCGGCGTTGTCGACGTACGAGACGTGCGTGAGCCTGAAACCGGACGTCATCGTCAACGCGGGCACGGCGGGAGGGTTCGCGAAGCGGGGCGGTAAAGTAGGCGACGTGTACCTCGGATCGACGTTTAAAAACCACGACAGACGGATCCCGATTCCAGGGTACGACGCGTACGGGGTCGGGGAGTACGAAGCGCACCCGACGCCGAAACTCGCCGAGGCGTTGGGGTGTAAACGCGGGGTGGTGTGCACGGGGAACTCGCTCGACGCCACGGAGACGTGTAAAAAGTTGTTGGATGAATACCAAGCGAGCGTCAAGGAGATGGAAGCCGCCGCGATGGCGCACGTCGCCCACTTGTTCGGCGTCCCTTTCATCGCGGTGAAAACCATCACGGACATCGTCGATGGACCCGTGGCGACGCAGGAGGAGTTTTTGGCCAACCTCGGCGCCGCCGCCGCCGCTTTGAAGGACGTCGTGCCAAAGGTTGTCGATTTCATCGCCGGTCGCGACGTCGACGATTTATAACGCCGAGGTCGGGGATCAACGCGCGTCGCCTATGTATGATGACCAGGTGATTAATTAAATATCCACTCGCGTCCATGAATTGCGTTGTAAATGAGGATACCGACGCGAATGCTTTGACGCTCGCTCGCTCGCTTTAACCGCCTCAACAATCAATCAGTCTGTCGCGCGTCCTCATTCATTAGCACGCGTCGTCATGTCGTCCAAGCGCGTGCCCGACGCGCTCGATGTCGCGGTCGAGCTCCTCAAACGCCGCGAAGGGATCGATAAGACGCTCAAACTCATACGATAC